>ORJL011128537.1_pt1 | contig 20594 bp, 17 predicted proteins | sample 1779941 | NCBI WGS metagenome assembly ORJL01 (sample SAMEA104232317, study PRJEB22302) | groundwater metagenome | biome: forest; feature: aquifer; material: groundwater | place: USA | collected 2011-08-07 | depth 5.8 m | reverse complement strand
TAATAGTTTCATCAGAACTCTTGATGCCACGAATAATCTTACAAAGCCGCATAACTTGGGCCGGGTTGAAAAAGTGCATGCCGCAAACTTTATCTGGACGGTCTGTTGTGGCGGCAATTTCCGTGATAGACATCGAAGAAGTGTTGGTTGCCAAGATAACTTCAGGACGACAGATCCGATCAAGGGCTTGGAAAACCTCTCTCTTAAGATCCATTTTTTCAATAACAACCTCGATTACAAAGTCGACAGAAGCCAGATCTTCAAGCTCTGTTGTAGCTTTTATTCTAGCCAAGGTAGCCTGGCGAGCATCCTCCGTCATTTTGCCTTTCTCCAATGAACGAGACATAAGCTTATCCATGTTTTTTATTGCCCGATCAATAAAAGCCATATCAATATCCCTAAGGATAATATCATATCCAGCCATAGCGGCTAAATGTGCTATACCTGTGCCCATTGTTCCTGCGCCAACGACGCCAATTGTTTTAATGCTCATTAATAATTCCTCCTTTAAAATTAAACCTTTAACCTCGTACTTTTTACCTTTAAAATAGTAGCTTGACCTCAATTTCGGATCCGCCAGTCCAACAGTGGTTTTTCCAGTATGGCCTAGCGGCGATAGTCATCCTACGTCGGCAGTGTTCCTTTGGGGCTAGCGACTTCGGCGATAGTCATCCTACGGGCGACAGTGTTCTTTTGGGGTTAGCCCTTCGGCGATAGTCTCCACCGGAGACTATCGTCACTGGAGACTATCGTCACCGGAGACTATCGTCTCGAACATCGATTATCTGCTAACGTTTTCAATGATCAAGGCTGCACCTTGTCCACCGCCAATGCATAATGAAGCAACACCATACTGCAGATTTCTCTTCTTTAGCTCGTAGGCCAAAGTAAAGATAATCCGGGCACCGGACGCTGCAATGGGATGTCCTAAAGCTATAGCTCCACCATTGACATTCACTTTTTCGCGATCTAATCCTAATTCTCTTTCACAACCCAAATACTGACCGGCAAAAGCTTCATTAATTTCAATCAAATCAAGGTCCTTAACGGTTAAACCGACTTGTTTCAGCGCTCCGTTGATCGAAGGAACAGGACCTAAGCCCATGAGAGTTGGTTCACAACCAGCCAAACAATTCGACACATATTTGGCAATCGGTTTTAAACCGTATTTTTCTACTGCTTCTGCGCTAGCCAACACCATGGCCACGGCACCACTGTTCATCCCGCTAGCGTTGCCAGCAGTGACGGTTCCGTCTTTTTTGAAGGCCGGCTTCATACTGGCTAGTTGTTCCATAGAAGTTTCTCTGACGCCCTCATCTGTATCAAAGATCCTGGTCGATTTCTTCTCCCGCACTTCGAACCCGACGATTTCTTCGGCAAACCGACCGGACTCGATCGCTTTTTTAGCCAACTGATGACTGCGAAGGGCAAACTCGTCCTGTTCCTGACGGGAGATGCTATGTTTCGTTACAATGTTCTCAGCGGTTAAAGGCATACTTATTTCAGCTAAACCATCGTAAAATATGTTACCCTTGCCGAAAAGACCGTCAATTATTCCCAGATCGCCAGTGCCCGCTCCCCAACGTATCTTGGCATCAACATGGTAGGGTAACTGGTCCATGGTCTCAACACCTAGTGCAACCGTAACTTCAGCTATGCCAAGTTGAATTTGTTGCGCTGCCGCAGCAACACTCTGGATCCCTGTTCCACATAAGCAACTCATTCCAAACCCCGTTGTTTCAAGTGGTAATCCTGCCTTTAAGCCAACATGGCGGTGAAAATAATTCGCATTATGATCATAATGAAGTGCATGGCCCACCACAACTGTATTCACATTGACGGGTTGAACGCCAGCTTTTCTAATCGCTTCTTTAATCACAGTTACGCCAAGATCTACTGCATGAATTTCTTTTAGAGATCCACCGTATTTTGAGAAAGCTGTCCTCGCTCCTTCGATAATATAGACTTCTTTCAGCATTATAATGACCTCCTATAATTTATTTATTTCTACTTTATAACCTGGCTATTTGATGAATAGAAGATTACAATGATTCTTCTACGGGTATAGTATCAAAGGAATGACTTCGAAAACTTAGTCTTTTGGTTAGTAAATCCATTTAAATAACTATTTTTTTAATTTTTCTATTGACTTTTTTTAATATAGCACTTTGCTTCTTAAATTCTATATCATAATTGGTTGGGAATTCGAGTAAAATATAGCCTGCTTAGTATTAATATTTATTGTATTATTATCAAATATTTCTTTTTTTCTTTTCGAATTTCTTATACATCCCTCCCTACAAAATACTTTAAGAGTTTTGAAACTCTTAACATACCTTATGAACTATTACACAATCTTCAGAAGATCGGGACGATAAAAAAAGAAAAATAAACCACTCCAGCTTTCACCAGATTTTCTATGTCCAAACCTATACTAATGATTTAAATAATTATGTTGATTATATTATATATTACTATCGACCATAGTACAATATTATTAATAAATAGTTAGGTTAGCAAAAACGAAGTCTGCACTATTAGACAACTGAAAAAACACTCTACGTTTGGCCAGGTTTAAAATGAGTTCTCTCAAGGAATAAAGATACGATAATACCGAATAAAATTGCCCAGACTGGTGCGCCAATTCCAAATATACTAAGCTTCGACAGAGCTACTATAAATGCTGTGAAGGCCCCAATCTGAAAGTTGCTTTTGCTAAAAGCAACTTCTAATGAACTTGTAAATAAGCCTAGCATTGCTAAGCCTGCTAGTAAGGTACTTATACTTGAAGGAAGTTTCATTAAGAATGGAATCAATAGGCCAGACAAGATTCCGACAACGATTAATAATAAGCTTGTAAGAATAGCAGCCACATAACGAGATTCTTTGGGGCCTGCGCTTTTGCCAGCAATGATAGCTGTTACCGGACCGGCTAACATAATATTATGACAGAGAAAGAAGGAAGCAAAAATGGATGTTAGTCCACTGAAGACCGTAATGCTGTTAAGAGGTGGTTCATATTCGTATACTTTAAGAACGCCATACCCGTTAAAGGTATCGGAAAGACCCATTAAGACTAACGGTATACTTACTGACAGAATAATACTTGGTATGGGAGTTGGCCATACTGAAATCGGTAGTTGAAAAGCGAAAAGACTTTCCCCTCCAGTGAAATCTATTTTAAAAAATATGAAGGTTAATAATATCCCAACGATGAGTGTAACAGCCATCTGGGGAATTTTTTTTGTGATTAGTGGTGTTAGCAAAAAGGCAAACACCGTAATTCCTCCGATTAGAGGTATGGACTTGACCGAATTTACAATGCCGATACCATAAGTCATAAAAATTCCCGCAATCATTCCCATAATGATCGGGACTGGCAAGTACTTGGCAATTTTAGACATTAAGCCCGAAATTCCTACCAGCAAATAGATCACCCCAGCGATGAGATAGCCCGCAACCATCTGTGATAAGGTAAAAGTAGTGAACATTGAACCCATAATTAACAGGGCAGATAGTGAGGGAGCGAAAAAATAGGGTTGTTTATAATAGAGACTCATAATTATTGAAAGAGTACCACCAATGAGATACGAGCTCATTACCCACGAAGCTGCTTGATGTGTACTCAAATTAGCTTTAAGAGCTACGTTGGCAAAAAGAATGACCGCGCCAGTTAAGCTAAATACAACAGCTGTGATGAAAGCCGTGACATTGTCTGCATTAAACTGCAAATCCCGCCAACCTTGCATAATACCCGGTCCTGATTCAAACAAACTCGATCTTCGGACAATCCCCATCCTATTACCTCCTAAGGTTACGCTTCTATGATGTTAGTAGGATACCTTGTTTATTGTCCAAAACAAGTTTTTGGTAAGTTCCCATTTTATACTCTCCTTCGCAGGCAAACCAATTCTAATATTTCCGACAAACTTGGCAAACAACTATTTATAGATTATTGGCCTTTAAACTCAGGAGTCCTTTTAGCAAAAAAAGCATTTACTCCTTCTTTAAAATCAGCTGTACCAAAACAAGTCGCGCTCAATTCTGCCTCCATCATTTATACATTTCTTGGCTACAGCTACAGCTACAGGTCCTCTACTGGCAATTTGTTTTGCCATTATCTTAGCAGTGGCAAGAGCCTCGCCTTCTGGAACTACTTCATTAATTAAGCCGACTTTCTCAGCTTCTACTGCTCCAATTTTTCGGCCTGTAAATATAAGTTCCTTAGCTTTGGATACTGAAATTTGACGCGGCAATCTTTGGGTACCCCCACCTGCTGGAATAAGACCTAGATTCACTTCAGGCCAACTAAAAACCTAAAATTGAAGCAATATTAATGATTTTACCTCTTTTTTGGTCGATCATATGACGACCCACCGCCTGAGAACAGAAAAAGACACTCTTTAGGTCTAAGTTTAGGACACGATCCCATTCGTCTTCCGTAATGTCTTCTGCTTGCTTTGTTGTGGCAGTCCCAGCATTATTAACTAGGATATCAATCTGACCGAAATAATCCATTGTACTTTTAACTAAATTGTTGATGTCCCCTAAACTAGTCAAATCAATGGCTACTGGCAGAGCCTTGCGCCCGAGTCCCCTGATGGTATCCGCCACCTTCTCGCAGTCTGTCTGATTACGACTTACGATAACCACATCGGCACCAGCCGTAGCCAACGCCAAGGCAAGTCCGTATCCTATACCTTTAGTTGACCCAGTAACTATAGCTACATTGCCAGACAAATCCATACTTGGTACTTGCAATTTGCTTCACCTACTTATTCAGAAGTCAGAGGTCAGAAGTCGGAAGTCAGATTGAGGTTTGAGGTCGGACATCGGGTAACGGGTAACAGGTAACGGATAACAGCGGTCAGATCGTGGCGTTTAGTGCGAGGTGCGAGTGAATTGACTGACTTATTTTTATCTAAAATGGAGCTGTCCCATATTTTGAGACAGCCCCAACTCCTCTACACTATAACTCCTCTACACTATAACTCCTAAGACAATCCTATTACTTTACTTCACTTTAGCAGCTACTTTAACTGCCTTGATAATTTTGGCATAACCTGTACAGCGGCAGAGATTGCCTCCAAGGGCTTCTTTAATTTCCTCTTCATTAGGTTTAGAATTTCGATCTAAAAGACTTTTGGCAGATAGTACCATCCCAGGCGTGCAGAACCCGCATTGAATAGCACCATTTTCAACGAAGGACTGCTGAATTGGATGCAATTTACCGTCTTCTCCTGCTAACCCTTCAATCGTCATTATTTCTTTGCCTTCGGCCGCGATTGCTAAGGTGGAACATGCTAGAGTAGGCTTATTGTCTACTAATACAGTACAGGCGCCACAGCTACCTTCATTACACCCTGACTTTGTTCCAGTGAGTCCAACAGTCTCCCTCAGCACCTCTAGTAAAGTCTGCTGTGGTTTGACTAGCACTTCATATTCCTGATTGTTTACATTTAAGACGATAACCCTTTTATTGCTACTCATAATCTCACCCCTTTTTCGGCTATTATTTAACAAATATTTTCTTCAAGGTTTCCTCGATCAATACTCCCACCATCCGTCGACGATAGGCAGGCCTATAGGACATATTAGCCACAGGAAGAACATTTTTTTCCGCGATCGCTGCACATTCTTGGGCTAACGCTGAAATCTTTTCTGTATCTAGTTCTTCTGTCTTCAAACCACGGAAAATCTCTCCTATGCCTTTTACCAACACAGGTCCACTCTCTAGAGCAGTAAGTGCGAGACTAACGTCCTTGACTAGTCCGCCTTCTTCGCTGACAACCACGGCTACGCCTGCCTGAGGAAAGTCTATGCTTTTGCGTGAACGGAGTTTGATGTAGGCACTTTTGGTCTTCCAGGCGCTTTGAGGAATAATGATTTCGCTGATGATTTCTCCAGGCTTGATATTGGTTGGCGTTTTACCCTCTCCTGTATAAAATTCAGCTAAGGGGATTATCCTTTCACTGTCTAAGGAAGACAGCTTGATTGTTGCTCCATAAGCAATCAGGGCTGGTGCCAAATCGCTACAATAGGCAGCATGGCACCTTTCAGACTTTTTCATTGCCAGACATTGGTTTTCGCCGGTTTTATAGCATAAAGGATGGGCCCTCCGCCAATGACGGGTCTGATTATAAAACCAACAACGTGTATCTTGGCAAAGGTTTCCGCCAAGAGTGCCCATCTGCTGGTGTTGAACGGCGCCTACACCGCTGCCCGCTTGATAGAGTGCGGTCAAACTCTCTTTAACTTCTAGCTGGTGGATTAAGTCCCAAATAGTTGCGGTACCACCTGCGATGATCTGCTTATCGACTAAACATTCTATTGCCGAAAGCGTTTCGATACCCGTAAGATCAACGAGAACTTCCGCAGGATTGAGCCCTACTTTCATATTGTTGATAAGGTCAGTTCCCCCAGCTAAGGGGCGAACTTTTCCTTCATGATCTTTTAAGAGTTTTAAGCCTTCCTTTAAGGTCTGAGGACGATAGTAGTCCAAATCCGTCAGCGTCATGCGTCCTTCCTCCCCCTGTTATTTTTTTCATCTAGGGCTTTTAAAATCTTTTCTGGAGTTACAGGCAGATCCATGATCCGTACTCCTATGGCATTAAAGATTGCATTCACGATGGCTGGTGCGGTGTAGATTGTTGCACCTTCTCCACATTCTTTGGCACCAAATGGTCCTACTGGGTCGTTGGTTTCAATGTGTACTACTTCTTGATTAGGGGCATCGGCCGCCGTAGGAAGCTTATAATCGATAAACGATACACTACGGTTTTGACCATTGACTAGGTCATAGTCAGGATCTTCAAAGAGCGTGTGACCTACACCGGTCATAACTGCTCCTTCTATCTGACCTTCCACCTGATCTGGGTTTAAAGCCCTACCAGCATCGTCCGCTGTCACTATCCTAAGTATAGTGACCCGACCTGATTTAGGATCTACTTCTACTTCACAAGCCTGTGTTCCGAAGCTGTAGGAGCCGGAGATATCACCGTTATCTCGCAGCAAAGTGGTTGGCTCCTTGGCTGGCAGTTGATAGTAGCCTCGTCCTATCATGGGAACTTGAATATCAGCATACTGTACTAGTTTTACAGCTTTATTGATTTGCATTTTGCGTTCACCACGGAGCATGATGTAGTCTTCTCTGATCGTCATTTCTTCCGGATCAGCCCCAATTTCTTTAGCTACAACTTGTAAAATTGTATTTTTGATATCCCGAGCAGCAAGCTGAGCCGCTTTGCCGGATCTGACTGTTACTCCGCTACCAAACGTCCCCGAGTCTAACGGACAGACGTCTGTATCTGCTGCGACAACCCTAACCTTTTCAAAGGAAACACCGAGTTCCTCGGCAACGATTTGCGCTATGACACTTTCCGCACCTTGTCCGATATCCGCAGCACCTGTTAGCACTGTAACCCCACCGGTTTTTTCCAGCTTGACGACCGCGCCGCCGCCGATGTGACTCATGTTGTTCACGCCTGAAGCCCAGCCGGAACCTCCCATGCCCACACCTCTATTATTCCCTTGATTGCGTTTTTCCTTCCAACCGATAGCCTCCGCAGCTTTTACTAAGCTTTCTTTAAAACCGCAGGTACGCAGGGTCATTTGGGCCGGATGATCGCAACCTGCTTCTAGGGCATTAATCAGACGGAATTCTAAAGGATCCATGCCTAAGTCTGCAGCAAGCATGTCAACCTGGGATTCAATAGCAAAGCGCATCTGGGGAACACCGTGGCCCCTCATGGCTCCATTAGCTTGTTTATTGGTGTAGACGTGTTTAGCATCCAGCACTAGGTTAGGTAGGTGATAAGGGATCATACCAAAGTAACCAGACAAAGTAATGATCAGTGGAGCAGTACTATTATAAGCCCCGCCGTCCACGGTAAGATCGATGTGCTGAGAAGTAATCTTGCCATCCTTAGTAACACCAGTGCGGACTTTAAGGCGTGATGGGTGCCTGCCCCTTACACAGGTCTGTGCTTCTTCTCGGTCATAGAGAAATTTGACTGGCCTTCCTGTTTTCATGGAAAGAAAGGCAGCGCAAAAGTCTTTAGAAAACATATCGATTTTAACACCAAAGCCCCCGCCGACGGCTGGCTTGATCACCCGCACCCGATCTTCGGCAATGCCTAAGGTGGATGCTAAGTTGTGCCTTAAGAAATAGGGGATCTGAGTACTGGACCACAGGGTAAGTTTGCCGCTCGGCTCATACATAGCAATAGCCGCGTGGGGTTCCATTGGGGCATGATACTGGCCGTGCGTTCTGAAAACGTCTTCACGGATATGATAGGCTTGGGCAAAGCCTTCTTCGATGTTTCCAAATTCTTTACGGTATTGAATGCTAACGTTGTTCTTTACTTTAGGGCCTTCGTGGATGTCTGGAGCTCCAAGTTTCAGGGCATCCTCAATGCTAAAAACAGCCGGCAACGGCTCATATTCTACTTCGATAAGTTCTAACGCCGCTTCAGCAGTTGCTTCGTCCACAGCGGCCACAGCAGCCACTTCATCCCCTACGTAGCGCACCTTGTCTATAGCTAGGCCGTACTCATCCTGTGCAAAAGGTACAATCCCGTATTTAATAGGGAGGATATCTTTCCCTGTCATGATTGCTTTGACACCCGGCAACTTTAAAGCTTTTTCAATATTAACATTGAGAACACGAGCATGTGCGTGATGACTTCTGAGTAATCTTCCGTAAAGCATGTTCGGCAGCTTCATATCGTCTGTGTATACGGCCCGCCCGATTACTTTGTCCCAAGCATCTGTCCTAGGAACACTTTTGCCTATAACACTAAATTCCTCCATGTTTGATTAACTGGGTTTTCCATTGTCCCCAGTTACTTTCCCCCTTTACTTACTAATATTTCAACTTGTATGTTTTACTCTTTTGCGTCCCTAGTCAGGTCTCATTAGACCTCTTAGGGTTCATTTTAAAATTACAGAATTGGAAAGACTAATCAAATCATCCTCTATCTACACCGGATAGGTGTACGAGGGACTGACTTCCTCCACCTCCCTTAGAAAATAATTTCTGTTATCTTTAGTGCCATTAATAATGAACTACAGATTTACACGATAATTGAATCTTTTTTGTTTTCTAAACCTTTCGATATTTTATATAGCAATTCCTGTGCCAATAGTTTATCCCTCAATTAAGTGAAACCTTGACTTTAGATTAAGTCTACAACTTGAAGTAGGCCAAGGCTTTACTTACCTAAGATAAAATTAAACACTTTTTTACTTAAATAAAAAGTCGTCTGAAAAACAAACACTTGTATGTTTTTCAGACAGCACATCTAATCCTTTTATCCACGTCTAAGACTCCCACTTCTATAAGTCTTCTATAAGTGGGAGTGGGAATCCCGTACTCTGCTTCGGTGGGGGTAGACTCCACCCTTCGCCGCTTAGTGTATCTTTGGGGATAGGCGGCTTGGGCGAAACCCTCCACCGGAGTTTTTCGTCACCGAAGTCTCGATGTTCAACTTTAGTTGAACGAGTTCACTCTGTTAAAACCATCTATATAAACGGAAAATAACCTATTGTTAGTCGATCATACAAGACGTGCGGGAGATATTGGGGTGAATTAACAATGCTATAAGGGTTGCTATCGACAGGAATGTATTGCGTCGAGGTTTGCAAACCCGATAGATTTTGCGCCACCGAACGTTTGAAACTATACCGATAATTTAACACAGCATAATGAATTCTAGGAATTATTTAAGTTTTGCGTTATCATTCACTGATTATTCAATTGATATTCACAACGAATTCATCATCCCGAGTTATTATATAGGCAAAGAACAAACTCATCAACAAAATAACAAGGAGGAAAATGCCATGAAGAAAAAACTAGCTGCCGGTATTCTCGCTACTGCCCTGCTGGTTGCAGGAGCATCATTTGCTCTGGGAGCACCCGATCAGTCCAAACTGAGCGATATAAAGGCGCTCTACCAACAAATCTTTAGCTTACAAAAACAAATAATTCAAAAGGAAGTTGACGCAGGTGTTATTACCCAGGATCAAGCAACTTACTCGCAAAACCTGCTCGATCAAAGGCAAAAATATCAGGAACAAGCTATCGACAATGGTACCTTCTCCGGACCCGGCATCATGGGCGGATTTGGTGATGTCTATGGCATGATGGGTGGCTCCGGAAGCGGGTACGGTATGATGAGCGGTTTCGGAGGCGGGTACGGTTACGGCATGATGGGCGGCTACGGACCTGGGTATGGCGCTGCCGGCTCAGGGACTGGAACTGATTCCAATGTCGGACCGGGCTACGGCATGATGGGCGGTTATTGGGGAGCAAAGAATTAGCGCTCCGGAATTCTAAGGTACATTGTTTCTCACAGGCGAAAGAGGCTCAACCCTCTTTCGCCTTTTTTACTGTGACAAATACCGTCCACTCAAAATCCTCTTATCTTGCTTAATAAGAACCTTATTCGCTTTGGGAGAGCTTTTCATACAATTTTGACCTACTTATACCTAATAACCTCGCCGCCTTAGACTTATTACCTTGAGCCTCAGCCAAGGCGGTTTTAATAGCTTCTTGTTCGATATTGGCCAAACTCTGACCTATTAAACTCTGACCTGTTTTCCCGCTAATTTTCTCCGCCTGTCTGATTTCCTCAGGCAAATCTTGAAGATCTATTAAGCCACACTCAACATAATTTAACATTCTTTCGATCACGTTTTCTAACTCTCTGATGTTACCCGGCCAATTATAGTGAACTAAAACTTCTAAAGCTGCATCAGTGATACCATCTACACGTTTTGTAAACGAGTTATTATATTTTCTTATAAAAGAATCTACCAAAACCGGAATATCCAGCCTTCGCTCACGCAAAGGAGGTATCTTTAAGTCGATCACATTTAATCTGAAATATAGATCTTCCCTAAATTTACCTTCAACTACAAGCCGACGTAAATCTTTGTTCGTTGCAGCAATGATTCTGACGTCTACTCTACGAGTCTTAACATCTCCTACTCGTTCAACTTCTTTTTCTTGAATTACCCGTAACAACTTACTTTGAAGTAAAAGAGGCATATCGCCGATTTCATCAAGAAAAATAGTGCCTCCTCCAGCTAGTTCAAATTTGCCTGGTTTGCCCTGTTTACGTGCTCCAGTAAAAGCACCGTCCTCATACCCGAATAATTCTGATTCTGCAAGTTCACCAGGGATGGCTGAGCAATTCACTTTAATGAAAGGTTCTTTACGCCGATTAGAGGCATTATGAATAGAATGAGCAAATAATTCTTTACCTGTACCACTTTCACCAGTAATAAGTACAGTTGAGTTGCTACGTGCTACTTGAAGGGCCTGAGTTTTTAACTTAGCAATGCGTTCGTTATTACAGACAATGTTGCCAATGGTATAGCTAGTACCATTAACCTTATACAATTCATCTTTATAATAGTTGAGTTGCATATTTATCCGATTTAACTGTTGCATTACATCAGCTAATTGATCTAGATCCTCATAAATCTTTACTACCGTTCCCTTTGTGTTGCTTTCTTTCGTAAATGGCAATGTTGAGATGACACAGGGCTTAGCATTGATTTCCAATACTTTCAAAGGCAACTGGTTATCCGTAAGAGGAATGAATTTATTGATGTTTTGACCAATGATCTGTTCCTTCGACTCCCCGATCCTCTTGCAAAAATTGGCATTAGCCATAGTAAGCTGGCCTTGTTCATCTAAAACCGCTACTCCCTCATAAGCAACCTCTAAAACAGTCTCTAACGTCATTTTAAGTTCCTTAACAATTTCTAACTCATGAGCAATTCCCTCAACATCAGTCAGGTCTTGTAAAACAAAGATTGCTCCCTTAATAATTGAATTTTGATAAATAGCGACAGCAGTAGCAATCAATTTTAGAGATTTATATTCTATCTTCCGAGGCACAATCCTAGCCCCTTTAGTTATGGACGTAAAATCATAGTTTAACTCGCTAAGAAAATTACCAATATATTCTCCTAATTGAACCTCTAGTAAGATATTCTTGGCGTATTGATTTACTACGGTGACAAATCCTTTGTCATCGGTAGCTAAGATACCTGCTGGAACATTCTCGATTACACTAGACAGTCCTTTGTATAAATACTCCGTCCGATCCAAGAGTTCATTTACCGCACCTGCCTGGGTTATCACACCAATAGGTTCATTCGCCATATTAACTACTGGAGTTTGTCCAACCCGAACTGTATGCAACCAATGGGTCAAGTCTCCCAATTCATTAAACTTTTTATCTTCCCGAAAAAAAGCTACCTCACGAATGTAGTACTTTTTAATAGATGTATCAATATTTAAATCCTTCAGTAAACAATTAAAAAGATTTGAAAGCGCAAAATACCCAATGAGTTGTCCGTCTTCGTCAACGACAGGTACTCCATGAAGTTTAGAACTTTTAAATAATTCTATCGCTTTACGTATGCTATCTTGGGGACGCAACTGAACCTTAGTAGAAAGCATAATGTCACGAACCTGCATGGAACATCTCCCCTTATTGAAATATAGCTTTATCCGAATTCAGAATGCGAATACAAATTAGAACTTACTACTCTAGTGCAAGGGCAGAAGGAAGATTAGCTATCACTTGTAGCATTAAATTTCAGTCTGATAACTCTTCAAATATTTAATACCTAATGATCGCCACCTAATAGACATTTTACTTTACGAACAATTTTAACTTAACTCTATTATACACGATTATTCTTACCTAGTCAGAAAATATAAAAAGTTGTCATAAAACCTACCAGTTTTATGATGTTTATGCTCCAATTCCAAAGTTACTAAGTTTGACAGTTCCAATCAATTTATACTAAAAAACTATTATTAAAAGATCTAGAACAAATCATCCAACTCATCTTTCCCTCGGGCAGTTTGCCATGCTCCTGCAAATATTGCTAAATGAGCTAACTCTCCCGTTGGGTATACATTGGGTCACTTTCATATCCAAAAAAACAGACATTTTCATTGTCTAAATGCTCTTCTAGTCCCTCCCGCATGTTGGCAGTTCCAACGATATGGGTTACATTCTTTCCAGCATTCAGAAGTTGAAATACTCCTTCGATTTCTGGTACCTGAGCTACAACATCGGCATTAAAAGTCAACCACTTATCGGGTGGTTTGGGAACCTTCCGGATTTGCAGTCTCAACTGACAGTTAAGGCATCTAGCAGCCTCTTCTACACCCATCTCCTCAAACATTCCAAGTTCCACTTCTGTAAACGCCGTATACAACAATTCATCTGGATCACACTTGCTACCACTACGCTGTCCGCTACTACAGGAACTTTGAGCACTCTTCTGCCAAGGACGCTTAGTTGAGCCTGCTCTTTTAGCTGTCGCGAAATCTTCGTCCTGACCAATCCATGGACTAGCCTCTTCATACTCAACTAACACTTCGTTAATGTCCCCATCACCACCAAGGTAACGATCAATGGCTACTGCTGCTTTGCGACCTTGGGCTATTGCCTCAATGACTGAAGCAGGACCAAGTACGGCATCTCCACCAGCATATACACCTTGCTTGTCAGTGGCTAGGGTGTCTGCGGTGACTTGGATGACAGTCCGGTTAAGACTAATCTCAAACCCCTGCGGTACTTCAGGGACTTGACCGATAGCTGTAATAAGGTTATCAAATTCTAATGTGAATTCACTTCCTACTAAAGGTACAGGTCTGCGTCGACCACTACTGTCCGCTTCCCCTAGTTCCATGCGTTGGCATTCGACCTGCAGGCTTTCACCGTCGAGCGATTTCTGAGTGCTGATTTTGACTGGCGTAGTGAGATATTCGAATTTCACACCCTCAAACATGGCTTCAGAAATCTCATCATCATGGGCAGGCATTTCTTCCCGAGTGCGCCGATAGAGTACTGTTACTTGCTCAGCCCCCAGACGGACAGCGCTTCTCGCAGCATCCATTGCCACATTGCCTCCGCCGACCACGGCTACTTTACTACCTAAATGGTACTTATCTTTGAGAGAAACCTGCCTCAAGTAGCTTACCCCTTCGATAACCCCTGCGCTTTCTTCACCAGGAACACCAAGGTTTGTTCCTCTATGGGCACCCACTGTAACAAAAACTGCTTGATAACCATCCTTGAACAAACCATCTAAGGAGTCCACTTTTACTCCTAGCTTAATTTCCACTCCGGTTTCCTTTATTTCAGCAATCTCTTTATCTAAGATGTCAAATGTCAGAAGTCAGAATACGAATATCCAGAGTTCTTATAGTTTTCTACCAGGAATGAGCAATCCCTCTTGGAGCACAAGCTTCTTGACAAGGAAGAAGATCCGGCCTACCGCTCATAGGTTTGCAATCAGCACAGGTTAATTTTATTTTATTGCGTTCTTCTTTCTTTAAAGCTACTACTTCATCATCCCAATCGTCGACCATTACCTCAAAAATTGAACCTGGGCAAGCGGTCAGGCATCCCTTTTCAGTACATTCAATACATTTATCCGTATCAATGCTAATATAGAACTCTCCAGAACCGTCCTTAAAGCCATAATTGGCAATCATATAGTTCACCTACCTTCTGTTTTTTTGAAACCCTGTCTAATATAAGAAACTCCCCCCCTCGATAAATCGGGGGAGAAAGCTTCTCGTTCAATGATATCTCATTATTTTGTTAAAACTATTTCTTAGCTTTTTCAGCAAGAGCTTTGGCAAACAGTGCTCCGCCTAAGGCACCAGCAATTTGCGTATCGTATTTGGGGGTTAAAGCTGTTACTCCCAGCAATTTCTCAATTCTCTTCACCACACCAGGATTCTTAGCGATTCCACCGGTGATTGCAAAATCAAGTTCCATACCATTGCGCTCTAGCAAGCTGACTACCCGACCAGCCATGGCTAAGCAGTAGGCTGCTAAGACTTTCTCTTTTGACCAGCCTGCTCGTAAGAGTCCTGTAGCTTCAGTCTTGGCAAATACTACGCAAGTACTTGATACTGGTAGAGGTTCTTCCTCCACGTTTAAGGACATATCGCCAACTTCTTCAATGGAAACCGACAATAAGTTAGCGAACACTTCCATGCCTCGGCCGGTACCGGCTGCGCATTTATCGTTCATTAAGAAGGAAGTAACTTTACCTTTTTCGTCACAATGGATGGCTTTACAGTCCTGTCCACCCATATCAAGTAGGGTCCGGACGCTAGGTCCATACATGAAGTTAGCACCCCTGGCATGGCAGGCAATCTCAGTTACTGCTTTATTGGCAAATGGCACGTTTACTCGTCCATAACCAGTCCCTACGGTGAAATTGATATCGTTTTGTGTAAGACCTGTTCCTTCCATAGCCCAGTTCATGGCATTCGTTGCAGAACTTGGACTATCCGAACTAGTCCGCATGCTAGAGTAAGCATAAAGTTGACCATCTACACAGATTACAGCTTGGGAACTAGTTGAACCGACATCAACCCCTGCTGTTACCAGTCCGCCCTTCCAATCGGCAATATCCGGGTTTTTCCAGTTGTATTCTTTCCATCTCCAATATTCTTTGGGTCTGTTTTCTTCACTCATTATGAGAACCTCCTTTAATTCAGAAGTCAGAAGTCAGAGGTCGGATGTCAGAGGTCAGATCATTTGATCTCTAGTTTATCATCCTACTTTCAATACCTGACTTCTGGCTTCCATCATTAACCTCTGGTGTTTTTTATCAAATTTGTTATTTCTCAATCCCAATTCCTCGGTCGGCCTTTCCGACCTATGGTTCTAATTCATGGTTCTTTGTGGCTTCTAATTTTCCTACCCTATTATACTTTATGCCTTAATCATCAGGCTTAAAAGTCCGATTTTTCCAATACCCTTTTCCATTCTAACTTCTAATTTTTCGAGCCGTCGACTCTTCCGATCTCTGGCCTCAGACCTTCCGACTTCTGGTTAAGCTTTCTCTGCAGCAAAGATAGCTGCACCAATAGCGCTTACAAAATCAGGATCTTCAGGAACAATAACGTTTTTGGCCAAATCGTCTCTTAGAGACTGTACAAGGCCTACATTACGTGCTGGTCCTCCGATGACTACTAGATCATCAATCATACCAACGCGGCGAACCATGGAACTAATTCGGTTAGAAATTCCATCGTGCACTGCTCTAGCAATATCTTCTTTTGCTGTTTGTTGGTGAATCAGGGAAACTACTTCCGACTCAGCGAATACTACGCATTGAGCATTCATCGGAACTTCCTTAGTAAACTTCATTGACAGTGGTCCCATTTCCTCAACAGTTGTCTGTAGAGCTCTGGACATTGATTCAACGAAAGAACCAGCTCCAGCAGCGCATTTTTCGTTAACTGCAAAATCTAAAATCTTGCCTTCTGGATTTAACTTGATTGCTCTAGCTTCTTCAGCCCCTAGATCAATTATAGTATTTGCGCTGGGTACCAAGTAGCGCACACCTCTTGAAGCTGAGCCAACTTCAGTGATGGATTCTTTGGCAAACTTGACATCATTGCGCCCTGCACCAGTTGATGACACTGCGTCTATATCACGTTTCGTAAGACCTACCGCATCAATCGCCATTTGGCAAGCATTAGTAGCAGCTTCGTTACTATTAAAACCAGTTAAAATGATAACTTTAGAGATGACCTGCCCGTCTTTTAACACAACGGCTTTAGTGTTTCTGTTTCCACAATCTATACCTACTGTAATCATTTTAGACTTACCTCCTTAGTCAGAGGTAGGAGGTTAGAGACCGGAGGTTAGAATGAGTGTACTTACCGGTCTCAACCTTTTCCCTCTTTTATTATTTTTTATACATCTTATTTAATTATTTAAATTTATTGACGTCCATGCTTTCCATGAAAGCGTCTACACGGGCCAAGATCTATTTCTACTGTGCAAATTCGACAAGCTCCATAGTATTCTAATATCTCGTGGTGACAAAGTATTGGAGGCAGCATAAAATGTCAGGATTTATTCCGACATTTTATGCTGCCTCCAAAATAGTCATCCCTTCCCTTGCTTCAACTAACTTCTTTTCAGTCAATCAGTAAAGAGATTTCTCTCATTTTTTCTTTACTCTTTCTGACTATAGTTCTTTCTCCTTCAGGTATAGGAGGCAGAACAGGCTCGCCGGAAATCTTCGTCACCGCACCAAATCGAGGGGGGCAAGCTTCTAAGCAAGTTCCACATTTTATGCATTTCTCCTGGTCAATTACATGGATCTGGTTCTTGACACTTATAATCGCCTCTACAGGGCATCTCTTAGCGCAAGTCATACAGGCCTGGCACTTACCCGGATCAATTTAGTAAGAATTACTTCACGAAATAACCTGTCTATCTTGCCTATTCCGCTGGCTCGGGCTCCGAAGATGATGAGGGAAACGCGAACGCTTTAGTTAAAACGTAAGCTGCTTGTAGTGCCTCTGTAGGGCAAAGCGGAAAACATTCTTTGCAGTTCCAACACTCTTTGGAGGCTATCTCCGGAATGAAGCTTATCTCCCGCCTTGTTCCTCTGTCCACAAATCCAATAGCGTCCTTCTTTTTGACCTCAGCACAGTATCTTACACATAGACCACAATGAATGCAAAATGAGGACTCTTTTTCAAAACGATCTTTATTTGCTCCATACTCCCCCGCCAAATCCTGCAAATCGAAGGCATCTGGAGCATGAGACAGCAAGAGCTCCAAGATCATTTTGCGAATTCTATCTACCTTTTCAGACCTGGTTCTTACAACCAAATCTTTTTCCACCGGGTAAAGGCAGGAAGCAACGAGTTTTGTCCAGCCGCGAACTTCTGCTTCTACTGTGCAAAGGCGGCAGCCCCCATAAGGTTCCAATTTCTCATGGTGACAAAGTGTCGGAATCGATATTCCCGCCTTTTGTGCTGCCTCTAAAACGGTCATCCCTTCACTAGCTGTGACTTCTATTCCGTCAATCTGTAAAATAATTTCACTCATTTTTCTTTGCTCCCTCTGACGATCGTTCTCGCTTCTTCAGGGATAGAAGCTGGAACAGGCTCGCCGGAAATCTTCCTTACCGAACTAAAACGAGGGGGGCAAACTTCGAAGCAAGTTCCGCACTTTGTACATTTCTCTTGGTCAATGACATGGATCAGGTTCTTACCACCCACAATCGCTTCTGAAGGGCATTTCCTGGAGCAAATCATACAGCCCTGGCACTGATCCGGGTCAATATAGAAGGCGATTAGCTCCTTACAGGAAAGAGCCGGGCACCTCTTTTCCTTAACGTGTGCCTCATACTCATCTCTAAAGTATTTTAGCGTGCTTAGAAACGAGTTAGGGGCACTCCTGCCCAACTCACAAAGGGCCGCTTCGCGGGCTACCTCACCTAACTCCTCTAAAAGCTCGATGTCCCCCTCTTTACCCTTTCCTTGGGTGATATTAGTGAGAATCTTAAGCATCTGCCTGATACCTTCACGACAGGGCACACATTTGCCACACGATTCATCAGTGAGGAATTCAAGGAAGTACCTGGCGATATCAACCATACAGGTATCTTCATCCAGGATAATCATCCCACCTGACCCCATCATTGAACCGGCCTTTTTGAGTTCATCGAAACCAACTTCCAAATCCAACAAGTTCTCAGGGAGACACCCGCCGGACGGACCCCCTGTCTGCACTGCTTTGAACTTCTTACCTCCAGGGATTCCACCGCCTATATTGTAGATAATATCTCTGAGGGTCATGCCCATAGGTACTTCCACAAGTCCGGTATTGTTTATCTTCCCTACTAGGGAGAAAATCTTCGTACCCTTGCTTCTTTCAGTCCCTATCTGAGTAAACCAGTCAGCGCCTTTATTAATGATTAACGACACATTAGACCAGGTCTCGACATTATTCAAGACGGTAGGTTTATCCCAAAGGCCCTTGATGTTGGAGCGAATATATTTCGGTCTGGGCTCGCCTGCCCTGCCCTCCAAGGCCGTCATCAGGGCAGTCGACTCACCACAGACGAAAGCGCCAGCCCCCTGGTGCACTTTAACCGTGAAATCAAAGCCTGAGCCGAGGATATTTTTCCCAAGCAGGCCATATTCCTCAGCCTGCTTAATCGCGAGGGTCACATTCTCTACTGCTAAGGGGTATTCCTGTCGTACGTAAATATAGCCTTCGTGAGAGCCTACGGCATAGGCCCCAATCATTAGCCCTTCAAGAACAGAGTGGGGGTTCCCCTCGAGTAGAGCTCTATCCATAAATGCCCCAGGGTCCCCTTCGTCGGCATTGACTATCACATACTTTATTTCTCCAGGGGCATTGCGAGTTCCTTCCCACTTGCTCCCTGTGGGAAAGCCAGCACCTCCCCTTCCTCTCAGATTGGATTTTTTGACTTCCTCCACTACTTGATCCGAGGTCATCTGGAAAAGAACTTTGGCTAACGCGGAATAACCACCAATCGCTAGATAGTCATCAATGCTCTTAGGATCAATTTTGATGTTACTGCCGAGTATGATTCGTTCCTGATTCTTATAAAAGGGAATATCAGATTCATGAGTTGCTTTTTCGCCGGTGGATGAGTCAACATAGACCAGACGATCAACAATCTTATTCTCTTTGATAGTCTGAGAGACAATCTCGGGAACGTCTTCAGGCTTTACCTGGAGGTAACATATCTCCTCAGGATAAATAACCACAACGGGTCCTCTCTCACAAAATCCAGGGCACCCGGTTCCTTTTGTTGTCACTTCAGCATTTAAGCCTTGTCTTTCAATCTCTGCTTTAAAGGCGGCAATGACTTCACCTGCGCCGGAGGCAATACAACTGGCGCCGGCACATACTGAAATGCAAGGTTTATTTGAGTCTCTTCCCCACAATATGCCCTTCCTGAGTTCTTCCAATTCCGTGGACGAATTTATTCGCGCCATAATTTCACCCTAATCATAGTTTTTTTAAAACGTCTGCTATCATGGCAGGCGCCATATTACCATGAGTCTTTCCGTCGATTTCCATCACCGGTCCTAAAGCACAACAACCGAGGCAATTAACCGTCTCAAGGCTAAACTTCAAATCTAAATCCGTTTCGCCAGGTTTAATTCCAGTTAGGTCTTGCACCGTGTCGAGGACACGCCTCGCACCACGAACATGACAGGCAGTACCCTGACAGATGTGGATTTCGTGACGTCCTTTAGGCACTAAACTAAAGGCTGTATAGAAGGTGGCTATATGCTGTATCCGAGTTAAAGGAACTTGCAATCTTTCGGCTACCCTCTCTATTGCTTCCTTAGGAAGCCAGTGATTTTCGCTCTGAATTTCTAGTAAAACCTGAATTAGCGAACTGGCCTCACACTCATGTTTATCAATAATCTGATCGACCCTATCCTTATCCATAGCCCAGTCCTAACCTCCTTTCATCCCGAAATCGATGTTCGAAACGTTAGTGTCTGGTAGACACTAACGCCACGAGGCCTAACTAGAAACATTCCTCAAGCCGAGTGGATCCGAGGCACGATGTTCGAGTGATTGTAATCTTTCATGCCTTAAATGGCACAGTGGTTCTTACCGGAATCACTGTTTTTTCTTTACGCGAGAGCATAGCACTTCAGGCCTTCATCGTACCTGACGAATCTTTGCCTTGACGAACTATTAAGGTGCCTTGATACTTCAGACGGGGTCAGGTCTAAACCC
>ORJL010531248.1_pt1 | contig 20595 bp, 10 predicted proteins | sample 1779941 | NCBI WGS metagenome assembly ORJL01 (sample SAMEA104232317, study PRJEB22302) | groundwater metagenome | biome: forest; feature: aquifer; material: groundwater | place: USA | collected 2011-08-07 | depth 5.8 m | reverse complement strand
GGCGGGCGTATTTTCGCACCAAATCCTTGCGGACGAGGTAACCGTCGAACGTGGACGCCGCCAACTGATCGAGATGATCCATTTGCATATTCATCTTTAACTTCCTCCAACGGTCGTTGCCTGTTTGGCCAGCACATTGCCGGCGCGGTCGGTGACAACCACTGTTGCCGCTACGCCTGCAGAGTCTTCGTTGGGGATGATCAGCGACGCCTGGCCCTTCGCGTCGCAGGTTTTAGGGGCTGTTGCCAACGAGGAGTCCGCCAGATTGGCCTTTGTACGGATGTCCACATTCAAGCCTGCGGTGCTCGATTCCAATGTCACGCGGCAGCGAAGCCCCAGCCATTGCACTTCCTTGATGCGAACTGAATCAACGGCAGTGTGTGCGGACGGTTGAATGATTAGCACGGGAATCAGACATTCCTGAAGGCTCAAGCCGCCGTGGGCATAGTCCAAGCCAGCCACAAAAGATGAGATGTCGGGAGCGACTGCCGCTTCTGCAAGCGGATTCCAGTGCCACGCAACCTTCGGCACGGACACCTTGGATTGCCCTTTGATGGCGGCGCAACGCGCCCAGCGGCTTTCAACGAGATAGCCGGGCAGGTCTGCCTTCGGCAGCCCGCCGGGCATCAAGAGCCAGCCGTGGTCCGTCACAACCCGCACCTGCTTCCATCCGGCCTCCAGAAGTTCAATGATTCTCTCCAGGAGACGGCTAAGTTCGTCAGCGATATGGTTGGCAAGATCCAATTGCAGGTCATGTCCACGCCGGTCGATCTGACCGCACTCGCACCAGCCCTTTCCAGAAGGATCGCCGGTTTCACCGACAACGATGCACTGGTAGCCCCGCTCCTCCATCAATTTGCGGAATCGAGCGGACGTCAGTTCTTGATTTGCCGGCTTAATTGACGGGGCGAAGGTGTCCGGTAACACATCCGCACCATGTAGTGATAGGGCAACAGGCGAGACGGCAGGCTTGGCCGTTGCAGTCACGGTAGGTGTGCCCGCCCAGCGCCGTTCCAAAGTAACCTTCAGGCCACGTTCTTCGCACGCGGCGCGGAGCAGTTGGCCCAAATCGAAACGAAGTCCATCAGCAAAGAGCAAACATTCGCCGATACTAGCCTCAATGAGCGAAACCTGTTCCTTGTTCGGCAACGGCATCGTGGCGACCAGTTGCTGGAATGACTTGGCGGATGTCCTCGCCCACGGAAGATAAACCGCACGGGTGGCGGATTGAATAGCAACGCGGTCCTGGTTCGATTTTGCCTCGGCCAACGCCCGCAACAGAGCGGCGTCCGCTTCATACCCGGCACCGGCATAATTGCGAGCCATCTCTTCCACGGTGGCACCGCTTGGAGGGATCGCGGTGGAATGTGCCAGCACCGAAAGATGAGACAAAGCCTGTGCCAACGAACTCTTCCCCAGCTTGGCCCAGACCCAACGCCGCCTGCGACCGTGCTCCTGTTCCAACTCAAGGATGCGTTTGCGGGCTGACTGATCGTCTGCCTCGGCCAACTCTAGCAGCGCTGCTCTCAGTCTGGTTTCTGCCTTGTCGTTTTCATCCGGCCAGGTTTCGGCATCAAAGCAGAGTTCACCCGATGGCTTCGCACGTTCCAGAAGGGAAGGCAGGCCCATGTAAAGACCGGGTGCTTCCGAGAATCGCATCCACAACTGGTCCCACGCTGGTTCCCGGCGCAAACCAAACCGTTCGGCTGCTGACAATGCTCCTTCGGCCTCGGGATCGAAGCTGTAGTCCTTCTTGCAGCGGGAGCGGAATGCATGCCACTTGCCGGCGTCCCACTTCGAGCGAGCACCGTTGGGATCGTTCATCCACTCCAGCAAATCGCGGGGATGGTCGCCAACCATGAGTTTGTCGAAATCCTCGGCCTCAAGGTGCTTGCCCTCCAACTGTCGCATCGGAGTTTCCGCCAAAACGTTCAAGGCGGCCTGCAATGATCGTTTCGTCGCATCATCGCGCGCTACGTCAAGGCCAAGACCGTCTTCCGACACGAGAAATGCCTCCACCGTCCAATCCTTGCCGTTGCGCTGTGTCCAGACTGTTCCACGATATTGAAGCTCAACGAGGGGTTGGAGCAGTGGAGGGCAATCCGCCGCCGCCCGCAATACCTGGCGGCTTACGCTGGGTAAATACACCACCGGAACAGAATCTTTCGGCAGGCCGATGTCCAGAGTTCGGGCAACGACACACTTGATCCAGATCGCCGGGCCTGACCGCCGGGTTGGATCGTGCTGGCCGAGCGTAATCAGTTGCGGCATGCGCTCCAGAAGCTTCGAGACAATCGGCTGCCATTGGCCATCCCTGTCGGCCCAGAGAATGGCTGCCGGTTTTTCCTCCGCGCCGGCCTGATGACGGGCGGAAACCTTGAGTGAAGCTTCAACCGCTTCGAGCAAAGTCGTTGGGGTCGTCAGCTTGTTGCGGTAGCTGGTAGTCATGGTTTGGCCGCAAAAATCGAAAGCAGAAGTTCGGAGTCATCAATCAGCCGGTATTCCGGCTTGCGGCCGGAGAGGGCCTCGCTTTCGCGCAAAATGATGGGCACACCATCGCCGCGTTTCTCCATATAGAAGGCGCGTTGGACATTACCTGTGGTGTTTGACACAGGGCATTCCGCCAACAGGCTGGTGATCAGCTCGTTGCGAGTCGCCTGGCGGAGCGGCATGCTTTCGACGGTCACGGTGTTCGGCAATGGACCGGGCGAATAAATCTCCAATCGGTCGTCAAACATGAAGAAGCGGATTTTCGAGCCTGGAATTGAGTAGTCGCGATGCGCAACCGCATTTACCACTGCCTCGAACACGGCACGCTCGCTGAACTGCGGCTTCTCGATCCGCGCCGTATCCTTTGTGGCCGAGACGGTCTGCTGTCGTTTGAGGAAAAGCATGGCCTGCCGGATTTGCTCATCAAGTGGACCACGAATCCTTTGCGCATCCAACTGGTAGTTGGAATCCTGCATGATTCCCCGATAACGCACCGCCTCGATGTAGGCGCTCGGCAGGTGCTTTTCCGGGAATTCGGCACACATTAAGACTCCAGCGACTGACGCGCGCTCTGCGCCCGATTCATCCTTGGTCAGGAGATTCCGCTTCAACAAAACAGTTTCAGCGGGCTCATGTGAACGTGTTGTGAACCTCTCCCAAAGGCTCTGCGAAAGGTCGGTCATGCTTGTGTTCGGAACCGCCTGTTCCTCAAAGCGAATCAGCCGGGCCTGGCTGCGCTGCTGGAACAATCGGGCCAACAGGTCAGGTGGCATTTCTCGCTTTGAGCTGCCGAGACGCCGGAAATAGCCGTGAGGACTTTTGTGGACAAACAGGCTTTGCGGCACGTCCACTTTGAGAACCGGATTGTTCACTCCGCCAGAGTCAGGCAACTCCATTCGTATGATCTGTGCGCTCAGTGGCGGATTGATGGAGTCATTGCAGACTTCTCGCACCAGACTTTCCACAGCGTCGAGTTTATCGAGCGGAATTCCGAGAACTTCGCGGCTCGCGTCGTCAACGCCAAGGATAAGGACGCCTCCGCCCGCATTGGCCAGGGCAGCTAATTCGTCGGCCAATTCACTTCGGCTCGGCCCGTCAATCTTCTGGCCTTTGAAGACTACGGCTTTCAGTTCGAGGAGCGAATCCTCGCCCAGTCGAATTTTGTCCAAGAGTTCTTCTTTAGTATCAAACATATCTATCTCCTTCCGCGATTCGGCGATAGCGCTGCGCGAACGCCTCTTTGCCGCCTTCCATAACGCGGCAGATTTCTTCTCGCACGCTTCGGTCCTGTAAGGAGCCCGTCTGGTTGACCCAGCATTGCCCGCTGCGATTGTCCATGGCGAAAACCATCTCGGCATCACCATTCACCACAATGTTTGGGTTGTGCGTTACGACAATGATTTGTCGGCGCAACTTGTTGTTGCGCAACTGGCGGACAATGAGGTCGTAAATAAGATGGTTGTCCAAGTCGTCTTCGGGCTGGTCGAGCACAATAGGTTCGTCACCGTAAGCCAGGACGAATGCGAGAATGGCCGCTGTCTTCTGGCCGGGGGAACCCTGCTCCACGGAACGGAAGTCTTTGGCGTCGCCACGAGGGCTGTATTCCACTGTCAGGGAATCTTCCGGCAGCCAACTGCGTAACCGGTCAAGAACTTCGGGAACCAATCGGTTCAGGAAGTTGACAAACCGCTGTCCCAACGTGGGGGCAGCCGCACCACGGGCGGCGGCAAGCAACAGATTCTTTGTCGCGAGCCAGCGCTGTTCAATGAGAACAGCGGCCTGATCTTGGTCATCGGGCAGATTCGTGTAAATCTCAGCGATGAAACCTTCGGTCTCGTCCTCGGTGAGGATGTCACTGGCGAACGAATCATCCTCCCGGTTCACCAGCCGGCGGAACTGCACTTCGATGGTTTTCAGCGGTCGTCCGTAGGGCTGCAAAGTAATTCGGACAAGCGCATTATCCTTGAGTACGCGATTCAGGAACGCACGGCGGTCTTTGATCAATTTCCTCCGGAGTTCTTGGAGCTGCTTCAAGCTCTCCTCAGCCTGCTCCTGCACTGTCGCAATGGTCTTCTTCGTATCGGCAATTGCCTTCTGCTTCTGCTCAAGAAGATGCCGTCGTTGAACGAGGTTGGAATACTCGGTGGGATCACCCGCGTCATTACCGCGAAGCGTTTCTGTCAGTGAACCGTAAGCCGTGTTCGCTTCTTTAAGCGCGAGTGCCCACCGCGACTCCTGCACGTCCTTGTTCCATCGTGCATGGTTTTGGCTTGCGGCATCTGCCTGCGCTTGCAGGGCCTCTTGGATCTTCCTCACGCCTTCGATGGCGTCTTTGGCGTTGAGCAAGATGTCCTGATCAGCGGTGTCTCCCGAATCGAATGCGCTTACGTCCAGGTCGGTGGGCAATATATCATTCGCGAGTTCTCGAATGCGCCCCTGCACGTTGGCAATCTGCTGGGTGAACTGATCAAGTGCTCGTTTCTGTCGTTGCCTGCGCTGGTAATCCTTGAGCACCCGGGCGTGTTCGGCCCCTTCAAAAACCTTTAACCTCCTCAGAACGTCGTCCAACTCGCCTTGAACCTTCGCTTCCTCAGCTAGTTTTGCGGCGAGTTCTCGTGTCTTGGCGGTCAAGGAAAGAAACTTCGTCTCTTCCTGTTGCCAGGTGTCGTTCCAATCGAATCGCTTCACGTCCTCGGATTCATCAACGATGCGAAGCAATGCCTCGCTCTGCTCGGCCATGGCGAACACCTGTCGCTGGCTGAAAAGCCGAACTTTGAATCGCTGGGTGATGTCTCCCTGCGCGGGCACCCAAGTGCCTGCACGTTCCTCCTCGATGGTCGGCGTGATGCCAGCACCAGTGTTACGCCAATGGATTTGGTAGCGTGCGTCGCCTTTCCGGTAAATGAGTTTGATGGCTGTGTTGACTTGGAGAGCTCCTTTGTCATCACGATTCTTCGGAAGACGTGCGAAGTCGGAAAACTCCTGCGCTAGCTTGTTGGTCAGTTCCTTTTCGCGGCGCAACACGAGCCGAGTGAACTCAACAATCGTGGATTTGCCACTTCCGCGACCGCCGATGATCGAGTTCAGCCAGGGATTGAACTGCAACCGGAGTTGCTTGCCACGCCCGCAGTATCGAGCTTCCGAGATCGTAATCTCCTCAATGATGTTCTCTGCGTGGCGGTTTGGATCGTCGATATTCTCATCGCTGCGCCGGATCGACATGGGAGAGCCATCCAGCAAGGCCAGCCTCAAGCCCTCGAAAGACGGCGTGTCCATCTTCACCCATGAGAAATGCGAACCGGGAAAGCGGGGGTCTGAAATCGTGGATGGGCAATCTGCGGCGTTCAGGTGATGCGCGTCTGAACCCAACACTTCCGTCCAAGTCATCTTGCTTTGCTCATAGAATGCCGGTTTGGTGAATGCTGTGCTCCTAAGTTCCATGGCAATTACGGAGTGGCATTCAAAAAGTTGTTTCAAGTCATTCCCCTTGAGCTCGACGAGCGCACCTTTCGGCTCGTCCACATGGGCAGGCAGCGCCAGCCCTCCGGCATCGTGGATTTCGGTGACAACATCCAGCAAAGAACTTTCCGTGACCGCGTTGGAATCACCGAATGTGCCACGATAACGCACCGCGCCCAGCAACTTGGTGATGTCTGCTGTGGTTTTCCCGATATCGAACAGAGCCAGAACATGCACACCACCGTTCGCGGAGATCTCGACCCCGGGAAACAAAAACAGGGGACGATACTCAGCATGGGTCTTCAAACTTTCCAATGCCGTTTTGAGTGAGTCCACGCAGTTACCGCTGTTGTGGTCGGTGATGGCCACACAATCAATGCCGGCACGCATATAGGCGAGAAGCCACTCTTCCGGGGTGGTCTGATCCCGGATTTCTTGCTGGCGGAGGCCCTTGCCAAAATCCAGCGAAGCGGGCGAATGCGCATGGAATTCAAACTTCCACCACCGTGCGCCTGGGTATGTGAACGATTCTGTGCTCATTTCTGATGTTCCTTTCGGGTCTCGGCTGCGGCTTGCCGCGTTCTCGCGGCACGTTTGAATTCAGTGGTATAGTGGCAATCGTTCCAACGGTTGCCGTCGAAGTCGTTGTTTCCAGTGAAATTCGCGGTGTGCTGGTCCCAACCCCAGAACCAGGGGAAGTCTTCCTTCGGGCGGGATGGTTCTTTGCCCCGGTCTTTTTCCCATTTGATGTTGGGCTTGGCGTGAAGCAGGCCCGCGCCTTTCTTGCCATGGCTGAGCGTGGCGAGCATGAACGGGCGAATGTTCAAACGCACGCCGTCATTGATGTCCGGTTCCCAGCCAATGGGCTGCTGGTGGAGGGGCTTCCAGCGAACGAAAAGGTCGTAGGGCGGTTCACCGGCAAGTATCTTCTTCAACTGCTCCTGCAATTCCAAGGCGCCGGCGAGGCGGTCATCCGAGCCGGATTCGTTGTGGGCGACTGCGTCGCGCTGACGGGTGATCCAGTCGCCAAGGTAAGAGTAGGTGAGGGATTCGAGGCAGAGTCGGCCACCGCCGTTTGAGGCGGCGAGTTGGTGGTAGTTGACCAAGGCGTGGAAGCCTTCCTGGAGACCATCCCAGATGTGCCAGATGAAGGGGCGTTGGTGGAAAAGTCCAACGTGTTGGATGAAGAAATCCTCCTGAAGCCAGCCCTCAAGGTTTGTTTCCTTCGAATCCATGGCGGCAATCAACTCGCGCTCTTTAGCCGGTGACCATTCTGAGCCAAATGCGACCGCAAGAAGGGAGCGCAAACGGTCGGCGGCGGAAGCTTCGCCATGCAACGGGGTGAGGCAGACGATGCCGTCATCATCCGCCAGCTTCTCCAGACCGTCCGGGCCGAGCGGCGGGCAATCGGAAAAACTTGCACCGGTCTGTCGCGGCCACTGGTAGCCGAGCAACCGCGCCACGGCCACGTGCAACGCCACTCCCTCTCCGCTCTGGGGAGAGGGCTGGGGTAAGGTGTCACTCTTTTCCGTCTTCCCCGCGCCCTTGGGATGCCCATTGAATAACCATTGCGTCGGGTCGCTGGAAAACGGCTTCGGCAGTCCATGCAGATATTTCTCCGCCGCCACCTCCTGCCAATGAGGGAGGTCGAAGGGGACTTGGACCAAAGTATTGGTTGCGACATCAACTTTCTGCGAAACCAACCGCACTGCGTTGTGGTAATCCTCTGACGAGCAAAACGCCCAGAGGGCACCAACAAATCCCTCATTCTCCGAAATGATCGCCGCGGACATCTTGTCGTGTTTCACCCCAAAGTAGAGGCAACATTTCAGTCGATTCATCTTGCTGACCAGAACCCCTTTCTTTCCCCATGCGTAATACCCCTGAAGACGGGCTGCTTCTGACCGGCTCAAATCTCCAGTTCCTTGCTCCCAGAGAATTACTTCCGACAGGCCGCCGAAATGAACGATCTCATCGGGGGTAACGTGGAAAAACTCCCAGCCATCAAGGAGGCGCGGGAATTCCCACGCCTTTCGCAAGAAGTGGTCGCCGTCCCCGGTTGAAAGCCCCTCAACACTGCGTGCCGTGTGGCATAGCAAAGCCCGCCCCGAGAGGTCCTCGAATGTAATGGCGTGCTTGGGGCTGATGAGTTGCGATGCCTGAGAGACAGACTTGAGCGAGCCTTCCGTCAATAGCGAAGCCTTCTCGCCTTGGTCCTTCCCCCCGCCGACGTCACAGCCGTGGATTTGGTGGTCCTTTGGTGGTTCCCTCCGGGTTAGAACCACCAACAGCGTAATAGCGGCCCACCAGTTCATGTCTTGAAAGGCGTTGGGACCGAGTTTCGCGAGGAAATTCCAGCAAGATTGTTTCAGTAGTCTCTTGCGGAGTGAAGTGTAGGAACTTAGAAACAGCCAATTCTGTGGTGTGACGAGAATGGTGCTCGCTCCCTGTGCGCAGAAGTCGAGGCACCGCTCGACGAAGCAAGTGGCGAGATCGGCCTTGGCTTCTGGATGGACCCGATCACAATAGTCTTCAAGAACGTCATCCTGCTTGCCCCTTCCAAGGTAAGGCACATTCGTCGCGACGAGCGTGAACTGGCCAGCGAGAATTTCCGCCGCCTTGGCCAGGCCGCGCGCGGTCACGGCCATTTCATGCGCGGTGTCGTCCTTGGTCTCCTGCGCCAGCGCCTTTTCAAGCAGCGGCTGGAGTTCATGGAACGCGGCTACCAACAAATCGCCCTCGCCGGCGCGTGGGTTGATGAGGCTGCCCAGCACCGCAGCCTTTTGGAACAGTTGATAAAGCCGCGCCATGCCGCGCTGGAGCTTCTCGTTGTCGCCAGCCAGCTTCAGCCAGTCGGCTTCGCGAGTGTTCGGCGCGAGGCCGGAGCAGGCCAGGTTCATCGCCGGCAGCGGGCAATACCCCACGCGCCGCCACGCCGCCAGCACCAGGTTGAACGCCCCAATCTGAGTGCAGCGCGGATCAATCTCCAAGCCGAACAGGTTGTGACGGATGACCTCCGCCACCGCCGCCTTTTCGTCCAGCCCTTCCTCCGCCATCCGCAAGGCCACCAACCGCCTGAACATGGCGACCACGAAATGCCCGCTGCCCATGCAGGGGTCGAGGCACTTGAGTTCCTTCGCCGTCTTCGGCCATCCGTCGAACCTGCCGGCAGCGGGCGTCCACCTGCGGTCCTTGCCCTTGATGAAGCGGAGATATTTCCACTCGACGCCCGGGAGGGCCACGGCCTTGCGGAGTTCGTCTTCGCTGTTCACGCTTTCCGCGAGCGTGGGATTCGCGGCGAGAATCTTGCCGGCGTGCCAAGCGCCGAGAGTGTTGTCCAAGAGGAAATCCACCATGTAATCCTCGGTGAACAGTTGCGTGACGGCAGGGAGTTCGTCGGCGCCGATCTTGTTGCCGGAAGCGTTGACCTCGTCTTTCTTCTTGGCCTGCCAAAATTGATAAACCCAGCCAAGACTGTCGCTCGCCAGAAAGATTTCGCGCGGCAGACTGGTCAGCAGCGCGGTAAGCTGGTTGCGCGATTCCGCGGGCAACCGCACCTGCAACACCGGGTCGTCGGTACGAAACACGTCGAGGAGCATTTTCTGCGCGAACCCGGAGGCCAGTTCCCACGGGTCAATCCCCAACCGTTTGCCTTCTTCTTCGCAGTGCTGGAAGTCCACGTCCAAGTCCGAGTCTGGCTCGATGAGGAAGCCGTTTTCGGCGAGAAAGCGGGCGAACAGCATCCGATGCCAGTGTTCATAGGCACACTCGATAACCAGGTGGTGGATGTCCCACTCCCGCTCGGAAACTTGGTGGTCACCCAGTTGCATCCCGTGCGCCCGCAACCGACGGCGAGACTGTTTGGCCGCTTCCTCCAGGTGGGGCGGCACGCGCGTCTCACTCAGCGCCAGCACGTCCAGCGCGGCCCGCGCTCCCGCCTCCGCAACCCGGCGGGCGTCCTTGATCGCGTTCTCAAGTTGACGGCGTAGGTCTTTGGCGAGGGCAGGCATAAATGGCTGATTACTGGGCAAGGGCGACTTCAGTGCCATTGGCGGCGGTTTTCCTCAAAAGGACAGCGTGCTCGATCTTGCCTTCAAAGGCATCGTCGTGGGAAACAAGAAGAAGCTGGTCAAGCCCAGCGGCCTTTTGCGCTTCCAGGATCGCGTCAGCCAATTTTTGGCGGCTGTCGGCATCCACGCTGTAAGTCGGTTCGTCGAATACGCAAAACCGCAAGCCGCTGAACTCCTGAAGCATGGCCAGCGTCATGGCGAGAGCAAGCTTGGTTTGCTCGCCCCCAGAAAGCATGGCAAAATGGCGGTCGCCCGGAGTGATGCGCAAGCTATAGCGTGTCGCGTCCCATGCCAACTCCACAGGATCGTGGTTGATCTGGTTGAAAATCTGCTGCGCGCGGGTGGAAATGCGGGAGCAAAGGTGCTGGGCTACGGTTGGAGCAGAGTTCTTGATGACGTCGCGAGCTAATTCGGTCAAATCAACGGCCGCCTGTAACCGAGAGATCTCACGACCGATCTTCTCGCTTTCCGCACAGGCTACCCGCCATTCGTGGAAGCGCTTTTCCTCTCGCTGCAATCCAGCCTTGGCGTTGGCCAGGTTGGCAGTCTGCTTGGCAACTTCGGCGTTCTTGGCGTCATACTCCTTACAGGCTGCCGTGAGCGCTTGCGGCTCAAAGTCTTTGTGCGCCTCTTCCAGTGCTGCCTCGCGGGTTTTGAGCGAGGCGGCAGCATTGGTTTCCGCTTCCTGGCCTGTTTTCAGTTCGCGCAGCCGGGCTGAGAGTTGTTCGGCGAGGGATTTCGCTCCCAGGTATTGCTGATAACCAGCCCGGTGACTCTCCTGAAGCTGCTCTTGCGCGCGAATGTTTTCCGCCAGCGAGGCATACGGCTGGAGCTGCTGTTCCAACTGCGTGAGGCGCTTGGCAACCTCGATGGACTGGCCCTCGAAAACGGTCGCCGAATCACGTTGGTTTTTCTCCTTTGTGGTAAGCGCTGCAATCTCGACCTCAAGCTGTCCGAGTTGCGCGGTCAGGTTGAGGACGTTCTGTTGATCGGCCACTCGGATTTCTTGCTCCCGGCGGAAGGCATCAATCAGGCCGGAAACGAGATCCTCTGTCTTGAACCACCAAGAATTGACCGTCTTGACGAATTCGCCAGTGGCCTTTTGGGCAGTCGCAAGCGCTGCCAGGTCCGCATCCTCCGCTGGAGAGGGTGGAGCTGCTGGGAGTGGTTCGATGCTTTCTGCCCATTGCTGCAAGCGATCTGTGGTGGCGGGAATCCCTGATGGAACCAAATTCGCCAGGTCTCGGATAAACTCTCGGATCAGTCCCTGGAGTTGACGACGTTTTTCGGCCAAGCCGGCTTCATGCCGTTGTAGTCTCTCACGTTCGGTCTTGGCCGTTTGGTGTTCTGCCTGGGCAGACTTGGCCCTTTGTTCCAGGGCTTTGATACTGACCGCCAGTTGTTCGAGGTCGGCTTGCACCTTGGACGGATCAAACTGCCGACACTGCTCTTTCAGGAACGGACAGACGCCACCGCTGATTTCCTTTAATTGCTCGGAGAGCGTTCTATGACGTTCCTTGGTTCCGGCCAGTTCCTTGCGGACATCCTGGAGTGTCTGGTCCGCTTTGCCTTCCTGTTGCCGGGCTGTTTCCAACGCGACGGCATTCCACGCGGCGAGTTCGTCATTCAAGGCACTGATTTTCAGAAACGCGGGTCCCTGCTGGCTGAGATGCTCCGGGAGTTCGTCAACAAAATGGCGAAGGTTTTCCAGGTCTTTGCCGGCTTGGGCGGCAGTGGCTTTTCGTTTCTCGAACTCCTCTCGGTTTGTCTCAAGAGCTTTCCGCAACGGATCAAGTTTCTCGCGAAGGGAAGATGAATCCGATTCTTTGGCGCGTTTCTGCTGGGCGAAAGTGTCGGCTTGCGAACAGGCGGCCTGGGACTTCCCATCCAGCTCCGTTCTCTGCCTGGTTGCCTCAGCCTTTTCCTTTTCCAGTCGGCGTTGCTCCACCTGTCGGCTCCGCAATTCTTTAAGCGACTTCTCAGCTTGCTCGTAGGCCAGATGCGCGGGTGTCGTATGAACCACAATTTCCGCTGCCTTTTGGGATTCCTGGACCCGCCTTTCTGTATCCTCCAGCCGTTGTCTGGCCAATTCGAGCATCGCTTTGGCCCCATCCCGCTGCCGCTCTGACTCCTTGATGGCTGTTTCTTTACTTTCCAGCTCGTGTTTGACTTTTTGGGCGGACGCAAGGGCTTCGGTGAGCACGCCGAGGTGCTGTTCGACTTCGAACGCCTTGCGACGTTCCGATTCAACCACGGTGGGACTATCCTGGCGTTCCCGAATGCGCTCGGTAACGCCTGCCAGCTTCTTGTCCTGTTCGTGACGCAGAGCGTCGAAACGATCCACCGCTGGCTTGAGCCGGTCGTAGCAGTCGCGAAAAACCGATACGTCGAGGAGAGGCTCGAAAAACCTTTTCGCCTCGCCTGGCTTCGAGTCAAAAGGCCAAGTCAAGCGGCCTTGTTTCACACCCACCAACTTGGAAAACAACTCGGAAAAGCGTTCCTGATCCGCAAAACCTAACAACCGGCAGAGGAATGCGGAAACCTCCTCCTCACCTTCGGCACAGGTGCTTCCATCGCTCAACTGCACCACCTTCGAGCGCCGTTTGTTCTGCAATCCCAGGCCACGCTCAATCCGGTAAGTGTCTTCACCGTGGCCAAAGGTGACGTCGATTTCTCCGGTCTTCCTCCCGGCGCGTAAAAAATACGTGGCCACATCGAAAGTTTCCTCGAACTGCGGCTTGGTGAGAAACAGGGCGTAGCCCAGGCTTTCGATCAGAGTGGTCTTGCCGTGCCCGTTCTTGCCGGCGATGCGATTGACGCCGGACTGGAAAGTGACGGTGATGCCGTTGCCGTCGGGACCTTCGCTGTAGGACTTGATGTTCTTGAGGCGGATGGAGTGAATGATCATGCGGACTCCTCCGGTGCCTCGTTGACTGGAGTGGCGCTTGTGGCGGCCTGTTGAGCCGCCTGTCGGGAATTGCGAATCAGCTCAACCAGAGGGCTTTGGTCGAGTTGCTCCGCCAGTTCTTCCCCTGTCTTGCCGGCGCGGACGCTTTCTTTCAGGCGATAGAACAGCGCGGCGAAATCTTCCTCTCGGTCTTCGAGCCCCCAGAGTTGCCTGCCACCTACCAGTTGGCGGATGGCCTTCTTTTCCAGGTCCTCGCGTGAAAGGGCTTCCTCGCCTGCGCCGCCCTCCAGCGCAAAGCCGTCCACGTTCAGTCCGCTGGTATCGAGGGAAACAGCACAAACTTCCGCAGCTTTTTCAATCTCCGCGCAGGCAACGGCCTGATCGAGGGTGATGCGGTTGAGGTTGAGTTTCCCGGCGAGTCGCAGATCGATCACCGATTTGGATGATGGTTTCTTCTCCTGTATAAGTTTCGTTGCCGCCTTCACCAAAGCGGCGGCGCCATCCTTCAATTTGTTGCCAAATGGGGAGCAGTCAAGCACCAGCCGGTGGCAAGGGCGGCGTGGATTGCTGCGAATTTCGAGCGAGACAGGTTCATGGCGGCGCGCAATGTCAATTTCCACAACCGCATAACCACGCGGGGTTGGGTTGCCATAACGATCCTGGTCGTAGCAGGCTTCGCGCACGTCGCAATTCTCGGGTGACCCCGGATTACAGGCCCAACCACCTTGCCGCATCGGTTTGTGGATATGACCCAACGCCAGGTAGCATACCTTGCTATTCAGGGCGCGGAGATCATCAGTCGAGAAGCCGCCGGCCTCGCCGACGAAATAATCCGGCCCGGCATGGAGCATGAGCACATGAACCGGATCGGGTTCAAGCCGGGCGGCAATTTCGCGAATCTTGTGCGGGGTTGCGGCACCGAGGTAGCCCGCGCCCACGAAACGAACGCCACCAATATCGATCCATGCCCCGCATTTACGGGCCGAATCCCAAGGGACCAAAAGCGGGCCGTTGGCGTCGAACGCCGTTCGCAGCAGGATCAGCAGTTCATCCTCGGCAAGGTAGTGGACCCAGGTGGGCTCGTCGGAGTGGATGAACGCCCTATCGTGGTTTCCTTCGATGGCGAGCACCGGAATATGGGCGGCCTTGAGCCTCGCAAGAATCTGTTGGGCTTGGCGGAGATGCGGTGGTTCGACTTGTGGGCGGTCAAAGAAATCACCGCTGATTAGAAAAACATCCGCCTTCTCCTCAATGGCTTGGCCTACGACAAAACCAAAGGCATCGGCAAGGTCCTTATCCGGCAACCGACCGTCCAAACGCCGACGCCCAAGGTGAAGGTCTGCAACATGAACGACCTTCATGTCACACCTGACCTTTCGAGTATTTGGTTGAGGATAGGCATTCTGATTTTACGAGATTACCACTGGGCCGCTCTTGAGTTTCTCCAGAAGCGTCTTCTCCTGTTCGCCGAGCCATGACCTCACGTCCGCTTCGGTTCGTAATGTGCCACTCTTAAGTCGGACATTTTGAATCTTCGGCTCCAACAACCGAGCAGTTTCGGCGGCAGCATTGGCGAAACGTGTGGACAGTGCGGCGGTTTTGTCCTGCCACCAGGGAAGAGGCGTCTGCTGAAGCGTTTGCAGCAATGCGTCGTCTGAACCGACTTCCAGCGGCGGCACTTCCCCGATGCACTCATCGGAGAGGATTCTGAGGCGTTGCTCCGGTTTAATCTGCCGCCAAGCATCATTAGCCTCCAATTCAGCCATGAGTTGGCTGTGCCGCCCCTCGTACGCCTGATGCGCCGTAGTGATGGCAGTGCGAAGCACCTGGGCCGTCTGCTTCAGAAGCGGTGGAACATGGTCGGCACGGTCAAGCAGCAGGCGTCCATCGCAGATGCCCTGGGCGGACGTCCGAGTTTCGGAAAGGGCGAGCAAGTCCTGTCCAGCCACAAGGAAACGTTGAAGTTGCTGCCAGACAGGAAGGCGTTTTTCAGAAAGCTCTGCGGCTTTTTTCCAGTCAACAGCCTGGGTCTTAAGAACTGCGGAGTCCTTGATAATCCGGGCAAGACGTTCATTGCCGGAAAACCCGCGAATGTCGTCCAAATGCTGGGTCTTGGGCGCTTCTGGCAAAGGTGGTTGGCCGCCCGCTTTTTCAGCGAGCGATTCCAGCGTATCGAGGAATTCAGTGGATTTTACATCCAGGTCATCGCTGGCTTTGGCGGTCAGGCCGGCGTCCTGGAACAGACTGCGCAACTTGAGTTTGTCGGCAGCGGAGAGAGTCACCGACTCCGTGCGGAATTCGGTCTTGGCGATTTTGTTCTGATCGAGTTGTCCAGCAACAAGCGATGAATTGTTGTATCGAGCCAGCAAGTGTCCGGTCGCATGAAGGGTAATGAGCGCGCCGTCAATGGCATCCTGCGGCCAGCCAAAGGGAGCAGCGGAAAAGGACTTTCGCAACTCACGCCCTTCTATCCCGGCTCCGACCTTGCGGAGAATCTCCCGGCAAACCGGATGTTGTTCCGTGGGACCGGCGTAATCCACGGCCTGTAAGGGAGAATCATCCCCGTTCCGAGCGCGATTGATGACCACCGGCCAGTTCTTGTGGTCGGCGTCGCGGAAGCGGGGGAAGAGGCGGTCAAGGGCGTCGTTGGCACCATCGCGAACCTTTTCGTCGAGTGTGAGGTTGAAAAGTTCAGTGCCGCCGCCTTTGAACACCTTGGCGCCGCCCACGATTTGGGAAATCAGTTGGGCACGGTTGCGCTCGGAATCTTGGAGACGGGTCTGCATGGAACTCTGGGCTTCCTGGCCCTCGCGAGTGCTGGGAACCCCCTTGAAATCAAGCGTGCCGCGCGCGGCCTCGGCCCGGATGATTTGCTGTCGCAAGTCATCCGCCGATGCCTTGGGGATGAAAACAAAGAGAATCGGGCTGTCGGTGCCAGCGGCGCGGGCAGCGTCCACTACGTTCTTCTCTGAGCAACCCCAGCCGTCGCGAATCCACACGGGGATGTCCTGGCCAGTGGTTTCGGGTGGTTCGGAACCGAATTGCAGGGTGAGCTTGCGGGCTTCCTTGCTTGCACCTTGAACGACCCGAACACCACGGATGGCCTCCTGAATCGATGCGTGCAACAGGCTCTCGCGTTTCTGATGCACGACGAGGTCGTTGTTGCTGACTTGGGTGAGGCGATTGCGAAACTCCTTGTCCCATTCCAGGGACTCGCGGGTTTGCAGATTATATTCCTCGCCATCCTTCAAGAGCACGCCTTCGTCCGAGAGCCTTTGCAGGACTTGTGGAACCTCCTTTCGCAGCCTGGCTCCGTCTTGGGCAAGGTCACTCACCAGTAGATCGGACAGCATCTCTGCCGTGGCGCGCACGCCGCAGTCCACACCGGTTTCACGGGGTAGTTTACGAATGAGAAAGATGAGGCCACAGAGCCGGCTGGCTAGTTTGCCTTCAGGAGAACCGTCATCGAGCTTACGAATGCGCTCGTCGAGTTCTCGGAGCAGAACGCCTTGCTGAACCAAGCCGGCCTGCAATTGCTCAAACATGAAGTCGGCAGGGACCACAGTGCCGACAGATTCCTCGGCCAGGTCATGCAGCGCGTCGTGGATGATGCGCAATTGGGTGCGCAACATGCCGCTGGTGCCAGCCGGGTCAACGGCGCGGAAGACGTGTTCCCAAAACCGGCGGCGGATGGGAAGGATGGGGTAATCCTCAGAAAGAATGTCGCGGTCGGTGCTACGGGCGGCGATGGCAGTCCCGGATAGCTGGCGCTCGATTTCGCCGATATGACTGGTAAGCGTCTGACGCACGGCTTCAACCTTGTCCGGCTTCTTGGCAAGCAAGACCCGGCGGGTGACAGTCTCCACGTCGGCGTCAGACAGTTCAACGGAGATGGTGAAGCGGTCGCGGAGCTTGCCGAATTGGGCAGTCTGAGCGCCAAGGGCATTCTGGCCAGCGCCTACGAGCATCACGCGGGAGTCAAGTTGTTTGCAGATGGCTTCGGCGATTTCCACGACCTGGGTCGCACGGTCGCTGCTGTCGCCGATGTAGAGCTGGACTTCGTCGATAACGAGAATTGTCAGCGGCAATGAGCCGTTCCTTGACAGGACTTCGCGCGTCGTGCGGAGGAATTCAGCCGTGGTGATGTCGTTCGGTTGGGAGAATTCGCGTTTCAGCAGGTCGCGCAATGAGTCGGCGGTGCCCAATTGCGGGTCGGCTTTGAGCAGGGCTTCGCGCAACACAGGGCTGACGAAAAGGTTGTTCAATTCGCGGTAGAAGTCCTTGCCTTTGCTTTCGACGGATGCTTTTACCAGGTTGAGGAAACCATTGTTCCTCAAGTAGAGGCAAAACTTGGCCTGGGCGTAAGTCTCTGGTAGTCCGCACGAACGGAGAATGATGCCCAAGACCGTGAGTCGAACGCTTTCGGAGCCGCCCGCCGGCAATGTGCCGAAGGCAGCATGAAGCCCACCTGCCCGGCGTCCTTGAGTGTCCAATTCCTTCAACGCGGCTTCCACCTCGTGGGGGAGCCGCTGCACCAGACTTCGGGCGGTCGCGCCGTCTTCCGGGAATTCCGTGTTCACCCAAAGGTGGCCGAGCATTTTCAGGAGATGCGACTTGCCACTGCCGTAGAAGCCACTGACCCATGCCGCCGGTTGGTTGGTGCTGCCGATTTGTCCAAGGAACGATTCGAGAATGCGGATGGTGCCATCCGCATATTGGCCTTCGCAAACGAAATTCGTGAGTTCCTCCCGCAAAGTCGCCCGCTCCTGACTAGACAGGTCGTGATTAATGCGAGCCTGCCCATTATTCATGAGCTTGGCGGTGGCTGGGTCGCGAAGAAAGATGTCTCGGTTTCTCATGCGTTCTCCAGTTCTGGTCATGCGGTGATTGGGGTGGCGAGATAATTCCAGCCGTCGCGGGCATCGAGCAGGCGATAGACGTTCTGGTCGAAGCTGCCGGGAAAGAACACCACCAAGCGACCTTGGATTTGGTTTTCGACCTTGTGCAACACGCCATGCAGGCGAGTGAAACCGTAAAGGCTGGAGACGCCGGAAAGGGCGACAACGGTTTCGGCGGTGACCATCTGGTTGGCCAACGTCTCTTGGAGGCGGTGCGTGCAATGCTCGGCAAACTCGGTGTCGAGCTTGAGTTGGAGGTCTTCGGGATGGCGAAAATACTCGTCGCGGTATTCCTCGGCAGACATCCAGGCAGGGAAAACCGACGTGAAGTCCACCTCGAACCAGCCATGTCCGGCGGCTTTGGTGCGGTGCTCGAACTCCTTGACTTTGATTCGAAGACGACGCTCGTCCTCCTTCGGATAGACGATAAAGATGATTCGTTGCGCCCCGGCAAGATTGCGCTGCCACGGAGCGGCGATATACCGCTCGTATTGGTCGGCTAGTTCATCAAGACGGGACACGCGAATCCTTGATCTCTTGAGGGGTTAAAACAGTGGAGAAGCTGACTTCAATCACGTCGCCAGCCTGTTTCATGTCGAACGCTCTGAGACGTTTCGCGTCGGCAGCTTGCTGCAAAAGCTCCGGCTTGGTGGCGTCCAAAACGCGAGTCCATAATGTCTCGAACAACCGGTTGCCGCGAAGCCCTTGGAGGTATCCCAAGAGCAAGGCATACGCGGTTGCTATCGGAGTGGGACGAACCGCCTGGCGAATCTTGCGATTCCGTCCCTGGAGGTGGCCGCTTTGGGTCCATGATGCCGAAGTGTTACGGATGATCTGATCGAGGGTGGCATCATTGAACCGGTCTTCAGTATTCGGCCGCAGCACGTCCGTCAAGCGCTGGCGCGACAGTTCCTCACCTGCCCGGAGAGCTAACACGGGATCGGCCGTAAGTCTCAACAAGGGATCGCGGGCCAACGCGCACAGAAGTGCCAAGAGGGGCCGGCTCTGGTTCTCATTTCCCCAAAAGCGCCGTAGAACCCGGAAGAGGGTCACGTTTTCATCGAGGGCGTAAAGCTCGCTCAACCTCTGGACGGTGAGCCTGCGGGTCGCCACCGTCGGTTTGTTCAGGATGTTGTCGTCAATGACTGCCGCAAAACACGCTTCTCGACTGCAAAAGTCGGGGGTCGCCTGTAGAAGAAGCGTCAGCTCCTCAAGCATCATGGTCCTGCACGCGTGGGTGCTGCCCTTTCCGGCGTGAAAACCAAACTGGTCCGATAAACTATGGTCAACCACGGCGGAAAGATAACAGCGTTTTTAGAACTGTCAAGTGCTGCCGGCAAATTTGCCGGCAAGAAATGCGGTATCAATTATTGCTTGGTATCCCTCCCTTAAGATTGCGCAAATCAGAAGGAAGAAATATGGCTCGCTGCTGGTAGCTCGCGGAAGAGTTGTCGACCGCCGCTCAGGGATTTCCCGAGCTTGACCACGACATTTATGCAGAAGACAGCAGGGCGAATTGACTGCTTCCCTGGTCATCACAACCGCCCATGATTGGAAAGGCCCAAGAGGGTCACGTCGTCCCATGGCAATTATTTTACGCGGTGGGCCACGGCCTGCACAGAGGCGTGGTCGATGTCGCTTCACCCGAAGCGGCGGAGTGCGGGCCGGTCAGCGGCGAAGCGAGCCACCACGCTCGCGCCGCTGACCCGACAGGGCGGAGCCGGCCGCCCGCCGCAGGAATCACCGCTCTTTTGCGTGTTAACGCGCGAGAACCACGTTGCTGTGCGGGTTTCATGCCCTTTTAAGAGCCATTTGTTTACATTTTGTTAACAGTGCAAGTCGCTGGTGTGGAAGGAATAAGTAGCGGAAGATCGACGGGCTGTTTGCACCGCAGGTGCATCCGGTGTGGTACGAAATCTGGCCCCCGTTTTGGTGGACGCGGGGTGGTGGGCGAAGCCGGGCGCGAGTCATAGAACGCCTTCGCGGCGTAGGGGGGGTGTTACAAATCGGGTCCCTGCTTTGGCGGCGGTGGGGTGGTGGGCAGAGCCGGGGCGCGAGTCACAGAACACCTTCGCGGCGCTGGGGGGGGTCCGACAGCAGTTGACTTTGGTCGGGCCGGATTGTGCCATAATGTCGCAGAACCAAGCGGCTGCTTGGGGGAGAACGGAGGGACAAAAAGGCAGTGTGTCACGGCAGTTCGTGGACGCGGTAGCGTTGTGTGGGATGGTCCGTCGCCGCCTCGGCGGCGACCGCGAGGCCATGGTCGCTGGCGTCGGCATGTCGTCCCAATCGAGGAAGACCCCCCGCCTGGCGGGGTCAGCCGGGGGGATAACGGAACGCCCGGAGGAGTTGAGTTTCGACCGGCGCCGTCACCCATCCTCCGCGACCCGTGCCTCGGGTGGGCGACAGCCATCGCCCCGACTCAAGCCCGGCGAGGGCCGGGGGGCTGCCCGAGACCCGACCGTGTGAGCGTGACCGAGGCTGTCGCTGGCGATGCGAGAAAGACCGAACTCAGCGGCAGCGACAGCAGCAGCCGAGCACCCGCAGAGCTGGACGCAGAACGGACGCCGCGAACCACCCCGCTGCCAAAGCAGAACTCGCCCGGAGGGCGAGCCGGGTTTGTTGGCGGGCCGGTCAGGGTAGAACGGCGTTCTAACCGTTTCCCGAGGCGGTGGGCTTGTCCTGCTTGAATGGCTGCTAGTGGGCCGGGATTTCCCCCTAGCCCGAGAATACTCACCCCCCGCTGGGTGGTCTTTTTGGGGCAGCGCGG
>ORJL011190193.1_pt1 | contig 20608 bp, 23 predicted proteins | sample 1779941 | NCBI WGS metagenome assembly ORJL01 (sample SAMEA104232317, study PRJEB22302) | groundwater metagenome | biome: forest; feature: aquifer; material: groundwater | place: USA | collected 2011-08-07 | depth 5.8 m | reverse complement strand
TGCCCTGGACGCCCCTCCGGGGCCCACGTCGGTGAATGGGCTCAGGCGTGGAGAGATCGTTGAAGCCCTCGGCCGGGTCGCATTGACGCCCCCATGTGTCACGACGCCGCCGCACAAGCCTCCGCGCGCGAGCGGTCGACCACCACCGGGTCGATCACCGGTTTCTGACCGGCACGGGTTCGTTCGTCGGGGGGGGTCGTTGATGCCACACCCCGCTGCCGTCTGGGGTTGATCAGCGATTGGTGGTTTGCACGGGTTCAGCCATCGAGGGGCGCTACGGTTCACGCCATGCCTCAGTACGCACTCAAGGAATGGGCCTCGGTAATCGCCGCCATGCTGGACGGCGAGCAGGTGGTGATGCTGCGCAAGGGTGGGGTCGGAGAGAAACGCTTCGACGTGCCGCACCAGCAATTCTTCCTGCTCCCGACCCACCTGCACCAGCGGCCGGAGCTGATCGTGCCGACCGCGCGCGAGGCCTACGCGGGCGAGTTGGACGTGCGGACCGAGCCTGGGCATGCGCGGCTGGATGCATGGTGCGAGGTCACCGCGGTGCACCCCGTGACCGAGCGGGCCGAACTCGATGCCCTGCGGGGCTTCCACATCCTGTCGGCGGACTATGCGGAGTCCCGGCTGAAGTGGCGACCAACGCAGCCCCTGATGGCCGTGGTGGTGCGGGTGCACCGCGCTGCTGGCCCCCCGGTCGTGGACATGGACGAAGGAATGGGCGGGTGCGTGAGCTGGGTTGTCCTGCCAGCGCGAATCACCGCTCCGGCCCTGGATCCGGTTCTTGACGACGACGCCTTCGCGCGCACCGCGAAGGCGATCGCGGACGCCCTCGCGGCGGCTCGCCCGGTCGATTCCCCGACGTCCGGTGCGCTGAGGTAGCCTGACGCCGTGTCCTACACCGCGGAATTCGACGCCATCGTCGCCGAGCTGGCAGGCGACTGGGCCTTCTTCGAGTGCTACCTGACCGTGACTGACCCGTCGCGTCTCACCGACGCACGTGTTGCCCTCGCGCGTGCCAATGCGCGACCGATGCGTGGACCGGGAAACCATGACTTCGAGATCACGGTGGCGCACGAGTGGGGCCGGGGGGCACGAGTGGGGGTGGTGCGCTCCGCACTGCGCATGTTGGACGACCTGGCCGTGACCGGCCGCATCTGGTCAGGCGCCACCTATGACCTCCTGCGGCCGGCACCCGCGCACCACTACGGCCCGTAGGGCGCCGTGTACCGCGACGAGGATGATCTGCAGCTTCTCGCCGAGCTGGCGGGAGTGCTCGACCAGACCGTGACCGAGGCCGGGCTCTCGTCGGGCACGTACCTCATCCTGCGCGAACTGGCGGCAACGCCCGATGGCGTGACGGTGACGACCCTGGCGCAGACCTTCGAGGCGCCCTCGGAGCAGGTAGCCGATGCCGCCGGCGCCCTCGTTCGGGATGGCCTCGCCAACATCCGGGCGTCCGGGGTGGCGATCGCGGAACCCGGACGCGAGTTGACCGAGACCATCGAGGCCAATGCGAACGAGGCGATGCGGGCCTACGTGCTGGACCGCCCCCACACGGCGACCGTATATGGCCTGGTGGCATCCATGCAGGCTGGCCGCTTCACCGTGACCGACCTGCTCGACTTCCTCGCCGAAGGGCCCGGCGTGCCACAGGACGACATCGCCGAATAGCCCACCGGCGCGATCAGTCCGGCGACGGCGCCTGATCGATCGGCAGGATGCGGCGCCCGAGACGCGCCAGCGAGACGCGCATCAGACCGAACGGCACGATCCCGAACGGGATGCCGATAATCGTGATGCGGAGGCCCGCGATGAGCGGCCACGGACTGTTGCCGATGAAACGGACAGTCTCATGCCCTCGTCGCGCCGAAGGATGTCCTGGCCGCGCGGACCACCATGCGCCGGGGCCACCGGTAGCCTCATGTCGGGTGGGGGCTGGGACCCCGCAACAGCGGAGGACGTCGTGCGCTATCGGGAGATACCCGGCACCGGGATCAGGGTGTCCGAGATCGGTTTCGGGGCCGAATCGCTGGCGTCCGGATGGTGGGGCGATACCGGCGACGACGAGGCCATCCGGCTTCTGCACGCCGCTCTCGATCGGGGCGTGACCCTGTTCGACACGGCGGACGTGGATGGCGACGGGCGTGTGGAGTCGATTCTCGGGCGGGCCTTCCGCGATCGTCGCGACGACGTCGTCTACATCACGAAGGGCGGCTACGACTGGATGAACGCCCAGCCGCGCGCGGGGGGCGGACGCGATGCGCCCAGGGATTTCCGCCCCGAGTACCTGCAGCAGGCGCTGAAGGCAAGCCTTCGGCGCCTGGGTACCGACCATATCGACCTCTACGAACTGCATCATCCGGCGCGACGCCATCTGGACGATGCGACCTTTCAGGCGTTGGACGAACTCGTGGCCGAGGGGCTGATCCGGGCATACGGGATCGCGCTCTCACCGGACGCGCGCCCGGGAGAGGGCCGCAGGATGATGCGCAGCCGTCGTGTCCCGGTGCTCGACGTCGAGTTGAGCCTGATGCAACACGAGCCCGGAATGGAGCTCGCGGGGCTCGTCCACGCCGCGGGGACCGGGGTGATCGCACGCCGACCGCATTGCTGGGGGCTGCTGGAGGGAAAGTACTCGGCGCAGACCACCTTCCCGCCGGGCGACCCACGCAGCCATCTCACCCGCGAGTGGCTCGATGAGGGGCTGCGGAGGGTTGATGCCCTTGGGTTCCTGTCCAACGGCCGCCACTGGACGCTGGCGCAGGCAGCCCTGAAGTGGGTCCTCACCCAGCCCGGGGTGATGGCCGCAGTGCCGGCGATTCACGGCGAGGAGCAGTTGGCCGAGTTCGCGGCGGCGCCGGACCTGCCGGATCTCGAACCGGACGACCTCACGCGCATCGCGGATCTGCTGGCGTCGGGATTCGCGAAAGCACCTGCCGATGCGAAGGTCGATGGCGTGGACGCCGACGCTGCGGCGAGCCCGGAGACGGGGGCGCCTCATGGTCGCGACCATGAGGCGAGCCCGCCAATCGCGGCAGGCGAGGGCGGCTAGTTGTGAGGCGCCGACCTTCACCGGGTTCTGGCGACGGCGAACACGTCGCCGGGCGGTGTCCTCGGTCGCGCCCGTATGTCCGACATGGGCGCTCCCTGCGTCCTGGCCCGGCTCGGTTCCCGCAGGCCGGAACGGCGTGCTGAGGTTCGGTCGCGATTCCCACGGAACCGGCACACGTCGGTGCTCACTTCACGAGACCAGCGGGGTAAGGATCGCGGCCACCATCTCGTCGGCCCCCTCCCCTATCGCCTGCATCGACTGCGCGAGGAATCCCGCGAGGGACGCCCCCAGCCCGGCGGTGTCGGCGATCGATTCGATCTCGGTCAGCGCCTGCAAGAGCCCGACATCGAGGGAGTCCTGGCGCTCCACCAGTGGGTCCGTGGCCTGCACGAACGCCGCGTACGCCCCGCGCAGGCGCTCGTGGCGGATGAGCGCGTCGTCGAGCGCCGGAAGCGACGCGACGGCCCGAAGGGGGTCCTCACGCCATTCGGCCAGGTCATCCGCCGCAACCGCCGCACGCCGTAGCGCGGCAACCGCCGCGGGCACCTCGTCCTGCCACGGCTCAAGACGCACAGAGGTGGAGCCGACGGCGCGCAGTGCAGTCGGATCGATGAGAGCCTCCGCGTGTTCCACCACAAGGCTGGCATGTGCCACCGCGCGAACCCGAACGAGGGATCGTTCAGCGCCGAAGGACCCGTCCAGGCAGAGAAAGGACGGTCCGTCGAAGGCCACGACATACGACCGCCCGCCGGTACCGGGCTCCACGGCGCGCAGCCCCAGGGCCTCGCGGCTGGCCATGGCCTGGCCGACGTCGCGCGCCGCGGCGAGGTCGGCCAGCAGGCGGGTCACGGAATCCCCGGTCACCGCGCTCCTCGCAGGCTGCGGGCGTACACTCGCCCATCGTGAGCTCGGGTGCGCATGCGGACGCGGTTGCGACGGGCACCGACCCTCAACGGGCGCCCTCTGCGGCGCTCCTCGCACAGATGCTCCCGCCGGTCCTGGCCGCACGTCGTCGCATTGATCTGGCCGGTACCGGCCGTGCTGCCAGTGTGATGCTCATCCTCTTCGACGAGGACGACGCAGGCCACATGGTGCTGACGAAGAGATCCGACACCGTCGCACATCACCGCGGCGAGGTCTCGTTCCCCGGTGGGCGTTATGAGGACGCCGACGGAGACCTGCTCGTGACGGCGCTCCGCGAGACCGAGGAGGAGATCGCGGTGCCCCGCGAGGCCATCCGGGTACTTGGCCCCCTGGACGACGTGCACACGATCGCCAGCGGGTTCACCGTGAGCCCCTGGGTGGGCTATCACCCCGCGGGGCGCCCGGTGATGGTGCCCCAGCGATCCGAGATCGCCCGCATCATGGAGGTACCACTGTCCTCGTTGCTCCTGGCGGATCGCGACATCCCGCCCGTTCCGGACCGCCACACGCTGCGCTATCCCCTGATGGGCGAGGACGTCTGGGGCCTTACGGCACGCATCCTGCGCACCTTCTCCGACGTGGTGCGAGGCACCTTCACGCGTGACCCGGCGGGCTGAGCGCACCGGCGCGGAGGCCGTCGCCTGCGCCCGGGCCCCCGGGCCGCAGGCCCTCGAGGGACGGCCGACCCGAAAGGTCGGCGTCACCGGCGGGACCGGTTGCGCCATCCACCGCCAGTCGATCGAGACGCACCATCTGATCGTGCAGCCCCGGCAGGCGTGGGTGCCCGACGGGAAGCGACTCGGCGTATGCGGCCACGCGCTCGCGGATCTGCAACGCGAAGTGCGGCGTCGCGGCACCCACGAGGTGCGCCAGCTCATCCTCCGACGGGATTCCGTAGTCATGTTCCATGATCGTCATCGCGCGGCATGGTAGCCGCGGCACCGGCGACACTGCCCGGGTGACCCCCCTCGCACGCATGCTCGTCGGCATATGGCTCGAGGTGCGCATGGTCCCCGTGCTCCTGTGGTCATTCACCGGCGTCACGCTTGGCACCGCCATCGGGTGGGACGCCCCGGGTGGTGCGTCGGTGACCGCCTACGCCGGGGCGGCCGTCCTGGGCGTACTGATCCAGGGCTTGGTCGCCCACACCGCGAACGACATCGTTGACTGGCGCTCGGGAACCGATGCCGACCCGTCAGTGCGCGTGCTGTCCGGTGGCAGCACCGTCATCCCGCGCGGGCTCATCGCCCCCAGCGGCCTCCGCGGACTGGGTATTGCGGCCGGCGCCCTGGCGGCTGCCGTCGGGGTGGCGCTGGCCTGGACTCGCGGGTGGGGCCTCATCACCTTCGGTGCCGTCGCCTTGGCGGGCTCGCTGCTCTACAGCATTCGCCCTCTCAGGGCGGCATACCGCCCCATCGCCGGGGAGGCCACCGCCTTCATCTGCGTGTGGACGGCCGTTGCCGGATCCGACGCCCTTCAGCGTGGCGGCCCACCGTCGTGGGTTGCCGTCGGCGCCGGTATCGCCCACGGCGGCACCTGCGTGGCCATGCTGATGATGCATCACCTGCTCGATCGCGGCGCTGATCGCCGCGCGATACCGCAGAAGCGCACCAGCATCGTCGCCCTTGGCGATCGCGCACGCGGCTACGAGGCCGCCTGGGCCCTGGTGCCTGTCGTGATGGCCACCATCCTCGCCCTCATCACCGCACCCGCCTTCTGGCTCATGGCCGCCCTCGCCGCGCTGGCGCTGGTGCCCCACCTGGCCGCCCGCGCGGACGACGTGCGGGCCACCACGCAGGCCGAGCTCGCCGTCATCGCGCTGGGCATCGTCGGGGGGCTCGGCACCGCTGCCCTCATCGCGCCGATGTTTGCCTGGGTGCTGCTGGTGCCAATCATCCTCATCCCGGCCGACCTCCTCATCACGGGGGCGGCATCACGCATGGCCCCGGTCGTGCGCCCGGGCTAAGGGCCCGTGCAGGAACTACCACACCGTTTGACGGCTGCACACCGGCGCCGTCTGGCTCGGTCTTCGCTCGTCCTCCGGTACAGGCAGTTATTCCTGCACGGGCCCTCACCTGGCCGGGGTCACGGCACCCCCCACGGCGGACCCCCTTCGGCCGGACCCCACTGACCACGGTGAGCAGCCCGGGCATGGCGTTCCAACTGGGCGAACAGGTTGCGATGCCGCGTATTGGGAGCGAACGGGAATTGTTCCGCCATGCCCAGAGCGACGAGGCGGGCATTCACCATGGTGGGACCGACCCAGACATAGGCGAGCAGGCGGCCGTATGCGTCACGTTCCTCGCGATCGGTCTCCAGCCTCACAACCCGCCCGGCGACCATTCGTCGGTTTGCGTCGGCCGCCCGGGCCGCAAAGCGCTGCACCGGCTTACGGGGATGGTGCAGTTCCGGAGTGTCGATGCCCAGGTACCGCACCGTGCCGAGCCCATCCACCACGATGGTGTCGCCGTCCAGCACGCGGACCACATGGCCCGTGCGCACGGCCAGCGATCCACCGGCCCCGCATCCCGCCACCGCGAGGGTGGCGATCATGGCTCCCCATGCGAGAATCCACACCCCTCGGCGTGACCGCTGACACCCCCGCTCGGCTATCATCCGACCGGCGCCACATGGGAGGGAGCCGCCGCGTGGCCCAAAGAGATGACGACAAGCTTGTGCGCCAACTTTCGCTGGTTGCCTTTCTCATGGCTCAACAGCGGCCGGTGACCGCCGAGGAGATCCACGAGGCGGTTGAGGGCTACGGCGGCATGAGCGAGCAGGCCTTCCTGCGCCGCTTCTACTCCGACCGTTCGGAGCTTGAGGGCGTGGGGCTGCGCTTGGCCGTGGAACGCCCGAGCGACGACCCGTTCCAGGGCGACCTGTACGCGATGCCGCCCGAGAACTACTACCTCGCCCCCATCGAGTTCGACGAGGCCGAGCTCAGCGCGCTGCACACCAGCCTGTACCTGCTGGAGGGGCAGTTCGCATATGCAGAGCCCCTGCGCCTGGCGCTGCAGCACCTGACCCTGGGGCGACCGAGCCCGCTCGACGACCACGCGGCGCGCACCGTGGCCGTCAACCTGCTGGGGAGTCGGCACACGTCTGAGGTGGCCAGCCACCTCATCAAGATCGAGTCGGCGATCAGCCGTCGCAAGACCATTCGCTTCCACTACTACTCGATTGGCCGCGACGACCGCTCCGACCGCGAGGTCGACCCCTACAGCCTGCTGTACATGGCGGGCAACTGGTACCTGGTGGGGTACGCGCACGATCGCGAGGACCTCCGATGCTTCCGGCTCTCGCGCATTGAGGGACGCATCACCTTCAAGACCCGTGCCGAGCACGACTTCCCGCCCCCCAGCGAGGTCAATCTGTCGCGCTACCGCGATCGCGCGCCATGGCAGTTGGCCGACCCGCTGGGCACTGCCGTCATCGAGCTCTCGTCCACCATCGCGTGGTGGGTGGATCAGATGTTCGGTGCGCACGGGCAGTTCGAGGAGCGAGCCGACGGATCGGGTGTGTTCCGTACCGACTACGGCGCAGCAGCCCTGCTGGTGTCGTGGGTGCTCGGCCTGGGGACAGAGGCGGAGATCACGGAACCGGCAGAGCTGCGGGCCCGCACACTCGAGGCCCTTGAGCTGGTGCGCGCCCGCCACACGGCGGCACCGGCAAAGAAGGCCAAGCGCCTCCCCCGCGCACCCGAGGCCGCGGTGGCCGACGAGCCCGTGTCCGCGGACGACACCTCCGATCGCGTGGTCCCCGTCGAGCGCATTTCCCGCCTCCTGGCGCTGATGACGCGCCTGCTGTCCGCCTGCGGCCGCTCCTACGAGGCCACGGTGTCGTGCAGCGTGCTGCGATCCGAGCTCAACCTGAGCCAGGAGGCCCTCGAGGAGGACCTCACGCTCCTCAACCTCATCAACTTCGGCGGCGGGTGCTACGCCGTGTTCGCCCAGGTCGAGGGCGATGATGTGACCGTGCAGAAGGAGGTGTACGGCGACCAATTCGCACGGCCCGCGCGCCTCTCTCCCCTCGAGGCCAAGGCCCTGCTGTGGGCTCTCGACTTCGTGGGCGGCCGCCTTCCCCTTGTGGCCGCGGAGTCGCTCACCTCCGCGCGCGCGAAGGTCGAGGCCGCCGTTGGCGCGGAGTCCTCCACCGGCGTGGAACTGGGTCACGTGCACACCGCGAATGAGGCCGTTGGCGCGGCGCTCACCCAGGCCGTACGAGAAGATCGCCTGCTCGAGATCGAGTACTGGACCGAATCCCGCGGCAAGATCACTCGCCGCACCATCGAGCCCCACATGCTCATGAACTCCCGTGATGCCTGGTATCTGGTCGCCCACTGTCGGCGCGCGGGCGAGCAGCGCACGTTCCGCCTCGATCGCATACGAAGTGCTCGCCTGCTCGACGAGCACTTCACCAGGCGCCCCGAGGTGGAGGCCGTTCCCTATCAGCCATGGGGTGCGCCCAGCCATACGCAGACCCAGGCGCAGAGCGCATCGGTGTGGTGCAGTCCGGCTATCGCCCGCTGGCTCGCCGAGGAGCACCCGTCGGCCGAGCGCTTCGCCGATGGGTCGATCCTCGTGGAGATTCCCTACGCCAGCGAGGAATGGCTGGTCAAGGAGATCATCAAGCACGGTGGCGAAGCCGTGCTGTTCGAGCCGGTGGCCCTTCGGGCGACCGTGGCCGATCACGCACAGCGCGTAATCGATCGGTACGCGGCGACACCCGCCCGGCGCTAACACCCCGGAGGAGCGGCGGCACGCCCCCGCCCGCCGCGCGCCACTGCCCGGAACATCCCTCCGGAATCCCGCACCACGCACCCGCCAAGCTCCAGCGCCACCAGCGCGGTCGCCACCGATGCCATGTCGAGCCCACAGGCGCGCGCGATGGCATCCGCTCCGACGGGCTCATGCGCGACCACGTGCAGCACACGTCCCGCCACGCCCTCGGGTGCGGCTGTGGAAGGGGGCTCCTGCCCCCACGGGGCATCGGGAACCTCATGCAGCACGTCGTCCACGCCCTCGCACAGCGCGGCCCCGGCCCGCAACAAGGCGTTGCACCCCTCGGACATCTGCGCCCCGGGCCAACCGGGAACCGCCAATACCGGCGTGCCCTGCTCCAGGGCGAAGTCGGCCGTGATGAGCGCCCCCGACCGGCCCGCGGCCTCCACCACCACAACCGCCTGCGCGAGCCCGGACACCACGCGATTACGCGCCGGGAACCTCCAGGGGGCAGGTGGAGTGCCCGGCCAGTACTCGCTGATCACCGCACCGTTCTCCATGATGCGATCGGCCATCGCCACATTGCGGCGTGGGTGCACGCGATCCACGGCGGACCCCAGAACGGCAACGGTGACGCCCCCGGCGGCCAGGGCCCCCTCGTGAGCGGCCTCGTCGATGCCCCGGGCAAGACCGCTCACCACGACGGCCCCGCGCGCCACCAGATCGGCGGCGAGGTCGCAGGCGAACCGGCGCCCCGATGCCGTTGGTCGGCGGCTCCCCACAATCGCCACACACGGCCCCTCTGCCACCCGGGCGAGAACCGGCACCACGCATCCGCGCCCGAACAGGCCGAAGGGTGGATCGAAGATGTGGGCGAGAACCGGTGGGTATGCGGGACACCCCAGAGGCACGTGCACGATCCCGGCTCTGGCCAGATCGTCGTGCAGCTCGGAAAAACGCATGCTGGCGCGGCATGCCACGGCACGCGCCACCACATCGCTCCCCGCGCGCAGCCATTCGCCAAGATCCCGGGCCGAGCCACCCCACAGGGCCGCTGGGCCGCCCGCGGCCCGCGCCGCACGCTGCAGGTCGCGGTCGAGCTCCCACGCCAGCCGGGCCAGACCCAGCGACCACTCCACACAAGCAGTCATGGGATCCCACCCGCACTGCGGTATCGAATGGCCTCGGCCAGATGGCCGGGTTCCACACGAGTACACACAGCGAGGTCCGCCACGGTACGCGCCACACGGATGACCCTGTCGCACCCACGCGCCGTGAGCCCCATCCGGTCGATCGCCGCTCCCAGGAGTACGCGACCCTGCCGATCCAGGGCCGCCACCTCTCGTGCCTGACCGGCCGTGAGGCGGGCATTCGGAACCACCTGCCCGCGATTCTCCCGCATACCCCGTGCCGCCTGCACCCGCAGGCGCACCGCGCGACTGGGCTCTCCTCCCCCATCCTCGGAAAGCATCTCGTCGCGCGCCAACCGCGGCATATCGATGCGCAGGTCGATGCGATCGGCGATGGGCCCCGAGATACGCGCGCGGTAGGCATCGGCTCTTCCCGGAGGACATGTGCATCGGGTGACCGGATCACCCGCGTGCCCGCAGGGGCATGGATTTCCGGCACACACCAGCAGCGGCTGTGCAGGGAAGCGCGCTGTTCCCATGCTGCGGGAGATATCGATGCAGCCCTCCTCCAACGGCTGCCGCAGGGCATCGAGGGCCGCGGACGGAAACGCGCAGATCTCGTCCAGGAACAGCACCCCCAGATGCGCCAGGCTCACCTCGCCGGGGCTGGGCACGCGGCCACCACCCACCAGCCCCGGAGCCGAGATGGTGTGGTGTGGAGCCCGGAACGGGCGGGTGGTCACGAGCGCCCGGCTCTGCGGCAGGAGCCCGGCAACGGAGTGGATGCGCGTCACCGAAATCGCCTCGTCGACCGAGAGAGGCGGAAGGACCCCCGGCAGGCGACGGGCCAGCATGGTCTTGCCGCCCCCGGGCGGCCCGAGCATCAGGAGCGAGTGCGCGCCCGCGGCGGCGATCTCCAGGGCCCTTCGGGCGTCGGCCTGTCCACGGACATCGGCAAGATCACCGAGGCATGCGGGCTCGGCACCGGCAAGCAGCATGGCCGCGTCAGCCGTGATGGGCACGGGCTTGGCCCTGTGCTCGAGGATGTCGACCGCGTGGCGAAGTGTGCGTGCTCCCAGCACCTCAAGCCCCGGCACCAGAGCCGCCTCTGCGGCATTCGCCTCGGACACGACGAGCCGCCCCCAGCCGCGGCGCACGGCGTGCTCCGCCATGACGAGGACCCCCGGCACCGGCCGCAGCGACCCATCGAGCGCCATTTCCCCCACCGCCGCGGTGCCGGCAAGTACACCGGGCCGCAGTTGACGCGATGCCGCCAGCAGGGCGAGCGCAATGGGCAGGTCGTACTGGGGGCCGGCCTTGCGCAGGTCTGCCGGGGCCAGGTTCGCGACGATGCGGATCGAGGGAAGGGAGAACGCCTGGTTGACCACTCCCGATCGCACCCGCTCCCGGGCCTCCTGTACCGCCGCATCCGGCAGGCCCACGATGCTGAACCCGGAAAGGCCGGCTCGCAGGTCAACCTCCACCTCGACCGTCGCGGTGTCGAGGCCGAGGACGGCGGGGCTCACGAGACGGGCGACCACGCCCTCAGCATGGACGCGCCCGCATTACCCGGGGCGCGCACGCTGTGGCGATTCACGCGCCGACGTGCAACAACTGCGCGCCGCGGAGTGTGATGGGCCCCCGGGGCTCACTCCCCGGGGGCCCAGACGCGGTGTTAGGCGGCGGCCTCGTACTTCGCGGCCACCGCGTCCCAGTTCACGACGTTCCACCAGGCGTCCAGATATACCGGACGCTTGTTCTGGTACTTCAGGTAGTAGGCGTGCTCCCAGACATCGATCCCCAAGATGGGCGTCTTGCCCTCGGAGATAGGTGAGTCCTGGTTCGGCGTGGACATCACCTGAAGGGCGCCGTCCGACACCACGAGCCAGCTCCATCCGGAGCCGAAGCGCTTGACCCCGGCCTCGTTGACCGTGGCCTTCAACTCATCGAGCGAGCCGAAGGTCGAGTCGATGGCCTGCCCCAGGGCGCCGGCGGGGGCACCGCCACCGTTCGGGCCCATGATCTCCCAGAACAGGGAGGGGTTGTAGTGGCCACCCGCGTTGTTGCGCACGGGGCCTCGAATGTCCTCGGGGAGGACGGACAGATCGCGCAGGATGTCCTCCACCGGCGTGTTCTCCCACGCCGTGCCCGCGAGGGCGGCGTTCGCGTTATCCACGTACGCCTTGTGGTGGCGGTCATGATGAATCTCCATCGTGGTCGCGTCGATGTGCGGCTCGAGAGCGCTGAACGCGTAGGCGAGCGGCGGCAGTTCAAAGGGCATGGGGCCTCCTCGGGGGTGGGCGTTGGTGTCGGTACCCCCTGCAGTGTGACCCACCGCGCTCCGGGTTGCACGCGCTTCGGCACGACGTTGCGACGATCTCGACGCCCTGCGTGCGCCCCACGCGCGCACACGCCCACCACGATGGCCCTGTGGAGGATCGAACCGACCATGCCCTGGGCCTCGCGGGCGAACGTGCCGCGGCCCGGTGGCTCACCCGCCGTGGCTGGCACGTGGTGGCCACGCGATGGCGTGGTGGTGGTGGTGGCGAGATCGACATCGTCGCGGAACGCCGTGGGGTGCTGGCAGCGTGCGAAGTGAAGACCCGCACCCGCGCCGGCGACCTGATCCGTCCATTGCGTACGGGTCAACGGCAGCGCCTGGCCCAGGCGGCACTGGCCTATGCGGGGCGAAACCCCGGCCTCTCCCGGCACGTCATCCGCCCCGACCTCATCAGCGTGCGCCCCGGAATCGTGGGGTGGCGCATCTCGCGGGTGGAGAACGTCACGCCCGATCGCTACCGGGACGGCATCGACTGGTTGCCGTAGGCACTGGAGCGAAATGACCGCCGGTGAAGTGCCGTGGGCCCGAGGGAGCGCACGGCATCGCGGTGCACGATGGTGATGTATCCCACGTGGCGCTCGAACCCGTATCCGGGGTACGCACGCGCGGCCGGGCCACGCATCAGCCGGTCGCGCGTCTCCTTGGCCACCACGGATGCCGCCGCGATCGCGGCGCTCGTGGCATCGCCCCTGATCATCTGTTGATGCGCTGGCGCCGACGGCCCCAGATCGAAGCCGTCAACCAGACAGATATCGGGCGCGGGATCAAGCGCACGCAGGGCATCGGCCATCAGGCGCACGTTGGTGCGATGCAGGCCATCGCGATCAATGCTGGGCACGCACGCGGACACCACCACCACCTGTTCGGCGTGGCGCATCACGACCCCCGCCAGGTCCGCCCGCACGCGGGGTGACAGGCGCTTGGAGTCGTCCAGGTGGGCCAGGTCGTGCCGCGCAGCCGCTCCGAGGGACCGCACGTCAAGACACACCGCGGCGGCCACCAGAGGCCCGGCCAGGCATCCACGACCGGCCTCATCGGCGCCGGCCACGCGGGGGGCGCCCAGCGACAGGTCGTGGTCGAGCAGCCCCGGTGAGGTGGTGCGGCGGTGCGGCATGCCGCAACGCTAGAGGAGTGACCGCCAACGTCTGCCGTTCGTGCGGGATGCCGGCCGAACCACGCACGCTTGTGCGGCCTGTGGGAACCGAGCCGGGCGCATCGGAACCCCTGCGTGGCCGGGCGGTGCCGTGAACACGCCGGCGCACGAGATGACGTGGTTCGGGGTGCGGGAATGGCGGATGGGGTGGAATACGACGAGGGCCCGCTCGATGGCGGGCCCTCGGGAAGATCTGCGATGCCGGTGCGGAACTACTCGGCGGAGGCGGTCTCCGTCGAGGACTCCGAGGCCACGGCGGCGGCGACAGACGTGCCGTAGTGCTGCTTCTCGCGAATGCGGGCCTTCTTGCCCACGCGGTCGCGCAGGTAGTACAGCTTGGCGCGGCGGACGTCACCCTCGAGCACGCGCTCGATCCTCTCGATCTTGGGTGAGTGAACCGGGAACGTGCGCTCCACGCCCACACCGAAGCTCTGCTTGCGCACCGTGAACGTCTCGCGGGACGACGCGCCCTGGCGCTTGATGACCGTGCCCTCGAAGACCTGCACGCGACGGCGCTGGCCCTCGATGACCTGGAAATGCACACGAACGGTGTCGCCCGGGCGGAACACGGGGACGTCGTCGCGCAGTTGTATGCGCTCCAGGCTTTCGATGACGGTCATTCGGGTCGCTCCTCCTGAGGTACAAGCGGCGCGGACGATAGCAGCGTCGTCGGCATTGGTGCATCACGCACCTGCGCGCGCCGCCACTTCTCGATTTCTCCGTGGTCCCCGGACAGGAGCACGTCGGGCACACCCCACCCGCGGAACCCGGCAGGACGGGTGTAATGGGGGTGCTCAACCTGGCCCTCAAGGCCCGGTGAGAACGACTCCCTGTCAAGGCTGCTGGCGTTCCCCAGCGCACCGGGCAGGCGCCGCGCCAGGGCGTCGATGATCGCCATCGCCGCCACTTCGCCCCCTGCGAGCACGAATGGACCCAGGCTGATGCAATCGTTCGCCAGGTTCTCGTGCACGCGCTCATCGAAGCCCTCGTACCGGCCGGCAAGCAGGGTGATGTCGGGCAGCGCGGCCAGTTCCCGCGCCACCGCATCCGTGAACGGGCGCCCACGAGGCGACAGCACGACCACTCGCCGAGTGTCCTGCACGGCCTCCGCCGGCACGCCGTACACGGCCTCCATCGCCGCGGCGATCACATCCACGCGCAGCACCATCCCCGGCCCACCGCCATACGGCGCGTCGTCCACCTGCCCCTGCCCGAGAGGTGTGTGGTCGCGGGGGTTGAAGCAGCGCACCTCCAGCCCGGACACCGCGGCGGCGTTCGCCAGGTGCCTCGGGCGCCGCAGCCAGTCGAACCACTCCGGGAAGAGCGTGAGGACATCGATGGTCACGTGGCCTCGCCCCATGCCCACTCGCCGAGAAGACCGGGGCGCAGGGCCAGCGCACGCGCCACCTCGTCCACCCGGATCACGGCATCCATCGTGAAGGGCACCAGCACCTCCCCCTGCGGGCCGCGCACCACGAGGGAGTCATTCGACGGCCCCGGGTGGATGTCGGACACCACCCCGAGCACCCGATCACCCTCACGCACCTCGTAGCCCAGCAGGTCGCGTACGTAGAACGTATCCGCGGTACTGATTGCGGGCAGGCGGGCGACAGCCACCATGAGCTCCCCGCCCGTGAGCGCGGAGGCGTCCTCGCGGGTGTTCACGCCCTCGAACGAGAGAATGGCCTTCGAGGCCTCGCCGCGCCGGTCACCGAGCACCAGGTGGCGATCCACGCCGCCCACGCGCACCGCAACGTGCTCGCCCGGCTCAAGGGTTCCCAGAGTGGGACCATCGGCATGCGCCGTGATCGCCCCCTGCACCCCGTGCGGGCGCCCCAGCCGCGCGATGGCGACCCGTTCGCCCGCAGTATCCATCGCTCTAGTCGACGATGTGGAGGCCAAGGCCACCGCTGCTACGGGGGCCGGTGGCCGCACGCAGCAAGGTGCGAAGCGCGTGGGCTCCGCGCCCACCCCGGCCGATCACCTGACCGCGATCGGGCTCGGCCACGACGAGATCCACCACGGGCTCGCCACGCTCCTCCCCCACCGAGGCCGAGACCTCGCCCGGGTTCTCGACCATCGCCCGGGCAATTCGGGCGATCATCTCGACAGCGGCATCGCTCACGAGGCCGCCGCGACCCCATCGCGCTTGCGCACGATCGAGATGAGGTTCTTCACCGCGCTGCTCGGCTGCGCGCCAGTGCCGACCCAGTGGTCCACGCGCGCGAGGTCGATCTCGACGATGGAGGGATCGGTCTGGGGGTTGTAGCGCCCGATCGTCTCGATGTTCCGGCCGTCGCGCGGGGAGCGCGCATCGGATACAACGACACGGTAGATGGGGTTCTTCTTACTGCCCACACGGGCGAGGCGGATCTTGACCACGGGACTCCTCGAATAGTGACGGTCAGGCGCCCAGCAAGGATGGCATGCCGCCCTTGCCGATGCGCTTCATGAGTTTCTGCATCTGCTTGAACTGCGACAGGAGTTGATTGACCTCCTGCACGGTGGTGCCGCTGCCCTGCGCGATACGGCGTCGACGACTGCCGTTGATGATGTCCGGTCGACTGCGCTCCGGCACGGTCATGCTGCTGATAATGGCCTCTATGCGGTCGATGCGCCGCTCATCGACCTCAACGTCCTTCATCTTGCTGGCCTGACGGAACCCGGGGATCATGCCCATCACCTGACCGATGGGGCCCATCTTCCGCACCTGCCGAAGTTGCTCCAGGAAGTCGTCAAGCGTGAGGTTACCCCCACGCATGCGCTCCTCGATGCGCTTGGCGTCGGTCACGTCGACCGTCTGCTGAGCGCGCTCGATCAGGCTGAGCACATCACCCATTCCCAGGATCCGTGATGCCATGCGGTCCGGATGGAACGCCTCGAGGGCATCCACCTTCTCGCCGGTTCCCACGAACAGGATGGGTTTTCCGGTGACCGCACGCACGGAGAGGGCCGCGCCTCCACGGGCGTCGCCGTCCAACTTGCTCAGCACGACCCCGTCGAAGTTCACCGCATCGGCAAAGGCCTGTGCAACCTCCACCGCGGTCTGGCCGGTCATGGCGTCCACCACCAGCACCACGCTGGTGGGGCGCACAGCATCCCGGATGCGCACCAGCTCATCCATCATCTCGGCGTCGATGGTGAGCCGGCCCGCGGTGTCCACGATCACGAGGTCACGGCCGGTGCGCTTGGCCTCGGCCACCCCGCGTTCGGCCACGGCCACGGGATCCGTCGCGCCATCCTCGCGGTGCACCGGCACGCCGATCTGCTCGCCGAGCACGGCAAGTTGCTCCATTGCCGCGGGCCGCCGCACGTCACACGCCACCAGCAACGGCGCACGCCCCTCCTGGACCAGGTGGCGCGCCAGCTTGGCGCTGCAGGTGGTCTTACCCGACCCCTGCAGGCCCGCCATCAGCACGATCGTCGGCGGATTCGACGCCATGGGCAGGCTCACGTTGACGCCGCCCATGAGGCGCGCGAGTTCCTCGCTGACGATCTTGACGACCTGCTGGTCGGGCGTGAGTGACGACATGACCTCGTCGCCGATCGCCCGCTCCTTGATGGCCGCCATCAGCTGCTTCACGACCGGCAGGCCGACGTCGGCCTCGAGCAGCGACAGGCGGATGGCGCGCATCGCCTTGTCGATGTCGGCGTCGGTCAGTTTCCCCCGGCCCCGAAGGCCGGAGAAGACTCCCTGCAGTTTGTCGGTGAGTGCGTCGAACACGGTGTCAGGCGTGCCCCTCTGGGGCACAATCCGCGCAGGATACCGCGCTACGCGTCGTCGTCGGAGCCCGGCGAGAAGATGGCCTCGGCGAACGCGGTGGCATCGAACGGCTGCAGGTCCTCAATCGACTCGCCCGTTCCCACCAGGGACACCGGGATCCCGAGTTCGCGATGAATCGCCAGCACGATGCCGCCGCGCGCCACGCCGTCGAGTTTCGTGAGGACGAGGCCGCTCACCGGGACGGCCTGCGAGAAGAGCCGTGCCTGCGACAGGCCGTTCTGTCCGGTGGTGGAATCCACGACCAGCAACGTGTGATGCGGCGCGCCCGGCATCGCCTTGCCGGTGACCGCCCACACCTTGCGAAGTTCCTCCATCAGGTTGTGCTGAGTCTGCAGGCGCCCGGCCGTGTCGATGATGACCACATCGGCTGATCGCGCTCGCCCCGCCGCAACCGCGTCGAAGGCCACCGCGCCCGGATCGGCCCCTGTCGACTGCCGTACCAGGTCGGCACCGGCACGATCCGCCCACACGGCCAACTGATCCACGGCCGCGGCGCGGAAGGTATCGCCCGCTCCGATCACGACCTTCTGCCCCAGCTCACCAAGGCGGTGCGCCATCTTGCCGATGGTGGTGGTCTTGCCCGCGCCGTTCACACCCACCACCAGGATGACCGTCGGTGAATCGCCCACCGCGATGCTCGGGGGCTCCTCCGCCATCCGCCTGCCGATCTCATCGGTCAGAGCCCGTGCCAGACCCTGGCCCGAGGTGATGCGCCCCTCGCCCGCCTCTGCGCGCAGGTGATCCACCAGTTCCCGCGCCGCCGTCACCCCGCAGTCAGCGGTGATCAGCGCCTCTTCGAGTTTCTCCCACGTGTCCTCGGAGATCAGCCGCGATGCGTAGATGCCGGCGAGTTGCGGGGAGATCGCCTGCCGTGGACGCGTCAGGTTCTCGCGGAGGCGGGCCAGCAGTCCCCGGCGGGCCGGGGCATCGGTTGCCGTCTCCGGCGGCGCATCCAGCCCGAACAGCGCGGCAAATGCCGCGAGACCGACACCCTCGTCGGTGCCCTTCATCCCGCTGCGGCGGAGGAAGCTGCCCCAGGAGCCGTGGGCTCGGGTGCAGCGGCCTCGGCAAGACGACGCCGCACCCAGGGCCGCGCGGGGCCCTCGGCGTCGCGATCAAGCCTGCGCGCGACCACCTGCGACACACCCGAGCGGCCCATCGTCACGCCGAACAGCAGGTCGGCCACCTCGACGGTCGGCTGCTGGTGGGTGATCAGGATGAACTGCCGGTCACCGGCGAGGCGTCGCAGCACACCCAGGAACCTGCGCAGGTTGGCGTCGTCCAGGGCTGCCTCCACCTCATCGAGCAGGTAGAACGGCGTGGGCCGTGCCATGGCGATCGCCAGGCAGAAGGCGAGGGCGATGAGCGACTTCTCCCCACCGGAGAACAGGGCGAGCGACCGCGCGCGCTTGCCGGCGGGAACGACCTCCACCTCCACGCCCTCCTCGCCGTCGTCAGTCACCACCCGCAGGCGTCCCGTACCACCGGGGAACAGCAGTACGACCACCTCGCGGAAACGGGCATCGACCGCCTGCATGACGTCCGTGAAGCCCCCCGCCACCTGCGCATCAAGCTCGGCCATCTGCGCCCTGAGTGCCTCCGACGCCTTCTCGAGGTCGGTGATCTGCTCGGTCGTGTCGGACTCGCGCTCGGCAAGTGCCCCGCGCTCCTCGGCGGCCAGGGGGTTGACGGCCCCCATCGCCTCGCGCCGCACCGACAGCGCCTCCACGCGCTCGGCGATCGAATCCGCGTCCTCATCGTCGCCGGCCGCGGGCGGCGGCGCGGGAGCGTCCTCGGCCACGCCGGCCTCACGCGCGCGCTCGGCGCATACGGCGAGCGCGACCTCTGCGGCGCGGTCGGCCTCGGCGGCGGCGGTCGCCGACGCCCCCGCAGCCTGCGAGGCCACCCGCGACTCCTGCAGTGACGCCGCGAGGGTGGTGATGCGCTCGGCAAGGTCGCGGGAACGCGAGTCCATCTCGTCGGCGCGCGGGGCAAGCGACCGGGCCACCCCGATCATCGCGCGTGCCGCGGCGAGCACTGCCGAATGATCCGCCAGTGCAGGTTCGGGAGCCTCGGCCTCCGCCCGGGCACGCGCCCGCCGGGCCACGATGTCCTGCAGGCGAGCCCGCTGCCCCGTGACATCCATGTCAACCCGACGCGCGGCCTCACGCGCGGCCTCACGAGCGGCGCGAGCGGAACGGGCGGACTCCTCGGCAACCAACGGATCGGCAGGGGGGCCCCCGGGAGGCGCCCCGCGCCGAGGCAGGTCGGCCCGGGGGGCGTCAAGGGCTGCCACGGCCTCGGCACGTGCTGCAGCCCGCCGACGCGCCTCGGCGCGTGCGGACTCAAGACGTGCCTCCGCGCGCTCTGCCGATCGCGCGCTTGCGCGGGCGCGGGCATCGGCGCGACGATCCTCGGCCACAGCATCGCGCTCAGCGGCCTCGGCCGCGCCCACGGCACCCGCGGCCTCCTCGGCGCTCGCAATGGCCCGCTTGTGCAGGGCCCGCCCGGCCCATGGCCCACGAACACCCGTCAGAACACCGAGTGCGGGCCTGAACGCCAGGCCCTCGGCGGTCACCAGGACGCGGGCACGTACTGCGGACGACACACCCTCGAGCGACGACACCAACCACGCACCCGCGAGGAGCCCGTCCAGGTACGGGCGTGACCGTTCGGGGCAGGCGATCACGAGATCGGCCAGGGCGCGGGCACCGGGGACAGGGGGCGGATCCAACGCAGGTGACACCGCCGGGCGCGACACCGCCGCCGCGCTCGCGCCGGCCTCCAGGGCACGGGACCCTGCGACGACGCCATCCACGAGCGGCGCGTCGGCCAGCTCGCCCAGGGCGGCGGCCACCGCACGCTCCATGCCGGCTTCCACCTCGATGCCATCGCCCAGTAGCACTCCGTGCACCGGGCGATCGTCACCAGGAGCCAGCGATGCGGCCTCGGCGGCGAGACGCGTGGCTCGGCCGGCAGCCGCCTCGCGTACCGAGCGCGCGGACTGCGCGGCCCGAGCGGCGGCACCCCGACGCTCCGCGTCGCGCCCGCGGCGCGCACGGGAGATATCTGCCCGCCGCTCCGCCCGGGGCACGTCCACACCATCGGCCCCCTCGAGTTCGGAGATGGCCTCGGCGGCGCGTACGACACGGCCCTCGGCGGCGGCGCGCTCTGCAGCGTCGCGCTCCGCGGCCCGGCGATCCTCCCGGGCGCGCTCGAGCGACGCCACGGCCTGATGATCGGCGGCCTCTGCCTGCTCCACATGGTCCGCAGCGGCACGTGACGCGGCCTCGGCAACGGCCAGAGCCTGCTCCGCCTCCCCCGCCTCCCTCTCCGCCGCAATCAGGGCGTCCTGGGCCTCGCGGCGGCGATCACGGCGGCGCTGGGCCTCCTCGGCCGCGGCCGCCACGCGGCCCTCCGCGCCCTCGGCGCGACCCGAGAGACGCTCCGCCACGGCCCGCAGGCGTCCGGCCGACTGCATGGCACCCTCGCGGTCG
>ORJL011679905.1_pt1 | contig 20611 bp, 22 predicted proteins | sample 1779941 | NCBI WGS metagenome assembly ORJL01 (sample SAMEA104232317, study PRJEB22302) | groundwater metagenome | biome: forest; feature: aquifer; material: groundwater | place: USA | collected 2011-08-07 | depth 5.8 m | reverse complement strand
ATTTTGAAATTATACGCTTTTATAGACGACGCAACAAGTTATAATTTCATTATTAGTTGACAAAATGCAAATTTGTGTGTGGGGGTGTTTGCTTTATAAAGTTTAAAAACGACCTATATACTGCAGAAGTGTCAATTAATTCCAAACATCTCCGAATGCATCTGGATCTAATCTTTCAGTATCTTCATTTTTTGGATTATACGCCTTATCCATGACATGAAAAATTATTGCTTCTCCATCTACTGCTTTATACCCATGCCATAATCCGGGCGGTGTTTTTATCAGCATAGGATTGTCTTCTCCAATAATAAAGCATTTGACTTCTTTTCCGTCTGAAATGCAGTATTTCAACTTGCCTTTGGCGCATAATGTGTAATCTGTCTGTTTCCAGTGCCTGTGCCATCCTTTGACTATTCCAGGATGCAATACTGAGACTAATGTCTGTCCGAATTTCCCGTCGAAAATATCATCATTATTTTTCAGCCCTTCAAATAATATATCCTCCACCGTCAGAATGGATTTTGAGTTTTTTTGTTTGGATGTCCATAATCTGAGAAGTTTTTTGCGGTATAAAAAGTTATTCACGGCTTGATTCACAGCAAAATATTTAAACTTGAGATAAGAATACTTTTAATGAGATTAGTGATTAAAATTAAGAAGATTAAACTAAAGGATAATTTTGATTCTGTATTAAGCCCTCTTGAGGCAGAGATATTGAAGGTTATCTGGCCTGACAAGCCAATGAGAGTCAGAGAGATTTATAATGTTCTTAAGAAGGACAATAAAGTTGCTTTGAGCAGTGTCGCTGTCCTGCTTGACCGTCTTCACGAGAGAAAAATTGTCGGGAGAAAAGTCGAGACAGGAAGAGGCGGCGTTAGGTATTTGTATTTCCCTCTTCAGAATGAGGCAGAGTTTGAAAAATCTGTTATTGACAAGACTGTAAATTCTTTGATTGAGAAGTTCGGAAGCACTGCTGTGAGTTATTTTAACGAGAGATTTAAGAAATAATGTATGGTTCGAGGGTAAAAATGGTCTGCTATGAATGCACTGTTGAGTTTTTTTATAATCCTGTTAAGATGAGCATTGTGCTAATTTCAATATCACTTGCGATTCTAAGTTTTATTTTTCTCGTGAGAAAGAGCCTTACACTTAATCAGAAGCTTGCATTGATGTATGCGCATATTTTCTTCCTTGTTTTTCCGTTTGTGTTTTATACTTTGTTTAAGGGATGTCAAGCAGTTTTCAGCGCGTGCAGCCAGCTGAAGAGCATTATTATGCTGGTTGGAATTACATCGGTAATTGCGGTGCTGATTGGTTTGCTGATTGCGCCGATTTTATTTATCAGGTCGTATAAAAGAAGGGCAATCAATCTTAATATCAAGTGGATTGAGAATTTTACTTCGAAATATTCCGAGATTCTGGATATAAAATCGCCGAGAATTTTTATTGTGGATATTGCAAGGCCAATCGCGTTTTCAGTTTCGCTTTTCAGGCCGAAGATTTTTGTTTCTGTAGGAATGCTGGAAATTTTATCAAGGAAGGAAACTGAAGCTGTTTTATTGCATGAGATGGCTCATATCAAGAACAGGACTCCTTTGTTTAAGCTGAGCAGTTTTTTTGCAAGGATTATTTCTCCGCTGGCGAGATTTACAACTTTTGCGGATGTTCTTTCTAAGGAAGAGGAGCGCGCAGATAATTTTGCTATAGATGCCCAGAAAACTTATAGATATATCCATTCAGCGAAACAAAAAATAGAGAAGTTTGATTCTTGTAAATGAAGGCTATTTTTTTTCTAAGCAGAGAAAATTTTTTTCTTGCGAGAGATGAAGTGCTGAGTATTTTTTCGTCTAAAAACTGCAAGATTATAGACAGGAAATTGCTTATTCTGGATATTAGTTATAATGATATTCCTAAATTGAAGAGACTGGCTTATACAAGAAAGGTTTGCAGACTGCTGTTTTCGTCGGCGATAAAAAATATTGAGAAATCCCTTGAAAAATTTGACTGGAATCCTGTTTATCGAAAGGATTTCTGCCTGAGGATTAAATATCTTGATAATGCTGAGAGGATTAATGATTTTGATGAGAAGAAGCTTGCAGGACATATATGGAGAACTGTGAAAAAGCCGAAGGTGAACCTTGAGAATGCAAAGACAAAGATTGAGCTGGTTTTTGCAGGCAGGAAAGTATTTTGCTGTCTTGAAATTTATGCTCAGAATGAATTTTTCGAGGAGAGAAAGGCGCATAAGCGTCCTGCACTGCATCCTATTTCATTGCACCCTAAATTAGCGAGATGTCTTGTGAACCTTTCTGGAGTTTCTTCTGATGAAGTTATTCTGGATCCTTTCTGCGGCACAGGTGGGATTTTAATTGAAAGTTCTTTAATGGGGATTGATTCTGTTGGTTATGATATTGATGAGGATATATTAAATAAATGCAGGAAGAACCTAAGTTTTGTCAAGGCAAAAAAGGTGAAATTGGTTTGCGAAAATTCTTTGAAGCTGAAGAAGAAGTTTGATTTTATTGTTACTGATTTGCCTTATGGAAAAAGCACGAAAAGGTTTGATGCCGAAAAATTTTACAGGGAGTTTATTTTAATGCTAAAAAGGATTTTGAATAAGAAAGCAGTTGTTGTTTTTCCTGATAATTTTGAGTATGATCCTCTAATTAGAAAAACAGGATTGAATATTTTGGGAGAGTATAGTTATTATATCCATAAGACGATGAGCAAGAGGATTGTTGTGGTTGAAAAGAGATGAATCTCCATTTCTCAGTTGATTCTGTTATTTCCCTTCAATCCTCATCATCTCGTCAATCTCATCCTTTGAGACAGCGCAGCCGGAAATTTTGACTCCCCAGAGAACTGATTCAAGAAGAGTTTTCTCAGGATTTGGGATGTCCGCAAGATACTTGTCAAGGATTCCATGCTCGTAAGCTATTGCGGCTAATTCCACTGAACGGATTACTCTGAGTTTACCTGACATTGATTTTATCTGGTCGAGATTGTTTCTGTCTGTGAATATTTTAGTGTGGAGTTTGTGTGTCAGTATTTCTTCGAGCTTTTTCTGGTTTTCTATCAAAAGCCTTGTTGTTCTTTCGTCTATGACAATTGCCTCTGAGCCGAGAATTATTGCCGCCGCCAATGCAGAGATTTCTCCGAAATGCACAATGTTAATCCAGTGTCCATACGCCTTGAATGTGTGGTTTGCTTTTTCAAGAAGCTGGATTGTGAGATTGTCTATCTGGCTGCTTTCCGATATTTCAAGCACATTTTCTTTCAGCAAACTTAGAATCTGGAGCGCCTCGAATTTGTATTTCTTTGTTTCCAAAGGAATATCTATAAGCTCTTTTCTGACTTTTTTAGTGATGTAGAATTTTCCCTCGTAAATCTTCTTGAGTTCTTTCAGCGTCCAGAGAAGGTTGTTCATTGTCAAACTGATTATTGGACCAGCGTCAAAGATTATACTTTTCATCTGAATAAACCTCTTGCGAATTCAAGGCGTGATTTTACAAATTCAGTGTCTTCTTCTGCCGAATCAATGATTCTTGTTTTTCCGATATAACTCATTAATTCCCATTGAGAAACGCCAAGCAATGCAGATGCCCTGCTCAGAGAAATTCCATGCTCGTAAATCCTGCTTCCTTTTTTTATCTGCGCCTTGTTTATTACTTCCTGAATGTATATTTTGAGTTTTGCATCGAGGTTTGAGACGTAGCTCATTGTTTTCTGGATTTGCTTTCGATATTGGTCAATCCTGTTCTCAATGAGTTCATCTCTTGCATTGCTCAGGTTTGTGCAGATAGTATTGTAATTTATCTGTTCAAATTTCATCTCGATAATTTTCCCAAGCGCGTAAGTAAGAACTGCGATTGCGATTGAATCCTCGTCCTGAAATATGCTCGCGTTGTGGATTGTGTGGTCGCTGAGGTATTTGACTGCGAATACATCCGTGGAGTCTTTAATATTGAATATCTGGAGAAGTTGTTCGAGGACTGAAAGAATGTCTTCTTTTATCCGGTCGTTCATTATTGGCTTTATGGAAGGTGTGGATTATAAATTTTTCTGAATTGCCAAAACCTTATATATCTCCAAAACCCTCTTTAAACAGATGACAAAAAATATCCTTTTGATAAAACTCGGCGCAATAGGCGATGTATTGAGAACAACTGCATTGCTCGAGGGAATAAAAGAAAAATACTCTGACGGCAAAATCATCTGGCTCACATCTAAATCTGCAAAAGAAGTCCTCCTGAACAACCCATTAATAGACGAGATAATACTGATGAATGAAAACGCAAAAGCCGAGCTTCTGAAAAAAAGGTTTGATGTTGTGATAAATCTCGACGAGGAAAAGGATGTCTGCGAAATTGCATCGAAATCCGGCAAAGAGATAATCGGATTCTATCTTTCTCGGGAAGGAAAAGTTCTCCCGACAAAATCCGCAGAGAGATGGTATGAGATGAGCGCTCTAGGAGAATATCCAATGAACAACATCCTGAAAAAAGCAAACAAAAAAACTCATCTCGAGCTAATGTCTGATATTCTTGAGATTCCTTACAAAAAGCGCGAAGAAATTTTCAACCTCACTAACGAAGAGAAAAAATTCGGAGAGGAATTTGCAAAAAGAAACAGCATAGACAGGAAAAAAATTCTCATTGGAGTAAACACAGGCGCGGGAGGGAGATGGACCTACAAAAAATTATCAATAGAAAAAACAGCAGAATTGATTGATTTGATGAGCGTAAAATTAAATGCAAACATACTGCTTCTTGGAGGACCAGAAGAAGATGAACGAAATGCTAAAATCAAATCTCTCTCAAAAACGAAAATCTATGACGGAGGAACTAAAAACACAATCCGTGAATTTGCCTCGATGATAAACCTGTGTGATTTAATTATCTCAAGCGATTCATTGGCAATGCACATCGCGATTGCGCTGAGAAAACACATCATTGTTTTCTTTGGACCGACTTCAATGGCAGAAATAGAAATCTATGACAGAGGAAAAAAACTTGAAGCGCCTATTGAATGTGTCTGCTGTTACCTCTCGAAATGCCGTAAATCCCCGACGTGCATGGATTTGCTTTCTGTTGATGTGATGTTTGATGCTGTAAAAAAAATTTATAAACTCACAGCAATTCACTAATCCTATGATTAAATCAAACGATAATGACAATCTAATCCTCGGCGGAAAAGAATACTCATCAAGACTAATCGTTGGCACAGGAAAGTATCCTGACCTTGAGACAATGAAGAAAGCAATTGCAGAAAGCGGTGCTGAGATTGTTACAGTTGCAATCAGAAGAATAAACCTCAATGACACATCTGGAAATTCTCTTCTGGATTATATTGACAGAAAAAAATACACACTGCTTCCGAACACAGCAGGATGCTACACTGCAAAAGATGCTGTCTTAACCTGCGAGCTTGCCCGAGAAGCATTAGGAACAGATATTGTAAAGCTGGAAGTTATCGGCGACCAGAAAACTTTGTTTCCGGATAATTCTGCATTGATTGAGGCAGCTAAAGAATTGGTAAAAAAGGGCTTTACTGTTCTGCCATATACTAACGACGATCCTATTGTATGCAAAAAATTAGAGGAGATTGGTTGTTCGGCTGTTATGCCTCTTGCAGCTCCGATTGGCTCAGGGCTTGGAATCAGAAACCCTTACAACCTGAAGATTATCCTCGATAATGCAAAAATTCCTGTCATTGTTGACGCAGGAGTCGGCACAGCATCTGATGCAGCAATTGCAATGGAGCTTGGCGTTGACGGAGTTTTGATGAACACAGCAATTGCATGCGCAAAAAATCCTGTGAATATGGCAATTGCAATGCGCAAAGCAATCGAGGCAGGAAGGCTTGCTTATCTCTCAGGAAGAATCCCAAAGAAACTTTATGCAAACGCATCCTCCCCTCTCGACGGAATTCTGCATATTGAATGATACAATGAACTAAAACAATCCCTTTACAATGTTATTCTCATCAACATCAATCTTTAATGCTGACGGCTCTTTTGAAAGTCCCGGCATTGTCATTATGTCTCCGAGATAAACAACAATAAAGCCAGCTCCTGCAGAGACTTTCAGGTTTGTTACTGTAATCTTAAATCCCTTCGGCCTTCCAACTAATTTTGGATTATCCGAGAGAGAACTCTGAGTCTTGGCAACACATAAAGGCAGTTTGTCAAGTGCATTATTCTCGATAATTTCCAAATTAGAGAGCGCTTCTTCAGAATAAATCACCCCATCAGCGCCGTACATTTCAACAGCAAGCAGATTCAGTTTTTCCTTTACTGGCAGTTTCACATCGTAAAGCTGTCTGAAATTATTTTCCTTCTCGGTAATTTTTACCAATTCATGGGCAAGTTCGACAGCACCTTCTCCCCCCTTGCTCCATACATCTATTGGAAATGCCTTTACACCTAGCTTAGAGCATTTGTTTGAAACCAAATCAGTTTCTTCTTTTGTGTCTGTCAGGAATTTATTTATCGCAACTATCGGCTCAATTCCAAACTTCCTTACATTCTCAATCTGCTTTTCGAGATTCGCAAATCCTTTTTCAACTGCTTCCAATGAATCTCCTTCGCCGTGCATTTTTAATGCCTTGATTGTCGCGACAATAACTGCTCCAGCAGGTTTTAAATTTCCTCGTCGGCATTTAATGTCGAAAAATTTCTCTGCTCCTAAATCAGCGCCAAACCCTGCTTCTGTAACAACATAGTCAGAAAGCTTTAGTGCAAGCTTTGTTGCTATTAGCGAACTGCATCCATGAGCAACATTTCCAAAAGCTCCTCCATGCACAAACGCAGGAACTCCCTCAATGCTTTGAACAAGGTTTGGATTAATTGCAGTTCTCAGAATTACTGTCATTGCTCCTTCAATTTTTAGGTCGGAGATTCTCACAGGGACATCATCAGGAGTAAAGCCAACAATCATTTTGCCGAGATTTTCTTTCAGTTCCCGAAGATTGCCTGATAGCGAGAGAACTGCCATTATCTCAGAGGCAGTTGTAATCTCATAATGGTCTTCGCGCTGATAAACATAAGATTTTCCGTCGGAAGATTCTTTATATCCAACAAGGACATTTCTCAATGCACGGTCATTCATATCAATGCATCTCTTCCATGTGATTTTATTCAGGTCGAGATTATGCAGGTTTCCGTTGAAAATATAATTGTCAAGCATAGCTGATGCAAGCGCATTTGCCATTGTAATTGCATGAATATCTCCTGTGAAATGCAGGTTTATGTCTTCCATCGGCAAAACCTGTGAAAAACCACCGCCGCAAGCTCCTCCTTTAATTCCAAAAATTGGTCCGCTTGACGGTTGTCTTACGCAAATCATTGCTTTTTTTCCTATCCTTGCCAATGCCTGAGAAATTCCGATTGTGCTGGTTGTTTTTCCCTCTCCTGCTTTTGTCGGAGTGATAGCGGTAACAAGGATCAATTTCCCGTCTTTCTTATCCTTTAATCTATGCAATGCGCTTATCTTGACTTTCGCAATGGAATCACCATACAGAATCAACTCATCTCTCTGCACGCCAATTTTTTCAGCAATCTCTGTTATCGGTTTGAGCTTTGCGCTCTGTGCTATTGAAAGGTTTGTAAGAGCCATCTTTTTCGAGGACAGGGAATCAAACTTAATATTTAAAGATTTGTTTTAAGAAAAAACCCTAAAGTCCTTTCTTCAGATATGCGGCCGCAGAATAAACAATCCCAGGATCGTCTCCTTCAAGGGAGATGTACAATCTCAGACAATAATCTGATTTAGGACTCCTCACAAAAGAATATCTTTCAAATTTATGATAGATTATTTTCATTAATCTTAAAGTCTCTATTCCATTCTCTCCTTTCTCTGTTAAGAATCTTCTTCCATTACAATCAAGCAAATCAGAAAGCATAAAACAGTATGGAAAATATTTTCCAAAATCGTCAAGCATACGCTCAGGTATTTGCGCTTCAAGTTTAATTGGAGACCGATATGCTCTGCTAAAATCAACTCTCCCCAGAAGGATTCCATTCTTTCTGCTTCTATTATTCTCAGCAACCAAATAAACATCTGCTCCTCCTGGAACAAACAATGTTTTCTCATGCGTATAAGGAATAATTCTGGCAGATGCCTGAAACTGCGGCTCGCTTATTAAATCCGGCCCAATATTCTCATTGACAACAACATCTATGTTTGTAGGGAAAGTTTCCTTAAGAAAATCTCCTTGAATAATTTTAACTTTATCAAGAAGTCCTTTTGATCTAAGAAGAGATTCTGCAAATTCAATGGTATAAGCATCTTGTTCATACGCAAGAATCCTTGTATCTGGCTCAACTGCAAGGGCTGACTGAACAGTTATTCCAGCTCCCATACCTAACTCAGCCATTAATACTTCTCTACCTGAGATTTGTTTTGCATACCTTACAGCATTCGCAGTCATCAGTCCAAGAAGATAATTCCTTACTCTATCTGTAGCGCATCTTAGTCCTATATTGTTATATTGTGCCGTTCCTACAATCTCAAATGCCTGAGAAAAAATCCAATCTGAAATATCTGAGATTTTTCTCCGCTCTTCTTGTGTAAGGAGGTCTGCTGTTGTATCAATGTCAAAATATTCATTTGCTAATTCCTCAAGAGGGATTTTGGGATACATAAGGATTGCAAATCAAAGGGGGTTTATATTTTTTACTATTGTAGAGTAATTAAGCTACATCCAAGCAACAAATTTATAAATCAATGCCAAATTCTATACCCTTCTTTATACTAATCCAATTAAAATGGCAGATCAAATCGTCAAAGTCATGGTAGAAGGAGGAAAAGCAACAGCAGCGCCTCCGTTAGGTCCAGCTTTAGGTCCATTAGGTGTAAACATCGGCCAAGTAATCGGCGAAATAAATAAAAAAACTTCTTCGTTTGCAGGAATGCAGGTTCCGGTAAAAGTTGTTGTTAATACTTCATCTAAAGAATTCAACATAGAAGTCGGAACACCGCCTACATCTGCGTTATTAAAAAAGGAATCTGGAATTGAAAAAGGATCTGGAAACCCGAAGACTGACAAGGTTGCTGATGTCCTTATCGAGCAAATAATCAAGGTTGCGAAAATGAAAGAAGGCAATCTTACAGGAAAAACCCTAAGGGACAGAGTCAAGGAAGTAATCGGAACTTGCGATTCTATGGGGATTCTTGTTGAAGGTAAAGAGCCGGTTGATGCTATTCAGGAAGTCAATAATGGAATTTATGATTCTGAAATCAAGGCAGAGAAGACAGAGCTTACTGAAGAAGAAATGCAGAAGCTTGAGGAAGAGAGAAAGAGATTGGCTGCTGAGCTTGAGAAGAGAAAGGCAGAGTTTGACAGAATCGCCAAGGAAATTCTTACTCAGATGGCTGGCAAGGAAAGAGGAGCTATCAAGGCAAAGTTAAAAGAAGCAGGAATCCCAGAGGCAATGATTAAGGAATTGCTGCCAGTTGAAGCTGCTGGTGGTGTAGCTGCTACTCCAGGAACTGCTCCTGCTGCCGGTGCAAAGACAGAGGCAAAGAAGGAAGAGCCAAAGGCAAAAGAGAAGAAGAAGTAAATTTTTGATTTCTTTAATTTATTTAATAAATTTTAGGGTTTTGATTCCAACATAGATTATTATGAGAACTACAAGGATATAATAATATTTATCAAACCAGAGTATTCCAAATTCAAAACTTTTCCAGCTGAACGGAAACAGCAACAATTGCCCGAGAAGGAAATGCCTGCTTAGCATGTCAGATAGAAAGTGTGATGACCAGCCGAGCAATAACAGCAGGAAGGATTTTTTTCTGTCTATGCTAAAAAACTGGATAACTATGAAACTCAGCAAGATTTCTCCTATTGGTGTATGAAACGGAATTAGAAACCAGAATAACGCATCGCTTACAGGGAGAATGAGATATAATTTTTGTGTTATGTCCGGTAGAATTGCTCCTAAGATAACAAGACTTTTTGGCTTGAGATTGAATAGTTCGCAGAGAATAAGCGCGATTAATACATGGCTTACCAAGTCAGGCATTTTTATCACCATGCTCAGGGATTTTGGGCATGAACCCGAATTTGTTAAATTTCCATTCTTTGAAGAAGTAATATATGAAAATGATTATGCCGATAATAGATATAAGATATTTGTAGCTGTTATAGTCATGGTTGCGTATGTCAATAAGCTCAAGTGAGTTTTGGCCGAGTTTTACAAGGATTGATGTCTGACCGATTATAGTCGGCTTTGGCGTGAAATTTTGGCTGTATTTTACCTGAATTGAGTCTTTTCCGGATGTGTATGTAAAAGTTTTTTCCGCTTCATTTATTTCTGTGATGTCGCCACTTCTGTATTCGACAATTTTTCCCATGTATTGTTCAGGGTTTTGTTTTATTGCTGTTGGAGACGGATAGTATTTGTTGTATTCAAGGTATGAATATATGCAGAGCATTATAATTGCCAGAATCAAAATTGTATTGTAAAAAACCTGCCTCATTTTTCTATACTCGCAGACAAAAATAATTCTGTCGTTTGCTATATTGTGAAAATGTCGCCTTCATATATTTTTCGTGTAATGTTATCTGAGGTTTTGATTATAAGTCCGCAATCTTCAGCTATATCAATTGCGCTGCCTTTTATTGTTTCTGTGATTGTTTTTATCTCAACTTCTTTTCCTATTGTTGAGCAGTTTTTTTTGAATTCTTGAATTATCGAGGAGAACTTTTTTGTTTTGTAATATTTTTCGAAATTGTCCTCAAAGTTTTTTAGCACTTCTGATATTATGCTGTCATTATCCGTGGCTTTACTGAGGATTTTTCCGAGAGAAATAGCTTTTATACTTTTTGAGATTTTATTGTTTGCATTTATCCCAATGCCAATAATCATCTGTTTTTTATCTCCCTGAAAAATGTTCTCTGCGAGTATGCCGCAGAGTTTTTTCCCTTTAAAGAGTATGTCGTTAGGCCATTTGATTTCAGAGTTTAGTTTGAACATTTCATGCAGTGTTTTGTTTACTGATAATGCTGCAAGAAATGTCAGAATGCTGAGATTGTCATTCAATGGCTCAACGACAATTGACATATAAATGCCGCCTTCTGATGAGTTCCATTTTCGATTGAAGCGACCTCTTCCTGCGGTTTGTATATCTGCAATGATGACTGAATTTGGAGGATAGTTTTTTGCTTCGGTGTTTGTTGATAGAAGCGATTTGAATCTGTGGATTTGAAACATTTTTTTAGAAAGAACCATGCCTGAAATACCCAATTGTCCTCTTCAATCCATCTTCGAGAGTAACCTTCGACTCCCACTTGAGCAATTTTTTTGCTTTGGTAATATCTGGACGCCTTGTTTTTGGATCGTCCTCAGGTAATGGGTTGTAAGAAATTTTGCTTTTTGTTCCTGTCTGCCTAAGGATTATTTTTGCGAACTCAAGGATTGTTTTTTCTTCTGGGTTTCCAAAATTTACAGGATCGTTTATTTCTGATATAGCGAGTTTGTATAAGCCTTCTATCATGTCTGAGACATAGCAGAAACTTCTTGTTTGCTTTCCATCTCCATAAACTGTTAATGGTTCTCCTTTCAATGCTTGTCCAATAAAGTTTGGAACAACACGACCATCATCTAATCGCATTCTTTCGCCATAAGTATTGAAAATTCTTGCAATTTTTGTGTCAAGCTTATGAATGCGGTGATATGCCATTGTGATTGCCTCTGCAAATCTTTTGGCTTCATCGTAGCAGCCGCGAATTCCGACGGGATTTACATTTCCCCAGTAGGATTCTGGCTGTGGATTTACCAATGGATCTCCATAAATTTCTGATGTGCTTGCTAATAAAAAGCGCGCTTTGTGCCTCAATGCAATGCCTAAAGAATTGTGCGTCCCGAGAGAGCCGACCTTAAGTGTCTGGATTGGAATTTTTTGATAGTCAACAGGAGATGCAGGGCTTGCGAGGTGCATAACCAAATCAATTTGTTCCTGCACTGAAATAAAATTAGTTACATCGTGATGAATGAATGTGAAATTTTTGTTTTGAAGAAGATGCTGGATGTTGTTCTTGTTTCCCGTGATAAGGTTGTCTATGCAGATTACCTTGTGGCTTTTTTCGAGGAGAAATTCACACAAATGGCTTCCGATAAACCCTGCGCCGCCAGTAACAAGGATATTCATTTTCAATCACTTCTTATTTGTCCAATAATCATGGGCTTCTTTTAACTGCTCATGACTCCCTATGTCAAACCATCTTTCGCTGAAGATATAGCCGTAAACGTGCTTTTTGACTAAGAGGTATTTTATGAATTCTCCGAGGTTATCTGCCTTTCTGTTTGACTTTATGAATTCTTCAAAATACTTTAAGTCATGACGAGGAATTATGTAGCAGGCAGTGCTTACAAGAGAGGTTTTTGGCTCCGAAGGCTTTTCATGGAAATCAGTTATCCTCAAAGTATGGTCAGTTTCAACAATGCCGTATTTGTTGGCTGCTTTTGATTTGTCCTTGATGTCATGCAGCGCTATTACTGCTGATTTTTTTTCTTTGAAGAAATTATTTAGATGGTGCAAACTAAAGTCAAAGATATTGTCGCTGCCAACTATCATGATGTCATCGTCGAGATTTTCCCTCTGTATTGCAAAGTGTATATCGCCTATCGCGCCTAATCTGGATTCGTTTGTTTTTGTGCCGTCGTTAAGGATTTTTATTTCTACGCTTGATTTGTATTTATTTTTCCAATCACTAAAATTTTTGTGAAAGACATCATTTGAAACAATGACTATTTTTTTTACTTCTTTGACTTCTTCTATCCTAAATAGAATATGCTCAAGAATCGGCCGCCCTGCTACATCAATCAGCGTTTTTGGCTTGTCTTTTGTAAGAGGATAAAGCCTTGTTCCATATCCTGCTGCAAGAATTATTACGTTCATTGTATCAACAAATTGGATTTTATCTTCCAACCCCGATGTAATTGAAGCCTGATTTTTTTATGTATTCAGGATCATATATATTTCTCGCATCAACGATGTTCGGCTCTTTCATGAGTGATTTTATTCTTTCCATATCCAGTTCTCTGAATTCATTCCATTCTGTTATTATGACGAGGCATGAACATCCTTCTACTGTTTCGTAAGGCGTTTTGTAGTATTCCACGTTATGGAGAATTTTTTTTGCATTTTCTGCTGCAACAGGATCAAATGCCGTTATTTGCGCACCCTGCTTTTGCAGTGATTCAATTATTGTTATTGAAGGGGCTTCTCTCATGTCGTCGGTTTTTGGCTTGAAGCTCAAACCCCAGACTGCAATTTTTTTGCCTTTTACTTCTGAAAGTAGTGTCTTGATTTTTTTGATTATTACTTGTCTTTGGTTGTCATTTACTTCAACAACTGCCTTGAGGATTTTTCCTTCAACATTATTTTCTTCCATTGTTTTGTATAATGCTCTGACGTCTTTTGGAAAGCAAGAACCTCCCCAGCCTGCTCCTGCTTGGAGAAATCTCGGACCGATTCTATCGTCAAGCCCCATGCCTTTTGCTATGAGTTTTATATCTCCGCCTACTTTGTCGCATAATAGCGAGAGTTCGTTCATGAAGGAAATTCTTAAAGCGAGCATTGCATTGCTTGCGTATTTTATCAACTCAGAACTTCGTATGTCTGTAAAAAGAATCGGCTTGTCTGCTCTGATAATTCCCCTGTAAATTTTCTGCATTGCTGTTTTTGCGTTTTCATCCTCAACACCGACGACAATCCTGTCAGGGTTCATAAAGTCGTAAATTGCTTCTCCTTCCCTTAAGAATTCCGGGTTTGAGACAACGCTAAATTTCATTGGTGTTTTTTGGCTTTCCCGGATAATTTTTTTTATTCCGTTAGCAGTTCCCACCGGCACAGTGCTTTTTGTTACAACAACCTTATATCTATTCATGTATCTGCCAATATTTTTTGCGACTTCTTTTACTGCTGTTAAATCTGCTTCTTCGTTTTTCCCAGTAGGGGTTCCGACAGCGATAAAAATTACTTCGGCAAATTCTATTGCTGATTTAATATCAGTTGTAAATCTCAGCCGTTCTTCGCGGAAATTTTTTTCCACCATCTCTTTTAATCCAGGCTCATATATAGGAAGAATTCCTTTTTTGAGGTTGGAGATTTTTTTCTCGTCTATGTCTATACATAGAACATCATTGCCCAATTCTGCGAGGCATGTTCCTGTTGTCAAGCCCACATAACCAGTGCCTATCATTGCGATTTTCATTTTGCGAGAGGATAGCTATTGAGATTTAAAAAGTTTGGTATTGTGTAGAGAGATAAATTGAAAGAATAAATTAGACTATTTTATAAATGACAGTATTCCCATAGTTAGCTACCGCAATAAATTTCTTTGTATCCTCGAGCTTTTGCTTCAGATCAAGTGTCTGGTTAATGCCGTATTCATCATAATCAATCTGCCCTATAATTGCATATTCGTAATTGCTTTGCTTCATTAATGTATAAATCTCCTGCCCATTTTTTCTTCCGTGATTTTTCTGGATGTCTCTTACATCAGAACACCATGCACAAATGTATTTGTCAAAGCCAATTATACCTGACGGGTTATTGAATGAGAATACCTTAGTTCCGAGAGGGATTTTGTTTAGCAATGCAAAAACAGGCAAGTCAGAGCTTATCTTTGGAACTCCGTTTTCAGCATAAGTTATCCATCCTCCTCCAGGACCCCATTGCATTGTATTAAGTTGGAATTTTTGCATACCGGATGTCATGAATATTCCGATGATAAAAAGGATAACAATTATTGCCCTGAGAATAAATAGCTTATCAATTGCGAGGAGTTTTTCTATTTCCTTCGCTAGCATCAAAAGATAATTAACGCCTTCTGCAATGATTATGCTGAGAGGGATTGCAAATAATGGCCAGACTCTGAATGGGGTGAGTCTTATCAAGAACCTACTTGCATTTACTGCGTAGATTGTCAACGCAAGCCAAACAAGCGAGATTACAAGCCATTGATTTTCTTTCTGAAGAAGCTTTTTGTAACGGAGAAATATTATTATTACAGAAATAATTGCAAAGATTACTGCGGCTTGTCCTATGCCTATAGGGCTGTTTATCATGTTTGCAGAACTTGCTGTGAAGAAGTCGTTGAATGTATATAGCCTGTCGCCTGATCCACCTTCTCCAATATATCCTTTATTTGGAGTATAACCAATAGTTTGTGCCATATTAACTATACCATATTCTTTTATCATTATCCCCCACCAGAATCCGAAAGAGAGAATTACACCAATCGCGCACGCTGCCAAGAGAGGAAAACTGATTTTTCTGTCGAGAATTGTTTTTGTGAGAACGTAAAGAAATGCGAATATTCCAAAATATGCTGAATGTGATGGCGATATTGTAAGAACAGAGGCGATTACAAATATTGACGGATAAAGCCATTTTTTATCTTCTGAAATTTTTTCAAGGCAGTAGAATCCTACAAAGTATAATGGCACTGCAAGTGCAATTGCCCAGATAAAATGACTGAGGTAAGCAGGAACCATTGCGAGGATAAATACTGAGATAAGCGCCTTATTTTTGCTTCCAGTGAACTGCTTGACAAAGAAGAATGCGAATATTATTGAGAGCGAGATTATGAGAGCATTGAAAAATTTCATTGTCCAGTTTATCGACGGAGATGTTTGATGAAGAAGCCCGAGAAGAAGGTCATACGACGGTGGATATGGATGAATGTATTGTAATGACTGAGAAACTTCATTGCTAGGGAAAACAGTTTTTTCTATAGATACATATTTTATTCCAATTGCATGAGTCCAAGGATCATCATCCTCAAAATATGGATAAGAGAAAGCTCCTTTTGCATACATAAAAAGTGTGAAAAGAAAGATGATGAACATTAGAATTATAAATATGTCGTAGGTCGTTATTTTAAACTGGAATTTCATGCTTTTGTAATTTTTTGCAAGATGGATTACCGGATATATCAAGCTGAGCGCAAGGATAATTTTCCAGTCTATAAGGATTCTGAAGAAACTCAGCATTATTCCTAAGAATGGCAGGATTGCCAGTCCAATTCCAATTCGCATGAGGTTTCTTTCGAGAAAGTTTTCTGAGATTTTTAGAAAGGAAGTTATTGTGAATCCTAAGCCGTAAGAGTAAATGAAGAAAAGGAATATTGTGAATATGCTTGCTTGAGGCATTTTTTGTATGAAAGAATTAGTGTATTTAAATTATTCTGTGCTCTATGCTAAAATAGAACAATATTAATATATCCTTTGAGATTATTTTCTGAAAATGGTACTGATTGTTGTTTCGATTCCTGCTTATAATGAAAAGGATACTATTGCAAAGGTTATTTCCGAGATAAATAGAGTTATGTCTGCCAACAAGTATAATTTTAAGATTCTTGTTGTGGATGACGGCTCAAGCGACGGAACTGCGAAAATTGCCAAGGATTCTGGCGCAGTTGTTTTTTCTCATCCGATTAATTATGGTCTTGCTGAGACTTTTAAGACGGAAATTGCAAAGGCACTCGAGATGAACGCTGAGATTATTGTGCATATTGATGCAGACGGCCAGTATCTGGCTGATGAGATTCCTAAGCTTGTGGAAGCAATTGAGGAAGGGAATGAGCTTGTTTTAGGAAATCGGTTTGCCTCTAAGCTTAAGCATATGCCACTTGTTAAGAGATTTGGAAACAAGGCTTTTTCGAGAGTGATTTCAGAAGTTACAGGAATAAAGATTAAGGATGCTCAGACAGGCTTCAGGGCTTTTACAAGGGCAGTTGCCGAGAAGGTTGAGATTAAATCGGTTCATACCTATACACAGGAGCAGATTATCCGAGCAGCAAAATGCAAGTTCAGAATCAAGGAAGTTCTGATTACATTCAGAGAGAGAATTTCCGGCAAGAGTAGGCTTGTGAAGAATCCGTTTGAGTATGCTGCCAGAGCATGGGTAAATATTTTCAGAATCTATCGTGATTATAAGCCATTGAAGTTTTTCAGTTTGTTTGGATTGATTTTTCTTATCCCTGGGTTTTTGATTGGGTTGTATACTTTGTATTCGTGGTTTGCAACCGGAGGAGTAGGCGGACTGCCGAAGGTAATGCTTAGTGTGCTTTTTATCAGCATAGGAACGCAGATAGTTTTGTTCGGATTTTTGGCTGATATTTTGAGGAAGTAACTTATGAAGAAAATGAATAAGAATCTTAAATTATTTCTTAAGCTCATTGTTGGTTTGCTTATTGTCGTACTGCTGTTCTTGTACTATAAGATAGGACTACGTGAATTATATGAAACTATTCTTCAGATTAATCTGTTTTTTCTTGGGATGAGTCTGATATTATTTTTAATAAGTTATCTGTTGTCTGCATTGACACTGAAGATTCTTGCAAGTTTTTTCGACGGAAAGATTTCGTTCTGGAAGATTTTTGAGTTTAATATGCGAAGTTATTCTATCGGCCTGTTCAGCCCAGGAAGAATTGGAGAGTTTTCGTTTCTTTATTTTCTTAAAAAGAATGGGCTTGATTATGGCAAAGGCGGAGTAATTTTTTTTATTGACAAGATGATTACGTTTACAACTATATCTGCAATCTCTATCTTTGGGATTTTGATTCTGGTGAAAGAGATTAATCCAACGTTTATGCTTTTGACTGCGCTGGCAATTCCGATTGGCTTGATTGTTTTTGTGTATGCTGTTGTGAGCAATAAGGGAAGGGATTTAATCAAGAAGTATTTTTTGAAAAAGCACGCACAGTATTTAATGGGTTTTTCAAGTAATCTTGCAGAGATTGTCAAGAAGAGATTTCATTTTCTCGTGCTGAATTTAGTTATTACGATTGGAAGATGGACTTTGGGTGCGCTGATTGTTTATCTTTTGTTTATTGCATTTGGAAATCATGTTGATTTTATGAAAGTCTGGCTGATAAACCCATTGATAATTTTGGTTTCTATTGTGCCAATCAGCATTGCAGGTTTGGGTATTAGAGAGGGCTCTGCGGTTGTTTTGTATGGATTTGTTGGTGTTCATGCAAGTATTACTCTTGAGGTTTATTTTTTGATTACTGCTATTAATTATCTCGTCGGAAGCTGTGTTAATCTTTATTATCTATTCAGAAAATAAGAAATATGGTATGGTGCTTGCTATGGAAAAAAAATTGAATGTCCTAATTTTAAGCCCGTCGTATCCGAGGTTTGAGAATGATACAAGAGTGCCTTTTGTAAGAGCATTTGTGAAAGAGATAACTCCTTATTGTGATGTTACTGTTGTTACCTCTTCTGCATTAGATACAAAGGAGTTTTTCCATGTTATGGATAATGCAAAGATTTACCGTTACAAGTATTTTTTTCCTCAGTCAATGCAGATTCTTTCTTATACCGGCTCTGGAGGAATTCTGGAGAGTTTCAGAAAGAGTTTTCTTGCCAAGATTCAGATTCCTTTTTTTCTTCTCGGGATGTTTTTTAAGTCGCTGAAGCATGCTAAAGATTGTGATGTGATTCATGCGCAGTGGATGCCTGCAGGATTTGTCGGGATTTTTTTGAAGTGGATTTTCAGGAAGCCGCTTATATGCGAGGTTCGAGGAGCTGAGCGTTCTCTTCCAAAATTTTTTGCAAAGTGGATTGCGAAGAGGATTGATGTTTTTGTTGCATGGACACCTGAGCTGAGGGATTTTCTTTATTCTATCGGGCGGAAGGATGGAATTGAGGATATTAAGGGAATGATTGATTTTGAGAAATTGAAGGAGAATACTAATACAACCAAATTCAAAAAAGAGTTTAGTCTGGATGGAAAAAAAGTGATTTTATTTCTCGGCCGGCTTGTTTACATGAAGAATCCTCTTGGATTTATCCGTGCTGTTCCGCATATTGTAGAGAAGAGAAAGGATGTGCGATTTTTGATGGTCGGCGCTGGAGAGCTTGAATCTGATTGTAAAAAGTTAATTGATGAATTGAATGTTAAGGATTTTGTTGTTATGACAGGAGCAAGAAGCGATATTAATGTTGTTCTGCGCTCTGTTGATATGTTCGTCGGTTTAAGTCCGATATGCCATACTTATTCTGCAACTATAATGGAGGCAATGTATTTAGGTGTTCCTTGCATTCTTGATACTCCTGCTTATACAAGAGAGAATTTTATAAATGAGAAGTATGCTTATCTCGTCGAGAATGATAATCCTATGAAACTTGCTGAGGCAATTTTGAGATTGCTGGATGATAATGAGTTGTGTGAGAGACTTTCTGAGAATGGTCCTAAGTTTGTCAAGGAATTGGGGTTTGAAAAAGAAACTATTATTGGGAAGACTTTGGATTTATATAGGAGAATGAGTGGAAAGTTTTATATTGGAAGATAAATGCCATATCGTCAGGAGGTATTTGGTGAGATTTTATGAAAATACTTGTAACAGGCGGAGCAGGTTTTATCGGTTCTTTTCTCGTTGATAAATTAATTTCTGACGGACATTCTGTTCGGATATTTGATAATCTTGAGCCGCAGGTACATCAGAATAAAATTCCGGATTATCTGAATAAGGAAGCTGAGTTCATTAAAGCTGATGTTATGGATTATGATGCACTTGCAAAGGCAATTGATGATGTTGAGGTTATTTTTCATGAGGCAGCGATGGTTGGAGTTGGCCAGAGCATGTATCAAATTAGAAGATATGTAAACGTGAATACTCTCGGCACTGCGAATCTTCTTGATATTCTCGTCAATAAAAATCATGGCGTGAAAAAGTTAATTGTGGCATCGAGCATGAGTTCTTATGGTGAAGGACTTTACATATGCGAGAATTGTGGAGAGATTGAACCGCCATTAAGGACAGAGGAGCAGTTCGAGAGAAAAGAATGGGAGTTGAAATGTTCATGCGGAAAAAGTCTCAAGCCAATTCCAACTCCCGAGAGTAAATTTCAAGACTGTAATAGTATTTACGCTTACACGAAGAAGTATCAGGAAGATATGGTTATGAATATCGGGAAGACTTACGGAATTCCTGTTACTGCATTGAGATATTTTAATGTGTTTGGTCCTCGACAAAGTTTGTCTAATCCTTATACTGGCGTGATTGCTATTTTTATGTCGAGATTGATGAATAATAATCAGCCGTTAATTTTTGAAGACGGAAATCAGACAAGGGATTTCATTTCTGTGCATGACATTGTGAAGGCAAATATTATGTCAATGAAGCAGAGAAGCGCTGATTATGAGAGGTTTAATATAGGGACAGGTAGGGCAACTTCGATTAAGGAGATTGCTCTTGTGCTTGGTAAATTATTGAATAAGAAAATCCAGCCGGATATTACAAACAGATTCAGGAAGGGAGATGTGCGGCATTGTATCGGAGATATTTCTAAGATAAAAAATAAACTGGGATTCGTGCCAGATGTTTCTCTCGAGGAAGGAATGAAGGAATTGATTGAATGGTCTTCTAATCAGGAATCTGTTGATAAGGTTGAGGGAGCGACGAGAGAGTTGGAAGAGAAAGGATTGCTGAAGTAGGTTAAGTTTTAAAGTGTATAATTCCGAAATTAATTGACACTTCTGCAGTATATAGGTCGTTTTTAAACTTTATAAAGCAAACACCCCCACACACAAATTTGCATTTTGTCAACTAATAATGAAATTATAACTTGTTGCGTCGTCTATAAAAGCGT
>ORJL011270776.1_pt1 | contig 20612 bp, 20 predicted proteins | sample 1779941 | NCBI WGS metagenome assembly ORJL01 (sample SAMEA104232317, study PRJEB22302) | groundwater metagenome | biome: forest; feature: aquifer; material: groundwater | place: USA | collected 2011-08-07 | depth 5.8 m | reverse complement strand
ATTCAATGTTGGACTTATGGAACACCTTCTCTGGCATAATACAAAAAGACCACACTGGGGAATTAAACTTAAGACCCCAGTTCAATATATTGAAGAAACTTATTCACTGAAAGAGTGCAATATGTACTTGACTAATACAATAATTTTACAATCTATTGAAAAGAGAGTAGTATGATTTTCATCTCCATTGTTTCTTCCATGGTGGTAGAAACAAAAGGAGGAGGAACATACAATGGGATTCATAAGAGAGACTAACACAGAGGAGCGCCAGAAACATGGAAAAAGGAAAGGAGGTATGCATTCAGATTGTCCAGTTAAGATCATTTTTTTCTACGTGAGAAAGGGATCTGGATCTCTATTAGATCTGGCGATTCAACCGAATCAGGTGCCTGCTGATCCAGTGGAGCTCAATAATTGTTTCAATCGCGAAGTAAGGGCGGTGGTTCAGTTTGCTGAAATCCAGAATCGATTTCAGGTCAGACAGAATCGTCAAGGTGATCTCCTGATTAGTTACGCAAAAACGGGTGAAGGACTGGCTATTGCCATCATTCGGCGTAGTGAGAATCCTGTACTCGAAACGCTCTCGTTGTAAACTTTAACAGAGTTTTACGAGACGCAACCTCTCAAGAGCCGTTTGGATGATCTCCAAATGGCTCTTCTTCGTAATTTAGACATCACACTATGCAAAGGAATATTCGTCCTCTTATTGGCGCTCATGTCTCGGCCGCAGGTGGTTTGTATAAGGCTTTTGAACATGCGTGTTCCCTTGAACTCGAGACAATACAGATTTTTGGCGCTTCACCGCGGCAATGGACTGCTCGACTTCCACGCAAAGAAGAGATTGAACGTTTTCAAGCCTCATGGAAAGAGAGTGGGGTGAAAACGGTGTTTCTCCACGGGGCGTATTTACCGAATCTTGCTTCACCTGATGCGCTCATTCGGAAGAAGTCTGTGCAGTGTCTAACGGATCATTTTCGGATTACCAATGCCCTCGGTGCCACGGGATTAATTTTTCATATTGGTTCTGGGAAAGAGATGCCTGTGGCAGATGCCATGGATCAAGTTGTGTCCGAGATTAAAATAATTTTACAGAATGTTCGTGGAGATAGTTTTTTGATCATGGAAAATGCCGCTGGCGGGGGCCAGAAACTTGGTTCCAGTGCTCAGCAAATGGGTGTTCTCATGAAACAGATTGATTCAACTCGTGTGAAGATTTGTTTTGATACGGCTCATGCTTTTGAAGGTGGAACGATTTCAGCCTATACTCCTTCAAATATTCAAAAGCTCTTTGATGAGTGGGATACACTTGTTGGCTTGGAACATATTCTTGCCTTGCATGCCAACGATTCCAAAACACCATTTAATTCAAGAAATGATCGTCACGAAAATATCGGGCAGGGGTTTATTGGTCTTGATGGATTTAAAGCATTGGCACAAGAGAAACGTCTTTTGCACACCTCGTGGTTGCTGGAGGTTCCGGGTTTTGATAATTTGGGTCCTGACAAGAAAAATGTAGATATTCTCAAGAAATGTTTTCAAAATGAGGAACAAAGATACTCATAGAGACTTCAGGGAAATGTTCACACTCGTACCCGCCCTGGAATTGACTTAATTCTCCTCTTTTGTTATCATTATAGGAATGGTTCATCTGGATGCTCGGTTTCCCACTACTGACACTGATTACCCTCCTTTTCATGTTATTGCTTTTCTTTTTTCTTTGGGACTTCAGATGAACCATTTTCTCTTTTTCAGAAAGAGAAGTATTTGACGAAAATTTAGTTTTGATTTACTATATCCTAGTCTATTGCTAGGATTTTTATGTCATCATTTTCTCATGTCTCCACAAAAGAACATTACGCATTGCGTATGATGGTTTGGTTAGCGAAAACGTATCACAACCGAGATGCTCTTAGTCTGGGAAAAATTAGTCGCTCTGAAAAAATTTCTTTGAAATATCTTGAACATCTTATTCGTCCATTTGTGATGGCTGGTTGGGTAAGGAGTTGCCGAGGTCGAGATGGGGGATATATCATGATCAAGGATCCACAACAAGTAAATTTGCATGAAATGATGCAGATCTTGTATGGTCGCTTGGAGTTGGTAGAGTGCCTGGACGCGGCGCGTCAGATACGTTGTGCTCAAGAACCGCATTGCGTTTCCAAACGCGCGTGGGGACGAGTGCAGAAAGCAATGGAGCAGACACTACGTGGCATCACCTTGGGTGAGTTGGTAGAATAAAGATCGCAAGACCTGTTACATAATACTGAGAAGGATTTGTGATTCCTGTAATCTCTATGATTCAAAAAACAAAATCAGATCTTGTTGTAAAAAATCTCCACGCTGGTACTCATGATCACCCAATTCTACACGGGGTGAATTTAGCATTGCGTCCAGGACAAATCATTGCTCTTATGGGTCCAAACGCGTCTGGAAAATCGACTCTTGCCAATGTCCTTATGGGACATCCTGAGTATCAGGTCACTGATGGTACCATTTTTTGGAAGGGAAAAAATATTTTGAAATTGAAGACGCACCAACGAGCTCGAATGGGATTATTCTCCTCGTTTCAAAATCCGGTTGAGGTGCCAGGGGTGAACCTCTATGAATTTCTCGATACCGCTTACAGCATAGATAAGAAATCATCCAACACTCGCAAAGAATTTGAGCAAAGAATTAAGCAGGCACAACAGAATCTGAAGTTATCTTCTGATTTTCTTGATCGTGGCCTGAATGTTGGGTTTTCAGGAGGGGAAAAAAAACGTTCGGAAACGCTCCAATTACAAGTACTGCAACCACTTTTGGCAATTCTTGATGAAATTGATTCTGGCCTTGATATTGATGCTTTGAAGCTCGTCGCCGAAGGAGTAAAAAAAATGAGTTCTGCAGGAACAGGTTTCCTCATTATTACTCATTATCAACGTTTGCTCAATTATCTTGAACCTGATGAGGTTCACGTTATGATTGACGGTCGAATCGTAATGTCGGGCGGACCAGAATTAGTGAAAAAACTAGAGAGAGAAGGATATAAGTGGCTACAAGCAACAGTCCCATTATGAAATCTATTACTCTTGATCGTAAACAAAACGCCTTTCATGATCTCGTGCAACCTCTCTTTAGAACCAAGAAGGGTCTTGATGTTGAGGTCATCAGAGAGATTTCATGTCAGAAGAAAGAACCGGAGTGGATGTTAGAAAAACGTCTGCAGTCGTTTGAATTTTTCAAGAATCGACCCATGCCATCATGGGGTGGCGATCTTTCCGGAATTGATTTTGACGCTATTACATACTATATTAGGCCATCAGAACGGGTGGAGTCGAGTTGGGAAGAGGTTCCAGGATACATAAAAAATACTTTTGAGCGACTCGGTATACCACAGGCTGAACGAAAATTTCTTGCTGGAGTTGGAGCGCAATATGAATCTGAAGTTGTCTATCATCATTTGCAGAAAAAGTGGACCAAGCTTGGAGTGGTATTTTGCGATATGTCCGAAGCTCCACGACTTTATCCTCAACTGGTGCAAAAATATTTTAACTCCGTGGTGCCTTTGAATGATAATAAGTTCGCTTCTCTCAATTCGGCTGTGTGGTCTGGCGGTAGTTTTATCTACATTCCAAAGGGTGTCCAAGTAGAGATGCCATTACAGGCTTATTTTCGGATCAACGCGCCAGAGATGGGGCAGTTTGAACGTACTTTAATTATCGCTGACGAAAATTCATCAGTGCATTATATAGAAGGTTGTAGCGCACCTGTTTATTCAAGGGATTCTTTACACACCGCGGTTGTCGAGCTCATAGCACTGCCAAACTCGCGTGTTCGTTATACCACTATTCAAAACTGGTCAAACAATGTATACAATTTAGTGACAAAACGAGCTGTTGCCCATGAAAACGCTTTGGTTGAGTGGGTTGATGGAAATTTGGGTTCCAAGCTTACCATGAAATATCCCTGTGTGGTCTTACGTGGTGAAGGAGCAAAAGCTGATATTCTATCGGTTGCTTTTGCCGGTCAAGGGCAACATCAGGACGCTGGTGCTAAGGTGATTCATCTGGCACCACATACCTCATCAAAGATTGTTTCGAAATCCGTGACCAAAGATGGGGGACGCACCACCTATCGTGGCCTGGTGAAAGTAACGCCGAAAGCCGTCGGAAGTCGAATCAAGGTTCGCTGTGACGCGTTGTTGTTAGATGAAGCTTCACGCACTGATACCTATCCGACCATGGAGATTGATAACAAGAATGTGATTGTTGAACATGAAGCAAGTGTTTCTAAGATAAGTGCGGAACAGCTTTTTTACTTGCAGTCTCGTGGTTTCACTTCCGAAGAGGCGGAACGGATGATTGTTGCTGGTTTTTTGGAGGTATTTACCAAGGAACTTCCCATGGAGTATGCCGTGGAGTTGAATCGGTTGATTGCCATGGAAATGGAGGGATCTGTGGGGTAGTCCCATAGTGTGATGTTTCTATGAAAAATGAAATGATCAGCTTACAAAAAGAGTTGATGAAAAAATATCAAGCAAAGGCATGGGAAAAACCATTGCGATTTTGGAAGTGGGATCAAGTCATAGACGAAATCAAAAAACCTCGTTCGGTGAGAGTATCTGACTTTCTTGCTTGTTTTGATCATCCTGAAGATCTGACGCGACAGGGGGTGAAGTTTTATGATCTCTCTCAAGCAACAGGGATTGCGCGAAAGAAAATTTTTGTATTGTTGAATGAGACACAAGAGAAAAATAAACTTGATTTGTGGCAGATGGCATTGTCCGTGAATCAATTTGTAGTAGAAATTCCAGATGGTGTTTGCGTTGAATTGTCTTTTTGTAATAAGATACAAGAGAGTTGGCCGGTGATTATTTTTTATTGTAGAAAAGGATCACGATTCGCCGGTGTTTTCAAGTTTGAAAAGAATCATGATGTTTTTTCGGGTGTGTCTTTTCTTTTCATTGCTGAGGATGAATCAGAACTGAATCTTGCCTGTATTGATAAGATTGAAGCCAACCACCATCTTTCTGTTTCTTGTTTTCTTGAAACCCAAGCGAAATTACAACTCACCACTTTTGGGAAATATTTTTCTAAAAACCATGTTTCTTTCAATATTTTTCATGAAGCTCGAGAGAGTGAGGCGGAGTGTATCGCCGCTCTATCAACCCATGCCTCTGCTTGCACCTATCTGAAATTGTTTAGTAATCACGAGAGGCAGTATGCGAGCACTCATATCGAGTCTCGAGTTTTGGCTGCTGACGCTTCGCTCACACACATTGATGGGTTGATTCGCATTGGAGCGAAAGCAAGATTTGCGAAGACGTATCTTGATGAGGATGTTTTACTCTTATCAGAGCAAACGATGGTGAAGACCATTCCGAATTTGGAGATTTTGAACAATGAAGTCACCGCCGGTCATAGCGCCACGCTCGGAAGTATTGATCCAACACAACTCTTTTATCTCCAAGCGCGAGGTTTGACGTTCAAGCAAGCAAAGACGATGATTGCTCATGGTTTTTTTCAGCCGCTCTTTGAACGCATACACCACCCACTCATAAGAAAATATTTTCAAGGAGAGATGATGTCTTTAAGCGCGGTTTCATAGCGTGATGTCTCTATGATGAATAAGAATATCAAAAAAGATTTTCCACTGTTAAGGAGACTGAAGAAACGAGGTCATTTTTTTGTTTATCTTGATTCTGCCGCTACGAGTCAAAAACCTCGTGCGGTCATTTCTGCTGAAACACGATGGTATGAGTCTTTGAACGCCAATGTCCATCGCGGCATTTATCGTCTCGCGGAAGATGCCACCCGTGAATATGAAGCCGTGCGTAAAAAGACGGCTCAATTCATTGGCGCCAAGAGTGCTACAAACATCGTTTTCACGAAAGGCGCGACAGAAGGGATCAATTTAGTGGCGAGTAGTTTTGTGGCGGAAAATTTGAAAAGAGGCGACGTTATTCTCATCACTGAGATGGAACATCATGCCAATCTTGTACCGTGGCAACTCCTGTCGCGAGAACGCGGTTTTCATCTTCGTTATTGGCCGATTACTCCAGAAGGGAAGTTGGTCATGGTGGGACTTGCGAAAATTTTAGCTCGGGTTAAATTTTTATCTCTCTGTCATGTTTCCAATGTGCTCGGCACGGTGAATCCTATAAAACGTATTATAGAAGAAGCCCATTCTCGTGGCATACCAGTTTTAGTTGATGCCGCGCAGAGTGTTCCTCATATGCCATTTTCCACGCGTCATCTGCGGCCAGATTTTTTGGTGTTCTCGAGTCATAAGATGTTGGGTCCAACTGGTGTTGGGGTCCTGTATGTTGATGAAAAACACTACGACAAGATGCGTCCCTATCAGGCTGGAGGGGAGATGATCGAAAGCGTTGGATATGATGTATCAACATTCAAACATGGTCCATGGAAATTTGAGGCAGGCACTCAACCACTTGCGCAGGTTTATGCTTTTGGTGTTGCGATCGATTATTTGCGAGCAATTGGCATGAAAAATATTTGGGAGCATCAGAAAGAATTGGTTACGTATGCTTATATGAAATTGTCGTCAATTCCTGAAGTAAAAATTTTTGGACCACAACCTCATGATCGCTGTGGTTTGATCAGTTTTACTGTTGCCGGTATCCACTCCCATGATTTGGCGACATTCTTGGATGTGTATGGTCTTGCCATTCGTGCGGGTCATCACTGTGCTCAACCGATTCACAATAAATTTAAGACTGAATCCACTGCCCGCATTAGTTTTCACATCTATAATTCGGTCGAAGATGTGGATTATTTTATAAAAATCTTGCGACAAGTTATACACCAATGGCAACGCTCTATCGGCATCTCATAATGCGGCATTATGCTCACCCGCGTAATAAGAGGCTTTTACTCAAACCAGATATTATCATAAAAGGCGCCAACCCATCCTGCGGTGATGAGTTAAATTTTACGTTGAAACTGGATTCTAATAAACGTATCAAAGAGACGGGTTGGATAGGAAAGGGGTGTACCATTTCGCAGGCGAGTGCTTCTATTTTTTCTGAACTCATTTTAGGAAAAACATGCAAACAGATTGAAAAGATGAAAGGCGCTAGCTATGTGCGCCATCTGAAGATCGAACTTTCTCCAACCCGTCTCTCGTGCGCCTTACTGCCACTTTCTTTATTTCAGAAAGAAACAGTTAAATAGTACACTTGACGTTTTGTTTTATTTTTGTTCGGCAGGTGAGGTATAATAAAATAACTATGGATATTTTTTTTCTCTTATCCCTTCCCATTGTTATTTTTGTTGTTGGTATTGTATTTTTGTACAGCAAATTAAAACAACTCCAGGAAAAAAATAACGAGCTTCCACAGCTTCGTGAACGTTTGGAACATAACCAGCGCGAGGTGCAAGAATCCCTGGAAAAAGTGACGCTTCGGGTGACGGATCGACTTGATAAAGTGACTGAACAAGTCGGTTTGAGACTGTCAGAAAATGTGAGAGCCTTAAATGAGTCAAAGTCGTTTCTTACCGAACGAGTAGACCATACTGAACGTACCGTTCGGGAAGTGACGAATAAGCTCGCGGGACTACAAGAGGTGTCACAAAAAATGCTCGAAATGAATAAAGAAATTTTAAATTTTCAGCAGATGCTCAAGGTGCCAAAAGTACGCGGTGGTTTTGGAGAGATATTACTAGAGAGTTTACTCCGTGATTGCCTCCCGAATGAGCGCTATATCATGCAGTACAAGTTCTCAAGTTCGAATGAAATCGCTGACGCTATTATTCGATTGATGGACGACATGATTGTTGTCATTGATTCCAAGTTTCCACTCGGCAATTATGAAAAAATTGTTTTGGCGCCAGAGGGTGAGGAGAAAAAAACTGACTATCGCGCGTTCATCAATGATATTAAGAAACATGTCAAAGATATCTCGTCAAAGTATATTTCACCTCAAGAAAAGACTTTGGACTACGCTTTTATGTATATCCCGATGGAAGGAATTTATTATGAGATGATTGTACGACGTGCTGATATGGCAGAAGAGATTTGGGATTTTTGTCTCAAACAACGAGTGATTCCTGTCTCGCCGAACAGTTTTTTGGCTTATTTACATACATTGTTGATGGGTTTTCGTGGCATGCGTATTGAAAAACAGGCCAAAGAAATGGTGCAGTACATCAGTCAGATTCGCAAGGATTTTGTGAGATTTGAGGATGAATTCGCGTTGTTGGGCAATCACATTACCCATGCCAAAAACAAATATGATGACTCTGCTCGTCGTCTGGAAAAATTCAATGTACGCCTTGAGAAAATTGATGTCAATGATCCGGCAACAAACCTCCCGTCCGAGGCGACATCTGAAGTATTGAATGACATTCATGTTGATTCTGTGGTGGATGTTGACAAGGGATAGTTTTTGGCGTAGAGTTTCATGGTGAGAGATCTATCAATCTCATCAAATTCAAAAAAGGAGGTTTGGAGCATGAAAAAAATACGTGTCACAGAGATATGTCTGATAGGGTGTCTGCTGATGGGAGGTGAAGCCGTTGCGGAACATGATATCTTGAGGATGGAGTTCAAGAATACATACTTTGCTTTGCCTTTATTAGCGCAAGGAGTTCTTCAATTCCATTGGTCGCTTAATGAAGATCGTTTTTTTGAGTTTTTGAGCACCAGGGTAAACGGCTGGAATGAGTTTGGATATGATCCTCTCTATGGCCGAAATTTCATTGTCGTGCCACAGCTTGGTTTGGACTTCTGGTGGCCGAGTTTTGAGATCGGAAATTATTTTGGCCCTGGTTTTCAAAACGCGTATAAGGAGAATTCTGGTTTGTTTTTGTTCACGACGACCATGATTTTTCGCGATCACCCCTTTGAAGAAGACATCGCCATGAAAGGAGTCCTGCAATCTGATCTCATTTTGAGTGAGACCGGCGTGAATTGGTCGCTTATGGCCAGAATTTTCTTTTCGGCTCCAAAAACAACATCATGGCTTGGAATAAGTTGGATGTTAAATTTGGATACTCGTCAGGAAGTTGCGAATTTCATAAAAGAAAGAGCGTTTATCGGATTTGATTTTTATCTGAATCAGAAGAGGACACTGGTGTTCAGTGTCCTCTTGGGAAGAGAGCTCACTGGCGAGTTACCTCGAGAGTTACGAGATGGTGTGGCGCTTGAGTGTGGTTTGGCATATAGAAAGTGAGAACCAATTTTTTAAAACAGGGAACGTTCTCCCTGTTTTTTTCTACAGTCTCAATTTCGTTCCAAAAGCACATTCAGCGCCAGTCCCATAGTATTTTTTTACAGTGAGGGTGATATGGTTTCAAAAGAATTGAAAAAATGATAAGATGAGAATGTTGAAAAATGATGAGATTCGAGGCGAAATCGTGCATGGAATGAGGCGTAAGATAGGTACGCCGAATGAGTACTCAAGATTTCAACGAAGAAGAAAAGCATTTTTCTACCGTCTCAAGATACGTTTGAGCGTCTCATAGTGTTATGTCTCTATGGTCACGAAGCGCCAACAGGATATTCTGCGGACACTTATTTTTGAACACATACAGTCAGAAAATACTATTCCTTCCAGTCATTTGGCTGTTCGTTTTGACTTGAGTCCAGCCATGATGCGGATTGAGCTGGCAGAACTTGAACGTCAAGGGTATCTTGCTCAACCGCATCCATCCGCTGGACGTATTCCGACGGAAGAAGGGTATCGTTTTTTTGTCGAACATACTCTCCATGAAACAAATATTCAGGAAGAAGAACAGGATGTCCTCACGGCCGTTTTCAAAAATAATCAATCAGTGTTGCCACTGAAATCATTGGCGCGTGCTTTGAGTGAAATAACGAATGAACTCATTTTTCTTAACATGGGAGGGAAAGATTCCTATGTTACTGGTCTTGCTTATTTTTTATCAAAATCGGAATTTGGAGTTCCAGAATCACGTGGCGCAATGTTGCGTATTGTGAAATTTTTGGAATCAGGAATTCATAATGTATTTCGCGATGTCGTGACGATTCAGATTATTATTGGTCGGGATAATCCTGTAAGTAGCGCGTGTAGCGTAGTTGTGATACCCTATAAAATCCATCATTTACGAGGAGTTATTGGTATCCTTGGACCTATGCGCATGGATTATTCCTATAATTACTCTGTCATGAAGTATATTGATCAACTTATTGCCAATTTCCGCTAAAATGCTACAATTATTAGGATTGAATATTATTCCAAATTATTTTTTTATGTTTGTCAATAGCGATGATCCAAATCTCAACAATACAAACATGGAGGGTCTGGGAAAAATAGACACTATTGAATCTCTCCATCTTGAGGTTCAACGTAATCTTGATGGATGGAAACGCGCGGCCGCTGATTATCAAAATCTTAAGAAGGAGATGGCCACGAAACAAGAGGAGTGGATACCATTTGCTCAAAGCATGGTTTTTCGAGGATTACTTCCCATACTCTTTCACATGAGTCAGGTTTTTGTGCATATCCCAGAGGATCAAATGGGATCGTCGTGGTATACAGGATTGCGTAATATTCAAAAACAATTTGATGATTTTTTACGATCATCCAAGATTGAAAAGATCACAACCGTTGGAGAGATTTTTAACCCCTCACTCCATGAAGCAGTGGGGGAGGAACATCATGAAGACTGTCGCGATCATGAAATTGTGACTGAAGTACAACCCGGATATCTTCTTGATGGGAAGTTGCTCATTCCAGCCCGAGTAATTATTAATTCAGTTACATAATATGTATTTTTGTCCAGAGTGTGATTTTGAGTCCGATGGCGCGGGACGGTGTCCACAACACCATGTTTCATTGGTCAAAGCTGACGATGATGTGAGCGAAGAAGAAATAGTGACGGAAGAGTCAAGCGAGGAAGAGGCCACACTTGAAGAAAAAATTGAGAAAAAGTGACTCCATGATTGAAAAGTGCAATGGTCAGAGTGAAGCATTACACTATTTGATTTTTATTTTCGTCCTATAATTGTTTGTTAATTATTATTTTTTATGCCAAAAGTATTAGGAATTGATCTTGGTACGACAAATTCCGCCATGGCGGTCATTGAAGGAGGACAACCAAAAATCATTGAAAATAAAGAAGGGGCGCGTATTACCCCTTCCGTGGTGGCTGTCTCCAAAACTGGTGAACGCCTGGTTGGTGTTTTGGCAAAACGGCAGGCGGTGACCAACCCTGAAAATACAATTTTTTCAGTAAAACGCCTCATTGGTCGTCGTTATGATGACGTTGAGGTACAACGAGACATGAAGACCTTGCCATATAAAATTGTTCAGGCCGGTGAGGCGATCAAGGTCATCATGGGTGGCAAAGAGTATACTCCTCAAGAGATTTCTGCCATGATTTTACAGAAGATTAAAGCGGATGCGGAGGAACGGCTTGGTGAAACCATCACTGAAGCAGTCATTACCGTGCCTGCCTATTTTGACGATTCCCAGCGTCAGGCCACAAAGGATGCCGGTGAGATTGCTGGCCTGAAAGTGAAACGTAGCATCAATGAGCCAACGGCCGCGGCTTTGGCCTATGGCTTTGATAAGAAAAAAGGTCAAAAAGTGGTTGTGTATGATCTTGGTGGCGGCACGTTTGACGTCTCGGTTCTGGAAATTTCTGAAGACACGGTCGAGGTGAAGGCGACGAATGGTGATACTCATCTTGGTGGAGACGATTTTGATAAACGGATTATTGATTGGATTATCCAAGAGTTCAAAAAAGATCAGGGTGTTGATTTGTCCACAGATCGTCTCGCCTTACAACGTATTAAAGAAGCCGCGGAAAAGGCAAAAATTGAGCTCTCTACCGCGCAAGATACAGAAGTGAATCAGCCATTTATTACCTCAAAAGAAGGTAATGCATTGCATCTCTTATTGAAACTCTCTCGGGCACAACTTGAAGAGCTCATTCGTGATCTCGTCAACCAAACGATTGAACCATGCCGCAAAGCATTGCAGGATGCTGGTTTTAGTACCAAGGATATGGATGAAGTAATTTTGGTGGGTGGCATGACGCGTATGCCCATAGTGCAAAAAACGGTTGAAGAATTCTTTGGCAAGAAACCCAATATCTCGGTCAATCCTGATGAAGTGGTCGCCATTGGTGCTTCTGTTCAGGCAGGAGTACTGCAAGGCGAAGTGCGTGATATTTTACTCTTGGATGTGACGCCGTTGACACTTGGTATTGAGACCATGGGCGGAGTTCGCACTTCGGTCATCACCCGGAACACCACGATTCCGACTTCAAAATCGCAGATTTTTACCACTGCCGCAGATAATCAAACTTCAGTTGAGATTCATGTTCTGCAGGGGGAACGCGAGATGTCCCAGGATAATAAATCATTGGGACGGTTTATTTTGTCAGGAATTCCACCCTCTTCTCGTGGTGTGCCGCAGGTGGAAGTGACATTTGATATTGATGCTAATGGCATACTCCACGTCAAGGCCAAGGACAAAGCAACCGGCAAGGAACAGTCCATTGTCATAACTGGTTCTTCTGGATTATCCAAGGAAGAAATTGAGAAGTTAAAACAAGAAGCCGAGATGCATGCTGATGAAGATAAACAAAAGAAGGAGTTGGTGGAAACTCGAAATATGGCTGAGAGTTTGATTTTTACTTCTGAAAAAACATTGAAAGATGCTGGTGACAAGGTGAGCGAGGTTGATCGCAAGGATGTTTCCAGCAAGTTGGAGGCCTTGAGAAAGGTAAAAGATGGCGATAATCTTGGCGATATAAAGAAAGCATTTGATGAACTTTCATCTTCAATTCAAAAAATTGGCGCGGCAATGTATCAACAGCCAGAGGGTGCTGGCGGTGGAACCACTGAACCAACTCCTGAAGAAAAGAAAGACGATACCAAGCCGGAGGAAGGAACCTTTGAGGAGAAGAAATAATCACATGGCAAAAGACTACTACAAAATTCTCGGCGTCGGACGTGAGGCTTCATCTGAAGAGTTGAAACAGGCCTATCGTAAGTTGGCGCATCAGCATCATCCGGATAAACCGGGTGGTGATGAAGCTAAATTCAAAGAAATCAATGAGGCCTATCAAGTGTTGGGCAATGTTGAAAGAAGAAAACAATATGATCAATTTGGTACCACTTTTGAGGATGGAGGAGGAGGTTTTGCATGGCAAGATTTCGCAAAGTCAGGATCCGGACATGGTGGCCCAGAGATGAATTTTGATTTTGGTGATATTGGGGATATTTTTAGTGAATTTTTTGGTGGGGGAGGAGGAAAACGAACATCACGCCGAACGACTCCAAAGAGAGGAAATGATATTGAAGTTGAGTTGCAGGTGGATTTTCTCGAAGCGGTATTTGGAGGAGAGAAGCCGTTGGAACTCTATAAGACCGACATCTGCCAACACTGTCTGGGCAATGGCGCTGAACCGGGAAGTGTCATGAAATCGTGTGAAACATGTCGCGGTATAGGTCAGGTTGAGACAACACAACGGACGATTTTAGGGAGTATTCGTACGGTGACCGCTTGTCCAACCTGCCAAGGTGAGGGTAAAATTCCAGAAAAAAAATGTCGAGATTGTCATGGATTGGGGTATGTCAAGGGGAAAAAATTGATCAAGATGCATATTCCGGCTGGCAGTGATGAGGGTGATGCTGTGAAGATCATAGGCGAAGGAGAGGCGGGTCATCGTGGTGGCCCCAGTGGTGATCTGTATGTTGTTATTCGTGTTCGGCCACACCCGCATTTTAAACGTGAGGGTTTGAATGTTTCAAGTACCATTGAAATTTCTTTCCCACAGGCAGCACTCGGTGCCAAGGTTGATGTCGAGACTCTTGACGGTCCGGTGCGTTTAAAGATTCCAGATGGAACACAATCGGGTAAAGTTTTTGTTCTCCGCGCTAAAGGAATCCAACGTATCCATGGATTTGGTCGTGGTGATCATTTTGTTGCGGTCAAGGTAAATACTCCCACTCGTCTCAATCGTCGACAACGGCAGTTGCTGGAAGAATTTGAAGAATAATCATGGTCTACTGTCTTCTCGAATGCGTCTTTGTAGCGAAAGCGTATTTCTGGGCATTCCTGTACCGTGTTCTATTGTCAAATGGGAGTAGCAATGTCCTACTTGGTGATGGTGATTTCACTTGAACATATGCTCCAACTCTACAACACCAAAACTCGCCGGAAGGAAGAGTTCAAGCCACTCATAGAAAACTATGTTGGATTGTACTCGTGTGGTCCAACGGTGTACAACTATGCCCACATTGGGAACTTGCGTTCCTATGTTTTTGTTGACACCCTCAAACGTACTTTGCAATTTTTCGGGTATAAAGTGACACACGTCATGAACATTACAGACGTTGGGCACTTGGTTTCGGAAGCCGATACAGGCGAGGACAAGATGGAGAAGGGAGCGCGTCGTGAAGGGAAGAGCGCGTGGAATATTGCAAAGTTTTATATCAAGGCCTTTCAGGAAGACTTGGTACGTCTCCATATTATTTTTCCGGATATTTTTTGCAAGGCTACTGACCATATCAAAGAACAAATATCCCTCATCCAAAAGTTGGAAGAAAAAGGATATGTTTATCGCGTTGACGACGGTATGTATTTTGACACCTCACGGTTTCCCGCGTACGCTGATTTCGCGCGACTTGATCTTGAGCATCTTGTTGAAGGCGCGCGCGTGGAAACGGTTCATGGCAAGAAAAATGGTGCTGATTTTTCTTTATGGAAATTTTCACCAAAAGATAAAAAACGAGATATGGAGTGGGATTCTCCATGGGGGAAAGGTTTTCCGGGATGGCATATTGAGTGTTCAGCCATGTCAATTAAATACCTTGGTGATCGGTTTGATATTCACACTGGAGGCATTGACCATATTCCGGTTCATCATACGAATGAGATCGCTCAAAATAACGCGGCTTTGGGTCATGAGGTGGTGACCACATGGATGGAGAATGAGTTTGTTGTTGTTGGTGATAGCGAGAAGATGGCCAAATCAAGTGAGAATTTTCTCACATTGCAAAGAGTGATTGATCGCGGATATGAACCAATGGTGTATCGATTCTTTTTGCTCAATAGCCACTATCGGGCTCAAGTGAATTTTAGTTGGGAGGCGCTTGAAGGTGCCAAGGAGGGTCTCCAACGACTCCGACAATTCGTACGGATACTACGGGAAAAACAACTACAAACGACCACCTCTGATGTGGCAGAAGCCATTCTCACATCCAAAGAACAACAGTTCCGCGCGGCAATGGAAGACGATCTTAATACCCCGCAAGCATTAGCGGTTGTGTTTGCGCTCGTTCGAGAAATAAATAAAGAGATTCAAATAAATAAACTGCTTCCATATCACGCGATTCTTGGTTTGTTAAGTTCTTTTGATATGTTACTTGGACTCAATCTTGATGAGATAAACATTTCGTCGGAGGAACTCCCGGAGGAGATCAAGCAACTCTTGGAACAACGTCAACAGGCGCGAATTGACAAGAACTGGGTGTTGTCTGATGCGCTACGTCAAAAGATTGATTCACTGGGGTATAGTGTAGAAGATACTGCCTCTGAACAACGGGTGATAAAGAAATAGGATCTTATATGGGACTGTTGCTTATGACACACCCTAAGAATCACAAAAACAGAATTCGCGCGTTTTTTGAGAAGTTGGGTCCTGGGTTTATTACTGGCGCGGCTGATGATGATCCTTCTGGTATTGCTACCTATGCTCAAACCGGAGCGAAGTTTGGTTATGGTCAACTCTGGACTGCGTTGTTTTCATTTCCCTTTATGGTCGTGGTGCAAGAGATGTGTGGTCGTATTGGACTTGTCACAGGAAATGGTCTTGCTGGCGTCATAAAAAAGCACTACTCTCGGCCACTTCTTTATGGTGCGGTACTTCTCTTGCTTTTTGCCAACACAGTCAATATAGGCGCGGATCTTGGCGCAATGGCCGCGGCCGCACAGCTTCTTGTGCCACTTCCGTTTCCCATGCTCATGGTTGGTTTAGTCATCTTCACCTTGAGCCTTGAGGTCTTTGTCTCGTACCGACGCTACGCGAAAATTTTAAAGTTTTTCGCGCTGTCGCTCTTAAGTTACGTACTCGTTTCATTTCTTGTTCGTCAAGATTGGGGAGCGGTGGTGTATTCTACGTTTATTCCCACTTTCTCGTTTTCACGGGAGTATCTTATGAACATCGTTGCTGTCTTAGGAACCACCATTTCACCCTATTTATTTTTTTGGCAGACAGGTGAAGAGGTTGAGGAAGAAATTAACACGGGAAAGATTACAGAGATTGGTGTTGGTACGCCGAGATTGCGGTCAAGAGACATTTTCAATATGCGATATGATACTGTTGTGGGAATGTTTTTCTCGAATCTGATTATGTTTTTCATCATGACAACCACTGCCACGACTCTGCGAGCACAGGGCATCACCCATATTGAAACTGCGACTCAAGCGGCAGTCGCCCTTCGACCTCTCGCTGGAGACTTTTCGTCTGGTTTGTTCGCGATTGGTATTATTGGTATTGGACTGCTCGCTGTTCCCATTCTTGGGGCATCAGCCTCATACGCGGTTGCTGAATCAGTGGGCTGGCGAGGCAGTTTATCTTTACCATTCAAACAGGCGCGTGGATTTTATGGTGTCATGATTTTTTCCACCCTTATTGGGCTTCTGATAAATTTTCTTGGTGTACAACCATTCACGATGCTTTACTATACTGCTATTCTCAATGGAATTGTCGCACCACCGTTGATTTTTTTAATTCTTTTCATCTCCAACAATAGAAAAATCATGGGAACGCATACGAATTCGCTGTTTACCAATATTATGGGTATCTTCATAGCCGTGGTTATGGCAGGTGCCGGAGTTCTTTTGATCACTACGTCTTTTTTAAATGAAGGTGTATAATAAAAGAAACCAATGATATTTTTCTATGACAGACAAAAAATCTATTTTTACCGAACGGAAATTCAAAGACGCGGAAGACTCTCCTGGATCTCGTCCCGCTGTTAAGTCTGAAATCGAACCAATACAAGAAATTATCGAGACAAAAACCTTAACAGAACAGGAGCAAGAACAGAAAGAGGCAAGTGCCCCTGTCTCCACAACTCCCTCCTCTAAAAACGCGTCTGATGTTGTGATAGAGCAAGCTGGTATTGAACTCAAACTCATTGAAGATATGCTTGCGGAAGGTTTGGATGATGTCTATAGGAGTCTTCCCCTAGAAAAAAAAATGGTGTTTAAGAAAAAGGGTGAGGATACCGCGAGGAAAATTCAAACCATGGTGGTGAGTCTTAAGGTGCATGCCAGCAATATTATAGATTGGATTGTTGAGTGGCTGAAAGTGGTTCCCGGGTTGAATCAGTTTTTTTTAAAACAAGAAGCTAAAATTAAGACGGACAAGATTTTGAATTATTTTAAAGACAAGCAAAAGGTTTAAGTAATATGCCGATTGAAGATCAATCATCATACGATTTGAACGCGATTGAAAAAAATTTACTCCAAGACGGAAATTTTGTTGTCGCGGTTTGGATCCTCGGCGCACTCATTTTTATCATTGTCGCGGCGCGACTGCTTCGTTTTTTTTTACGAAAACGTACCAGCAGATCTGAAGCCTTCAAACGTGATGTTTTGTTCGTGACGATTGCAAAGGAAGCGGAACAGCAGGCGGAAAAAGAAGAGTCAGGTGTCAAGCAAAAAAAAGATGTAAAAGAAGCGATTGCCATTGCCGAAACCCTCTATTCGAACTTGTCTGGGAGCGAATTTACCAAAGATATTTCGTACTGGAAACGACGTTTTGTGGAGTATTGGTGTGGGGAGTATCGCCATATAGCGCTTGAGATAGTGGTGCACCATGGTTTGATTAAGTTTTTTGTTGTCACTCCACACTACATGACCGAATATACTGAGCAACAGATTCAAGCTATTTACCCAACATCGCAGGTGCAATGGATTGTTGATTATAATATTTTTCAACCCAACGCATACATTCTTGGAACGTATCTCCAACTCACGCAAAATCCGGTTTTGCCCATCAAAACCTATAAGAATATCGAATCTGATCCGCTCAATGGTATTACCAACTCCTTGAGCAAAGTAGAGGAAGAGGAGGGTGTGGCCATACAAATACTTATTCGTCCGGCTCAACCGAAATGGCGAACGAAAGCATGGGAAATCGCCAAGAAAATGCATAATGGCAAGACATTTTCAGAAGCAACTCGAGGCGGTGGTGCTGGATGGGTGTCTTTTATTTTTTCGCTCCCGGTTCAGGCAATTGAGTTCATTTTTCAGGAGATGTTTCATAGCAAAAGTAGCAATGATAATCCACTCAAATCAAATGAAGACAAAAAAAATCCAGCCACATTTCAAAAAGAGGAAGAGATAATAAAACTTATTGAAGACAATTCTTCCAAGGTGTGGTTTGAGACGAACATTCGCGTGATTGTCTCGGCGGCTACGAAACAGAGGGCACAGACACTCCTTCGTAACGTTGTAGGATCGTTTTCCCAATTTACGGAACATCGTATGAGTAATGGATTGAAGGATGTGATGATTTGGCGAAAAGAAAAATTGATTGACAGCTTTATTTATCGCAATTTTTCAGAGCTTCATAAATGCGTCTTTAGTAGTGAAGAGTTGGCGAGCATCTACCATTTTCCATTGTCAACGTCAGAAGCACCGAATATAGCGTGGCTTACTACTCGTATCGCGCCGCCACCACCCAGCCTTCCTCTGGAGGGCGCGATTTTGGGCCGATCCTTGTATCGTGGAAAAGAAGTGCTCGTAAAATTACAGCGCGATGACCGTCGACGCCATGTTTACATTATCGGTAAATCCGGTGTTGGTAAATCGGTTTTGATGGAACAGATGGCGAGCCAGGATATTATAAATGGCGAAGGTCTTTGTTTCATTGATCCGCATGGTGATACGGTTGATTGGTTATTAAGTTATGTGCCACCGCATCGTATTGATGATGTTATATATTTTAACCCTGGTGATACCGAGCGTCCCATTGGATTGAATATGCTCGAAGCAGAGACAGTTGAAGAGATGGATTTTGCCACACAAGAGATGATTGCGATTTTTTATCAATTGGTTTCAGATCCGGCGATGATTGGGCCGATGTTTGAGCATAATATGCGCAATGCCATGTTCACGCTCATGGCGAATAAAGAGCAACCGGGAACTATCGCTGATATTCCTAGAATGTTTACAGATACCGAGTTTCAGAAGTATGCCTTGCAGTTTGTGACTGATCCTATTGTACGATCTTTTTGGGAACAAGAAATGGCCAAAACGTCTGATTTCCATAAATCAGAAACATTGGGATATCTTATCTCCAAAGTCGGTCGTTTTGTTGAGAATTCGCTCATGCGGAACATTATTGGTCAACAACAGTCGGGTTTTGACTTTAGCGATGTCATGAATTCGCGCAAGATTGTGCTTGTCAATCTTTCCAAGGGCAAGATTGGTGAGATAAATAGCAATTTACTTGGTTTGATTATTGTTTCCAAATTACAAATGGCCGCTCTCAAACGGGCGAATTTGCCAGAATCAGAACGCAAAGATTTTTATCTCTATATTGATGAGTTTCAGAATTATATCACCGACAGTATTGCTACTATTCTTTCTGAAGCCCGCAAGTATCGACTTGATCTTATTATCGCTCATCAGTATATGGGGCAACTGGTGAAGAATAATGATCCCAAGATTAAAGAAGCAGTGATGGGAAATGCCGGTACTATGATCTCCTTCAAAGTCGGTATTGAGGACGCAGAAGTCGTCGCGAGGGAGTTTGCTCCGAGCGTCAATGCGTTTGATCTCGTCAATGTGGAAAAACAGCATGCCTATATTAAGCTCCTTGTGGATAATCAGGCAACGCGCGCTTTTACCATGAAAACTATCTTCCCCAAACGCGGTGATCTCAAATATGCTGAGAAGTTAAAACAATTATCGCGATTGAAATATGGACGTGATCGCGTCATCATTGAGGCTGAAATTCTTGAACGAATGAAACTCGGACAATCTCCGCAAAAAACCAATAGTCGCGGTAGTGAAAATAACCTTTAATGTCTCTATGTCACCAAACATTGTTTTATTCCTTCTTATTCTCATGTTTTTATTGACCTTGTTGTTTTATTGGGTCTGTTTTTCCCTCTATTTTACGTTGTTTCATGATGCTCCATTTGTGCCTCTCAAAAAAAGTGATGTTGAGAAATTGGTCACTCTTTTTGCCTATCCTCCGAATGCCATAGTGTACGATCTTGGTTCTGGCAATGCTTCCAATCTCATTGCTCTGACACGGCGTTGTGGAACGCGGGGTGTTGGGATCGAAAAATCTAGTTTCTTGTGTTTTTTGAGTCGTTGGCGTATTCGTCGTGCTGGGATGGATTCGCAGATACGCATTCACTGGGGCAATTTTATGAAAACAGATATTCACGACGCAAATTATGTTGTGTGTTATCTTTTCCCCGAGATAATGCAGAAATTGAAGCAGAAGTTTTTAAGAGAACTTCGTTCCGGGAGTATTATTATTTCTTTTTCCTTTCCTATGCGTGATTTGCAGCTTCTCCGTGTTGAGGAAAGCCCTGAAACAAAAAAGAAGATATTTATCTATCAAATTACATAGTGTGAGATCGATAGTTTCAAGTAATTTTGTTCCGCT
>ORJL011039505.1_pt1 | contig 20619 bp, 12 predicted proteins | sample 1779941 | NCBI WGS metagenome assembly ORJL01 (sample SAMEA104232317, study PRJEB22302) | groundwater metagenome | biome: forest; feature: aquifer; material: groundwater | place: USA | collected 2011-08-07 | depth 5.8 m | reverse complement strand
TCCGCGTGCGTGACGGCCGGATCGGGGTCGGGATCGATGAAGATGTGGCGGTGGTCGAACGCGGCGATCAGGCGGATCTAACGGGAGAGGAGCATGCCGTTGCCGAAGACGTCGCCGCTCATGTCCCCGACGCCCGCGACGGTGAACGGCTCCTCCTGGATGTCCTTCCCCTTCTCCTGGAAGTGGCGCTTGACGCATTCCCAGGCGCCGCGGGCGGTGATGCCCACCGCCTTGTGGTCGTACCCGTTGGACCCACCGGACGCGAACGCATCGCCGAGCCAGAAGCCGTACTCGGCCGAGATCGCGTTGGCCACGTCCGAGAACGTCGCCGTGCCCTTGTCCGCCGCCACGACCAGGTAGGGATCGGGCTCGTCGAAGCACACCACGCCCACGGGCGGAATCGTCGTCCCGCCGGGCACCAGGTTGTCGGTCAGGTCGAGCAGCCCCCTCACCAGCGTACGGTACTGGTCCCGTCCCTCGGCGAAGCGCGCCTCGGCGTCGTCCGCGTGGTGCCGGACGATGAAGCCGCCCTTGGAGCCACTGGGCACGATGACGGCGTTCTTCACCACCTGCGTCTTCACCAGCCCGAGGATCTCCGTGCGGAAGTCGTCGGGCCGGTCACTCCACCGGATGCCGCCGCGGGCCACCTTGCCGCCCCGGAGGTGGACCCCCTCCATGCGCGAGGAGTGCACCCACACCTCGTACCGGAGCCGGGTCTGCCGGAGGAATTCGATGTCCGCGGACGAGAACTTGAAGGACATATACGGGACGCCACCCGAGCGCTCCGTCGGCGCTCGACCGCCCCTGCGGTAGTAGTTCGTGCGGAGCGTGCCGGAGATCAGCGCCTCCAGACGACGCAGCGCCCGGTCGTCGGCCAACGCGGAGACTCCCTTGAGCGAAGCGAGGAACGCCGAGCGGATATCGTCGGCGATGGCCCGGCGTTCCTCGACCGTCGCGCCCGTGGACGGGTCGAAGCGGGTGTGGAAGAGCTCGAAGAGCTCGCGCGCGATCCCGGGGTGCTTCACCAGGGCCACCGGCAGGGCCATCCTGCTGGGCACGGCTGCGGTCTGGAACGCGTAGCCGGTGTACGCACGCAGCACGTCCACCTCGCGCCAGTGCAGCCCGGCTCCCAGGACGAGCTTGTTCAACGAGTCGTCGACGGCATCGCCGCGGCGGACCGCCAGGATGGTCTCCGCGAGCAGGGCCCCGCGGCTCGCGATGTTCAGCGGCCTTCCCGCGCCGTCCTGGACGGCGAACGCGTGGATCGTGGCGTGGCCCCGCGTTCCTCCCGCCACGTCGAAGGGGGCCACGCCGATCACCCGGAGTCCCGTGTTCTCCAGGATCGGCATGAAGTCGGAGAGGATGAGGCGTTCGCCGCGGAGGAACACCTTGAGCTCCGTCACCCCCTCCACGGCCGGCGCCGCGACCGCGGTGCCCCGGTTGGTGAGCGTGATCGAGATGGCGCGGTCCTCGGCGGACATGTCCTCGAGCTCCAGGACGTCGGCCACGGCCACCGTGGGGTCGGTGGCAGCCTGGTACTCGGGGCTGAACTCCTCGCCGTACCGGTTGGCCAGGCGGCGGGCCTCCTCGGCGGGGCGGACGCGCTCCAGCCCGTCACGGACCCAGTCGGTCCAGGACCGGATGATCGACCCCACCCGGCTCTCGAGCGCCTCCGGGTCGAGGGACCGCAGGCGCTCGGAGGACGTGGAGACGTAGAAGTGGAGGCGGGCCTGGTCACCGCTTCCCAGCGCGAGGTGGAAGTTGAGGATCTCGCCCTCGAACGCTTCCCGGAGCAAGGCCTCGAGGGCCTTCCGGGCATCGCCCGAGAACCGGTCCTTGGGAAGGATCACCATCACCGAGGCGCCGAGCCCCAGGGGGTCCCCGCGCAGGGAGAGCCTCACGTCGGCCGTGTGATACGACGTGAGCACCGTGCGGATGTCGTGCCCGACCTCCTCCGCCGACGCGAGGAAGAGCTCCTCCTTCGGCAGGGAGTTGAAGATCGTGATGGTCTCCTTGTAGTCGTGCGATCCCTCCCGCACCCCGGACTCCCCCAGGATCCTGCGGAGCTTCCTGCGCAGGATGGGGATGTCCTCCGCATCCTCGGAGTATGCCTTCGACGTGAACAGCCCGAGGAACCGGTGCTCGCCCACGAGTTCCCCGGCGGCGCTGAGCTTCTTCACCCCGATGTAGTCCATCCGGGCGCGGCGGTGCACCGTGGCCTCGGCGTTGGTCTTGCTGATGACCAGGAGCGGGCCCCGCGTGAGGATCTCGCGCTGGGCGGGCTCCAGGCCGGCGAGCGGCACCGGCTCCCAGAACCGGGACTCCCTCTCCTCGTCGAGCACGCCGAGCCCCGAGCCCTCCGTGACGTGGACGCACGGGCCTCGGCCCTGGACCTCGGTCACGTCGTAGCCCCGGTAGCCCAGGAAGACGAACCCGCCGTCGCGGAGCCACCGGAGAAAGGCCTGGATCTCCTCCACCTCTTCCCTGCGGTCGGCAAGGCGCCGGGCCCCCTCCGACAGCTCGGCCACCACATCGTTCACCTGGTCGATCATCGCGCCGAAGTCGTCGGTGGCCCGCACCACGTCGTGCAGTCGGCGCCGTAGGCCCTCCGCCAGCGCCTCCAGGACTGCGGGATCCCTGATCGAGCGGAGCTCGCAGTGCACGAGGGACGCCCGCCTCTCCCCTTCCCCGCCGGCCCGCACGGCGACCAGGCGCCCTTGGGCATCCCTGTCCACCTGAAGCACGGGATAGATGATGTACTCGATCGACAGGCCCTGGGCGTGGAGGAACTCCCGGATGGTGTCCAGGATGAACGGCCGATCGGACACGTGCGTTCGGACCACGGTCACCGGCGCGTACCACCCCTCCGTGGCCACGTCGGGGTTTCCCACCTCCACATCCACGCGGTCCGCGCTCGAGCGCTGCAGGAAGCGGAAGGCCGCCAGGGCGAGGTGGGTGAGCGCGTCGACGCTCCTCTCGTGCAGGAACTCCGGGGAGGCCTTGGCGAAGAAGAGCTCCGCGAACGCCGCGGCCAGCGCGGACTCGCCGGATCCGACCTCGCGCTCGACCTGCCGGCAGACGGCATCGACCGTGGGGGAGTCCTGGCGCAGGCGGCGGGTCGCCGCTTCGGTGATGTCGCTCATGGGACCAGGGACCTCCGCGGCGGTTGCTGAGGGAATCATGAAAGATATCGAAACCGGCAGGCCTTTGAAGATTCGTCGCGCCCCGCCGGCCGCCCGACGAATTCCCCCGTCCCATGGGGTCAGCTACCTTGGCGTATGCGTTTCGTCCACGTCGCCGACGTCCACCTCGACACGTCCTTCGCCGGGCGCTCCGACGCGGTCCGCCGCCGCCTGCGCGAGGCCTCGCGGGAGGCGTTTCGCTCGGCCGTGGACCTGGCCATCCGCGAGGACGTCCACGCCTTCCTGGTCGCGGGCGATCTGTTCGACTCCGAGCGGTTCTCCTTCTCCACGGAGCGCTTCCTCCTCGAGCAGGCGCACAGGCTGGGAGACCACGGCATCGTGCTGGTCTATGCGTCCGGCAATCACGATCCGGGCTCTCCCGAGACCGGTCCCCGTCCCCTCCCCTGGCCGCCCAACGTCCGCGTCGTGGCGGAAGGCACGCCGCATCGAGTCACCGTGAACGGGCACGATGGCCGGGCGGTGGGACACGTCACGGCGGTGGGACACGCCACGGCCCGGGAGCGGGAAGACCTCTCGCGGCGCTTCCCCAGTCCCCAGGGGGACCTGCCGGAGGTAGCCCTCCTCCATACCCAGGTCCGCGCCTCCGCCGGCTCGGAGGCCCACGACGTCTACGCCCCCTCCGAGCTCTCTTTCCTCACCCGGGCCGGCTACGACTACTGGGCCCTCGGGCACGTCCACCTGCGGCAGACCCTCTGCCACGATCCCCCGGTGGTGTACCCGGGGAGCCTCCAGGGGAAGACGCACACGGATACGGGCCCCCGGGGCGCCTACCTCGTGGACCTGGCCGATCGGACCGCGCCCTCGTTGACCTTCCGGGCCCTGGCGCCGGTGTGGTGGGAGACCCTGCGGGTGGGTGGACTCGAGGAGGCTGACTCGCTGGATCGTCTGGAGCGCCGTATCGCGTCCCTGTGGCGCTCCTCGGAGTCCGCAGATCCGGGAGCTTTCGCTCCCGAGTGGATGCTCCGGGTGGTCCTGGAGGGACCCACTCCTCTCTGGAAGGAGCTTCGCAGGGAGGAGGACCGCCAGCTCCTGGCGCACGAGCTGCGGGAGCTCCTCGGAGTCCTGGACGTGGTCGTCCTCGCCGAGGGCGTGCACCCGCTCCTTCCCGTGGACGAGCACCGCAGGCGGACCGACGTCCTGGGGGAGGCGCTGCGACTCGTGGGCGCGGTGGCCCGCGGGGAGGCGCGCCTCTCCGGCGTGGACGCGGCCTCGCTGGGCAGCCTGACCTCGGAGGATCCCCGAGCCCTCGAGGCCCTCGTGCGCCGCCTTCTGGAAGGAGCCGAAGGGGAGCTCGCGGCCCGGCTTCTGGGGCTCGACTCGGGCGGCCCATGAGGATCGAGCGCATCCGCGTCGGGGCGTTCGGCCGCCTCCGTGATCTGGACACGGGCCCCGGGCCTCTCCCGGGCCTCGTGGTGGTCCTCGGCCCCAACGAAGCCGGCAAGACCACGCTGTTCCACTTCCTCACCTCCATCCTCTACGGGTTCCACCCCGCATCCCGCGAGGGGAACCCGTACGCTCCGTGGGACGGCTCGGAGCCCACGGGCGCCGTCACGCTCCGGCTGGACGGTGGGACCCGCATCGAGGTGGAGCGCCGCCTGCTGTCCCAGCCGTCGGGCCGCATGGGGGTGGGAGATGCGGTCGAGGACCTCCGGAACCGCGCGCTCCCCTGGGCCGAGCACGTCCCCCTCGCCGTGTTCCGGCAGGTCTTCGCGGTGACGCTGTCCGAGATGGCCGGCCTGGACGAGGAGACGTGGGGGCGGGTCCAGGACCGCATCCTCGGCTCCATGGGCTCCGCGGACCTCCGGCCCGCCAGACACGTCGTGGCAGAGCTGGAAGAGGAGGCCGGGCAGATCTGGCGCCCAAGCCGGCGCGGCAACCAGCGGGCTCGCGAGATGGCAACCCAGATCCTCGGGCTCAAGGGCCGGCGGCGCGACGCGGCGGAGCGGGACCGCAGGCTTCGTGAGCTGGTCTCCGAGGTGGAGCGAGTCCGGAGCGATCTGCAGGATACCCGCGAAGCCCGCCAGACGGCGCGCCTCGGGGTGGAGCGGGTGCAGGCCCTGGTGCCGATCCGAGCGCAGACCCTGCGCATCGCGGCCCTCCGGGAGGTCGCGGGCCCCCCCGAGGGGCTTGAGGGGATGCCCGCCGATCCAGCGGCGGAGATGGAAGCGCGCAGGTCACGGGTGAGGGCCCTCGAACGGCGCCTCGACGAGGTCAAGGCGGAGCGCGCCGAGCCCCAGGCTGCGCTGGACGCCATGGGAGACGCCGAGCGGCGCCTCCTCGAGCACGCCGACCGGGTCTCGGCGTTCCTGGCCCGCCACGCGGGGCTCGCCGGCGATCGCGACCGGCACGCCACGCTGCGAGAGGAGGCGCAGGATCTCCAGCGGCGGGCCGAAGCGGCCGCGGCCCAGCTGCTCGCCTCCCCCTTGACGGACGACGTGGCCGAGGCGGTGACCCAGGTTCCCGCGGCCGAGCTCAGGGAGCGGGTACGCCGGACGCAAGCCGCCCGGGAGGAGCGCCGGGTCCGAGACGCGCTCAGCAACGCACAGGCGCGCGCTTCCCAGCCGTCGCGGGCCTCCTTGCTGGCGGCGATCGCCGTGCTCGCGTCGGGGGCCGTGCTCCTGGCGGTCGGGCGGGGCGGCGGCGGCGCGACCGCGACACGAGCCGGAGTCGCGGTCGCCGTCGTAGGCGCGCTGCTGCTCCTCTCCTGGCTGCGCTCCCCGGCTTTCCGGCGTCGTGAGGCCGCAGCCTCTCCGCCCGCCCCCGGAGCCACCGGAGCTTCGACGCCCGAGGGGGTGGCCGAGCTGCTGGCCGCCGTCCCGATTCTTCCCGCGCTGCTGTCGGAGCCGTCGGAGGCTTTGGCCGCTGGCGTGGAGCGCCTCCAGGACCTGCTCCGGGATCACCGGGAACGCTCCTGGGCCGCCCTCGCCCTCTCCCAACGCCTCGAAGAGGCCGAAGGCTCCGCCCTCGAGCTGTCGGCGGCACTGGGAAAGGGGATCGGGCAGGACGCCCGGGCGCTGGCGCACCTGCTGGAGCGCGAGCTGCGCCAGGCGCAGCGCGTGGCGGAGGCCGCCGCCGCGTCGGAGCGCGAGCTGCGCCGCCTGGCCCGCGAGGAGGCGCGGGTGCGTCAGGACCTCGCCGAGGCCCAGGCGGCCCTGGACGAGCTGGGGGGGTGCCTCGCCGCGGCCGGCGACGGAGGCCTCGAGGCAGGCATGCGGGCGGTCCGGGAGCGGATCCAGGCTCGGGAGCGAGCGGACCAGCTCCAGGCGGAGCTTGAGCGCGCACACCCCGACCTGGACGACATCCGCGCCCGGATCCGTGCTGCGGAAGCGGCTGGCGAGTCCTGGACGGTGGACGACGGCGACCTCGCCCGACTCAAGGCCTCGGTCGAGAACCTCACCCATCGCGTGGAAGTCCTCGCTACGCGCGCCGAGGCTCTGGACAAGGACGTCGCCCACCTCCGGAGCGCGGTGACGGTGGACGCCATCGACGGCGAGATCGCGACCCTCGAGGAGGAAGAGCACGCGCTCCTGCTCGAGCGGGACCGCCGTTGGCTGCTGGCGCAGCTCCTCAAGGAGGCCGACCGTCGCTTCCGGGAAGAGCACCAGCCCGACGTCCTGCGGCGCGCCGGAGAGCACCTCCGCCACCTGACCCACGGCCGGTACGACCGCCTTGTGGTGGAGGAATCGGCGGGCTCCGAGCGCTTCCAGCTCGTGGGCCCAGGGCAGAGTGCTCCGGTGCCGTTGGCGAGTCCCGTCTCGCGGGGAACCCTGGAACAGGCCTACCTCGCCCTCCGTCTCGCGATCGTGGACCACCTCGACCAAGGGGTCGAGCGCCTCCCTCTCTTCCTCGACGAAGTGCTGGTGAACTGGGACGCCGCCCGGCGGATCCGCGGCGTCGCGCGGCTGGCGGACCTGGCCGCCGGCCGGCAGCTCTTCGTCTTCACGTGCCACGCCGACATCGCGGACGAGTTGCGCGGCCAGGGTGCGCTGGTCCTGGCCATGGACGGGGCCCGGTGACCCCGGAGGCCCTCCCCCTGGCGGTGGAGGCGCTCGGCCTCCCCCAGCACGATGGCACGGACGCCTACATTCTGCTGCACGGCTATGGTGGGTCGTCGTTCAGCTGGCGCACCTGGGCACCCCACCTCGCCACCCGCGGCCATGTGCTCCTGGTGGACATGAAGGGGTTCGGCCGGGCTCCGAAGCCGGACGACCACCGCTATTCCCCGGCCGACCAGGCAGGCCTGATCCTCCGGCTCATCCAGGAGCGCGACCTCTCCCGGCTCACGCTGGTGGGTCACTCCCTGGGTGGGGGCGTCGCCCTCCACGTCGTCCTCGGCCTCCGTGACCGTGGGGAATACCGTCGGCTCGACCGGCTGATCATCGTCTCGGGCGCAGCCTACATGCAGCCCCTGCCTCCCTTCGTCGCCCTGGCGCGCCGCCCGCGGCTCAGCGCGGCGCTCCTGCGCACGTTGGGGGCCGACGTGGTGGTGGGGCAGGCCCTGCGCACGATCGTCTACGACCGCAGCGACATCACGCGCGCACAAGTTCGCGGGTACGCTGCGCCCATGGCAGGGCCGGAGGCGTACGGCGCCCTGCTCGCCGCCGCCCAGCAGATCGTGCCAGAGAACCTCGACCTCCTCGCTGCGCGGTATCCCGAGATCGACGTACCCACTCTGCTCCTCTGGGGGCGGCACGATCGCGCCGTGCCGCTCTGGGTCGGGGAGCGCCTCGCAACCGCGCTCCCGCGGAGCACCTTGCGCATCCTCGAGCGCTGCGGCCACCTGCCCGCGGAGGAGCGTCCCGAGGAGTCCTTGGCCGCCCTCACGGAATTCCTGGATGCCGCAAGGTAGGCGCGGCGTCGCACACCCCGGGCGCTTGCACTTGTGGCCCGTACGTGAGATGGTCCCTTGCCCCCAGGTCGCGTTCCGACCAACCCCGGAGTCTGGATGAGCGGCCCCCCGTCTACCGACCTGCCCGCCCCGGCCTGGCGGTTCCTCCTCCCTGCCGGCCTGGCGGAGCTCGCCTTCCTGATCGCCCTCGGCTGGTGGCCTGGGGCCGGCGTCCCCTGGGTGCGACTGCTTCTCTTCGGGGGCGCGTTCACGGCGTATGCCCTCGCGGCGACCCGCGTGAAAGACGCGCGAGGGGGCGCGTTGCTGGTGTGGGGCGTTGCCATCGCCCTCCGCCTCGCGCTCCTTCCTCTGGAGCCCGCGCTCTCGGGGGATGTGTACCGGTACCTCTGGGACGGACACGTGCAGTCGGGTGGGTTCAGCCCCTTCGCGCACGCCCCATTGGATCCGGACCTGGCGGGAATGCGGAGGCCCTGGTTCGCGCTCATCCCCGACGCCGGGGCCCCAACTCCCTACCCACCCCTGGCCCAGCTGGTGTTCCTGGCCCTCTCGGTGGCGGGAGGAGCCGTGCTCCAGGCGAAGCTCCTGTGGATCGGCCTCGACCTCGGGACCGGCTGGCTCCTCGGGCGGATCGCGCTCCACACCGGGCGCAGCCGGAGGCTCACCCAGCTCCTGTACCTCTGGTCCCCGCTGCTGGTGGTCGAGGTGGCCTGGAGCGGGCACCTCGCGCCGCTGGCTCTCTTTCCGCTGGCGCTCCTCGTGCTCCTGGCCCGGGTTCCCGCGGCCGCGGGGGCCGCCGCGGGGCTGTCCGCCATGGTAGCGCCCATCTCCTTTGCGGCCGTGCCCGCCCTGACCCGACGGCTGGGATACCGCTTCCTGCTCGGGTGCGCGGCAGGCGTGGGGGTGGCCGCTCTGCCTTACGCGCTTTCCGGCTTGCGGGCCGTGGGGGGCCCCTTCCGGGTCTTCCACGAAGCCCGTTTCCTGGAAGGGCCATTCCTGCTGCTGGAGTCTGCGGTGCCGGGAGCGATGGCTCCCCGATACGCCGCTCTGGCCGTGGTCCTGGGCGTCTCGGCGTGGGGGGCCGCGAAGTGCATGCGCGCGGAGCGGGCGCTCCTCTGGGTCCTGGGGGCGGCTCTTCTGGTGACTCCGGTCCTGCGTCCGTGGTACGCGCTGTGGATCCTGCCCTTCGCCGCGCTGCGGATCTCCAAGCCGTGGCTGCTGTTCACGGGGCTGGTCTTCCTGGCCTACGCCGGACCCACGGCGACCTCCAACCCCACGCTCCCAGGCACGGTCGCGACGGGGGGCCTTCCGGTCTGGGTGCACCTCGCGGTCTGGCTTCCCCTCCTGACCCTGCTGGCCCGGGAAGGACACCAGTCCTGGACGGAGAGGTTCCCGGCGCCCATCTCCCCCAACCAATGACGGGTCACCCGTTCTCTCCCGGCCCTCCGTCGGGTTCCTCCAGGGCCTCCCAGGCGTTCGGGGGTCTCTCCTCGTAGCCCGCACAGCGCAGAACCGGAAGGACCGGATAGCGAGGGAACCGAGGATCCTCCTCCGATCGCATGCACAGCGTGAACCGGGAGCCTCGCCGGTTCCCGACCGCTCGCCGGTGCCGGCAACTCGCGCACAGCCCTGCGGCGGGATGGCCCGTCTCCGGCCGCGTCACGGCCGGATCCCCAGGTAACCCGCCTGCCGGGCGCGATCTCCTCTGCGGTGGGAGAAGAGGCCGCCGTCGCCGCACAGCGTACAGTGCGCGGACACCGTGACCCGTCGCGCTGGGACGCCGGCCGAAACCGCACGGTGGGCCAGGACCGCCCGGAGATCCACCGGCGAGGGCGCCGGCGGCGGTGCCAGCCCCAGCGCTTCGAAGACCTCCGGCCCAACCTCGTAGCACCGCCCGCAGATGGCCGGGCCCAGGTGCACGTGGAGATCGCCGGATGCCGTCCCCATCCGCTCGCCGAGAACGGCCACGCCTCGCTCCAGGATCCCTGCGGCCGCGCCCCGCCACCCCGCGTGGAGCAGGGCCACGGCCCGCCGCCGGGCATCGACGATGAAGACCGGGACGCAGTCGGCGGTGGTGACGGCGAGAAGCACGCCCTGCACGCAGGTGGCGTGTCCGTCACAGGGGTCCGCCAGGTGGAGGCCGGGCGAACCCGGGCCGTGCACCCGCACCGCCGCGCCATGGACCTGCTGGGCGTGGACCACGTGCCCGCACCCCGAGCTGTGCCGCAGCCGGTCCCAGCCCCTCAGGACCGCAGGGGCGTGGGACGCATCGCTGAAGATCCCCAGGTCGAAGGGCTCCGACCCATTCCCGCGGGTGGTGGTTCCCTGGACCAGCCAGGGGAAGGCCCGGGTCCACAGGGCATGCACGAGGGCCGGAAGGTCCACGGAGGGGACTTCTCGGACTACGGCGCATCCGTCGGGGAGCTCGGGGGTAGCGGCGGTCACGGCGGGGATGCTACTCCCGGTCTCCGGGGGACGCAAACCCCCGCTGCGGCCGCCGGAGCGCCCTCCAACGCCACCGGAAAAGGCTTAACTTTGAGCCTGCCTCCCACGGGGGAGGTGCAACCACGAGCCATCCCGATGGACGAACCCCTCTTCGACAGCCAGAACGCCGCCTACGCACAGGCGATGTTCGAGCAATACGCCCGTAACCCCGAGTCGGTGCCCGAAGCATGGCGCCGGCTGTTCGCCGACGGCGGGAAGCGGGTCCTGGGCGAGGGCCTGTACGCGCCCGACCAGCTCAACGGGTACCGAGCCCCGCACGTCGCCGCGGGCGGGGGAGCGAAGGCCACAGACCTCTTGCAGCCGGGCCTGGAGTCGGCAGCCCTCAGCCGTTCCGCTGCGGCGGATCATCTCCGCAGGGCCTTGCCGATGGTGTCCCGGGCGGCCGCGCTCATCCAGGCGTTCCGGGACCATGGACACCAACTCGCTCGCATCGATCCGTTGGGCAGCGAGCCCCCCGGGCACCCCCAGCTCAACCCGGCGTTTTTCGGGACGTCCATGGAGGACCTGGCGCTGCTCCCGTCCTCGCTGGTCATGGACGACGACCAGGAGCGCTCCGTGGCCGACGCGCTCCAGGAGCTCAAGGCGATCTACGCCGGGTCCATGGGCTACGAGTTCGAACACGTGGACGACCACGTGAAGGTGGGCTGGCTCTGGGACCAGGTGGAGACCGGAGCGCACAGGCCGGCGCTGACCGCCGACCAGAAGCGCGCGCTGCTCCGACGCCTCACGGAGACCGAAGGCCTGGAGCACTTCCTCCACCGCGCCTACCTGGGCCAGAAACGGTTCTCGGTGGAAGGCAACGACGTCCTCGTTCCCATGCTCGACCTGACGATCGAAGAGGCGGCGAGGGCCGGCGGCAGGGAAGTGGTTCTGGGCATGGCCCACCGCGGCCGCCTCAACGTGCTCACGCACACGGTCGGGCTCTCCTATGGGGAGCTCCTCGCGGAGTTCGAAGGACCCAGCCTTCAGGGCGGCCAGCTCGACATCGGCGGAACCGGCGACGTGAAGTACCACCATGGCGCGCGCGGCACCCGGAGCGTGAAGGGCGGGGGGCAGATCAAGGTGACGCTCATGCCCAACCCCAGCCACCTGGAGTTCGTCAATCCCGTGGTGAACGGCTTCGGGCGCGTCCGCCAGTTCGGGGGCCCAGGCAAGGCCAGCGCGCCGGACCCCTTCGCCGTCGTGCCCGTGCACATGCACGGCGACGCGGCCTTCGGCGGAGAGGGCGTGGTGGCGGAGACGCTGAATATGGCCCGGCTGCAAGGCTTCGACGTCGGCGGCACCGTCCACATCATCGTGAACAATCAGGTCGGCTTCACCACCGATCCCGTGGACGGCCGCTCCACGTTCTATTCGAGCGACCTGGCCAAGGGGTACGGCATCCCGGTGGTCCACGTGAACGCCGACGACCCCGAGGCTTGCCTGGCGGCGGTCCGTCTGGCCATGGCCTACCGCGCCACATTCAAGGATGACTTCGTCATCGATCTGGTCGGATACCGCCGCCATGGGCACAACGAAGGCGACGAGCCCGGGTACACCCAGCCCGTGCTCTACGAGCACGTCGCTCGCCACCCCACGGTGCGCGCCCTTTTCGCGGACAAGCTGCGCGTGGAGGGCGTTCTGTCAGACTCGGATGCCCGGGCCATGCAGGACCAGGTCGAGGCGGCGCTCCGGGCTGCCCAGGACCGGATCCGTGAGTTCAAGCCCGTTGGCGACGACGAGCTGGATCCGGACCACGAGATTCCCCTGGCACCCGAGGACACCGGGGTCCCCCTGGAGTCCCTGGTGGCGATCAACGACGCCCTGGTCGCGCTCCCCGAGGGCTTCTCCCCCCACCCCAAGCTCTGGCGGCAGCTGGAGCGGCGGGGGCAGGGCTTTGGGCCCGAGAAGGCGCTCGACTGGGGCCACGCCGAGTCGCTGGCCCTTGGCTCCCTGCTCATCGACGGAATCCCGGTGCGCCTCACGGGACAGGACTCGGAGCGCGGCACCTTCAGCCACCGGCACCTGGTCATCCACGACGTGAGGACCGGCAAGGAATTCACGCCTCTCCAGCAGGTGTCCGACACCCGCCTCGAGGTCTACAACTCGCCCCTCACGGAGACGGCTGTGATGGGCTTCGAGTACGGCTACTCGGTCGGCGCCACAACGGACGTGGTGCTCTGGGAGGCGCAGTTCGGCGACTTCGCCAACGTCGCCCAGGTCATGATCGACCAGTTCCTCTCCGCGGGGACCACGAAGTGGGGCCAGTACTCACGCCTGACGCTCCTCCTGCCCCACGGCTACGAGGGTCAGGGGCCCGAGCACTCCAGCGCCCGGCTCGAACGCTTCCTGCAGCTGTGTGCCGAAGACAACATGCGGGTCACGTACCCTACGACTCCCGCCCAGCTCTTCCACCTGCTCCGGAGGCAGGCTCTTCGCCGGCCCGAGCGACCCATGGTGGTGATGACCCCGAAGAGCCTGCTGCGTCACCCCATGGCCACGTCCACCGTGCAGGAGCTCACCTCCGGAACCTTCCGCCACGTTCTCGACGACCCGACGGTGTCGGACCTGGAGAGCATCGAGCGGCTCGTCTTGTGCTCCGGCAAGGTCTTCTACGACATCCAGGGTCACGCCCGCCGGGCGGAGGCAGCGACGACCGCTGTGGCCCGCCTGGAGTTGCTCTATCCGTTCCCGGTGGAGGCGCTGACCGAGGTGGTGGACCGATACCGCAACCTCAAGGAAGTGGTCTGGAGCCAGGAGGAGCCCCGGAACATGGGCGGGCTCACCTTCGTAGGCCCACGGCTCCGCGCGGTGGTGCCGCGCAAGGTACCCCTGGCGTACGTCGCACGGCCCGACCGGGCCAGCCCGGCCGAAGGCAAGCTGAAGGACCATGGCGTCCAACAGGGGAAGCTGGTTCTCGAGGCGCTGGGGCTCAGCGCGCCGTAGGGCACCGCGGGTGCAGGCCAGGGCAGGGGGACGCTCTCCGTCGAAAAGCGCTCGCCCCAGGCCCTATCGTGACTCCTACCCACCTGAGTGAAGGGCTCGCTTGGCTGCGCCGGGTCGTCCAAACCCCGGCGCAGACATCTTCTCCGGAGAGCGTCCCCCTGCCCTGGCCCGGCCGGCGTGCTGGCGCGGACGGAAAGGCTGGCTCGCCCGGCTGGACCATCCCTTCACACGTGCGGCCCCAGCGCCATGGTGACTACAGCGATCACCAACAGGACGCTCACCGCGCGCAGGAGCGTGGTCATGCGGTCGCGCAGGCGTGCCAGCTCCGCCAGGTCGTCGGGCGAGGGCGACCCGCCCGCCGAAGCCATGCGACCCGAGATCTCGCCCATGCGGGCCGCGGTGGGCCGGGTGAGGGTCAGCCCGATCCCCAGGGCCAGCACGGCCGCGAGCATGCCGACGCTCAGCAGGATCCCCGGTCGGGATCCCATGAAGCCCGGGGAGAAGCGCCCTGACATCACCCAGAGCAGATAGAGGCCGGACACCACCGTCAGCGCTGCGATGGTCAGGATGGTGCTCATCCACCCCCGCCGCTGGATGACGCCCATTACCTTCCCCCCCTCCGGGCCCGCCTCGCGGACGGCAGGGTCGAGGATCAACGCCGAAAAGAGGATCGAGCCCGCCCAGAAGGCCCCGAGCAGAACGTGAAAGACCCGGACCGCGAGATACACCCACGCCATGCTCGTTCTCCTGGTTCTGAGGATTCCGCACGCTACGGCACCCCCGGCAGGACGCTTTGGTTCCCGGGCCGAGCGCTGCCCGCACAAGCCGCCCGGTAGCCGGGGCGGGCCGGGGCGCGCGCCCCGGAGAAAGTGTCTGCGCCGGGGTCTGGACGACCCGGCGCAGCCAAGCGGAGCCTCACCCGAGGACGGCGAGAACCATCCCGCGCGCGGGCGGAGCGCTTTTCTGAAGGGGCGCACCCCCCGGCCCGCCCGACCCTACCTGCGGCGCATCTGCGCCGTAGGAAACGCCACCACGCTCTCGTTTCCGTCACGGCCCACCGCCGCCACGCCGAACAGGTAGTTGTCGATGACCAGGTTTTCGAGCGTGTGCTCGGTGACCAGCCCCACGAAACGGCTCTGCTCCCACTGGGGTGCCGTGGTGTCCCGCCAGTAGACCCGGTAGCCTGCCAGATTCGGATCGACCACCGCGTCCCAGGCCAGCATGGCGGACGGCCGCCCGGCGCCTCCGATCCGCACGTTCTTCGGCGATGGGGGCGCCCAAGCCATGGACGCCAGCACCGCCGCGTTCACCGAGGCGAGGCGGGCTGCGTAGTCGAATTCCACACCCTCGACGACGTCCCCGTACTCGATCCCGTTCTCGGTGCGGAGGTCCTGGTGCTGACGATTGTAGTTCTCGTGGGTCTCCATGATGCGGACCGCTGGGAACCCAGCGTCGTTGAACGGCCGGTGGTGGCCGCCGCGGCCGAAGCGGTCCAGACGGTAGATCATCTTCGCGTCCAGGCTGGTGAAGTAGGTCGACGTGATCCGGTCCACGTACCGCGCGAGCTGGCGAGACGGCCCGTCCACCTCGCCCCCCATCGTGCGGTACCCGCGCAGCACCGACTCCTCGGCAGTGGCGGGGTAGGGCTCGGAGAAGACGCGGAACGTGCCGTTGTCGATGACGCCGTCGATCCCCTGGATGTTGCCGATCATGTCGTTGTTCAGCACGCCCGCGATGTCCCACCCCTGCTCCACCGCCACCCTCGCCACGTGCTGGCCACCCCACAGCCCCTGCTCCTCGCCGGAGAGGCCCACGAGCATGACCGACGTGGGGAAGCGGTACCGCGTCAGGATGCGGGCTGCCTCGAGGACGCCGGCCATTCCCGAGGCGTTGTCGTTGGCCCCCGGTGCGTCGGTGTCGCCGTCGCTCCCGTTGGAGGCCCGGGAGTCGATGTCGCCGCTCATGATGACGTAGCGATCGGGGTGCACCGTGCCCCGGATGACCCCCACGACGTTCACGACGTTCACGGGCTGGGGAAGGCGCGCCCCTTCCTGCACGGCCTCCATGATGAAGACCTCCATGCACCCGCCGCATGCCTGGGCGATGCGGTCCATCTCCGCCTTGATCCAGCGGCGCGCGGCGCCGATGCCGCGGGTCTCGGAAAGCGTGTCGGAGAGGGTGTTGCGGGTCCCGAATCCCGCCAGCGTGCGGACGTCGGCCTCGATGCGCTCGGCCGAAGCGGCGCTCGAGATCTCGTGCACCCGCGGGTCCACCGGGGGGGGCACGTCCTGGGCGGACAGGAGGGCGGGCGACAGGGTGAGCAGCGCGGCCAGCAGCATGGGACGGGTCACGGAGCCAGCTCCTTCAGGGTTGGACGTCGGGCCAGGAACGTCGAAGTCACGCCGAACGGGCGCCAGCCCCCCACGGGCGCCCCCAGCCGCACGGCGAGGGATCCACGGCGCCGCCCTCCCGGACTTTGACGGGTGCGCACGGGAGTCCCGGCCGGTACGTTACCCGTCCACCCGGACCCTCAGCGACCTACCCGAGCGCATGAAGCTCCCCTTCGCCCTGGATCGCCCCCTGGTCTTCTTCGACATCGAGACCACGGGACTCAGCCTGAAGCACGACCGGATCATCGAGCTCGCCCTCATCAAGATCACTCCGCAAGGAGACGTCCTCGAGAAGGTCCGGCGCTTCAACCCGGGGATCCCCATCCCGCCCGCAGCCACCGCCGTCCACGGCATCACGGACGCCGACCTGGTCGGAGAGGCGACCTTCTGCGCCAGGGCCAGGGCCCTCCACGACCTCCTGGAAGGGTGCGACCTCGCTGGCTTCAACGTCCGGCGCTTCGACATGGGGATGCTGGTGGCCGAGTTCGCCCGATGCGGCATCCGGCTGGAGCTGGAGGGGCGGCGCATCGTGGACATGCAGAACATCTTCCACCAGGAGGAGCCCCGGGACCTTTCGGCGGCCGCGCGCTTCTACCTGGGCCGCGAGCACGACGAGGCCCATACGGCACTGGGTGACATCCGCACCTCGGCCGCCGTCCTCAGCGCACAGCTCCAGAGGTACGCTCAGCTCCCCCGCGACCTCGACGGGCTCCACGGTTACTGCGAGGAGCACTTCCCGATCCGCTCCGAGGTCGACCGCTGGTTCAGCAGCGCGGAAGAGGGCCGTGTCTTCCGGCGGGGGAAGCACACGGGGCGCCCGCTGGACGAGGTCGCCCGAAACGACCCCGACTACCTGCGATGGATGGTCCGCGCGGAGGACATGGACGAGGAAGTCGTCCGACTGGTCCAGGACGCGCTTCATGGTGAGGACGCGACCGCCCCGCCCGACGTACTCAGAGACGAAGACACCCCCGATCCCGAAGAAGAGCCATGATCAAGCCCAACAGCCTCAGGACGCTCCGCGGCTCCCTTGCGGTGGCGTTGCTCCTCGCGCCGCTCCCCGCGATCGCGCAGACGCCCGTCAGCACGCAGGACATGACGTCCCTGCGGGCGCGGTCGATCGGCCCGGCGGTGACGGGCGGGCGCGTCCACGACATCGAGGCCATCCCTTCGGACCCCTCCACGCTCTACGTGGCGGCGGCCTCCGGCGGCCTCTGGAAGAGCACCAACCGGGCCCACACCTGGGTGAACGTCTTCGACACGATGGCCGTGAGCACGTTCGGCGACGTGGCCCTGGCACCCTCCAACCCCGAGATCGTCTACGCGGGCACCGGCGAGCAGAACAACCGTCAGAGCACGTCCTACGGGAACGGGGTCTACCGCTCCGACGACGGGGGCGTCACCTGGCGTCACCTGGGGCTGGCCGAGACACGCCACATCGGGAAGGTGGAGATCCATCCCACCAACCCCGACATCGCGTACGTGGCCGCGCTGGGAAACCTCTGGGCACCGTCTCCGGACCGGGGCGTCTACCGGACGAGGGACGGCGGGCGCACCTGGGAGAAAGTGCTCTTCGTGGACGAGCACACGGGCGTCGTGGACCTGGTCATGGACGCTTCGACCCCCAACACGCTCTACGCCGCCACCTATCAGCACCTGCGGCGCACGTGGGGCTACAACGGCGGCGGCCCGGGGAGCGGCATCCACAAGACCACCGACGGCGGCCAGACGTGGACCGAGCTCACCAACGGGATCCCCACCGGTGACAAGGGCAGGATCGGGCTGGCCATCTCCAGGTCCAATCCGAACGTGCTCAACGCCCTCATCGAGCACGCCGACCGCAACGCCCAGGGCACCTATCGGAGCGCGGACGGCGGCATGACGTGGGAGCGGGTGAACGCCCAGAACGGCCGCCCCATGTACTACTCCGAGATCTTCATCGACCCCAACGACGAGAACACGGTCTACACGCTCGCCACGGAGTCGTTCGTGAGCCACGACGGAGGCAGGAACTTCACCTCCATCGCCGAGGCCCCCACCTACGACGTGGGGGTGCACGCGGACCACCACGCCCTCTGGATCGACCCCAACGACTCCGGGCACCTGTACCTCGGGGGGGACGCCGGCCTGCACGAGAGCTACGACGGCGGGGCGTCGTTCCGGAAGATCAACAACTTCGCCATCGCGCAGTTCTACGCGGTGGCGGTGGACATGCGGGATCCCTACTGGGTCTACGGCGGACTCCAGGACAACCACTCGTTCATGGGGCCGTCCGAGACGCGGCGGTGGGACGGCATCATCAACGACGACTGGATGCAGAGCGGCTTCAGCGACGGCATGTACTGGCAGGCCGACCCCCGGGACGCCCGATACACCTATGGGAGCTCCAGTGGCGGGAACTACTTCCGCTACGACGCCTTCACCGGCGACATCCTGGACATCGCCCCGGTGCCCCCGGCAGGCGAGGAGTACTCCTTCGACTGGATGTCGCCTTCCCTGCTCTCCCAGCACGACCCGGACGTCTTCATGGTCGGAGGCAACCGGATCTTCATCTCCCGGGACCGGGGTGAGACGTGGGAGCGCACGGAGGACCTCAGCCGACGCATCGACCGCGACGGGCTGGAGATGATGGGGGTCATGGGCCGGGACATCACGCTCTCCCGCAACGACGGCGAAGGCGGCTTCGGAGAGGCCATCACGCTCTCCGAGTCGCCCCTGGACCCCGGGGTGCTGTGGGCCGGATTCGACGACGGGAACATCCAGGTCTCCAGGGACGGCGGGAAGACGTGGACCGAGGTGTCCCGGAACGTCCGCGGCGTGCGCGACGGGACCTACGTGAGCCGCGTCGAGGCCTCGACCCGTGGGCTCGGTGTGGCGTACGCCGCCTTCGACGCGCACCGGGACGGGGACTTCCGTCCCTACGTGTTCCGCACCGAGGACTTCGGCGCCACCTGGACCCCCGTCCACGCCGGCCTGCCCGAGATGGGGTCGGTCAACGTCATCCTCGAGCACCCCGACAACCCGAGCGTCCTCTTCGTCGGAACCGAGCACGCCCTGTTCGCCAGCACGGACGCCGGGGCCTCCTGGGCCAAGGTCCCCAACCTCCCCACCACGGCGTACGACGACCTCGTCGTGCATCCCCGGGAGAAGGACCTGGTCATCGGCACGCATGGGCGCGGCATCTGGATCCTGGACGACACCCGCCCGCTGGTCGAGTGGGCCGCGTCGAGCGGAGCCGCACACCTCTTCTCCATCGCGCCCGGGACGCTGAAGAACTACAAGAAGGACACCTCGTACCGGGCGCAGGCCGAGTTCTCGGGGAAGAACCCCAACGACGGTGTGTACGTGACGTACCGCCTGGGCGCGGGGAGCGGCGACGCCCTGCTGCGCATCGCCGGCCCCGACGGGAAGGTGATCCGGGAGCTGAAGGTGCCGGCCACCGCAGGTGCTCACAGAGTGAGCTGGGACTTGCGCCGTCCCCTCCCCGGACGGGAGGACGTCTGGGAGCGGTACGAGCACGCCGAGCTGGCGCGCCCGATCGCCCAGCGCGGCCCCCTCGTCTCGCCCGGCCGGTACACGGTCACCCTCGTCGCCCGAGGCGTGGAGTCCTCCCAGACGGTGGAGGTCGGCGGAGACCCCGAGATGCTCATCTCGGTGGCCGAGTACCAGGCCCGGGAGCGGTTCCTCCTCGAGGTGCTCTCCCTCAGCGGGGAGGCCAGCGAGATCATGCGCGCCATGGGGGTGTCCGGTGGCGGCGGCTTCGGACGCCTGGCCGGGGATCCGAACAGCCCGGAGACCCGGATCCGAGCGGTGGCGCGGACCTTCACGGGCGTGTACGCGTCCCTCAACGGCTCCGCGGTGCGCCCTGGCTCGCTGTACCCGCCCACGCAGAGCATGCGCGCCCAGGTGGCGGAGGCGAAGAAGCAGTTGGAGGCGCTTCGGGCCCCGGCCCGGAGATAGGCGTCCCTGCCTTCCCGCCCCTGAGGCCGCGACCTAGACTTCAACACCCCGGGCCGCGGCCCCCACCGAGCTGACGAGACGCGTATGCTCCTCCACCTGCACTCCGGCTTGCGCTGGCTCGTCGTCCTGGCGGGGCTCGCCGTGATCCTCTACGCGCTCCGCGGAGCCCTCACCAAGCAGCCGCACGACAAGGTGATGAAGAACCTGGCCATCACCTTCAGGTCGCTCATGGACCTGACGCTGTTCTCGGGAATCGTGATGGTCATGACGGGCTTCGATTTCTCCAACGACCTGGGTGCCCACGTGGTGCTGATGCTGCTCGCCACCGCGGTGAGCCACATCGTGCCCGCGGTGATGCGCAAGCGGAAGCAGGAGGAGCGGTCCCTGATGCCCTACGCCGTGGCGACCGCCGTCTCGCTGGCCATGGTGGCGCTGGGCACCGTGACCATCATGAGATCGGTGGCCGGGTGAGGCCGGCGGAGCACCACTGCTAGAAGGTCAGCAGCTTCGTCACCTTCGCGGTGACGACCCTCTCCAGCACGCCCCCGGCGGTCCCGAGCTGCCGGCGCTCGGTGAGCACCAGGAAGAAGTCGGAGAGGGGCCCGTGGATGACGTTGAAGCGGGCGTACGTGACGAGCTGATCCACGTCCTGGTTGTATTGGACGTTCAGGGTCACGAACGCCCGCGTGGAAAACGCGTACTTGATGCGACCCGAATAGACCGAGGTCGTGATCGTGCCGTCGGCGAGCTCCAACCGGTTATAGTCCGCCGAGCCGGTCAGCGCGAGCTG
>ORJL010164502.1_pt1 | contig 20620 bp, 16 predicted proteins | sample 1779941 | NCBI WGS metagenome assembly ORJL01 (sample SAMEA104232317, study PRJEB22302) | groundwater metagenome | biome: forest; feature: aquifer; material: groundwater | place: USA | collected 2011-08-07 | depth 5.8 m | reverse complement strand
GGTCCCACCTTTGTCCGGCATCAACGCGAGCAGTATCTATGAGTCTCCCACCGAAATCCCGGAAAATGCGGGTAAAGATAAGGGCGAAGCCCTGGGAACAGCGTCCAGGTAGGGAATCGGAGGCCCCTCGGGGCGCCCGATCCTGGTCAACGGCCTTCCCCAGGGCTTCGCCCTGGGCTGGTACATTGCGCCCCTTCGGGGCTTATCTTGACGGCAATGCGGCTCAGCCAGCCCTTGGAACGCACGGGTCCAGCCGGCAGCCTTTGCCGTGCGCGACTACTTGAAGTCGGCCTCGCCCACCTTGACCTTCGAGGTCAGGTCGAGCGGGATGTCGAGCGGGATCACCCCCTCGGTCCCCGTGGGCGAACGCTGCTCCAGGTCCCCCTTGAGATGACCCTTGGCGTCCATGGCCAGGGGCACGCCTGCCGTCAAGCCGAAGTACACGTCCCCCTGGAACGTGGCCTCGAGGACTGGATCGGGATGACCGACGAAGACCATCTCCACCTTCATGCGGGCGGTCACCTCGATGCGCGCGCACTTTTGGCCGTACTTCTGCGCGATCTCGACCAGCTTGCACTTGACCTCGGCCTCCTGCGGCTCTTTGCCGTTGAAGATGGACTGCAACCAAGCCTTCGCGAGCTTCTCGTCGGGTTGCCAGGTGTCGCCCACGGCGACGGGCTTGCCGCTCGCGACCGCGGCGGTCATCGGATCCACGATCTCCTCGGTGGCCAGGAGATCGTCGTCGGCGCCCCCGCCGTCCATCGAACGCTCCACTTTCCCGTTCTTGGTGGTGAACGTGATGACCCGACCCGTGAGCGGGCTCTCCGCCGGCTTGTCGGGTCCCATGCCCATCATCGAGCTGGTGAGGGCAGACTTCTTCTCGTACCGGCGCCGCAGACCCAGAGGACTCCCGTCCTTCGCGTCGACGACCTCCTCAGCCACCTTAGTTTCGGCACGGATCCCGGCGGTCATCGGGATTGCCATTCCCGAGTCACCGACCTTCATTTCGATCTTCGATTCGCCTGCAATCTCGGTGGTGCGGGTGAATTTCAGGCCCTTCTTGGCGAGCGGCCGGATCTCGACCTTGGACTCGCCTGCGGCCTGGAGGCAGAACAGGAAGAGGCAGACGAAGGGCGCGAGTCTGCGCATACCGAACTCTCCACAATGCTACCGGGACAAGATGCAGCCGAGCACGCGTGATGTCGCAGGTTCGTAGGGGAGAGTGACCGAGGTCAAGTTCCCCTCCGAGGAGTCCATCCGTCGACGGCGCGATTCTACATCCGTTCGAACGCAGATCAACGGCGAACGCCCGCGAACGATGCGTGTGAGCGCGGCAGGCGAGTCCCCGCAGCTTGCTGCCTCAACTGGAAGCGGTCGAGCACTGTCTGGTGCATCTGCAACCGATTCCAGTCATGGCAGCGCGAAGCTATAGACTTTCGTGCAGAAAGTCCATACTATACCTCCGTAGTCTGAACGAGGGGGGGCAGTTGGCCGACGACCCCACAACCGACGCAGGTGGGATAGACCTCACCGCGGCGCTCGGCGCGACCGAACCTGCATCGACGCAGATGCTCACGCTCTACGTGCCGGACAAGGATCGAGAGGACCGGAAGATCCAGAACCAAGAGCGCTGGGTCGATGAAGCGGGCGACCTGCTGGTGCGAATCGGCGGGGGCGTCACGATCTTCCCCCCGACCCGCGGGAGATGGAAGAGGCCCGACGGGAAGGTGCTCTCCGAGAAGACGGTGATCCTGTACACGTACGTCCGCGCCGCGGAGTTCCGGGCGTGCATGGGCGACCTGAGGGAGTTCCTCCACCGGCTCGGACGGTAGACAAGACAGGGCGAGGTGGTCGTCGAGTTCGACGGCTCCTTCTACCGCATTACGAAGTACGACGAGGTCGAGAGGGCGTAGATGAACGCGAAGATCCACGACACGGGACCCAAACAGCCTCGCATCCGCGATTCGGGACCGAAGGGCGAGAGAGTCCTGCCTGTGGAGGTCGCCACGGCGCTGCGCGCCGATGTGGTGGCCGAAGCCAGTGGAGGCGGGACGCGCTCGATTTCCATGCGCATGCTCGTGCCCGAGCTCGGGCGGCGCCTTCGGTCGATCGGCGGCCGGCCCGGGATCGATGGGGTGAAGGAACCGATGCGAATCCCTGTCCGGTCCGACGACGTCCGCAAGCTGAACGAGATCACCTCGGAACTCGAGAGGAAGGGGGTCCACGCCACACCGGGCCAGGTCGGGAGCATGCTCATCCACGAGGCCGTTGCGCGGGTCAAGGATCTCGCAGCCGTCCGCATTGAGCCGATCGATCTGCCGCTGGAGAGCTGGATTCACCGGCCCTACATCGCCGCCGATTTTTGTCCGAAGCTGAGGAAGGCCGATATCCTCGTGACGCCGACCGAGTGGTACCAGAACACACCTGGACCGGTCTTTCCCGTCGATACGCCGGATCTGTTCCAATACCTGCAGGAGCACGCGCCCCGGGGCATCGGCGTCGAGATCTGCGCGCCCGAGGACGACTACCGTGAGTTCGCGATGTACTCCGCCCTCGTGATTGTCGGGGGCTTCATCGTGACTGGTGTCGCGGCGCCCATCCTGGTCAACCTCGTCTCGGAGTACCTGAAGCGCCGCCTCGGGTCTCGGGCCAGCAGCACCGAGGTCAAGACCGAGGTCGTCGTGCGCGATGAGCGGGGCACCGCCTCCGTCCGCCTCCGCTACAAGGGACCTGTGGACGAGTTCCAGAAGAGGATGACCGAGGCTCTCGACTCCGCGAAGCGCACCGTGCCGGGACACCTCCCAGCGTCATCGAAGGCGAAGCGGAAGAAAGCAGCGGGAAGGTAGGCCCATGGAACGATCCGAGGACCTCGAGGACTTCCTCAGGCGCGTCTCGAGCCGTCCCTTGTCCGATCCTGAACGCCAGCGCGTCACCGAACTGATCAGGGCCAGGAAGCGCGAGGCGGTCAAGCGGGGCGACGAGGCGACCTCGAAGCAACTCTGGTGCTACGAGACCATCCTGCACATCCAGGACACGTATCTGGCCGCATTCGCGGCTCTTCGGTCGGGGAGCTTCTACGAGGCGTGGACCCTCCTGGAGCGCGTCGAGATCGCAGGACACTCACTGGAGCGGCACTGCACGACTGAGGACGATCCCCACCGCGTCCGATTCATCGCGGCGCACACGAAGAAGCTGCAGAGCATCTTCCCCTACAAGTGGTTCATGAGCCCAGGCGTCGCAAGCCGTCGCACGGAGTGCTCGATCTGCAGAGCGCGCGTGAATCCTCGGAAGCTGTGTGGACACCGGAAGGGCGAGATCTACGGCGGCGAGGAGTGCATCCACCAGGTCAGCGAGATGAACATCGTGGAGATCTCGTTCGTCACGAACCCCGTCCACAAATACGCGGTGCCTTTCTTCCTGAACCCTGAGACCGGGAAGGTGGAGGACCAGTACAACTACGCCCTCCCGAAGTACCTGATGGCGCGCCTCCAGTCCCCGTTCGATCCCTGGGACGTGGGATGGACGCATCGAAGGCATCCGCATTCTCGCTATGCGGACACGTCGCCCACGGAGCCGTGCCCTTGCGAGTCGGGGAAAGTCTACGAGGAGTGCTGCCTCCGCGAGGAGGGGGTTCTGCGTCCGCACTGCGACTTCATCTTCTCCGTTCCTCCGCCTGAGCCCCTTCTGACTGCGATCGAGTACACGTAGATTCCGGAGTCAACAAGGGTGTCCGAAGTCACCGCCAAGCTGGAGGAGTTCGTCGCTTCCTGGAGAGATCTCCAGGGTGACGAGAAGGGCGAGGCCCAGGTCTGCCTCGACAAGCTCTTTCGTGCGTTCGGGCACGCGGGGTACAAGGAGGCCGGAGCCACACTCGAATATCGGGTCAAGCAGGCGAGGGGGACCACGAAATTCGCCGACCTGGTCTGGCGACCCCGCTGGCTCCGACCGCGACCGCGGGCGAGGGGCGCACGAGGCGGCGGAGCGGAAGCTGGGGGGGGTAGGCCCTCGGCCACCGGTCTGTCCCTTCGCGCCCAAGCCCATCTCCCCCGGTTCAAGCGCCTGTCCAAGCAAGTTCTTGAAGTGCCCCCCGCCTGATACGACAATGCGCTCATGATCCGCTCCATCAAGATTCAGAACTTCCGGGGGATTCGCGAGGGTGGGCTCAGCGATCTCGCACCGATGACCCTCTTGATGGGGCCCAACAACAGCGGCAAGTCCACGTGCCTCGAGGCGGCCTGCATCCCGTGGGACCCAGTCCCAGTCGATGGTGCCGACATGGTGCTCCGGAGGCGAGGCTGGCTGGGACTCGAGGAGCTGGATTTCGCAATCGCCGCAGCGGGGACTACGCTGGCCGTATCCGGCACTCGCGCCCCGGATGAGCGTCAGATCGAGTCCTCCATCAAGCTGAGCCTTCGAAACGTCTCCCTGAGCGAGGCATCAGACGCTGTGGGGGCTGTAGGCCTCCAAGGCAGCATGCGCGCCTGTCAGTTGTCGCATTCGCTGCATATTGGGAATGTCCAGCACAGTGGGCTGGTCCATCTGCTGGTATTCGATGAGCATGGCAAGTCCTGCCGCCTTCATGGGAGCGCACCGGCACAGCGATCAGACGCGACCACGAGCACATTCCTGGACGCACGCGTGCAATCCGACTCGCTCGCGGACTCCCTCTCCAGGGCAGACTCGGCGGGCGAGGAGGCCCATGACCGCCTCCTCGGCTATCTGCGCCAGGTTGAGGAACCGGAGTGCTACCAGCACACGCGGTCCCTCGAACAGTTGACGCGCATCCTCTGGGACACCGTGGAAGCGGGCAATCAGGTCATTGCATCGACCCACTCTCTCGAGCTCCTCGACATGCTCTGCCAGGAAGCCCTGAATCGAGAGAAGGGCCTCGAGAAAGTGGCGCTCTTCCGGCTCGCCCTCACTGAGGGTGCGCTCCGAGCAGTGCGCGTCCCCGGGCCGGACATCATGATGCTGCGGAACGATCTTCAGGAGGATCTCCGCAGGTGAGCGCGCGCCGGCTTGCGCTCCTGTGCGAGGGCCCCGAGGACCTGGTGGCGCTCCGCGAGGCGCTTCTCCGTCAGCACGGGCTGGTCGCGGTTCCGGGAGTTGCTGCCCCGGGAGCAGGCGGGCCACGAAGGTCTGAGCTTCGGACTCCGCGGGGCGACACCCTCCTCACCATCATCGTCGGGGGAGGACGCCCCGACATCCACACGAAGTGGGTGAAAGAGGTTCGGTCTTCCTCCCCCAGCGACCCGTACGTGAAGATCGCGGTCTCATTCGACCCCGACGGCGACCCCGAGTCGGATTGGAGGAGGCAGGTCTTCGAGGAAGCATGGGGCGCACCCGCCCTTGTCCCGGATGCTCGAGGTGGTCGTTCTTTGCGAACGAGACCACCGCGAGATGCTCGTCCAGGGCCTTCGCGACGCGGTATTCCCACCTGCGGTCGTCGGGGACCTCCTTGTCGACCCCGATGTCGCACACCACGTGGCTCACATGGCTCTTCTGCGTCACGTAGGTTGGCCTCCGGGTCGTGAAGTTCACCTCCCGCGTGGTTCCGGCCGGGCGGATCGGGTCGAACACCGGGAGCTGGATCGCCTGGCCCGTCCGGGTACGAAGCGCCTGGCGAATCCGGTTCGCGACGTCGTGCCGATAGCGCCCGAGGACCAGCATCGGTCGGAGGTCGCCCGACGATCGCACCTTCGTCTGCACGTAGCGACGCACCACCTCCAGAACACGCGGGTACAGGTACGGACGGTGCTCGGCGGGCAGGGCCGAGACGACCTCCTGCGCGATCCAGTACATCGCAGTCTGCAGGCGGTCGTCCGTGTAAACCTCTCCCGCCGCAAGCCGCTCCTTCCCGGCGCGCAGTCCTCCTGACAGCGGCGCGCCTGCGACCATCGACGCTGCCTCGCCGATCATCACGTTCCCGGGCTCCAACTCGGGCCGGATGTCGATCGGTTCGAGCCTCGTCTCGTCCACCTCCAGCTCGGTACCCACGTCCATGAAGAATCCCGTGACCCTTGGGAACGCGATCTCCAGCGCCGCCCGCTCCGGCAGCGCGCGGACGTGCGTCACGGGCTGGTGCGTTCCCCCTGGCGCATGCTGCTGCACCGGCAGGAACTGGAACGGGATGCCGTAGATGTCCACGTACTCCGGCTGCGTCAGATCCTCGTAGCTCGACCGGCGCAGACCCCGTCCGATCACCTGCTCGCAGAGGAGCTGCGACGAGAATGCCCGGAGCCCCAGGATCTGCGTCACGTTCCTGGCGTCCCAACCCTCGGAGAGCATCGCAACCGAGACGACGCAGCGGATCTGCCCCCCGGGGCTCTCCTCGGGAGTCCCCGGCTTGCCGACCGTTGCCACCTTCCTGCGAAGGAGCTGCGCCTTCTCGTCCCCCTCGGCCTCTGCCTCGGCCCTGCGCAGGAGCGCGGAGTCAATCCGCAGCGTCCTCTCGATTCCTTCCTCATTGCGGAACTCCTCATGGAAGTCCGGCCCCGAGATGAACCCCGCGATCATCTCCGCCGTCCGCGTGTTGTTGCAGACGGCGATCATGCACGGAGGGACCTCGCTCTTCCGCTCCCTCCATGCCTCGAAGGTCTTCCGGTACAGGTACGCGAGGCTCCGAAGCGCCCCCTCGGACTCCATCAGGATGCGGGTCAGCGGCGACTCCGCAGCGTCCTCCTCCACGCCGCGCTTCGGGAGCTTGTCTCGGATGTGCTCCCAGAGGTGGAGGTACTTTGGCTCCGACTTCCCCGAGTCGTCCCCCTTCGGCACCCGTGGCACCTTGACGATCCCGCTCTCGACGGCGTCGACCAGACCGAAGTCGGACACGACCCAGGGAAACGGAGTCCCGTCGTCGTAGCCGGACCGCGCGATGTAGTATGGCGTCGCCGTCAAATCAACGCAGAGGCGGACCTTGCGGGCGCGGTGAATCCGGTCGAGCCCATCGATCCAGATCGTCGCCTCCCGCTCGAACTCGTCGATCTCCTCGGTCTCGAGGAACTCCTCCTCCCCTTCCGCGTCCTGCCTCTCCGGGTTCTTTCGGTAGGCGTGGTGCGCCTCGTCGTTGAAGACGAGGAGGTTCTCCTTGTCGCCGACCTCCCGCAGGACTCGGTGCGCGAAGGCCGCATCGGACTCCTCGCCGCGCTGCTGCACCTGCCGCTTTCCCTCGTCCGAGGCCACCGCGAGCTGGTGCCAGTTGGAGATCTGGAATCGTCCCTGCGACAGGCGCTCCTTGAAGTCGGTCCCCGGCGGGAGGAGCCCCTTGTCGTCGTACTCGTTCTTCGGGTGACTCGGGTAGAGGACCTGGAGCCGCTCCTTCACCGTGAGGTTGGGGCAGACCACGAGCACGGCGTCCGAGAACCGTGCGTCTTGGCGGTGGGTCACCTTGTTGATCACGGACCAGGCTGCGAGCATCGCCATGACGGTCGTCTTTCCCGCGCCGGTCGCCATCTTGCAGCAGTAGCGCAGGAAGGGGTCGGGCGCAGTCACCTCGGTCAGGCCGGCCCGCTCGCTCTCCTCGCCTTCGACGAGCCAGATGATCGTCTCCACGGCCTCGCGCTGGCAGAAGAAGAGACGGACGCCTGCGCGGTCGCTCTGCATCCAATGGACCAGCAGGGCACGGGTGACGGGCATGCACGACGGATACCCCGCGTTTCGCCAGCGTGCGACGCGCTCGCGGATGTGGTTCACGCCCGTCAGCTCGCGCCACTCGCGCGTCGAGAGCGTGCGATCGGCCTCGGAGCGTCCGCCGACGTAGTACCCCGCCGGACGCCGCCCGTCGAGGACCTCCGACTCGTCGAGCCCCCTCCGCAGCAGGTTGAGCTGGCGCGAGGGCTCGGCGTATGCGTCGTTGATGATGATTTTGCTGAAGAGGGGGTCCATCGTCCCGTCCTACAGGCCCGTCCTCATCGAGTCGGCTGAGGCGCGCTTCCCGGGTCGTGACCCGACGATGCGGCGGAAGCCTGGAGGGCGGTGCGGCAGAGCTCGATTACCCTCTGATGACGGAGGGACAAGTCGCACAGGACGACCTTCCGCCCGTCACCGCCTCTCTTCCAGTCCTCCAGCGTCGTGAGGAGTGCGCTCGCGAACGCGGTCGAGAGCGCTCCGACCTCCTGGAAGGAGACACGAACGACCCCGGCCCCGCCTCCGTTGGGCAAGGCAGCGGCGAGTGCGCTCACAGCCTGGAAATCCACGCAGTGCTCGCCACAAATCGTCTTCAGTCGCAGGGTCTCGATGCTGGTCAGATGCTCAGAGCTCGACATCGGCGACAGGACGTGAGTCCCCCCCATAGAGGCGATTGTCGATCCGGAACGAGATGCACGCGAGCGTCCCCGGGAACACTACATCGGCGGCAGAGACCGCGAGTTCCTTGTCGGGGACCCGTGACGCGAGCGCCCCACGTGACATCACATACAACTTGCCCCGGTTCGTTCCGACCATCTCGTCCAAGGTGCGGAGGCCCAGCCCCAGGTTTCCTGGACGACTCTTCGTCGACCGCTGGCCCCCGAAGGCGGCCTTCATGGCGACCACGTCGTCCTTCAGCTCTCCGAATTGACTCCGCATCGTCCCAGGGATGGAGCGCCCCAGGTCCGCGATGGCAAACCGCACCTCTTCCACGCCACGAAAGGCCCGCGCTGCGATCAGACCACCAACGGGCGATTGGGCATGGTCGAGGATGTTCATGATAAGTTCGGACATTCCCGCGGTCAGTGCAGACTCCGTGTCCTTCGACATCGTGACGAAGCGGTTCACGAGCGCAACGACTTGGTCGATGGCCCCCTGATCATAGCACGTGAACGCCCGGAGGGGGACGGTGACGTTTTCGACGTGCTCCTGAGGTTCCGCGCCGATCCCCACGAGTCCCAGAAGACCCGAGAAGTGGCAGAAGGCGAGGTTCTTGAGGTCCCTGGGCGGCAGCAGCTCGGCACGGAGGTTCTTCTGCTCGAGTAGCCGAACCAGGGAGGCGAGCACCACGACCGCGTCGGGCCCCAGGTACTGGCAGTCGCTCAGGTCGATTCGGACGTCTTCCTTGGCCTGCCAGATCCCTCCAAGCCGACGGAGGAGTGCCTTCATCGACTTCGGCGTGTCGTCGAGCACGAAGTCGAGTCGCACGGTTGCGGCCATCCGAGGCTCCTATCGCCCAACCTTCCGAACGCCGACCACCTCGTTGCCGCGCACGTCGATCACCTTGACGGCGATCCTCTTGTGCTCGCCGGGCTGGAACGGGCGCGAGCGGAAGCCGGAGAGTGCCTCCCAGGCCTCCTCGTCCACGACGCCCTTCAAGGCGCGCTGCAGCTTCTCGAACCCCTTCCCCTTCTCCACGGGCAGGAAGACCTGGCAGACGCAGAAGCAGCGCCCGTCGTAGTCGTGGTCGATAAACCACGCGGCGATGTCCTCGAGCGCGGACGGGAGGACCTCGTTCCGGTTCGGGTCGTAGATGTCCACCCCCTTCAGCTCGATCACGAGTCCGTCCTTCGTCTTGTCGAGCTTGAAGTCGGGCTCGCCCATGACGGCGAAGAGGTTCTGGCGGTGGCTGGTCTTGAGGAGGTCTCCGATGAGGACGTCGGGGGCGATCTGCACGCGAAAGAGGCGGATACCCGCGGGAGGCGACTTCTCGAGGAAGGCGGAGACCTCGGGGTCGAAGCTGAAGCCCGCGACCACGAGGGCGTCGTAGCTGCCGACGGAGGCCTGCACGGCCTCCTCGACGAGGCGCGCGGTGACGGGGCCGTAGCGCGGGCCGAATACGGCGGCGAGCCGGCGAGGCTTGCCGTCGAGCTTCACTCGGCCGTCGGCGTGGAGGCCGGGCCGGGAGGCATTGATCCCGAGGTCCTCGATCTCAACCCTCCCCTTGCCGGGCACGTTGACGCCGCCGTCGCGCTTGAGTAGGTCGATCATCTGCTCGATGTGCGCGTTGACTGTGCCGCCGTTCTTTCCGCGGTGCGAGATGTCGTCCTTGCGGGCCTTTTCCTCAATCGGCTCGAACGCAAGGGCCTCGCCGGGATCGAGGGTGTTGATCGCCTCGACCGTGAAGGGGCCGCTCACGCGGACGACGTTCGCATCGACCTGCGGCTTGTCGTACAGCTTCTCCTTCTCGGCGGGGAGGTCCTGGGCAATCGACTTGAGGGTGACGTGCGGGACCTCGTCGTACACGAAGCCTGCCGCGACGCCCTGGTTCGGGTGGGCGAGCTTGAAGTAGGGGAAGGTCGCGGTCATCAAGCGCTGGCGTGCGAGCGCGACGGCGACGCGCGAGGTGTCGCAGGTGATCCACCGCCTCCCCCACTGCTCAGCGACATAGGCCGTCGTTCCAGAGCCGCAGGTGGGGTCGAAAACCAGGTCACCTGGGTCAGTGGTCATCAGCAGGCAACGTTGAATGACCGCCGCACTCGTCTGAACGACGTAGACTTTGTCTGGGCTTCCAGCAACGTCGGACCAGACGGTCGTAATCGGGTACGCGGGGAAGTCATCCGGGTAGCGAACGTATGCAATCGTGCTCGCTCGAGCTGAAACCCTGCGTGCCTTGACGAGGCGCGCCATGCCCTCGAGGGTCGTCTTCCAATTGGCGTTCGGACCCGGATGGTAGGTTCGTCCCTGGAAGTCGAAGGGCACCGTCGTGTTTTCGCGGTACCCCGCGGAGATGAGACTCGTGAGTTGGAACGGCCGAGCACCTGGAGGGAGCAGACTCGGGTCAGATCTCTCCGCGGCGCTCATGGGCCTTCTTTTCCCGTTCAGGTCCAGATGATCGTATCGGGCCCCACTGCCCTCGCCGATCCCAGCCTCCTTCGTGTTCAATAGCTGCCCATACTTCACCTTCGCTCGGTCGCGCGCGTACCAAAGTAGGAAGTCGGCCACGCGAGGAAGGAGGACGCTGCTCTGCCCACCGGTCTTCTTCACGGTGATGAGGGAGCAGAAGTTGTCAGCGCCGAACACCTCATCGAGGACCTCGCGGACGTGATGGATATTCTCGTCGCTAATCTGTACGAAGATGCTCCCGTCCTCTCGCAGGAGCTCCCGAGCGAGGAGGAGCCGATCTCGCAGGTAGGCCAAGTACGAGTGGATGCCGAGCGTCCACGTGTCGCGGTACGCCTTGACTTGCTCCGGCTCGCGAGTCAGCGACTCGTCGGCGCCATCCTTCACCTCGCGCCGATCCACGCGCGGCTGGAAGTTCGAGTTGTAGGCGACGCCGTAGGGCGGGTCCATGTAGATCATCTGGACCTTGCCCGCCAGCATCTCGCGATGGACGAGCGAGTTCATCACGAAGAGGGAGTCGCCGAGTACAAGGCGGTTCATCCAGCCCACGGGGTGCTGGTAGAACTGGACGGCGCGATCGAGCGGCAGGGCGGGGTCGGCGAACAGCTCGCGCTGGGCGGCGCTCCGCTTGAGGACCTGGACGATCGCCTGGGTGGAGATCCGCTCGTGGATGTGGAGGGAGACGGTGTCGACCTCGAACGCCGATCGCTCCGCCTTGCTGGCCCAGACGAGCTGCGGGTCGAGGTGGGGGTCGTACTCGTATCGCACGCGCTTCGGCACCTTCCGGTCGAAGCTCTGCAGCCCCGCCTCGGGGATGTTCGAGCGCTTCGCCTCCTCGTGGCGGTAGTCCGCGGTGTTCTTCTCCGCGACCGGCTTCTTCTTCCCCCGCGATGCCTTGGGCATGGCTGACCCCTCACCCGATCAATTCGAAGGTGGTCCCGAGGCCGGCAATCGCACCTCTGCCCCTGAGCTGTTCCAGGACCAGGAATACCCCTGGCTTCGCCGAATACAGCAGAATCGAGCCGTCCGACTCGTCCAGTCCCGTTGCATCGAAGAGGACGTCCAGTGTCGCGGAGCCCGCCTGCGATCCGGTGGCGCGCCAAATGAACCTCGGCAGCGATCGTTCCAAGAGCAGGCGCCGAGGGCCAGCAGGAAGGCTCGATGCCTGAATGTCGGTCTTGAACTCGTTTACGGTCGTCAGTCGGGTGTCCCACTCCACCGCCCCTCCGAGGACCCCTCCGAGCAGATTGTCCCAGAAGGAAAGAAAGGCATTGAAGCGAATGACGCGCTCCTGGACCGTCTCGAATGGGACGCGGATCTTGTGGTAGAGCGGGATCAAGATATCCTGCGGCTGGAACCAGACACTTCCCATCTGGCCCTTCGTGTCCTGCCACGAGGTCGAGAGGCAGATGGGGAGGGGGCCCCCCACCATCATCCTCGCAAAGGGCCCAACCTGGTCGTCGTGACAGTAGACCTTGTCGATCCGGGCGGAGATGGACGAGAAGCCTGGGGGGGACCCAGCCGCGCCGCCTGCCCCTCCGAGGCTGAATCCGGTCGCAACGATCGCATGCAGCTCCGCAGGCTGGGGAACAGCAGGCACCGGATGCTCGCTCAGGGTGCCGACCAGCATCACCGGGATGCCACCCCTCACGTAGGCGTACACCGTGTCCCGGACGATGTCGAGGTTCCCAGCGTGCACGTGCGTGGGCTCCAACCCCACGCTGCGAATGGCGCTCGCCATCTGCATGAGGGTTAGACCCTTCGACGGCAGGTAACGGAGCCCGGGGAATGCGGATGAGCTTGCGCTCGTCGTGATCTCGACCGGGCTCGGAATGTGGTGATGGAACAGGATCCCGGTTCCGTGGAACGCGGACCAGAGTGCGCTTGTCGCGCACGCTGCCGCGACGCGGTCCTGCTCTTGGAAGGCCAGCGTGCGGACCGCGAGCTTCAATCCAAAGAGGCTGACATCATATTGTCGGATGATGGGGTAGTGCCGCCGTCCAGCCGAAGGATATGTGCGTAGGCACGTGCGGCCGATGATCGTTCGAGGAAGCCGCTTCACGACCACGAACCCCAGGTACGACTCGGACACTGCCTTCGCATCCAGTGGAGAACTGCTCCCCTCCAGTAGACTCTTGAAGTCACTGCTTCCGAACGAACGATCGAAGAAGTGAAGTCGCGTGCAGAATCGTTCGTACCGCTCAAAGCACCGCACGTAATACGCCGCGAAATCCTCGAGGAAGTCGCGGTCGACGTACCCCTGCTCGACGACAATCGTCTTGGCCGCGAGGTTGTCGAAGTACCCGTCGAAGTAGATGCAGTGCAGCTTCGAGTCGAGGGAAGCACGTGAGACGAGCGAGTGCTGGGCGAGGAGGTCCCGCAGGGTCTCTTTGGAGTAGGGGTGGACCTCCCACGGAGAGCTCATCGGCTGCGCTGCTACAACGTGACGACCTTCTGGAGGCAGGCCGGGTCGACCCTGCGAAGCTCACGAAGTTCCGCACACCGGATCTCCAGGTCCTTCATGAGGTCCGCCAGCTTCTGGACGACCTGTGGGTCGGCGAGATGATCGAGGATCCGCTTCGCGAGCTCGCGGAGATCAGGCTGAGCAACAGGTGATTGCGACATGTCCATCCTCCAGCCCTCCCCTCGAAGCCGGCATGACGGGGCGGATTCTGACCTCGGCCTCCGGGCGATTCCAGACATTTCGACACCGTGGGGAGAGACGGCGTTGACCTGGAATTCTGCGCGCACTGCCTGGCTCGTCGAAATGAGCCGCGGATCTAGATCTTTGTCTTGTCCTTAACCGCGGCCTTCGGCACGTCCCCGACGGTCCCCAGGAGTCCCTCTCTCCTCCTGTGCAGCTCCGCGACCCACGCCGCGAGCGGGCGGCCGCCGAAGGGTGGCGCGGTGATGCGCGTGTGCCCCAGTTCGCGGAAGGCGAGCTCGACAAGGTCGTGAACGAGCGAGTCGAACGGACCGAGCAGCTCGTCGGCGGGAATTCTAATTGTCGTTGTTCATCAGGAGCGCTCCGAGCTGCCGCCGCGTCGGCTGAGCCTCTGCGAGGAGCCGCGGCATGGGCAGGGCGCGCGGCGGGCCGAGGCCACCGTCGTCGACGGGCCGACCGGGGAGCCGGACCCAGGTCGGCCAGGACTCGCCGGCGCGTCGCAGGACGAAGATGAGCGCCTGCTCTCCTGGGGAAAGCCCGCGTTCAACACGAACATTCTCCGCGAGCGCGGCGCCGACGCAAGCACTTGTCGCGCGTCCCGTGTCTCGCAAGACGGCTCCGACGAGGTCGGGGACCAGGTAGTCGGCTCGGTCGCGAACTTCCTCGGGGCTTGCCGCCGGGTGGTCGCGAAGGCAGAAGGCGCGTCTTGTCCGCGGCCCAGAACGGCGTAGAATGCAACGCTCTGGGCCCTACGTGCGAGGAGCACGAGAACCATGTGGTCGATTCATCGCATCTGGGACGAGTACAGGGCGAGCGTGCTCGCATTTGGGATCAAGTCCCTGCCGAAATACGTTGAACCCGCAGGGATTGGGCTGACTGACGAATCGCAATTCCGTCTCTTGGGATCGACCTTCCTCGTTGCGAAGGACGTGCCCAGGAGTCTGGCGCTCTACGCCACGGCGTACCACGTTTTCAAGAGTGGCGAAGACGAACGAGCTACAGGGGGTGGCGAACGAGTCGGCCACGTCCTTGTAGAGGACGGTCGTCCCAGTAGCCCACCCGAGAGACCTCCGTCGGCGTCCGCGACGTTCCACGGTGGGTTCACGACGAGCCACACGGGGAAGGCCGAGAACGAGAAGGACTTCGCCGTGTACGAGTTCGCGCTACTCGATGACCAGCGGGGCAGGCGGATGCAACCCATCCCGCTGTCCCGAGACGTGAGGATCGGCGATCCGGTCGTTGCCCTGGGGTACCAACATGTGGGGCTGACCGAGGACCAGCTCGACCGGAAGCGGGATGTGAGGCTCTTCCAATCCGTGGTGACGGGGCACGTCTCCGCGATCGTCGGTGGACTCCGGAGCCGACAGATTCAGTTCGACAACTACGGGGGGCCGGGTCACAGCGGTGCTCCCCTCATCAACTGCCGGACCGGAATGGCCGTGGGGATCGTGATCGAGAATCTCGAATTCGGGGGTCATCGGACCAATCTGTCGATTGCGGTCAGCGTCATCGAGCTGGTGCCCTTCATGGAGTACTTCCCCGGCCTGCTCGTAGTGCGTTGAGCAATTTGGTGTCGCCCCTTGCCTCCGGGAATCTGCCTGGGGGCTCCTCCCCCGTCGTTCCGCAGCATCCCGTCCTTCCTCCTCCGCAGCTCCGCGATCAATGCGGTAGCGGAGCGGCCTCCGAACGGCGGCGCAGTGACGCGAGAGTACCCCAGCTCGCGGCGGGCGAGCTCGACGTCGTCGTGGACGAGCCCCTTCGGGCATGAAGTCGAATCTTGCTCAATCCGGCCATGAGCGCTATCGTCCGCGACACGCGCGATGGCCACGAAAGCCGAACTCGAACAGCAGAAGACGTTCTACTACGCGGTCCTGCGCAAGGCGCAGGTCGCTGAAGCGGCCGGCCGCCTACGCGAAGCCGTTGAGCTGGCGGTGTCGTCGTGGCCGTACGTCGACGGAATGATGCAATTCGAACGGAAGTACGAGGAGCGGGAATTCCGGAGCATCGGGACGATTGATGTCGTCCTGAAGCTCGCCCCCCTCCTGCTTCACTCCCCCAGCCTCGACGATCTGGCCGTCCTGCTGAAGTCGCAGAAGAGAATCGACAAGAACGCCTCGGATGACCTCGCCGCGAGACTCGAGGAATCCAGACAGCGCATGTGGAGCGCCCATCAGCTCTGGTCTCACCTCGAGCAGCACCCGGGGGCCCGGCAAGATGAACTCAGCAAGAGCCTCGGCGGGGACCAGGACGCTTGGCGGGCTCTCGCCGAGACATGGGAGCGGATGGGCGTTATCGCGCGAACGCCGGAAGGGGGATCCTTCCGCCTGCTCCTCCGGACAAGAATGCACACGCTGGCGCGCGCGAAGTGCCCATCCTGCGGGCTTGTCGCGAAGGCCTCGAAATCCAGACTCCTCGAACCGCAGTCGTGTCCGAAGTGCCAAAAGACCTCGGAACTCGTGCTTCTTCCGGACGAGCAGAGCTCCGAGCAGGCGAGGTGATCAATGGGGTTCATCATCGGTCTGATTGTGGGGGTCCTGTCGGCTGGAGGCGTAGCCCTCGCCTTCCTCGACAAGAAGCGCAAGGAGCTGGGCGCGCGGCAGCGCCGCGCTGAGGCCGAACAGAGCCGGCGTGATGGTGCGCTACAGGAAGTCGCTGCAAAGCAGCAGGTCGACCAGAGCCGGCTTGCCCGTGCCCTGCAGGAGCTCTCCGCGAAGCAGAAGGCCATCGGGGAAGAGACACGTCGTTTTGCCGCGGCCCGAAAGGAGTTCGACACGCGGGTCGTCGCGTACAAAGACCTGCAGGGAGAGAACACCCTCCTGAAGCGAGACCTGCGAAACCTCGACGTCGCGTGGAGGAAGCTCCAGCTCGACCGTGACGTCCAGACAAAGAAGCAGGAGGAACTGGATCAGCGGGGCAAGGATCTGGGGAGCCGCTACCTGAAGGAAAACGTCAAGTGGATCGGCTCGACCCTGAATGAGAACAACTTCGTCACCTGCAAGCAGCGGCTGCTAGACGTGATCGAGAGGTGCCGGGGGATTGGGTGCGTGGTTGCTGCCGACGAAGAAGCCGCCTTGCAGGCAGCGCTCAAGAAGGAGTACGAAGAGGTTCTGCGCGCCGTCGTCGATCGCGAGGAGAAAGCTCGGATGAAGGCGCAGATGCGCGAGGATCTGCAGCGAGAGCGGGAGAAGGCGGAGAAGGAGCGCCAGGTCAAACGAAATGAGGCGGAACGTGCGGCAGTCGAGGCAGACCGCGCTTCCAAGGAGAGGGAACGCCAGGCGAAGGAAAGGGAACGCGCCGAGGTCGAGGCGAGGCACAGGGCCGAGGTGGACCGGATCAAGTCAGAAATGGAGGTAGCGCAGAAGAGCGCGGCGGAAATCAAAGCCGCGCTCGCAGCATCCGAGACGGCCTTCCAGGGAACCATCGAGAATCTGAACGCCGAGATCGCCGCAAGGAACGCCGAAATCAGTCAGAAGGACACGGAGATCGCAGACAAGGATCGTGAGCTCGAGGCGAGCAGGCGCGAACTCTCTGAGGCCGAAAAAGGGGTGAGGGCCGGCCGGGTCTACGTAATCTCGAATGTCGGCTCCTTCGGCGAGGGAGTCTTCAAGGTGGGGATGACCCGCCGAATCGAATGGGAGGAGCGGATCGACGAACTTGGCGACGCCTCGGTCCCATTTCCGTTCGATATCCACATGAGTATTCAGGCCGAGGATGCGCCGAAGCTGGAGAACGCGCTCCACAACGCGCTCTCGCGGTATCGGATGAACAAGATAAACCTCCGCAAGGAGTACTTCCGGATCGACCTCCCCACAATCGTCGACCTGGTGAAGCAGCATCACGGCGACGTTCAGCATGAGTCGGAGCCGGCGAAGTACCGAGACTACCTCGAGCAAGTTCAGAACCTGACGCCGGAGGACGCAGAGTTCTTCGAGGAAGTCCAAGATCGCCTTGAGGAGGACGAGGGTCCCGCAACCGACGAGGCATAGCCGAGCCCATCAAGGCTCGTTCTTCCGCGCCAGCGTCGTCCTCTGATCGTTGGCGAGTGCTCCGAGGATCTCCTCCCTCCTCCTCCGCAGCTCCGCGAGCCACGCCGCGAGCGGCCGGCCGCCGAAGGGCGGGGCGGTCATGCGCGTGTGCCCCAGTTCGCCGAAGGCGAGCTCGACGAGGTCGTGGACGAGCGAGTCGAACGGGCCGCGCCGCTCGTCGGCGGACGCGGCGGGGTGCTCGCGGAGGTAGAAGGGCCGCAGGAACGGCGAAAGCGCCCACTTCCATAGGTCGGTGATCCGCTGGTCGTCGGCGGGAATTCTAATTGTCGTTGTTCATCAGGAGCGCTCCGAGCTGCCGCCGCGTCGGCCGAGCCTCTGCGAGGAGCCGCGGCATGGGCAGGTCGCGCGGCGGGCCGAGGTGTCACGGCCGCTGGGGGAGTCCTGCATCTACTTCCCCCGGTGGGTGGCGCGCAGAAGTCCATCCGGCGCGTCGCAGGACGACGATGAGCGCCTCCTGGCCGGCGCGCATCGCGCGGTCGGTCACGTCCCCTGCGAACCACCTCGATCGGGGGCTCGCGAGGAGGATCTCGCACCTCAACCCATCCTCCACTCGGGTCGATCGCCCAGCGGCGGAGGTCGACGGAGCCCGGGTAGGCCAGTCTCGGCGCAGCGTGTGGGGTGACGACACCACACCCGATTGCGAGAATGACCGAACATGCCGTACTACATCGCGGCCAAAATAGAACGAGAGAGGAACCAAAACCGCGAAAACCAGTGCAAGTCTGGGGCGCGCTCCTATGCACTCCGGACTCTTGTCGAAGGAGGGCTCGCAATCGATCCGCTCTCGCACCACCCTCTTTCGACGTCGCCTCTCGAACGAGGCAAGGCCGGCAAGTACATCTACGCCGTTCGGAATGATACAATGCGCGTCGGCCCCGATGGTGACCGCAGCAAGAAGGATGTCGTGAAGCACGAGACCCTCTTCCGGAATCTCCCTGTTCAAGCGGCCGGCGAGATCCGCTTCCATGAAGGTGCTGTCATCGACATCAACGATCTCTCGGGAACCTACCTGACCGAGGACGAAATGGAAGAGGAGGAATTCCGTAGAGTTGTTGCCGAATCCCTGCGGGAGGCGGGAGTAGCCCTCTCGCAGGATGTGAGGAGGCGCATTCGCGTCTAGTGGGTCGGAGCTGCACGATGCCTGATGCGGCATTGAGACGGGTCCTTCACCAGGACGTAGATGATGTCATGTCCTGGGCGCAGTCTCTTGAGCCTTCCCGCCACGCCCAAGTCCTGACAAGTCTGCTCGACATCCTGCGGGATAGGGACGAGGACGATCTGACGAGGGTGAAGGTCTCCCGGGCAATCGTAGCACTGCTCTCCCGAAAGCTCGGCGTCAAGGTCCCTGCACTCCCCTCCCAGGAAGCCACAAGGGCCGCGTTCTGCGCCGTCGGAGAGACGCTCCGATCGGCATCGGACCCAGACGTGCTCTACGCCGCCCTGCGGGTGTACAAGGCGCTGCGCCGATACCCTGTGCCCGCCGACCTCACCCCCGATCTTCTCGAGGCCCTTCTCTCCATCGCGGATCGGAAGGAGATGTCCCCCGCGGTTGAGTTGTCGCGAATGCTCTTGCGCCCCCCGAGGGGAAAGGAGCTATCGACTACACCTGCGCGAAGGAGCTCCCTTCCGCAGATTCTCCCCTCGCTCGCCGAAATCGTTTTCCGCGCTGCACGGGAGCGACTCAGACGGGAGTCCCACGAGAGTGGAGGCCATGAGGCCCTGGTTCTCGAGCTTCGATACGTCAAGGACTCGTCATACCAGGAGATTGCTGACGCATTGGGTATCCCGACATCGTCCGTGAGTTCGATCTTGAATCGAGCGAAGAGACGTCTGCTGCAGAACATCCGGGATGTCCTCGCTTCTGTTGACTGGAATCCCCAAGAGATGCGAAAGCTGATCGCCGTTCTCCGGGAACGGACAGCGCAAGAGAAGGGTTCGGGCATTCCTCCGGAGTTGATTCGCACCATGGACAAGTAGCACGCGCGCAATTCCGCAGGGCACGCGCGTCGGACTTCACCTCCCGGACCTGCCCGCAACTCGCGTTTCTTCTCCCACCGCCCCGAGGATGCTCTCCCTCCTCCGCCGCAGCAACTCGACCCGCGCGCACGAGTCATGCCCGTCTCGCAGGCGAATCGGGGCGGGTCTGGTCGATATTCACATTGGCGACGCGAGGAAACCCGTGATGACGTTCGATGAGTTCCAGACCCGCAGCGTGGCCTTCGAGCGGGTCCTGCGGAAGGGACGAGGCATCGCCAGGGACGACGTCGATGCCCTCGTCCTCGGCGAAGCTGGCACCGGGAAGCTCACCCTCTGCCGCGCCATCCACGCCGAGAGCAACCGCAAGGAGGGACCCTTCGTCGTCGTCGAGGTCGGCCACGGCGAGAAGCAGGTCGAGGAGGCCATCCGCGCCTCCAGCGGAGGGACCCTCGTCGTCCGCGAACCCATCCTCCTCCCGCACCCCCTCCAGGAGCGCCTCGCGACGGCCAAGGACGTACGAGTCCTCGTCACGTCCACCCGCAAGTTCTCCGAGGTCGACGTGCAACAGGCGACATTCGACAGGCTCCGCGCCGGACTCCGCGCCCACGTTCTCGTCGTCACCCCCCTCCGCGCGCGCCTCCTCGACCTGCCCCTCCTCGTCGATGAGTTCGCTTTCGCACGCGCCAAGGCCCTCCAGCGCGAGTACCAGGGGCATGCGGATGACCTGATCGTCGCCCTCGCCGCGCGCACGTGGACCCGCAACCTCAACGAGCTGCGCCAGGTCGTCGAGAACGCCGTTCTCTTCGCGGACGGCCCACGCCTCACGGCCGCCGACCTCGTCAGGTCCTCTCTCTCCGTCCCCCTCGCAGGCCACGACACCCACATCGTCCCCCTCGAGGAAACCAAGCGCGTCCAGCGCGTACTCCTCACGCAGGTATTTGAAGAAGTTCTCCTGTCTCCATCGTGAGAACATCCGATACGCGACCTCGACGGCGGAGAGGTCGCGGCGTGAGGTCACGATCGGGGTCTGGTGCCCGTCCTCTCCGAGGCGGGTCACCTGGCGCAACCGCAGGCCCGAGCGAAACCGGACGCCCTGGTCCGCGAGGAGATAGCGGACCTTCTGCCCGTCGAGGGTCGCCTTGCGCGGGACGAAGAGCTTCCGCGCCACACGACGGACGCGCCC
>ORJL011524090.1_pt1 | contig 20621 bp, 17 predicted proteins | sample 1779941 | NCBI WGS metagenome assembly ORJL01 (sample SAMEA104232317, study PRJEB22302) | groundwater metagenome | biome: forest; feature: aquifer; material: groundwater | place: USA | collected 2011-08-07 | depth 5.8 m | reverse complement strand
TTTTCTGGGGCGGCTATGGGGCATGGACAAAACCCTGGAATGGATGCAGGGCATATCCGATCTGGGAACCATATTTACCAGGGATAAGCGGCAACATATCGAATGGGTGGCGAAGGGTTCAAAGGCAATAGCCATTGCCCCAACGCAGGATATTTTATCAAACTTCATGTCTTTGGGGGCCCGTCTATCTTCGGTGAGGATTGCGGAAGGGGGACTTGCTTCGACTGTGGCCGGCGCTATTATGCTGCCGGCAAAACCGGCACATCCCAATGCGAGTATTGTTTTTGTTAATTGGCTGCTCAGCAGGGAAGGGCATGCGGCATATGTAAAGGGAATGGGTCTGCCGGGCGCCCGTGTTGATGCGCCGCAAGAAGGCATCGATGAGCTGCTTTCCCCGGGACCGGGCGAGAAGATCACTGTAAACGGTGATGAGGAATTCTTCCTGCTGCAGGCTAAATTGAGGCCTGGGATAGCGAAAATCGTACAAGCTCAGGCAAAATATTAAGGATTGGCTGTATGGGTATCTGCCTGGGAGGAAGGTTTTCCGTCCTCTACGCGGGCCAGAGGGAAGACCTGAAAGCGGCGGTGATTTTTTACGGCGATGCCGTCGACCCGGAGGCAACTGCTAGGCAGCCCAAGGCCCCGATAGAATTCGTGCCCCAACTAACGGCCCCTCTAATGGGGAATTACGGAGAGGAAGATCACGTCGTACCGCTGGCCAATGTTAGGAGGTTGGAAGCGGAGTTGCAGAAATATAAAAAAGTATACGATTTTAAGATATATCCGGGAGCTCAGCACGCCTTTTTGCGGAAAGGTCCAAAATACCACACCGAAGCGGCTAAAGACGCCTGGAAACGGGCACTCAATTGGTTTGCCCAGTACCTGCGGAACTGACTCCGACTCTTCCATCCGATTATTTCTTTGTTATTCCTTCATGTTGCTTCGTCTTGCCATGACCATATTTCCCTTGCAACTCAGATTGCCAGTATGCTAGGGACTCTGCACGAGGTGATTTGCTTATGTCGGTCATTGTTCCTTTTGCCGCCTTGAGGCCGCAGAAACGGTTTGTTAAAGAGGTTGCTTCCCTGCCCTATGACGTCGTGAGTACGGAAGAGGCGCGGGAGATTGGGAAAGCCAATCCCCTGAGCTTCCTCCATGTGGAGAAGTCGGAGATCGACTTGCCGCCCCACGTCCCGCCTCATGATCAACGCATCTATGACCGGGCGCGACAGAACCTGGAAGCGATGGTGCGGGAAGGTGTGCTGTTTCAGGACAGGGAACCTTGTTTTTACATCTATTCCCAGGCGATGAATGGGCACCGGCAATACGGCATCGTGGCGTGCATCAGTATCGCGGAGTATGAAACGGGGAAGATAAAGAAACATGAGTTGACCAGAACGGACAAGGAGTTGGACCGCATCCGGCACGTAGATACAGTTGAAGCACACACGGGGCCGGTCTTTATTGCCTATGAGGAGCAGCCGGCCATCAACCGCCTGGTCGAGGAGGCCGTGAAACTTCCCCCGGAGTATGATTTCCTCACCGAAGACGGTATTGCCCACTCCGTCTGGACGGTGGAAGACGAGGACAGGATTGCCGCCATCCTTGGGGGGTTCAAAGGGCTGGAAAGACTATACATCGCTGACGGCCATCACCGCGCGGCGGCGGCGGCGGCAGTGGCCCGGATGCGGCGGGAGAACGCTCCTGGCAGAAGGCGTGCCGCTGCTGAGTATGTCCTGGCGGTTCTTTTTCCCCGGCGCCAGTTGAAGATCATGGCCTATAACCGCGTCGTTAAAGACCTCAATGGTTTGAGCGCACCGGATTTTCTCCTTCTTTGCCGGGAGCGGTTCTCTTTTGTACCCGACTACCGGACCAAATCGCCCTCCGGCACCCATGAATTCGGCATGTACCTTGATGGCCGCTGGTATGGGCTTATGGCCCGGCCGGGAACCTATGACGAAAGTGATCCCATCAGCCGCCTGGACGTTTCTATTCTGCAGGAGCAATTATTAGGACCGGTTCTGGCCGTTCGGGACCCCCGTTCCGATGGGAGGATTGAATTTGTGGGCGGCATCCGGGGTGTGCAGGAGTTGGAGCGGCTGGTGGACAACCATCTTTTTTCCGTGGCCTTTGCCCTCTACCCGGTCACGATTGAAGATCTGATGGCCGTGGCGGACGCCGATTTGATCATGCCCCCCAAATCCACGTGGTTCGAACCCAAATTGCGCAGCGGCATTTTCATTCATTTATTGGAGTGAAGGGATGGGTGAGGCGGTGGCGGGCGATGAAACCCTCGACGACCTGGCGGGCGGGCGGCTCAAGGTGCTCCAAAAGGCGAAAGGGTACCGCTTTTCCCTCGATGCCATATTGCTAGCTCATTTCGTGCGTCTGCGCCCGGAAGAACGTGTCCTGGAATTGGGGACGGGCAGCGGGGTGGTCGCCCTGCTCCTGGCTGATCGCTGGCCAGGCGTTCACGTAACGGGCCTTGATGTGCAAGCGGACATGGTGGAGATGGCGAGAAGGAGCGTAACCATCAACAGCCTTGAGGCGCGGATCGAGATAAGGGAGGGAGATGTGAGAGAGATAAAGAATCTCTTTCCGGCCGCCTGCTGCGATGCCGTGGTTGCAAATCCCCCTTATCGGAGGAAGGAGGCGGGCCGAATGAATCCCCGGCGGGAAAAGGCCCTGGCCAGGCACGAAATCATGGGCGCTGCCGGCGATTTCTGGCGCGCCGCCGCCCACGTCCTCAAACCGGCCGGCCGGGCCTTCTTCATCTACCCGGCCACCAGGCTGGCGGAACTTGTGTGCGGCCTGCGGGAGTTTTGCCTGGAGCCCAAGCGCCTGCGGATGGTACATTCCCAAGCAGCCGGGGTGGGAAAATTTGCCCTTCTGGAAGGACGCAAAGAAGGAGGGGAGGAACTGCAGGTGCTGCCGCCCCTCTTTATCTATGAGGAGAAGGGTGGATATACAGAAGAGATGGGCGGTATTTTCAGGGAACTTTCTTCTGAAGGCTACGGCGCAGGCTGATTTCTTTGGTCATCACCCGCTTGATGATGGCTCTCAATTCCTCATCCGCCAGGGAGGCCAGGCAGGCTTCGATCATCTTCTTGTCTCTCTCCCCGAGGTGGCCGCTAACCGGGGGCGCTGCGCCGGCATTTTCTTCCTTTCCGGCCGGCGCCGGGATGTGACCGATGGAAAACCGGATGCCCTTCAGGTCGGCGCCGCCCATTATGTCGTTGACCTTCCCGGTAATTTCCTCCTTGAGGTAATGGAGTTGCTGCATCCATATGGAGTTGGAGACCCTGATGAAGAGGGTCCCTCTCCGCAGGCCGTCAGGTCGCGATTGGGCGGCGATCTGCGGGCCGACGGCTTTTTCCCAGATTTCCACGAGACGGCGGTCCTCTGGCCGGAAAGGGATATCCATTTTTTTGAGTGCCCGGGAAATTATGCCGTCGATTCGCTGTAATTGGGTGGTTTTTCGGCGCATGGTTGTTTTTCTCACAGTTTGAGGATGTGGTCAAGAGTCGAGAACGGCTGGCAGGATATGATGAAAAAGGGCAAAGCAATACCTATCGTTTCTATAGTGGCCAAGTCTGGAACGGGAAAGACCACTTTGATCGAAAAGATCATCCCGGCTCTGGTCCAGCGCGGTTACCGGGTGGGAACCATCAAGCACCATGGCCACGGCTTCGAGATCGATCATGAAGGCAAGGACAGCTGGCGGCATAAGCAGGCGGGGGCTCAGGTGACGGTTCTGGCTTCTCAGCACCGGGTGGCAGTAGTGGAAGAGGTGGAAAAAGACTATGCCATCGAGGAATTGCGGGATATATACATTCGCGGTGTGGATATCGTGCTTACGGAGGGCTTTAAAAAGAACCGCCTGCCGAAAATTGAGGTATTTCGTGCTGATCTCGCCGCCGATATCATTTCCCGCGGCGATGAAACCCTTTTCGCCGTGGTAGGGGATCATGCTCAGGGCATAAATGTTCCCTGGTTCAGCAGCCAGGATATAGACGGCGTTGTTGATTTGATTGAAAGCCGTTTCCTGAAGGGAAAATAGTTGAGTAAGTGCGCTAAACGGAAGGTCGGCAGAGTTTCTTTTTGGGGCGCCGTTAGAAGGCCGGCTTACCGCTCTTCGAGGGCCTGCAATTCTATGTCGGCCTGGCGAAGTCGTTCGGCAATGGCGGAGGCCAGACGGGCAAAGACCTGAACGCCGATGGCCGGTTTGGCCCGGGAAAGTTCATTGAACCGGGAGCGGGAAAGGATATAGAGATCGGTAGAGCCCTTGGCCTCCACGTCCGCCGAGCGGGCCTGGCGGTCCAGGAAGGACAGCTCACCGAAGAAATCCCCACGGCCGATGGTGGCGAGATGATGCCGTTTCCCGCCCTCCAGGGGCAGCAGGATGCGAACGCTTCCCCGGCGGATCAGGAATATTTCGTCCCCTTGATAGCCCCGGGAGAAAATTTTCGCGTCATGGGCAAGTGACAGTTCGGTCAGACAGGCGGCCAGCTCGCGGATGGTTTCTTCATCGAAATCACGGAACAGGTGGAAATCTTTCACCTCCAGCAGTCGCTCCTCACTCTTTTCTTGCCTGCCCGCCGCTTCCAGGAGGCGTTCTTCCATCCATTCCAGGGCGCCGTCCAGGGTCTCTGAGATCATGACGCCGCCTCCCTCGCGGACGACGCCCAACTCGACCAGGTAATGCTCGAAATCGCGCTGTTCGAGGAGTCCGGAAGGCATACCGCTGAAGAGCAGTTGCCCGCCGCGCTCCGCCAGCTGGGCATGCATCTGCTCGAAGAGATGTGCCGCGGTGTAATCCATCGAATGAACGCGGCGCATATCGAGGAGAATAAATCGCTTGGTCCGTAAATCCGGTTCCAATTGCGAATAGAGCTGGTCGGTGGTGCCGAAAAAAAGATTGCCCTGCAGTTCACAGAATACTCCCTGGTCGCCCTCGCGGTTCAGGATTTCCCGTTCTGCGGTCAGGCGGCGCGTTTTAGAAGACATTTGATTCAGATAGAGCTTACGGCGGACTACGGAACCGCGGATCTGGTCCCGGATAAAAAGGAGAATGGCCAGCGCCACACCCACACCTGATGCCGCAATCAGGTCAATGGTCAGCGCCACCAGGACCACGACGGCAATCACGGCGAAATCCTGACGTCCTGCGGGATAGCGCAGCATGTGGAGCATGCGCAGGTCGAACATCCGCCAGGCGATGACGATAAGGATGCCGGCCAGGGCGCTAATGGGGACCCAGGCAATCAGACCACTCAGAAAGACCATGGCCAGAATGACAAAACCCCCTTCAATGATGCCGGAACGGGAGGTCCGGCCGCCGCTCGTCACATTGACCAGGGTGGGTCCCATGGTGCCCGCGCCAGGCATGCCGCCCACAGCGAAAGAGACGAGGTTGCCGATTCCCTGTCCCACGAGTTCCCGATCCGATTTGTGCCGGCTGCGGGTCAGGACGTCAAGACCGACGCATGTCTTCAGGGTGTCGATGGAAAGGAGCACCGAAAGGGTGATGGCGGGGACCACAATGAGCCGCAGGGAGGCAACGTTGACGGAGAGCAGGGAGGATGCCCGGCTGGCCAGGGCGTCGAAAAAGGGACCGGGAGCCCTGATGGGGCCGATGATCAGGGGGTTGTCCCGGAGGGTCAGAAGTTCCGGCATCAAAAAGGCCAGCGCGAAATAGGCGGTGATCCCTCCGAAGAGGCCGATAATGGCAGCGGGCGCCTTTTTGGTGATGCGGGGAGCAATCCCCGTGAGGACTATGGTGACCATTCCCACTGCTAAACCCTGCCATTGCCAGAGCCCCGGCGAACTTAGACCCTGAATGAGGGAAAGGCCTTTCGGCCAGCCGAACAGTTTCGGCAGCTGGCTCAGGGCGATAAGCAACCCGACTCCCGTGAGGTAGCCGCTGACGACAGGGTAGGGGATGAACTTGATCAGCCGCCCCCCGCCGATCAAACCATACAATACCTGCAATCCCGCGGCAAACAAGGCGGTGAGCGCCAGCAAAGGCAGTATGTCTGCGGGGGTGAGTGGTGGGCCGGACCTGTTACCCATAAATGCCAGAATCATCGAGGAGAGTACGGCAGCCGCCGGTGCGCAGGGGGCGGAAATCAATCCGGCTGTGCGGCCGATGAAGGGAGTGACAAGACCAAGGGCGGCGGCGCCCGCAATTCCGGCCATTGCCCCCGCACTTGCATGTTCCGGCCCCAGCGCCGTATAGGTCAGCACGCCGAAGGCGATGGATGAAGGAAGGGCCACCAGCATGGCGGCCAGTCCTCCCCACAGGTCACCTGCCCCTATTGCGATCTTCTGTCCGGGCTGCGCTGACTGACTATCCATCGCCGGTTTCCTCGCGCCGCGAAAAAGTGGATTTTATGGTGCTTTAGCCGATCTCCCAGGAAGTGGCAGTGGGCGAGTCTTTCAGAATGACATTCTGGGCAGCCAGAGCCTTTCTTATCTCGTCGGCCTTTCCCCAGTCCTTGGCAAAACGGGCGGCATTTCTTTCGCCGATCAGGTGTTCAATTTCCTCGACGTTCAGACCCCGCTTGCGCACCTCCCGTGTCTTGTCCTGAAGGAAATAGCTCTCCGCATCTTCGCTGAAGAATCCCAAAACACCACCGGCTTCCCGAAAAAATTGCTCCGCCTCCTGCAGAACAAACGGGGTTTCGGCCGCCGCCAGCGACGCCTTATCCCCGGCGTAGGCGTTTATGATTCTGGCCATCTCAAAGAGGCAACCCACGGCGCGGGCCGTGTTGAAATCGTCATCCATGGCGGTTGTGAACTTTTCCTGCTGGGCTTTAATCTTGACCATAGCATCGCGATGTTTGCCCGTTGCTTCCGGCGGAGGGGAATCGGCCGTCGGCCTGACCGCCAGGATGTCCTGAATCATTTTCCGGACGGCATAAAGCCGGTTCATGCCCTGCCGGGCCTCCGCCAGGGAGGTAGCGGTATAATCGACGGGGCTGCGATAATGGCTTTGCAGCATAAAAAGTCTCAGCACTTCGGGGTGGTAGGCATCGAGCATCTCCCGGATGGTAAAAAAGTTTCCCAGGGATTTGGACATCTTCTCGCTGTCGATACGGACGAAACCGTTATGGAGCCAATAGTTGGCCAGTGGTTTGCCTGTGGCTCCTTCCGATTGGGCGATTTCGTTTTCGTGGTGGGGGAAAATCAGGTCCTCGCCGCCGCCGTGGATATCGAAGGTGTCGCCAAGAAGGCGCTGGCTCATAACGGAGCATTCGAGGTGCCAGCCCGGCCGGCCTTGACCCCAGGGACTTTTCCACCACGGCTCACCTTCCTTGCTGGCTTTCCAGAGGGCAAAATCAAGGGGATTATTCTTCTTTTCGTTAACATCCACCCGGGCGCCGGCCAGCATGTCTTCGAGGCTCCGGCCGGAAAGCTTTCCGTAATTTCTGAATTTTTCTACGGCAAAGTAGACGTCGCCCCCCATCACATAGGCCAGGCCGTTGGCGATTAGTTGACTGATCAGGGTTATCATCCCGGCGATATTTTCCGTCGCGCGCGGGGTAAAGTCCGGCCTGAGTATGCCTAAGGCATCCATGTCTTTGTCATGTTCGCCGATATAACGCTCGGCAATGGTAAAGATATCCGTGCCCTCGGCCTTCGCCTTATCGATGATCTTGTCATCCACATCGGTGAAATTCTTGACATAGGTGACCCGGTGGCCGCTATAGCGCAGGTAGCGCGTAATGACATCGAAGACCAGGGCCGAACGGGCGTGTCCGATGTGGCAGAGGTCATAGGCGGTTATTCCGCAGACGTAAAGGCTTACCTCGCCTGCGACAAGGGGGGTAAAGATGTCTTTGCGTCTGGTGATGGTGTTATATAATTTAATGGTCATCTAAGCAGAGCTCCTGTGAAATCGCCTTTTCACTTCTTACGGAAAAAGCGGCATCATGTCCAGTCCGGTATCCTCGGCAAAGCCGCAGAGCAGGTTCATGTTCTGGATGGCCTGACCGGCAGCGCCTTTGACTAAATTGTCGATGGCCGAAACGATCACCACTCTTTTGGTCCGGTCGTCGACGACTAATCCCAGGTGGCAGAAATTGGTGCCCCGTACGGCGGAGATATTGGGCAGAACACCCTCCTCGTAGATGGTAATGAATTTTTCCCGGTCGTAAAAATCGCTGTAAATCCTGAGTAGTTCTACGGTGGAAACATCTTTTGTCAAGCCGGCATAGATTGTGCTCAGGATGCCACGGTTCACCGGCAGCAGGTGCGGGGTAAAGGAAATGGTGACCTCCTCGCCGGCCAGCAGGGAAAGTTCCTGCTCCATTTCCGGGGTGTGCCGATGGCGTCCCACATTATAGGCCTTGAACCCTTCCATTACCTCGCAGAAAAGCGTGCCCGTCTGTGGCTCCCGTCCCGCCCCGCTTACCCCCGACTTGGAGTCAACGATGATCGACCGGTGATCGATGAGATGGTTCGCCAGCAAAGGGGCCAGGCCCAGGATGGCGCTGGTGGGATAACACCCCGGATTGGCGACAAAATTACTTACCGCAATTGTCCGGCGGTACAACTCGGGGAGGCCGTAGACGGCTTCTTTGAGTATTTCAGGGGCGCTGTGCTTCCCGTACCATTTTTCATAGGTCCTAACATCCCGGAGGCGGAAATCCGCACTGAGATCGATTACCTTTTTGCCGGCGCCCAGGAAAAGGGGGGCCGCCTGCATGGCGATGCTGTGGGGGAGGGCCAGAAAGACGATGTCGCAGAGCCCGGCCATCTGTCCCGGTTCATAGTCGGCAAAAGCCAGGTCCGTTAATCCCTGAAAACCCGGAAAAACGCGGGTCAGGGGTAAGCCTTTGTTTTGCCGTGAGGTAATGGCCACTATTTCCACCTGCGGATGCCTGATGAGCAACCGCAGCAATTCCTGTCCCGTATATCCGCTTGCTCCGTAAATGCCAATCTTTATCATTATCCGCTCTCCGCCGTCCGCTTCCGGGTCATCAGAGCCCTTCCCCAACCCCGATAAATGGGATAAGTAAGTTAACGAAATTATTTTTGCCAGAAAAACGCATAAATAATTTCTTACTTACCAACCCCGATAAACGGGATAAGTAAGTTCACGAATTTACTTTCTTTCAGAAAGCAAATTCTAACTTACTAAAAAGAAAAGGAGGCCAAAGGCCTCCTTTTTCCGGATTTTATCTCTTGGAAAACTGGAAGCGTTTCCTGGCTCCCGGCTGCCCGTATTTCTTTCTTTCCTTGATGCGCGGGTCGCGGGTCAAAAATCCTTCCTTTTTCAGGATCGGCCGGAGTTCGCCGTTATATTCCAGCAGGGCTTTAGATATTCCATGCTTTACCGCACCCGCCTGTCCCGAAATACCGCCGCCCGCCACATTGACGCACAAATCGAATTTGCTATTGTTACCGGTGATTTCGAGAGGTTGCCGAATTAGCATCTTCAGGCTGTCCCGGGTAAAGTAATCGTCAAAGTTTCTCTTATTTATCTGGATAGTACCGTTGCCTTCCTTCATATACACCCTGGCAACGGCATTCTTCCTTCTGCCCGTAGCGTAGTAACGTTTTTCTGCCATCATGATCTCCAATCTTGAATATTCATAACCTTCGGGCACTGGGCCTCATGAGGGTGCACCCCGCCGGCGTAAATCTTCAGTTTCTTCAACATTGCCCGTCCCAGGGTGTTCTTGGGAAGCATGCCTTTTACGGCCAGGCGCAAGACATTTTCCGGTTTGGCCTGCAGCATTTTCCCCGCGGGAGTTTCCTTCAGGCCGCCGGGATAGCCGGAATAACTGTAGTAAATCTTATCCGTAAGCTTTTTACCGGTCAGTACAACCTTATCGGCGTTGACAACAATGACAAAATCGCCCGCATCCGTGTAAGGCGTATAAACTGGTTTGTCTTTGCCGCGCAGGCAGGAGGCGATCTTCGTGGCCAACCGGCCCAGCACCAGACCTTGAGCGTCCACGACCCACCACCCCTTCAAATCTTCCTTTTTTGCATTGTATGTCTTCATGTAATCACCAGAATTCAGTAATGAGAAAAATGTACTTCTAATCAATTTAGTTAGTTTTGTCAAGGAAAAACCGGAGGAGGCAGTGAATCTTTTTTCCCTTGTCGAGTTTCCTCTGCCATTGACCGTCAGGAGAAAAAAGGCTAGTAAATTGTTCCGGATCGTGAGTGATATTTTATCCGGCGATTGTTACTTTTAAGCTTTATTTAAACAGTTTAAGTTAGTTATTTTAACTGTAATCATGCCTGACTCGACAAAAAATTCGATCGAGAAAAGGCCGAAAATTAGAACCGTCCCCATTTTGGCAGGCAGGTGGCCCACTCTTAAGGCTGAGTGGGCCACCCGCTTGCCAGTTTTCCCGAGGGGAAGACCGGCTTTTATCAATTCAATTTCTTCACGAAACCCTTACCGTCGTTAACCCCGATCACCAGATAGCCGGAGGCGTCTCCATTGTTGTTGCCGTAAGCCTGACTGGCGGTGGGGAAAAGCGTCGTGGTGCCGAAGATCAGGGCTGTGGTGTCCCAGGCGGTAGCCAGGCCCGCCGCCGTACCGACGACTTTACCGGAGTTGTTGATCCCCGTGGCGACGCCGTTGGCGGCGAGAATGGTCCGGCTGTAAGCACCGGCGTTGTCCGGCGTCCAGAGGGCCGCGGCAAATACGCCGGGGGCGGTTTCCGACTCTCCGACCACCTTTCCCGCCGCGTTGACGGCCAGGGCAGAACTACCCGTCTCACCGGCGGTTCCCAGGTCGGTGGCTGCGAAGACCGCGCCGTCGGTGGAGCGCCACAACGTGGCGTGGGGGATGCCCTCGCCGTCCTCAGCCTCGCCGGCGACCAGGATCTGAGTGCCGGTGCGAACCACGGTGTTGGCGGAGCTGAAGGCGCTGCCGATGAGGTTAACCGGCAGAGCGATCGGCGGATTGGTAAAAGCGCCGGCAGCCGTGGCCACCCAGATCACGGCCCGGGTAGTTAGTGCGGCGCTCTGGGCCTCGCCCACGATGCAGGTGCCGTCGGCGCTGATGCCGAAGGCAGTGCTGTTGCCGGCGGCATCAAGGGCCGGCAGCTCCGTGGGGAAGGTGGCGCCGGTGGGCCAGGTCACGGCCACCAACTGGCCCCCCTTGGCGGACTGGCCGACGGCCCGTCCCGTCCCGTCAATCGCAAAGGCGGCAGAGAAGGTGTTTCCCGTGAGGGGCGCAAGCGCCTTGGGGGTAACCGCCGCGCCGCCTACGGTCCAGAGGGCCGCCGTGAAAGGCGCCCCGGCCGTGGCCTCGACGTAGCCGACTGCCTGGTTGTTATCATTGATGTCCAAAGCTGTTGCGGCGACCGCCGGTGCGACGTTTCCCTGCACCTGGGTGATAGTCACTGCGGCGCCGCCGGCAACCAGGGTGGAGGCGGGGGGGGTGGAACTGCTGTCACCCCTGCTGCAGCCGGCCGCAAGAGAGGCCAGCGCCAAGACGATAGTGATGGTTTTCATAAACTTTTTCATGGTTTCCCCCTTCATATCAGCGTACCTGTAAGGGCTGGTTAAGCAGCGTCTTGCCCGTGGAGGTGACGATGCTGATACTGTTCAGATTGGTGGTGGTGGTGCCGCGGAAACTCCAGCGGCCTCTGGCGGACCGGGCCTGGCCGATGACCGGTCCACCGGTTGTGGGGCCGGCATGGATGGTCAAGGTGGTGCCGTCGATATTGCTCGTTCCCTGCAGATTGAGCTGCAGGCGGCGCAACTGGAACTGGGCGCGGGTCACGGTGACGGTCTCCACCGGTTGGACCGTTACGGTGACGATGGCGGTAGCCGAAGTCAGGCCGAGGCTGTCGGTGACCCGGTAGGCGAAGGTGTCGACCCCGGCAAAGCCGGTGTTGGGGGTGTAGGTTAAGGTACGGTCGGCATTAACCGTAACGGTGCCGTCGGCGGGGCCGAAGGCTTCACCGGCCGGCAGGACAGTGATGGTCGCTGGCAAGGCCGGCGCTTGAAAGGTATCATTGGCCAGGACGTTGATCGTCGCCGCGGGTGCCAGGTTCAGGTTCAGAGTCGCCGCATCGGCATTGGCCACCGGCGCACTGGGGTTGACGGTCACGTTGAAAGTGGCCGGGTCGAAGACCTTGCCGGTCACGGCGAAGAGCGACGTCCGTACATCGATGCCGTTTGGTCCCCGGATGCGGAAGTAATTGGTGCCGTTCGGGCTGCCCGTCACTGCATGGAGGGTCGCCGGATCGCCGACGTACTGGATGAGCGGTGAGAGAGGATCGGCGGGATTGTTGGGTTTCTGCAAAGCCGCATTGCCCGCGACCAGGGGATTGGCGAAGTCGGGCCAGGTGAGGAAACGCGGGCCGACGGTGCCGTAAAGGGCACCGGTGAAGGCGTTGTCCGGATTGATGCTGTCGATGACCATGATGTCACGGGTCATGTTGATGGCCCTTCTGCCAGCCGGGACATTCGTGAACACCTCCTCGCCGTAGGGGTGGGTGACCCGGTAGGTACCGGCCACGGGGGTGTCGATGCGGATCCGCAGCCGGGCGAAACCGATCTGCTGGCCGGGGGCCGGGGCACCGGTGCCGGCGAATGCCGCCTCCAGGGCCAAAACCAGTATACCATCAAGGCCGGCCGGCAGGCTCTGTACGTCTGCGGTGCGGTCGTTGATAAACGCTTCGCCTGACCACCAGAACCCCTCTTCGCCGATGCGCAGGGCCACCGAGTTCGCGTTGGCCGTATCGATAGGCGCCGAAATGCACATGGGATCACTGGGTGGACAGAAGGTGAGCTTGGTCCCGCCGGCCGGTAACGCGACCGTCCCGACGTTTTCCTGGTACCAGAGGGGATAACCGACGGGATAACCGAGGAAATTCTGACCGGTTCGTAGCCCTTCGGGCTGCTGCGGGGTGATGGCGCCGCCGATGCCGGGCCGATTCACGGGACCAACGGCAAAGAGGTTGGGAACCGGCGCATTAGGAAACACATGGACTATTTGTGTCGCCGCGGGATCGTATACCTTGCCCATGACGGTGAACAGATCGGTCTGCACGTCGATGCCGCCCGGCCCCTGGATCCGAAAGAGGTTGCCGTTGGTTCCGCCCGTGACCACGTGCGGAATGGCCGGATTGCCGATATACTGCTCCAGAACCGGTCCGGCGGGCAAGCCGGTGACGGGGTTCTTCGCCCGCGCCTGGAGTGTCGGGTCCGTGGCATAACCCGGCCAGGCCAGAAAGGGACCGATGGGGCTGGCCATGGCTCCTTGGAATCCCAGGGCCGGGTTGATGATGTTGATGCCGCCGATGTCGGCGGTGTAGTTGATCCCGTCTATCACGGTGACGTTCGCAAACGTCAGGGTGCCAAAGGGATGGGTCACAGTGTAGGTTCCGGGCGCCGGAACGTCGATGCGGATACGCACCCGGCCGAAGGTCATCTGCTGGCCGTCGACAGGTGCACCTTCACTGAAGGCCGCTTCCAGGGCCAACGTCAGCAGGGCTTTGCCCTGGGGGACCAGGGCCGGCGCCTGGGCGTTGGCCATCCACCAGAAGCTCTCACCACCCACCTGCAGCGTTCCGCCCGGTGGTGGATCGAAGACGCAAAGGTCCGAACGCAGCGCGGCGTGGCCCGCGGGCGGCGGCAGGCATAGTTCCAACGACAGGCCGCCGGCCCGGTAAAAGGCCGGGAAGCCGTGGGGATCGATGGGATTCCCCAGGCCCTCCATGGCCGCCCGGGCCGTGGGGACGGCAACTGCCATCATCAGAATCCCCAACAGAACCAGGTATAATTTTCTTTTCACTGTTGTCATGATATGAACTCCCTTTCAGAAATTGTGATATTTTCGCCCCGCGGGGGGCATCTCTTACCCATTTATTCGCTGCGGCAATCTAATGCCCCCCCGTCAATGATTGTGTGATGTATTTCACATATTGAGACCTCTTATCAAGGTGGCAGCCTTTCCCTTCATGCTTTTCATCGTACAACCTCCTCCTGCATCTTTTTATGGTTTGCCCTACTATTGGCAAAGAGGGCTCGCTTTGGTTAACAATTTACGGGGAGCAGGCAGAATAAGCAATATTGATTAAATGAGGGGATAATGGCAGGTAAATTTTATCCTCGTGATTGTACCTATTTGTAGTAGGGGCATAACTACCTATGGCGACTTAAGGGGAAGTAGTCACCCGGTGAAAACCGGGGCCCATTGGCGAAGGGAAAAAAGGGCGCACTCCCTCGCTTTCCCCGGGCAATATTTCCCGTAAACGGTGAGACACAATTTTTGCTCGCGACCTTCACCCCTGAATATTTTCCCGGTGAGGAGTTCAGTGTTCCCAACGCCTTTCCACGTGTCAGCTGCCCCCTTATTACGTGTTTCTATAATAACCCCTCATTTCGGGCCTTGGAAATCATCTCCGGTTCGGACCACCACTTGTCGATTCCCAGGTCTTCGGCGATGGCGTTGGCGGCCAGATAGCCGGGGCCCCAGATGATGCAGCCTCCGGGATAGCAGCAGGAACCGGCCAGGTAGAGGCTTTTTACCGGTGTTCGATGCTGGGAGCATTCCTCACTGGGCCGGAAATAGCCCATCTGGAAAGGATGATAAAGGCCCTGTTTGATGGAGCCGGCCGCCATGTCCAGGAATTTGTTTTCCACATCCACTGGTGTGGAGAGGTACTTCCAGAGGATTGTGTCTTCGTTCATGTTGGGCGCATACTTCCGGAGGGTAGTTAAGTACTGCTCGGCCACCTCTTCCTTGAACGGTACGCTGTACCACCGCTCCGCCCCGCCATCCTTCAACTGGTGGGGGGCAAAGCGCGACAGCAGCCCCGTATGCCTGCCCGGCGGCGCCTGAGAGGGGTCATGGACGGTAGGGAAACAGCAGTTGAATCCCGCTTGCTTCCGCAACTCGCCGCCATAGGTCGCTTCATAGTCCGCGATCAACTCAGCGTCGGTCTCGTAGCCCAGGAGGTAGATAAAGGCCTTGTCGATCTCCGGGTTGGCGGCCGCCGCAGTAAAGCGGGGCGCTTCCTTCAGGGCGAGATGCAGACCCATGAGACTGTATTTTTCCCACATCCACCCTTCAATCTTTTTCCCAAATGTCCCGTCCAGATTTTCTTTTCCTACCAGGTTCAGAAAGGTCTGGTTGGGGTCTAAGGTGCTCACGACGGCCTTGTTCGCCGTAAACACCGTGCCATCCTCCAATTCCACTCCCGAGGCCCGGCCATTGTCCAGAATAATTCGCCTGATGAGCCTGGAATTCATCACTACGCCGCCATTCTCGCAGATGATCTTATGGAGCGACTGGGCGACGTTATGGGAGCCCCCGACGACCAGCCGGTAGTTGGCGGCCCGGTCGAGGTAGAGCAGGAAGAGGTAGCCCATCCCGGCGTCGTTGTATCCTAAACCCCAATGGGTGGTCAGATACAACATCAGCGCTTTGACATGTGCGTTCTCGAAATATTCGTCCACCAGTTGCTTGGGCGACTTCTCCGAGAACTCCGCCAGCTCCCGGCCGATTTCGGTCTGCTGCAAGGCCACCAGCTGGTCCAGCGCCGGGACTGCCGGGACATAGGTCGCCGGACCGATAAACCGCGATACCGCCCTCTGCGCTATACGGGCAAGCGTACGATAGGCCTCGGCATCCCGCCGGGAAAATTGCGCTATCGAAGCGCAGGTCTTATCCACGTCGGAATATAGGCCCAGGCACCTCCCGTCGGTAAGGGGCAGGGCGAACTCCAGGGTGGGATGGATATGCCTTACCCGGTAGTTGCGCTCCAACTCAAAGTCGTTATAAACGGGCGCATAGTCTACCATCATCATATATACGGCATGCGTGTTGTGGCGGTACTCGGGGAGGGGGACCTCTTCCGTAGCCAATCCACCGCCCACCTCCAGCCGCCTCTCCAGGAGCAGGACCTTTAACCCCGCTCTGCTCAGGTAGGCGCCCAGTTCCAGGCCATTGGGACCAGCGCCGATGACAATTATATCAAAACGTCTCTCACCCATCTTCTCCTCCTTAGTAAGTTAGAATTGTTTCCCACCCTACCATCTGCTGCCGTGCCTTTCCCAGGGTTTAGTCAAATCAAAATCATCGGCGATGATCTTGTAACAGTTATAGCCCTGCCAGTTGAAACCACCGCCATAGGGAGGCCAGGCCGATCCGGTGGCGTATAAATCCTTAATCGGTGTTTTGTGCCGCGCCAACTCGGGTACCGGACGGTAACGACCGTACTGGCTTGGAATCCCCGCATCGATGACCGCCCAGTTGCCCTCGGGCGCCATGTTGGCCAGACGGCTGTGATCGTAAGGTGTAAGCGGCACATAGCCGATGACGTTGTCCCAGGTCATGTTCGGGGCGGGCTTGCCCCATTCCCTGATCCCCTCTTCGGCGTGACGCTTCTTGTCCGCCAGCCACTCCTTTTCGCTCAGCTTGTTGCCCGGCAGGATGAACTGCTCCGTCATGATGGTGCACTTGCCCGCTGGCGCCCGGTGCGGGTCCGAGTGGTAGGCAAACATGCAAAGCTGCAGGTCTTCCGGGCCGGGCATCTGGCCCAGCCTCCGCTTCGACCAGCACCTGTCCAATTCCTCCGGGTCTTTGCTCACGATGCTGACGTGCCAAGTCTCGTTGATGTCCGGATTATCCCGGGCGGCCGTATACCGGGGCGGTTCGTGGAGTGCCCAGGTATACCAGGTGATGCAGGTGTCCCACTTTTGCAGGTGTTCAACCCTTCTGAGCAGGCGCCGATCGAGGTGTTGCTTGCCGATGAGCTTGAAGCAGAGGCTGTGAGGATCGAGGGTGCTCACCACAAACTTCTTTGCTTCGATCCGGGAGCCGTCGGCGAGCATGATCCCCTGCGCCTTCCCGTTCTCGATGATCACCCGGTCAACCTCATGCTGCGTGAAGATCTTGCCCCCGTCGGCCAGGAAGATCTTTACCGCTGCGTGGGCAAAGTTATGGGTGCCCCCGAGGACCCAACGGAGAGCAGGCGCACCCAGGGCATGAAAAAGGACATGGAGCCCCATGCCCCCTTCGCTGGGCCGGGCGTTGGCCGCCGATTGCATGTTCCGTAACAGCATCGCAATCAGGGCATCGCTTTCGAAGAGGTCCCGCAGTGCCTCCAGCGGGGACTTGATCATCCACGAAGGATCTATGCCGGCGCGCGGATCGGCTATCAGCCGGTCCATGGCGTCTGGTCCTTCCGCCGGCGGCGGATTCAATACGTACTCGATGTAATAGGGTGCCCAAATCTTCTCGTAGGGTTCGCGCAGTTTGACCCAGGTCTCGGCGTCCCGTTCCGACAACTGCGCAATTGATTTGGCGGAAAGTTCGCCCGCGGGATCGGCCGTCCGGCTATAAACCACCACGCTGGAACCGTCCTCCTTGAATATCCCCCCGACGGCCGCCTTCGTCTGCGCCAGTTCTCCGCCCAGTTCGCGCCATTCCGGAAAGTCCCTCGCCGTAGTGAGATGATACAGGGCGGCAACTTCCGTGGCGTGGTAATCACCGAGAAAACCCGGCGCCGCCCCTTCGTCCGTCGTCCATCCGCCGCCAGCTTCATGCCGCTTCTCGAAGATGCCCACGCTCATCCCTCCGTATCTCGCCAAATACATCCCCAGGATCAGCGCCTTGTTCCCTCCCCCAATGATAACCGCATCGAAACTCGCATCTGCCATTTCCTTTCTCCTTTTGCACTTAGAATTCCGCAGGTCCCGGGTGATTGCCCCGAAACAGCATGCCCACCACGTGCATGATCACCCGAAAACGGAGCACCGACTTCATCATCTTGAATATGTCCTGGCGCTGTATGCCCGCCCTGATATGCCAAATGACGGGCTTGGTGGTGTGAATATTGAGCAATAGCATGCCTTCCCTCAGTTCCAGGCTGGCCACCTCTGCCTCAAGCTCGGTCTTTCCTAAGCCGGTTGATCTCATTCTCATCGTTTGTTCCCCTTTCGCGTCATTGCCCATATTGGGAAATCACAGCACAATGAATGAATCATCATTCATTGTGCTGTGACCTGCGGTTATCACGGCTGCGCGGGACTGTCAAGGAAAGATTTATGGAGCCTTGCGACTGACTGAGTCTGGTTGTTTTGGGTATAGTTTTTCCGTCTTTTCGGTCATCATACCGCGGATGAAAACATCGCTTATCTGTTGGGCCGCCTCGCTGATACTGTGCTTCGACTGGGTTGAGAGGAGCCAGTAGCGCACCATTTCATCCAGGGCCCCGAAGAGAGCCCGTTTCATAATTCCGGGCGCCAGCTCCCGACGAATAAGGCCTTGTTCCTGCCCTTCGGTGATAATAGAGCGGATCAAGTCCAGGTATTCCATGAAAGGTTTGTTGACATATTTCTTCATGAACTTGGCGCTCTGGCGGACTTCAATGCCCAGGACTTCCGTAAGCCGTCTCTGCTTCGCCACCATGGACAGGTGATTCATAACGAGCCGTTCGATTTTCCTTAAAGGGTTCTTTTCTTGCTCCAGGTCTTGGCGAATGTCTGCGACAATTTTACCTAACTCCTGCTCGAACAGGGAGATCAGGATGTCATCCTTATTCTTGAAGTATAGATAAATTGTGCCATCGGCAACTTTGGCCTCCTTGGCGATTTCGGAGACGCGGGCGTTATGAAAACCCTTCTCGGCAAATACCTTCACGGCGGCGGTAATTATTTTCGCGTGTTTACTTTCATCTTTCATAGATAATGCACCAATCTGCCATCTCTGCTAGGTCAGGCGAATAACATCCCTGAGGCCTTCGATAACGATCTCAGCGCCCTTATAATAGCACATGTATGCCCCCCTATAAAGACAACACTAATTTTCGGATAGCCCTTGGCCTGTTCACTCTATTAGAGGAAGGAATTAAGACCAGTGTTTTTTATTGAAGCGGCCGATGTTGAACGGCCTAAGTTGCATGGCAATTGTTTTAACGGAAAACCTCGCCGCCGTCCACAACAATCGTTTGTCCAGTAAGGAAATCCGAGTCTTCAGAGGCCAGGAAAACCGCCGTCCCGACAAGGTCTGTCGGCTGTTGGGCTCGCCGAAAGCATCGGCCCCGTGTTGCCAGTTCATCCAGGCCTTCGGTCTTTCCGGGCATGTCGGCAATGGCCTCACTCATGGTGTAACCCGGTGAGATGCAATTGACGCTGACCTGATGCCGTCCCAGTGCCCTCGCCATACTCCGCGTAAGGGCAATTATTGCCCCTTTGGAACAGGTATAGGGGAGCAGGGCCTCCAATCCCGTATCGGTGGTATTCGAGGAGACGTTGATAATCTTGCCTTTTCCAGCAGCAAGCATATGAGGGACCGCGGCTTTCATGCATAACCAGCTTCCTTTCACATTCACGGCATACATCCGGTCCCAATCCTCCGGCTCCCAGGAGTCCCACCGCCTCATCCCGATGCCGTAATAGATGGCGGCATTGTTGAGCAGGATGTCTATTCTTCCGAAGCGTGCCATGGTCTTCTGCGTCATCTCCAGTGTGCTGGGCAGGCTGGATACGTCCGTGGGAACAGCTAAAGCATCCCCGCCCTTAGCCGTAATCTCGTCGGCCGTCTTTTCTGCATTCGCGAAACTGATATCGGCAATCACGACCTTGGCTCCCTCCCCGCTGAATCTGAGTGCATATTCTCGCCCTATTCCCCGGCCTCCTCCCGTGATAATGGCCACTTTATCTCTTAGCTTCATCTTTCGCTCCTTTCTTACTTTCTCTACTTGGCGGCCGGTTGTGGTGCTGGCAAGAAATGTTACGGATAGAACTGAAAATGTACCTCGGGACACGATATTCCGTATTTTGTCCTCCCGGGTGATGTGGCTCAATATAGGAAACAAACATGGTGTGTGTCAAGATTAATTGGTTGCTGCCGGCCGCTTTTAGGGCCTCCGCCCCTTTTCTCTTGACTTATTCGGCCATTGTTATATTAACTTTACACACAACTGATATTATTTTATGTTTCCGCCGGGATTAAATATAAAAAAAATTTTCTTTTTCCACCAAGGAGGGCGAAAATGATCTTCAGCAGGACAGGGGGGAATTTGCGGAAGACCGGTTTGGTGTTGATAACGGCCATGTTGCTGACTGCAAGTATCGTCTGCGGCGCGGACTCCCTGCCAAAATCTTCGGCAACGCAGTGGGAGGCCAAGGCCGAACCGATTGAATGGAAAAAAATCACTGAAGCAGCCAAGAAGGAGGGGATGGTATCCGCCTATTCCGCCGGCTGGGGGCCCGCAACAAGGACGGCTCTGACGGAAGCATTCAAAGCCAAGTACGGCATAAGTCTGGAATTTACCGCATTTGGTCGCGGTGCGGAGATGTCGGCCCGTGTGGAAAGAGAAAAGGCGGCGGGTCTGAACCTGGCCGATTTCTTCCCTACCGGGTCGGGAACCCTGATCACCATCATGAAACCGATAGGCCTTCTGGGAAACATCGAGCCGCTCCTGGTCCTGCCTGAAGTGACGGACCTGAAGGTATGGGGCGGTAAGCTTCCCTTCATAGATAAGGCTAAAACGGCCTTTGCCATGACCGCCAGCCTCCAGCGCTATATTCTGTACAATACCGACCTGATCAAGAAAGGGGAGATAACGAGCTTCAAGGATTTGCTGAAACCGCAATATAAAGGGAAGATTACCATGAACGATCCCACCATG
>ORJL010171968.1_pt1 | contig 20623 bp, 29 predicted proteins | sample 1779941 | NCBI WGS metagenome assembly ORJL01 (sample SAMEA104232317, study PRJEB22302) | groundwater metagenome | biome: forest; feature: aquifer; material: groundwater | place: USA | collected 2011-08-07 | depth 5.8 m | reverse complement strand
TTATTTAGATAATAATTTATTAATCTTGTGGTCACTGCTTCTGGATTAAACCTGTTATTAAGAGTTTTTACATCATCTTTGATCTTAACTGTTAAAAAAGAGTTTTCCTTTTTACTTATTTTTTGAAGTATCTGATATAAATCTAACCCTTTCCCAGGAGAAAAAAGTAAACCAGATCTTTTATCAATTGTTTCTTTAATCCCCCCTATCTCACTTCCAATCACGGGCTTACCTGCAGCCATTGCTTCTACCGCAATCCTTCCAAACGGTTCTGGCCAGATGGAAGGAAAGACCACTAAATCCGCTTGAGCATAAATCTCTGGAACTTTTTCATAAGGAACTGGAGCATGAATCTCAGCATCTAACTTGTTTTTTTTGATGATCTGCAGCAACTTTTCTTTAAGCGGACCATCTCCATACAGATCACAGCGGCAATTAATTCCAATTATCGCTTTTATTAATACTTGTGGGCCTTTATACCTGGTCAGAGAGCCAAGATAGATTATCTTAATTTTATTTGCCTTTGTTCTCAAAGAAAAATGTTTATCTTTACCTTTAACTTTCTTGAACATTTCAAAATCAATAATATTAGGTATAACTACACTCTGATGTTTATGCTGGAGCAATACTTTTTGTACATATTCGCTGATAGCAATTAAATGGCAATATTTTAAAGAATGATTTAATCTCTTATAAAATTTATATACATATAGCCAAGAGAAAAGATTATATTTCAGATACCAGCTATTTCTAGTCTTTCCTATTTCTGAAGATTGCAGCTGACAGAAGACGAATTTGCCCCAAGAGCAGATTTGCTTACATTCTCTTTCCCCGTAATACATCCTATCTCCCTTCGGGCAGAGAGCCGGATAACTTTCGATGGTTGCAAATAAAAGCACTTTCAATTTTCTTAGCTCTTTTGCGGCAATAAGGCTTGTGCCTATGAAATGAATTCGGTCAAATTTATGTTTGCGCTGCAATTTTATTGTTTCTCGAACGATAGACTTAGGAAAGACTAAACTTCTGTTCAGATTATTAATGATTCCCTGAGGTTTTTCCCCAGTTTTTAAATTGCGAAAAACTCTCACGGAATTTACTATTTCAGTTTTATTTAATCCGGGAGCAGCTGAGGTCAAGACCGAAACATTAATTTTACTTTTAGCTAATGCTTCCGCTACTTGCTTTAGATTAATCTCTCCCCCGCCCATAACCACGGGGGAATAATATTCTGAGATAAAGAGTACTTTCATTCTAAAAAAGCCAAGAAAATTGCTTTATAATCATTATGATTTTAGGTTCAATTCATTTTTATGATTTGATATAGAGAAATGCGTTAATTAGTACAATTATTTACGCATTTCTAATATGAATCTTTGCCAAATATTTTTACTAATCATCGCAAAGATTCATAATATAGTAAAAGCATTAAATATTCGAACAGGGATCATATGCTTTTACTATACTCGACTGCGGTCTCCTAATATTAAACTATTTCAGTTTAATATATTAGGAGAAGCATTATCTTGCTAGTTAGCAAGATTAGAAAGCAGCAGCTTTCTTTAAATGTTCGATATATCAAATGTGTTTGATATTACGAGACTCGGATATCGAGTATATGTTAGCGCACTAACATTACTAGACCGCAGTCAAGTATAATTTAATGCTTCGAGTATAACTTATAGTAAACTTCCAAATAATTATTAACACTAGTTTCCCAATCATATTTTCTTATCGCTTCTTGATTATACTTTCCCTGAGCAACTAAAATCACTTTTTTCGCTAAATCTGCGCTATTCCTGCTCTCAAAAAGAAGATACTTTCCTGAGACTATTTCCGGAAGGGCTCCCGCATTACTGATTACCGCAGGAATGCCCATGGTTATTGCTTCTACGGCATTAAAACCAAATCCTTCCGCAATGGAAGGAATTACTGCACAATCAAAAGCTTTGAGGTAATAGCGCAATTGTTGGTGGGGAACCGAGGGAATGATCTTGATCTTATCTTGAAGATTGAGTTTTTTGATCAAAGCCATTAATTGGGCATGTTTTTGAGGATATTTTTCTACAGAACCAAACATAAGTACTAAGACCGAATTTGGCAGCTGCTGGAAGATGAGCGGAACTGCCTGAATTAAGTATTCAAAACCTTTAGATTCTCCCGGCCTGCCCCAGGAGAAATAAACAAACTTATTTTCTAATCCTAATTCTTTTTTGATTGTTTTAACTTTCTGTTGGTCTAAATCTTTGTCATTCCAAAATTCGTAATCTAAACCATTATAGATTGTCTCCACTTTGCTAGTGGAAATTTTTCTAGGAAGCTTTAGATTCAGCAAATCTTTTTTAGTAGCATTAGAGACACAAACATAATAATTATAGGGTAGGATATAAATAGCTTTTTCTAAGAGATCATGGAGAAAGCATTTCCATCTTGGAAAACTAGTTAGCTCTTTCCATTTTCCCACCCAAACTTCATGTACGGTAATAACTACCGGCTTTCGGGCAATTTTTCCCGCCAGCCAGGCTGGTGGTGCGCCATTAAAAGTAGTGGTTTGGATTAGATCATGTTTTCTAGCTAATTTAATCGCTTTTAGAAGCGCAGTAAAAGTAAAAATATAGCGGGAGTTTAGAGAATCCACTCTATGCACCTGCACTCCCTTAATCGTTTCCTCTTTTTTAGTATTTTTTAGACGGTGAGTGATCAAGCTGACTTCATGCCCTAATTTGACATAATTCTCAGCCAGATTCTTAAAAACAACTTCTGCACCGCCGTAGTGGGGGATATAATTTTCGCAGATAAATAGGATTCTCATTTTTTAAGTTGATTATTAAGAACCTTAATATTATCTTTAATTTTCTGGTGATGGTTATCATCATTATTATTTTCTAAAGCTTCTTTTCTGACTAAAACTTCAATTTTCTTTTCTATTCTTTTCATGGAATTGTAATTATAAAAACATAAACTCAATAGGATGAAAAATCCGATTACCACAAAAAAGTCCAGCCGGCGATAAAAGTTTAGAGGAGCGATAATTGGATCCAGAATACTAGGGATCAGAGCTACAAAGATCAATACTGCCCAGCATCCTTGCCAAACCAAGAATTCGGATTTGTTTAATTCCTTACGTTTATATTTGACGAAAGTAAAATAGGTCATTCCCAGACCAAAAATAACTCCTAATAATTGGATCCAAAAGGTAGTGTTCATTTTATCTGTTCACCTTAACATCTTTTCCGTCAACATTTTTAGCACAATCTTCACTCCATCTATTATGGTAGTGCCTTTATATTTATCTGCATAGATGGTTTCGATGGGTATTTGAGTATATTTTAATCCTGCTTTTCCTGCCCGGGCAATCATCTCCGTTTCGATGTAATAATCGCTGGCGTTCCAGCGTATTTTTTTATAGGCTTCAGCAGTAAAAGCCCGATAGCCGCACTGGCTGTCTTTGATTTTAATTTTAAATAAACTTCCGGAAACATTATTGATAAAGTTATTTCCAAATTTTAAGACTAAAGGCATGGCTTTATTTTCTTTCCGATGGGAAAAGACAATCTCGTTTTCTTTTAGGGCCTCTAAAAAACGGGGAATTTCTTTAGGTTCATGCTGGCCATCCCCATCTAATACTACTATTCTTTCAGCCCCCATTTTCAAAGCTTGGTCACAGCCAGTTTTTAGGGCTGCTCCTTTACCCAGGTTTACGGAATGCTTTAATACCGTCACTCCCAGCTGGCTTGCAGTCTCAAAAGTATTATCAGTAGATCCATCGTCCACGATAATGATGTTGGGAAGATATTTTTTAGTTTCCAATACTACCCGGCTGATATTCTTTTCTTCATTATGTACCGGAATAACCCCGAAATCGACCATATTTAGGCTATTTAGCTAAAATTAGATTTATATAAGTTATGGAAAAGAAGGATAATTTTTAGGAGCTTGGTTAAACCTTGCTCAGGGCTTAGCACACAATCTTCAAAGGGGTATTTTAGTGGGGATAATAGGAAGAATAAGAAGGCAAAATAAAAACATGATAGCACAGATCCTCAGCGAGTCCTTTCGGGGATTTGCTGAGGTTTTTCATAATTAACGAGTTTAACTCCGCTACTTTCTTCTTTTTCATCCTTTCGCTGAACCAGATGATGAACGCCTAGCAAATCTTCCATCATCCCATACTTTAACATGGTTTCCACACTGGCTAGCGCCAATCTTAAATTAGCAGCTAATAAAGGCACATCGGCCACAGTTATAATTAAATCTGCATTGAGAATGACCCCTTTATTCAGCGTCCGGTCAATTAATTCTACAATTCCGGTGGTGGTGTTATTAGTTTCCATGTGATATAATTATTATTTTCAGTTTTCCACAAAAGAGTAGGGCGCAAAAGGGCCGGCTACCTGAAAGGGAAAATCCTCGGCTTTTTTTCCTAAAAATTCTGTGATTTTATTGATTTCTTTTTCTTCAATCAAAACTGATAGGCTTACCAGCAAATCTTTTTCTTCTTTGAGAGAAATGCGGGAATGGTTAGTTACTACCTCCACAGTTATTTTTTTTATTCCTCCAGAAAATTCCTCTTTTAATTTATTAACTTTCTCTTGAAAAACCTCTTGGGTTTTCGCCTTGGCTTTGCCCTGCAAAAGATAACTTACACCAAACCCTTTTCCTTCCAAACTTCTTTCAATATTTTTTATATCTTTATGTTCAGACGCTTCCTGAAGCAATTTCTCTTTTTCATAATAAATTCTTAAGCCATATTCTTTTTTCTTTTTAATTTTATTCCAGATTCTTTCTAAGTTTTCCTGATCATCATCTAACCACTTTTTAAGATTACTCTGGGCAAAATCTGTTCCTTTTTTGATAATCGTGTTAAAAGATAAAGGGATTACTCCTTCAAAATCTTTCATAGCCTGATCAAGTATTCTATTATGAGTAATTATCATCTCTTTAATCTGGTTAGGATCTTCCGTGGGATAAGGTTTTTCTTCGCAGTCATGAACTAAAGCGCCAAAGTTTCCTTCCCCGATGATATAAACATCTTTTTCGGCAATACCTTTCTCCTGCCAGTCTAAATCAAAGCCAAATCGTACCACACCATAAACATAAAAAGCATTATCTGGCATTCTGTGCCTCCAAAACCAAAGGATTGATTAATTTTGTTAAAGCATCATCAACTAAACCATCTAAATCAGCCCTGATTTTATCTGCTGTTTTTTCCAGATTATTTTCTTTCTTGATTTTCTCTAAAGTTTCATCCAATTTCATGAAAGCAAGGCCCAGTTTTTCAGCTTCTTCTTCCCGCAGGGAATTGCCTTCGAGACGATGAATTGCTTGTTTTTGCAGAACATCTTTAATAATTTCCACTAAAGCAATCACTAAACCCAATAAGCCTTCCTTAAGATTGTCGCTGTCAACTTTAATGGTCATTCTTCCAGTACCTTGTAACTACTTTCATCTAAATCAATAATTTTGTTATTTTCTTTTCCCATTAAATTGATTTTTATCTCTTCACTTTTTCTTCTTAGTTTTTCTTTTACTTCCGGGTTTTCCAAAGCCGATCTTAAGGCCATTTTTATTATTTGATCAAACATTTTTTTACCTTAGCTTTTTTCACTTCGTTAACTCCAGCACCAAAATCCCCTTGCGGTATTGTTTCTTTTTAATCTCTTTAAAATAACCGGGCAGCTCAATTTCTTTTTCGAAGTTATCTGCTTCGATACGTAAATTTTTGCCTTCTACTCTCCAACTTACCTTTTCCTGCGGGACTTTCACCGCCAAGGTTAATTTATTGCCTTTTTTCCCGTAGAAGTAATCGTCATGTATGGAAAGTTCAGAAGTTTCTTTCTTGATTTCGTTCATTATCGGCCTGACAGAAATATTTGCTTCAAAACCCCACTTTTTCTTTTCTCCTTTTTGGAGATTTTCTTTAATTTTCTCGTCCACTTCTTTAAATCGTTCCTGAAAAGTTTCCGTCTTCCCCAATTCTTTAAAAAAATCTCCTAAGATAGGAATGCTTCCTAAGAAACTTTCGGTAATACTTTTTTCTTTTTTGTCTTCTTTCTTTTCAGTCATTTTTTCTCTTCTTTTTTTAGTTTATAAAGCCCAAAAAACTTTGCTGAGAATAAAAAAGGGACTTTAATTAAGGCTTTTAATTTACTGGTTGGCCCTAATTCAAGCTCGGCTCCGCCGACTAAAGGATACTTTACTTTGGCGATTAGCTTTCCATTTTTAATTCTTGCTCTTGCTGTAACCATTTTTTTTATCTTAAATTAGCCAGCCATTGCTTTATCCCTTTTTCAGATTCTTCTACTTCTTTTGGTGGTTCAACTTCTTCCAACTTTTCAGCCTCTTTTTCCAGTTCTTTCCCTCTGGAGGTGATTATACCTTTCGCCTTACTCCCTTCCATCTCTATTCTTCCTTCGTTTTCTAAAGTGCTTAAAGCTTCTAGCACTTCTTCTGTTCCCACCTTGAATACCCGAGCTAACCTATACTTGTTTTCTTTTCCATATCTTAAGAGATATCTTACAATATCCTCTTTTATTTTTAGGTTTTCCATATCTTTTTTTATTGCTTATAAAGTATCTTTCACTTTTAAGCTAGAGAAAAATATTTTTTATTTTTCTCGTTTTCATTTAAATTTTTATAGTAAACTCTCCATTAATTTCTTCTACTACCACTTCTTTCCCTTTCCAGAGGCTAATATTCTCTCTAACATTATATCTCTCGCTCTTGCTGATATATTTACTAATAAAATTCTGTAAGTTTCTCTGCCTTTTCTCGCTGGCTTTGGTAATACTATGCCCCAGTGTTCCGTCCCCCTTTAACCTGCAGTAAAAATCTTCTTCAAAGGTTTTGTCATCAGTTGTTTTCAATCTCACAATGACCACGTCGTTATCACTAAATCCTAATCCTTGGGGCTTATGTTTTTTCCAAATATCATCAATTCGTCGTAAGGTTGCTTTTTGTATGATTGCTTTCATGGTGGACCTCCAATAAATTCTTGTTTTCTTGCTGTACAGTCAGCTTTTTCCAGCCGCAGGAGCAAGCTTGTTCGTGTTTGGTAAATACAGACTGGCCGCATTCGGGACAAAATGCTTCCGGACTGCATTCAAGCTGTCTCCACGCCGGCGCATTTAAGTTTGTGCCGGAAGGGAATGCTAGTCCGAATTTAGCTGCGGTTTCAAAACTGGCTAAAGCCGCTCTTAACTTTATTCCCAAGATTTCCGTTCCGGCTAAATCTATCTTAATATCAGCATTGATCACCAGACCTTTATCTAAAATGCGGTCAATCAGATCTGGCAAGGCCGTATTTGAGGGAGTATTCGTCATTTTAATCTGCCCCCTTGTCGTAGATTCTCTCTTTTGACCTAATTATGGTATGTTTTGATTTGACCAGCTTTGCGGGTAATGTAGTCTTCGCGGGCTTAACAACAGCAAATGTATTTAATTTGCCATCCCTCTCAAGTTTTATCCATCTATTTCCATAAATCCTTTTGGCTGGCTTGACGATAGAATATTTTGGCTTTGCCGGTACCGTAGAATGGGTTGCCTGGAATCGGTGGATGGATTTTGGCTGTAGTCCATCTTCATGCAGCCGGCTAAGACAACTGCTTGGATTTAAATTAGGCAACTTACCGGCTTTTTTTGCTTTCATTAAAGCCCGATTCGCCTCTACTTTTAATTTATATCTTCTTCTTTGCTGAAACAAATTCATTCGGGCATTATCCCGCCATTGCTTACTTTTTTGGATGGTTCTCAGTAAAAAATTCTTTCTTTTTCTTCCTACCATAGCACTTTTTCCCACTGAAAACTTGCCAACTGAATCAACCATTATAAACACCTCTTTTTATCTGCCATTTTTTAAAGTTCCCGAATCTTCATATCTTCAGATAAACTTGCCATTATTTCTTCCGCCCTTTTTCGTTCTTCCAGGAGCAATTCATTTTTCTCTTCATATTCTTTTTTGGTTATTTCCCCTATTTCAAACAACAAGCGATTTTCTTTAATTTGACTGCCAATTTTTTGGAGATTATATTTTTCTTGTAAGGCAAAGTTTCTTAGCAGCTCTAACATCCAAATCATGTCAAACGGCTTTAGGGTAATTCCCACTGTCCTTAATAGTAAGTCATCAATGAGGAACATCTTGTGTTTTTGGTTATATTTTAACCAGCTTTAATGTTGATATCGACAAAGGAGTACGCCGGCCAAGGTCCGGTATAAATAAATTTTAGATTTTGATATTTTTGTTCTAATTCCCCCACCTTGTCGGAAAAGTTAGCAAAGTTAGTTTTTCCCGCCAAAAATGAATTATTTAATAACAGACGCTCACTGAATTTATCTCCTTGGGCGCTTTTTACACTGAGTTTATTCAATTCTTCTAAAATCTCTTTGCTTACTTCTTTTGGTATTTCCCCGAATTCTTTTTTTATTACTTTAATCCCCAATTCAATTTTATCTTTGATTAACTCTAAAGTTTCTTTGACCTTTGGATAGGATTTAATTAATACTGTTTTTAGAATCTCCTGATCCTTAAAGACCGTGCCAAAAGCCATGGGGACAATAGTCATTCTGGCCGCAAGTTTATTTAATATTTCTGCATGAAGCAAGGCTTCTTTTTCTTCTACCATCGGATGTAAAGCGGGATAAAAACTAAATAAGACCGCTATATCTTTAATCTCAAATTTTTGAATGGGTTGGTCTTTTAAACCTTGAAAATCTAGCTTAATATTCTGATTGTTAGTTATTCCATAGACATAGAAATATTTATCTTTTGAAACATCCTCAAATACGATAGAAACCTCTTGCCCGTTTTTTAGGGTTTTTTGTATGGTTATTTCCAGTTCTCCTTCTTTTTGCCGTTTATTTTTTTTATTTTTTTCCATTTTAAGCTCGGATCAGCATTTCTGATAATAAAGAACTGGCATTAACATGATTCTTCAGCAGAATTTCTGCCTGCTCTTTTTTGGTTATGCTGTAAATCTTGCTTTTTAGTTTATATTCATATCTTAGTAATCCTTCTTTTTCTAGTTCATGCAAGGTCGGATACAAAGTTCCCGGAGAAATAAACACTTTAAATTTTTGGTAGAGCACCTTAACCAAATCAGTGCCGCACATTGGATTGGTAAGAAGCATAGAGACGAGAATGTTTTTAAGTTCTTTTTTAACTAAATTATCCACCATCTCCGGACTGAGATTATCTATTTCTTTCTCTAAGTTTTTATCGGAAAGCATCTTTACTTTGTTGAAAGAAATAATCATGCGGTCATGAGTTTCAACTAAATTTTTTATTTTAGAAGAATCCAATTTGTCGATATTATAAATACAAACTACCTGAGCTTGTTTTTTCCATTTTTCCTCCCAGAACTCCAAATCCAGCTCTAAAGAAGAACCATCCACCACAATTCTTTCTTTTGGCTTAACTACTCCCGGTCTTTTGATACGGCAGTCAATTTGATGTTCCTTAAACTTTTTTTCCCAAAAAGCAGTCTCAGTGGTAACAAAAACATCAGTATCCATTATATAAGAAAAAACAGTTTCTTCAATATTGGAATTATTGCATAAGTGCAGGCAGTGATGAGCTAAACTGATTATCTGGTTTATTTCCATTTTTCCTCTTTCTTCCTTTGGTTTTTTTCTCTAGCACTAAAAAAGTTTAATTGCTATCTCCTATATCTCCCCTTCTGATTTTTTTCAACAGCTTAAAGCTGGTAATTTTTGCCTCTTTATCAGTTAAAAATTCAAAAACCTTCAAAATATCATAGGTTTCCGGTATGGATTTCTTATCCAGCACATCACATAGCACTCTCCAGCCTTCATTGTTTTTTTCTATTAAAGAGATCCCTTCCGGCTCTTTATTGAGCAATTTTCTGATTTGAGGAACAACTTTTTCCTGTATTTCTAAAAGGTTCATTTTACCCCACCCCATTTAATCATTCTAAAGTTTTCTAACAATTTTCATCTGCTCATTAAAATGCTGCAGATTTTTGGTTTTGGAAGTAAGCACATCTCCCAACATTTGCTTGATGGATGATTCATCAAAATTATTAGCCTGTTTTAAGGCTTGAGCTACCATTATTCCTGCTCTGGTTCCTAAGCCGCTCCCTTCGGGAAGTTTTTCTCTCAATGTTCTCAGCATATTGGCTATTACTCCGGCTGGTTTTGGCTCAATTTTAGCCTGTTGGGAAATGATTTTGGTTTCTGTCTCTTGATCATAGTAATCCATATAAATTCCTGCCATCCGGTCTAGTAAAGCGTCCTGGGCCCGATGGACTCCAGCATATTCCAAAGAATTAGAAGTAAAAATCACCCGAAAATCAGGATGTACTTTGACATAGCGCTCTTCTCCAAATTGGGTAGGAAGCTCTAAGACTCCTTCACTAAAAATAGAAAGCAGAACATTATTGGCTGCGGCTTTAGAACGGCTAAATTCATTGTAAATTAAAGTATAACCATACTTACAAGCTAAGGTAAGAGGGTTATCCACCCATTCCGCTTTTAATATATCTTTATCTTTAAAGACATTATGAATATATTTATCTCGGATAGAAGTAGTTTCCACTTGTGAATAACCACCAATTAAATCAGTAGTGGTTATGCTCTCATCTCCGTTAATCCAGACCACCGGTCGGCCTAATTCTTTGGCTACCTGCAAGGCCAGGATGGTTTTGCCGCAGCCGGTTGGCCCAATCAGATGAACAGGATATTTCAAGGAGAGCCAGTTTTTTACTCTGGATTTAATTCCTTTCACTGATTCTGTTTCCACCCAGTTTTTCACTTCCGGCACTAAATGTTTTGTTTCTACTTTTTCCCGCTCAATTTCTTTTCTCATCTCCGACAAAGAAGCATCAATTTTTTCTAACTTCTCTAATTTCTCTTCTTTCTTTTTTTTACTCTCTAAGGTCTCATGAATCTGCGTACCTACAGATTTTCTCTTATGTTCAGCAAAATAAACCATCTATAATCACCCCTTTTGATAGAAGAAGATAACTCTCGAGCTCTTATATTACTTCCGTTTCGTGGTTTGTTTCGAAAATCGAAACTAAACTAGAATGATAAATCTTCTATTCGGTTTAAGAAAAATATTTTCTTATCTTCTACTTTATACAGTTCTTCTTCATAACCAGAAATTGCAGATAGAACTTTTTCTTTGATTTGCTCACAAACCCCTATCGCTAACCCGCTGCCAGAAATTATAAAAGTATCCGGCGAATTAGCCTGGATCTTAGTTATTATTTCGTCTGCTTTTTTCTCTATTTTTTCTTGGTGAATCGCTTGGATAAAAGCAACTCTGTTCTCAAAATTCTTGAATAAATCATCAATCTCAGACTTCAATTTATGAGAAGTTACGGCTCGATTCAATCTATTTCCAATATATTTACTAAAGAGACCATTTTGAACGAACTCTGCGATGTGTAAACCTTTAGTATTAAATTTATTGAATGTCTTTTTTTTAAGGGCATCTAACTCTAAATATTTTTTCTCTTTTTCCAGCTTTCTTAAAGTTAATCCCATTTGAAATAAAATTCTTAATTCACTATCTTTCACATATTTTTTAAAGAAATCCCATTCTCCTGTTTCACGTTGTTCTTTTACAAGATTGATAGTTTCGATGTCCTTAATGAAAGCTAAATCTCTATTTTTGAATTTTATAACCCATTCTTTTAATCTTTCATGGGTCCATTCTAACGTCCCTTTTGTCAGTCCTTTTGCTGCACTTTCAATAGGGTCCGGACTACTTTCAGAGGACATCCCCAAACTCCTCCAAGTAAGAAGAAATACTGAGGGGATTGTTATCAAGGATTATTGTGCTGCCTGGAAAAATAAGCATATTATCTAATTTAACTGGTGTTTCAATATATTTATCTAAATATTTTTCTCCGTTTCTTTCCAGAACAAAAACACCATCAGAATCATAATCTAACTCTTTAAGCAATTCTATCTTCAATTCTTTGGGCATATCCTTGAGCGAGATTAATTCGGTCATGTTATTTCCAAGTATTCTATTTATAGTTATAAACCTATTGTTTTATTTTAAATGTGTGTATAAAAATATATGTGTTCTGGACAGGCTGATTGTTAAAAATTGAGAATTTCTTTTTTCCGAAACCAGATATCAAACTTACATCTACTAAAAGCTCCAGCAGATTTATTTTCCTTCGTAAAAACTTAAAGAAAATCCATTAAATAAATCTTACCAGACATCTTACTTCTTTTTTTTAAATCCTTCAAACCTGTCCAATTTCATTAGCTTTTCCCTAACTGCTTCTTTGACAAATTCACTTTTGGTTTTGTAGCCAAATTCAGCAGTTTCTATTACTCGTTCGATTTGCAGGGCTAACTCATCGGGCAAAGGAATGTTGGTATATCTCTTGCGCATACCCATAAGTGACAAGTAACTTAATTTTATATTTAATCGAGGCTGGGTAAGTGATACATCAATTACCCATCGAAACCTATTTAAAGTAAAACATATTTTACAATGATTGTTTCGGTTTTCGAACCAAATTAAAAAAAGGGGTGGATAAAATAGCTGAAAAAGTAATCTCTTATAACTTAGGAGAGAATGTTCTATTTGATAAAGTAAATTATGGAGAAAATATTCTCATTCTCTATCAAAATACAACCAATCATCAGCAAATATTTCGTAATTTTATCAGCAAAATGGCTCAGGATGACATTCTTCTTTTTAACATTTCTCATAACTCCAATAAACTGGATTTTGATTTCAAACTCCGAAACTTTAACTTTAATGTCATTACTGAAGATGTGCTTCATGAGCTTAAAGGCCAGTTAGACCAATGCTTTAAGGAGAGGGAAGAAAAAAATAAGGAGATGTGTTTCCTCTCAGATTGGTCCAAAGCTAACCTCAATAATTGCCCCACTTTTTTTACTTTTCTGGAAGAATTGATTAAAAAATCCCAAGGCTTAAGTCCGCCCGGCTGGAAAAGGAAATTCCATCACAAAATTAAAATAAAAACTCCTTTTTTATTGATTAATGCCTTTGAAACATCTACTCTCACTGAACAGTTCATCCAGCAGCTTATCTCTTTACATCAAAGAGTTTATCTTTTGCAGGAAAACCAGAATACTTTTTTACTTCCTTCTCTTTCTCCTTCATTTGAGACCATTTTCCCAAAAGTCCATGTTCTGCCTCAGGAACTGCTGGAAAAAGTGGTCAAAGACAACTTAGAATTAATTACCCTGCTTTTTCTGGAGAGAAATCCTCAATCTGGCTACCAAGTCTTAAAAAACATTGCCCAGCATTTTCACTGCATTCTCTCTCAGGGCACTCTTTATCCTCTGCTTTATGGGCTGGAAAAAAATAATGAAATCAAAAAACAAAATGGCAAGGGAAGAGAAGTTATTTATTCTTTGACTCCCAAAGTAAAAATAGAACTGCAATCAAAAAAAGAAACCCAATTGCGGGCGTATCAGCATTTAGCCAGCTTTTTCGAGGGGGGGTAAGAAAAGGTTAATGCCAAACTTGAGAAAAGAAGGATACAATGAATAAAGAAACAAAGAAAAACGAGGAAAAAACATCTAAGCCAAAGATAGCTGCAGGAATAACACCAAGTGATCTCAAAAGCTTTTTAGAAAAATTTAGGTTGGATGTAGTTAGAAAAAGAGAAGTATATCGACTTTACCACCAAAAATGGAGTTACGCTGTTTTTATGCGGAACGATACCGAGAGTAAGAAAAAAATATCAAAGCCAGAGATAGCTGTAAGAATAACACCAAGTGATCTCAAAAGCTTTTTAGAAAAATTTAGGTCTGATGTAGCTAGGAAAAGAGAAGCATATCAACTGTACCGTCAGAAATGGAGTTACACTGTTTTTATGCAGAAAGATAAAATGACAGAGGGATAACATGATCAAGAAAAAAATAAAAAATGGGAAAAAAGCGCCAGAACCGCAGGTAGCAGTAGGAATTTCTCACGGCGATGTCAATTCATTTCTGGAGAAATTTAAAGCGGATGTAGCTGAAAAAACAAAAAAGTATCGGGAATTTGCTCAGGAGTCGCAGAATAAAAAAGGCGAAAAGCCTTTTAATCGTAAATATAGTAAATGAATATTTATTATTAGTAGAAATTCATAATTTCTACTATAAACCATTTCATATATCGAACGCATTCGATATTACGAGACGTTCGTGCGTCGAGTATACTTTATTTACGAGAAGAAAAAGCTTTAACTCGATTTCAAATCTCGAAACAAAACTAAAAACCAGCTAAAAAACCAAATCAGTTTTCTGTTGTTTTATTCCTGTCGAGAAAGAAACGTTATATAGTCTTCTCTTTTCTTTAAAAACCATAATGCTTGCAAAAAGCAGGTTAAACAATTAAATAAAGAGGTGAAAACAAATGGTAAGCAGAACACCAGATTCAACTGGGTTAGCAGAAGTCTTGGACAGAGTTTTAGACAAGGGTATTGTTATCGATGTCTGGGCAAGAGTGAACTTGGTTGGAATTGAGATATTAACTATAGAAGCGAGAGTGGTAATTGCTTGTGTGGATACGTTCCTACATTATGCTGAGGAAATAACCAAGATTGAACAGGCAAGTATAGCTGTTCCAGCTACTGCGTAAGTAAGAAAGGATTTTTTTATTTTTTTTTAATTCCTTTTTTTAAGTTTTGAGGTTAAAGTATAGTCAGGAAGCATAGTTCGGTGTAAATCATAATCATTCGTTTATGGATAAATTAAAGGAGGATGGTGAAGATGGAAATAAAAAAGGAAGTTGAGGGTAAAAAAAAGGAAGTTGAACATTTGACGATGAAAACTTCCGTAAAATCATACCAAGGAGGTATTGATTCGGAAAAACAAAAAATGGGTACTTACTCTAAAAAATTCGGGGCAACCGTAAAAGCTGAAAAACAAGAAATGAAGGATTATTCCAAAAAAATGGGAACAAGCGTCAGATCTTTACAGGCAGGGTACAAGAAACATGGAAAAGAGATGAGGGAAGCTGGAAAAGCCATGATTGCAGAGGGTAATAGGAAGATGAACGCTAAAGTAAAGGAATTCACTGGAGAGATGGGCGTTTATTCCAAAAAAATGGGAACCGGCGTTAGATCATTACAGGGAAAATATAAAGACCAAGTCAAAGAGAACAAAGAAGCAGTAGCTCATCTGGGAAATGGGGTTAAATTTCTCCTCGGTGGGATTAACAAGGAAAAAAAAGATTTTCATGCTTATGCCAAAGCTTTTTGGGGATAAATAAGGACTGGTAAGGAACTAAAATGGTTGGTGAAGATATTATTAATGAAATACTTGAATACCTAAAAAAAGCTGGACCTACCAATACTTTCCGGCTGGCTAGTGTAATGGACGTAGACCGAGCTAAACTTCTTAGCCTTCTTAAAAAATTAGAGGAAAGAGGAGCCCTAGAATTTGAGCGCGGCAATGCTATATTTATCAAGTTTATTTCTGGAGAAAAGCCCAAATCCGTTGAGATCAAAGAAGCTTCTCCCCCATCTGAAAGTAAAGTCAAAAGAAAGCCAGTAAAACCAAAAGCTTTACAGCTTCTCCAAACCGAAAATACCCAACTCCAAGGGAAATTATTAGAGTTAAAAGCAACCGTAAAAGAATTAGAACAGAAAGCTCATGCCCGTCCTAAGACTATTACGAGAACCGTCACGAAAACCATCATCAAAAAAGTACCGGTTACCAAAACCATCATCAGAAAAGTTCCGATAGTCAAAACAGTGGTTAAAAGAATTCATGTTCCTTCCTCCTCTTCTCCCCAAAAAGAAGAGAAAAAAACTGAAAAAGAATCAATTATAAAATTGAAGTTCAAACTTCCCACCTTCCAACTGCCTAAATTCATTTTTATGAAAAACATCAAAAAATTAAAAAAACCAGAATTTACTAAATAATGAGGTGAATAAAAAATGATAAAAAAACCAATACCTTTGGTCCCTACAAAAAAGAAACACGGCTTTGGCGTGCTGTTGGTAGGAACAGTCGTAGCCTTGATTTTGGGCATTTTAGCTGTTAATCTAGCTTGGCAGACCTTTTGGATCTGGTTAATCCTAGGTCTCGGTGTAGTGGTGGGAGTTTTAAATATCTTCCATGAAGAGGGAATTTTATTTATCTTAACCCTTTTGGCGCTAACTTTCATGCTTAACCTGCTGGCGAATATTGCTCTTTTCCCCAACTGGGCAGTAACTTTATTTCAGGCAGTAATCTACCTGCTTGCTCCGGTAAGCGTAATTATCAGCCTCAAGGTGCTGTATGCCTTAGCGGTTAAGTAATTAATGAAGAGGTAAAAGACAATGGCAACAATTAAACAATGGTTAAATTGGGTTAAATGTAACGTTTTGGAGCTAATAATTTTAATTTTGGTTTTAGTGCTCTTGGTGAAGGCTTTTTCCGCTCCGGTAGTGGAAGGAGCAGCTTTAGAAGTTCCTGTTGGAGAGGTATTAACGGAAGGAACACCAGTGGCAGAAATCCCTGCACCACCAACGGCAGAACCACCTTTAGAAGTAGTTCCAGTTGAAGAAACCGCTGCGAAATAATTAAGTCACTGTTAATTTCCCCCTCTTTTACACCACCCTTCAGCTGTCCGTGGGGGGGAAATTGGCCAGTGTTTGTTAAATTTGGCTCTGTTCAAAGAAATTGACATAATCAGGCTTTGGAGATGGACAGCTCGAATTTTTTTTAATTAGAACAGATTTATTAATCCCTAACTTTTTAAACTAATTTTAAGACAAGAGTTGCGGGGTTTGAATCTAAAACAAACCATCAAATTTCCATTTATTAGATGAAAACTAAGCGATTTATTCCGTCTTCTTCTCTTTAACCCAAATAATATGATATCCAAACTGGCTCTTGACCGGTTCAGAGATTTTTCCCGCTTCTAAAGCAAAAGCCGCTTGTTCAAAAGCAGGCACCATCATTCCCTTCCCGAACCAGCCTAGATTTCCTCCGCTGGCTTTAGATCCAGGATCTTCAGAATAATTTTTAGCTAATTCTTCGAAATTAGCAGTTGTAGCTTTTTCTTTAATCTCAGTAATCAGCTTTAAAGCTTCTTCTTCGCTCCTGGTTTGGGTGGAGATTAAAATATGGGCAGCCTTGACCTCTTCTTTAGGCAGGAAATAAACTTGATTCTTCTGGTTGCAATTGAAATCAGCTTTCCAGGTTAAGATGCGCTGGCTGTTAAATTGTTTTCTATCATCGAACTTAGAGAAGCATTTCAATCCCTGTCCTTCAAAGAAAAACATTTTGGTGAAGATGCTGTTTGCTATTAAAGGATCAGTCAGCATAAACTGGTATCCCTCTCCTTTCGGAACTAAAACAAAAGAGAAGCCGGTATGTTTACCTTCTAATTTTTTCTCTACGATTCCTTCTTTAGTGGCATAGACAAAACTATTTGGAAAAACATCAGGAACATTTTCTATTGCTACTGTTTTCGCTTCCAGACTCACTCGGAAGGCAATATTTTGGCCTTGAACTGAAGTTACGCAGCCTAATTCTTGATCCGAAAGTTTAGTGCATCCGCTCAAGCCGGTAAGATAACCTGGCCAGGGAGCAATCCACTGGTCGCCTTTAGTGCTTTTTATCTCAGAGTAAGTCTGAGCAGCCTGACTTGCAGTTAGATTAAATTTATCTGCTAAGGATTTAATCAACTCATCTTTGCTTAAATTACTGGATTTTGATTGGGTTTGTTGGTACATGGACGCTTTCTTAAAATCCCAGCTGCCGAAATGCCCCCAGACTCCCGCTTTTCCTACCATATCTTCTGAAGTGATAAAGTAATTAGGGATTAAATCTTGGCAGTGGGTATATTCTAGCATCACTGTGGCTTGTTCTTTAGTTAATCCCAATTCTATGTATTTCTGGAGCGCTTTTTTGCGGTCTGAGATTTGAAATACCTGATAGAGCATCTGGACAGATTTTAAGCTGTCGTTAGTGAATTCATCCAATTTTGCCGGTGCAGTTTCCTGAACGCAGTTTAACATGCGCAATATTCCAATTGCTTCATCTTCATTATCAGTAAGCAGAATTTTTCCAACCCAATGAATTCTTTCTCCTTGATCACCACCATCAAAAGTAACCCTGCGTTCTCCGATACCATAGAACCAATGGCCGAAATCCCACCAGCTGGTTATGATTGCATCGGTCTTGACACTATCTTCTTTAATTTTAATGATGGCATTATACCATTCATCATTGATTAAAGGCAATTCGCCTTTAGCCACATTATTGGCAATGGATAGTGGGGAGATTAAAACTAAAGCTAGAACCACAAAAACAAGTCCTCTGCTGATTAATAAGTTTAAATTTAATCCTTTATTCAACCAGGAGCTGAATTTTTCGTATCCTATGCCTAAAACAGAACCTAATCCGAAAGCGAAAGGAGTAGCCATCAGGATTGCGAATCTTGCCCCTTTAGTAAAAGAATAGGCGGTGGCAGCGAACCAGACTACTGCCATAGAAAAATAGACCCATTCTAGTCGGTTATTTTCTTCGTTCTTTTTGAATAACAAAAGAAGAATACCTATAATAGATAGTACAAATAACAATTGTCCGCCCATTTGATTAATGATAGTACTAAAAGAGATGGGATTAAATTCAGCTACAGTAGTAAGTACGTTTGGCCAGATGGTTTTAACTCCTACTTCTTTCATGGCGGTAAATTTAATTAATCTGGCAAAACTACCCAAAAAGGCAGAAAAAGAGCGGAAAAGAGTTACAAAAATAGCTGAACTTAAGATAAAAGTGCAGAAAATTAGTATATTTTTTTTCAGATCAATAAATTCCACTAATTTTACTTTACCTTCTTTTTTCTTTAAATAATAATATCCACTGTTTAAAATTGTATTAATAATGATAGTAGCAATTACAAAGTAAAACAGATACTGCCAATTCCAGGTAGTATTATACACTCCTATGAAGAAACCAGCTCCCGCAGTTAAAACTATTTTCCAGAGCATTTTCTTATGAGTGTATGCTTCTAAGAATAACCAGAATACAATTAAAGGATAAAGAATATTATAAGGATCAGTATCCGAGAATCCTGCTGGAGTCCTTCCTAATAATGGGGCATTTATAGCTATAAATATGGCCGTAAAGAATCCTCCTACATTTCCCCCTAACTTTCTTCCTATAAAAAAAGCCGGAATTAAAGATAGAGCCATTAATATTACCGGAAGGAAAAACTGCGCTCGCATTAAGTTAATATTTGAATCAAAGAAATTTAAGAATTTAAACCAATAAGCAATGATATAAGGGTGAGATTGGATACTGGTTTTTTTATCTAATCTTCCGTCTCTTAAAGAGAAGTAAGATTTGCCGTCAATTATTTTATCTCCGAGATGTCCATACTTCAAAACATTTCTAGCTTCGCTGTACCATAAATAAGGATCGATCTCTAATAAGTAAGTTTCTCCATTCTCATCCTGGAACATGGCTTTGTATTGTTTGGATAGCTGGGAAATATCCATCTCCAGCTGCTCTTTCTTTTCTATGAGCATATTCCCAAATTCTTTATCCACCAGCGCTTGACGATTCTGTTCTGGAAGATTAGGGTATTGTTCGTTGATTTGTTTTGTTAATTGGTTCTTGTAAAAATTATGGACGGTTCCTTCTGCCCAATTGTCAGTGATGGGAAGATTAACCGTCATAGTTCGAAAATAGGTAGAGACAAATATAGTAATTAAGATTAATAGAACCGGAACCAGCCATTTAGCATTGTTTTTGAAGAATGGGACCACTTTACTAAAGTCTAGAGAAACTTCCTCTTCTTCTCTTTTTTCGGTATTGACTTTAACTTCTTTTTCTTTACCTCTCCTACCTATCCCTTTGAAGAAGTTCTTGGCTTTATCTTTTAGCCCAGAGAAGTCGATGCTATCTTCATCTTTACTTTCAGAAGCAGCTTTCTCAATTTGGTTCAGCTTACTTTTCTCTTTTTCTAAGACCGAAATCTCTTTAGCTAGACTTTCTTCTTTTTTATGTTCGGATTTAATCTCTTGATTTAATCCTTTAATCTTTTCTTGGTCAATCTGGATTACTTTCTGGAGCTTATCTTTAATCTTTTCCGCTTTAGTTTTGGTAGTTTGCTCAAAATTTTTTAATTCTTTTTTAATTCCCAGAGCCTTATTTTTGTCTTGGTTAGATGATAAATAATCTATTAATTCATCTTCTTCATCTCCGGTCTCCTTTTTGCTTTTCAAGATAAAACACTCCTCTAAAAAGTAATATTTATAAAAAAGAGGGTCTATTTATAAGGTTTGTTATACCGCTAAAGATAAATGAGATTAAGTTAGGTAAAATAATCCCCCACCTTTATTCTTTAACCTACATTTTCTAGAATCCATTAAATTTTAATACTAAAACCATTCTTCTAGGTTAAAATGCCTGGATGCGAGATGTGCGGAAGAGAAGGAGATCTAGTTCCTGCGGAAGTGGAAGGAGTAGAGCTTAAACTCTGCCCGAAATGCACCAAATATGGAAAAGTTAAGAGCAGGAAAGGGCCTTTTTCTAATTTTTCTCCCCCCTCAAAACCAATTCTGAAGGAAAGTCCGGAATTTAAGATTATTCCCAACTTTTCGGAATTAATTCGCTCTGCCCGAGAAAATAGTAAGCTCAGTCAGGAAGATTTCGCTAAATTCCTCAACGAGCGGGAGAGTATTAT
>ORJL010697428.1_pt1 | contig 20636 bp, 21 predicted proteins | sample 1779941 | NCBI WGS metagenome assembly ORJL01 (sample SAMEA104232317, study PRJEB22302) | groundwater metagenome | biome: forest; feature: aquifer; material: groundwater | place: USA | collected 2011-08-07 | depth 5.8 m | reverse complement strand
CTCGCGAGCGAGTACAATCGCGCCGTCTCGCCAGAAACACGGGACATGATTTTGAAGACCGCTGCGGAGGAAGGAAAATTGAAAGACTTCTCCGACGAACAGAAAGCCAAGGCTTACACTGACGCGCTGGGACGCGGCGAGAAGGGCGTAAAAATGGCGCGCGCGGTGGAAAATGCGCATCCGGAAACAGCAATTGGGCATCATAAGAAGCGTGAAGCGGCGGCGCAGACGGCGCATAATGAAGCGCTCCGCATCAAGAATGCCGATCCGAATGATGCGGCGAAAACACAAGCATACGATCGGGCTAAACAAGAACTCGAAAGCACCCAGCGACAAAAATCGCGCATTATCACTTCGATTACCAAAAAGAACATCGAAGAGCGGTTGAGCGAAAAAATATTTGATGATCCGGAGGCGGTAAGAGAGATGGCGAGAAGCTGGTCGAAAGATCAGATAGAGGCCGCCATGGACAGATTCGGCCCGACCTTTATTGATAAATATACGGCGCAACTGGAAGAACTAGCAAAATCCACTGGTACGCAGGCGAAGGCCGAATTCAACGAGATTATTAACGATCCTGCAATGCGAAAATTCATTATCACGAGCTCGCTCTTTGACAGTCTCGCTCCTACAGCAAAACAAAGAGCGATTGAGCGCGCGCAAAGAGCCGGGAGACAACGCGCAGGAGATGATAATAATCCCCCGCCACCCTCTCCTACGATCACAATCGCGCCTCCTCCGCCCACGCCGGAAGAGCAAGTGATTGGCTGGCTACGAGGTGGTAATAATCCGCCAACGACACCGCCGCCGAATAACCCTCCCGCGGGTAATAACCCTCCGACTAATCCATAAAAGACCGGAATTATGACCCTTGCTTCGGAAAGATTCTTCGAAAAATACAACAAGCTCCCAAAAGACGTCCAACGGGCGATGTTCAGTTCGCTGACTTCGGATCGCATCTTTGAAATCGGATCAAAGCATAGCCTCGCGATAGACAAAATGGGTTTGTTGTCGGGGGAAATCGGCTGGGTGCTGTTGGGAGAAAAACGCGCGAGCCAGTTCGTTGAAAATCTGCAAAAAGCGCTCGGCTTAAATCATGAGAAGGCTTATGAGATCGCGCAGGATGTGAACCACTCAATCTTTTATGAAATCCGCGAAAATCTGAAAAAACTCCACGGCGTGCCGGTTACCGAGGCGCTGATCCCCGAAAAGTCGGTGGGAATTCCGACGTCAAGGGCGGGAGCGGTATCGGTTGCGGCAACGCCGCAAATGACACCCGGCCTGACGGCGCCAGCCATGCGGGTTGCGGCAACGCCGAGCGCACCGGTTGCGTCCTCGGTTCAGCCGAAACCGATCGCCGCCCAAAAAGAAAATAGCATGAGCGGAGCTGAATATTGGAGAAAACTTGACGAGATAAAAAAAGAAGTCCCCAGCTTAAAAGCCGAGACCTCGTTGAGTAACGGGGTGAATCACGAGATCGAAGAGAACAAAAAAGGGTCGCTCGCTCAAATTGAGCAAAAAGAGGAGGAGCGGGCGCTGGGTGTGCGGATGAAGCCGGCGCCGCAGCCATCCAGGCTCGCATCGCAAAACTTGCTGGAGAACGAGGTCGGCGCGATTTTGGGTAGCGGCGCTCCGGCGAAACCGGCGGAAAAATCTACCGCGGGCGCTGAAGAAATTAAGCCGGCAACGCCGAAGGCGGGTGAAAACCAAAAGCGGCCCGCGATGCCGCCCGTTCCGCCACCGAATCTGCCGACGATACCAGCCCCGCCGCTGCCAAAACCTCCCACCGCGCCGCAGGACGTAAAGACCATGCCAGCAACTCCGCCCGCTCAAAAAAATAACTTTGGGGCGCCGTCTCGCGAGCCGGGCAATGATCCTTATCGTGAACCGATTGAATAACTATGAGACAATACCAGGTACCTCAATTCATAGATATAGAAGATAAGATTATCGGACCTCTCACGATCCGCCAATTTGTCTATCTTGTCGGCGGGGGAGCGATTGTGGTGATGGCCTACTATACCCTCAACTTTTTCTTTTTCATTCTCGTTGCGGCTCCCGTTGCGATGCTTGCGCTGGCGCTGGCCTTCTACACCGTCAACGGGATTCCGTTCCGGAAGGTTTTATTCAACGCGATTACGTACTTTACCAAACCGCATCTTTATATATGGAAACAGCGCCGACCCGAGAAAAAGAAAATTTCGCCGCAGCCGGAGAAAAAAGAGATTTCGCTCTTAAAAACGCCGACGCTTTCCGAATCCAAACTGCAAGATCTCGCCTGGAGCTTAGACATTAAAGAAAAGCTGGAAGAATAGCATATGCCTGAAATCCAAGAATCCAAAAAATCAAAGACCGCCAAAGCTTCGCAAGACTTTCTCACCATTGAGACCGTCCGCGACGGCGTGGCGGTGTTGAAAAACGGGGGGCTGCGCATGATCCTTATGGCGTCGGCTTTTAACTTCGCCTTAAAAGCGCCCGAGGAGCAAGACGCAGTCATTGCGCAATATCAGAATTTCTTGAACTCGATCGATTTCCCGATTCAGTTCGTGATTCAGTCGAGGAAACTCAATATCGAGCCGTATCTCACCATGATGCGCGAGTACGAAAAGGCGCAGGACAACGAACTTTTAAAAATCCAGACCGGCGAATATATCGAGTTCGTGCGCGAGTTTGTCGATCTTTCCAATATCATGACGAAAAACTTCTATGTCATAGTGCCGTTTAATCCTTCGGTGGCGGAAAGAGCCGGCGTTAATTCGCTTCTGGGGTCATTTTTCGGCGGGGCGGGGAGAAAACCCCAAACCGACGATAGCAGTTTCGCCGAATATAAAACCCAGCTCCTGCAACGGATTGATTCGGTGCAATTAGGACTGCAGCGCTTCGGCATCCGCTCGGTACTTTTGAGAACCGAGGAGCTGATCGAGCTTTTTTACAGCACCTACAACCTGCAGGAGCTGGAAAAAGGGAAGGCGGGAGCGGCGGAAAAAGATCAAGCGAGCGCGTAAAACGGCGAAAATATGTTCGATTTTCTGAAATCCAATAAAAAAACGGAAGAAGAGATACTGGCGGTCTTCCCCGAGGAGATCTACCGCGCGGGCGAGCTTTCGCTCCGCGACGTCGTTTCGCCATCAGCCCTTGAGGTGAATCCATCGTTCTTGCGGCTCGGCGAAAAATTTGTGCGGACGCTTTTCGCGTTTTCCTATCCTAGGTACCTCCACACCAACTGGTTCACGCCGATTATCAATATGGACAAGGTCTTCGATATCTCGATGTTTATCCATCCGGTTGATACCGCGATAATTCTTAACCAGCTGCGGAAAAAAGTGGCGCAAGTGCAATCGCAGATCTCGATGCGCGAGGAAAAGGGGTTGGTGCGCGACCCCGCGCTCGATACGGCCTATCGCGACTTGGAGGATCTGCGCGACAAACTCCAGCAAGCAACGGAAAAACTTTTTAACTTCGCTCTCTACATCACCATCTACGGCGATTCGGAAACCGAGCTCAATAAACTGGAAACTGCCATTAAGTCTTCGCTCGAAGCAAAGCTGGTATATATGAAGCCGGCGCTCTTCCAGCAAGAAGAGGGGTTCCAGTCGACACTGCCCCTAAACCAAGACGAGCTCCTAATTCACAACTATATGAACTCCTCGCCGATCTCCTCGACATTTCCTTTTGTCTCGTTCGATCTTACCTCCAACAAGGGAATAATGTTCGGCATCAACCGGCACAACAACTCCCTGATTCTTTTCGACCGTTTCTCGATGCCGAATGCCAACTCCGTAACCTTCGCCCAATCCGGCGGCGGTAAATCCTACGCCACTAAACTCGAAATTCTGCGCTCGCTCATGATCGGCACGGATGTCGTCGTGATAGATCCCGAGCGGGAATATGAGTATCTCGCCGAAACCGTCGGCGGGCGATATTTCAACATCTCGCTGAATTCGCCGCACCATATTAATCCATTCGACCTCCCGCCGCCGCGCGAAGACGAGTCGCCGGCGGACATTTTGCGCTCGAATATCATCAATCTGGTGGGACTTTTCCGCATAATGCTGGGCGGCCTCTCGGCCGAAGAGGACGCGGTGCTTGACCGCGCGATCACGGAAACCTACGCCTCGCGAGACATAACGCCCGAGACAAACTTTGTGACAGCCGACTTCCCTACGCTTTCAGATTTGGCGCTGGTGCTCGCCAACAGCGAAGGCGGCGAGTCTTTGGCTACGCGCCTCAAAAAATACACCGAGGGCACCTGGGCGGGATTTTTAAACCAGCCGACCAATCTCGATATTGATTCGAAGCTGGTGGTCTTTTCCGTGCGCGATATGGAGGAGGAGCTGCGCCCCGTCGCTATGTACATCGTGCTTCACTATATCTGGAACCTTGTCCGCGCCAAACTGAAAAAACGCCTCTTGGTGGTGGACGAGGCTTGGTGGCTGATGCGCCACGAAGATGGAGCCTCGTTCCTTTACGGTATCGCCAAGCGCGCGCGCAAATATTATTTGGGCCTTTCGACGATTACGCAGGACGTCGCCGACTTCATGACTTCTCCCTACGGAAAACCTATCGTGACGAATTCCTCAATTCAACTGTTGCTTAAGCAATCGCCGGCCACTATTGATACGGTTGCTCAAACCTTCAACTTGACCGATGAAGAACGATTCTTGCTTCTCGAATCCGACGTGGGGGAGGGGATTTTCTTCGCGGGATTGAAGCATGTTGCGATCAAAGTCGTAGCTTCTTATAGCGAGGATCAGGTGATCACCTCCGATCCGGGCCAGTTGCTGTTAATCAAAAAAGCTAAAGAGGAATTTATAAGCGGGAGACCGCAGTAATTAAGAAATTATGCCGGAAATCAACGAAAATCAACAAGCGTACGAACTCGCGGAGGCGCGCAGAAACCGGCCGCCGGAGAATCAGGCCGAAACCAATGACGCGGATAGTCCCGGCGTTTCGTCGTCGGGGAACTCCGGCAAAGTTGTTTCGTCGCAATGGATGATTATGTTTACTGCCACCGGAATTTTCTGGCTGATTGCGCTGGCGACCAGTTTTCTAATCCCCGTTATTGCCACCGCTGTAATAAATTATCTGGTTGTTTTTTCGCTGTGGCTTTGGGCAAAGAGTAAGGGGCTGAAACCGCCGACTTTCGCCACCGCCGCAAAGGGCGCGGCCGGCGCGGCATTAAAAGCGGCTGGGCCCGAAGGACAAGCTGCGGCCGGCGTGGTCTCGGTCGCCGATCAAGCGCCGGGTTCTGATATTCTCTATATCGCGCTCGGTGGAATATCGCCGATTTTTTACCTTACCGCGCTTTGGTATAACAACCGCTGAATCTAAGTGATAAGATGGAAATACTAACTATGAATCCTAACTCCGGTTTTCGTACGATTTCTGGCCTGATCCTGCTTTCTAGTTTTGTTGCGGTCGCAATTCTGGTTTTGGTGCACGGCGCAGAGACCGCGCTGGCTCAAACCGCCACCTCTTCAGCCGTTACTTTGAGCGTGACGCCTAGCCCGCCCATAACCGATGATGTCGCTGTCGTAACCGCAACGCTGGATGATCAAAGCGAAGCGACAGCCGATTTTCAGTGGTCGGTGAACGGCGTGTTGCGCCCCGATCTTGCCGGCACCGGTAAAAACGTCGCCGCCTTCGTGACTCCCTCGGCTCCGAGCGCGCTTCGCGTGAGCGTCGAGGTGACAAAGTTTGGCGCGACGGCTTCCATCAAAAAAGGTTTAATACTCCAACTGCAGTTATCGGAGGCGACTAAAGCTTTCCAGAACTTGCAAAATCAAATTGACGAGGCGCGGCTCGAGAAAGAACGGGTTGAATCCGAGATCACTATCACCCTGGAACACGCGCCGGAAAATCCGGGGCCGAACGAAATAGTTTTGTTTTCTGTGAACTCGTTCCAGTTTAATATCGCAAGCGCGGATATCACTTGGCTATTTAACGGCCGCCGCGCGGCGTCGGGCCGCGGCGTCAAATCCGCGACCGTGACGATAGGACCGGCGGGCTCCTCAAATGATGTCAGCGTGATTGTCAATTTGACCGACGGGCGCCGCGTAGAAAAATCACTCATGCTTGTCCCGGCGGCAATTGATTTTTACTGGTGGACCGATTCTTACGTTCCGCTTTGGTACAAGGGCAAGGCCCTGCCCGCTCCCGGCGCGACAATCTTGATCCAAGCCCGTCCCTCGTTCGCCGATGGCCCTTCGAGCGCGTTGATCTACACTTGGTCATTGAATAATACTGCGGTTCTCGCGGCATCCGGCTCCGGGAAAAACGTCTTCCCCTATACCGTGCGAGCCCGCGGCGGATTTGCGGACAGGATCTTGGTGCGCATCTCAAACATCTCGCAAACCATCAACCAGGAAGCGGAGTTTAAGGTGCCGGCTACTGAAACCGAGGCGCTTTTTTACGAATCGAAACCGCTTGAGGGCATAAGCTACGCCCGAGCGCTCGAAAACATCTCGCGCCCCGCCGGCAAAACTATTGACGTTATGGTTGAGCCGTTCTTCGTGCCGCGAGGAGCGCTTCCTCTGCTTCGCTACCAATGGACGTTGAACGGAAAACTTATATCCGCGGAGAACGCGAAAAGGCCGAATCTCTTCACGCTGACTTCGGACCGCGACAGTCTTGGGCCGCAGGATATTTCGGTATCGCTCCAAGATTTGCAAAGCGCTTTCATCCAAGCGGCAAGATCCATTCGCGTAACTCTGGAATAACGTATGCGATACGGCAATTTACTAATCATCTATCTTTTCGTAGCTCTTGCCGCGCTGATTCTGGTGACGCCGGTTGCGAGTTTCGCGGAAACTAATAATCCGACAGCGCCAGCCAGATCTAACAGCGCCCCGACAACCGGCTCATCGGCGGAACAGGAGGGGCAATTCTTCGCCGGGCTGAAAAATTTTTATTTGCTTGGGTTGTCGCTTGTGGGAATTTCCGCACTTCTCATGATTGTCTGGGGCGGCATAGATTATATCGTCGCCGGAGACTCGTCCTCCCGCGTTGAGGCGGGCAGAAAGAAAATTATGAACGCGCTTTGGGGAATTTTTATCGCGGGGATTTCGTACGCTATGCTCTACACCATCAATCCGGATTTGGTAAAATTCCGCATAGGAAGCGTTCAAGAATATAGGAGCCAAGCGCCGCGATAGTGAGCGGGCTTCGACTAAACCCGACTAATTTCGGAAAAGCAATATATGACCAGAACCACTAAAATAATTCTCGCAATCGGAGTCCTTGTCGTTGTTGCGGCGGTTGCTATCGGCGTCGCGCTATACTTCTCCGGCGGCGCAAGCGATGGGCCGTCGGCGCGGCGCACGTTTTTGTTTTTCCCCGGAGGCGGGGACGCAGGAACAGGCGGCGGGACGGACTCTTCCGCCGCAGATACCGGAAGTGACTCGGCCGCTACCCCAGCTGGGGCGGGCCTTTTGCAAATCATAAAAGAGCCGGTTATCGGCCCGGCGCTTACCAAAGACGAATCGAAAATTCTCTACTACAAGCGCGCCGGCGGAAACTTGTTCCGCGCCGGGCTCGATGGGCAAGGCGAGGAGAACATTTCAAATTTAACCGTTGTTGGTATCATTGACGTCGAGTGGTCTTATGACCGAGAGCGAACGATTGTTTCTTATATAGAAGACGGCGCGCTGAAACGCTTCATCCAAACGGTGGCCACGGCCACAACCGCTTTTCTGCCGCAAAACATATCGGCGCCGCAGTTTTCGCCGGACGCGACTAACCGCATCGCCTACACCGAGCGCACATCTTCCGGCTCGCGGCTGGTTGTCGCGGACTCGCGCGGCAAAAATCCAAAAACTGTTTATTCCAATCAGGTCCCGGACTTCCGCGCCTCGTGGGATGAGCCCTCGACAATAACGCTCGTCACTCCGCCGACATACGCCGTACGCAGTCTTTCCGTACTCGTGCCTATAGGAAAAAATCCGTTGAGCTTCGTCTCGGCGGCGGGACTGGGGGTTTTATTGAATATAAAAGGAACTGTGTTCGCCGTCAGCGCCGTGGACAAAAACGGGAGAATTATGCCGCTTCGCTTCGCCAACCGCAAGGGCGAAACGGTCGCCCAAACAAACGTTGCGGCGCTCTTGGAAAAATGCGTGTGGGACGGTGCGGAGGAATCGCTCTACTGCGCCGTACCGACCAACGCCGGAGCGGCGCTTCCGGATGACTGGCATAAAGGCAAGATTCAGTTCTCCGATCGTTTCGTAAAGATAGATTCGCGGACGGGAAACACGCTAGGATTAGGCGCCGATGTCTCATTCATTGACGCCATAGATCTTTTCGCGGACACAAAAAATCAATACCTCTTCTTCGTTAACAAGATCGACTCGACACTCTGGCGGCTGGAGCTGGAAAGATAAATAAAATTAAAATGCAAAATGAACATAGCGCTTTCAGCGCTTCCAAAATTTTGATTTTTGCATTTTAATTTTATTTAGGGGTAGGGCTTAATCACCACGCGGCGAGTTTTGCCCTCGCCGGTAGATTCGGTGGTGATATCGGGATGCTCGGCCAGAGCCATGTGAATGATGCGCCGCTCAAAAGCCGACATCGGCCTCAACGAAATCTCTTTCCTGTACATCCTGACTTTTTTGGCGACGGCCTTAACCTCGTCGCGAAGCGCCTCGGCGCGGCGGAGTTTGTAGTCATTAACGTCGAGGCTGAAGAGCGGCGCGTCGGGATATTTTTTCTGGATGATGCGCTTCACCAGATACTCGAAATCGAAAAGGTTGGCGCCGTGCTCGCCAATAAGGTACCTGGCGTCGTTCACGAGAATGTTAAAGCGCAGCCCGAAATAAAGCGACTCTTCGGCCGCTACATCGGCGTCCTTGGCGAAAAATGTAAGAAGTTCTTTTATTTCTTCGCGTATCGCATCTCGGAGTTCTTGCGGCGGCATAATGGGACAATTACAAAAACAGCCTAAAGTCTTGCTGTAGGCTACCAGGAAATGTTTCGGTTGTCTATTTAGCCGTTGCTTTTTTAGAACGCCTAAGAAAAAATCCCTCTTGCTGTAAAACTCCAACGATGTTTAGCACCGTCCAATAAAGAGGGAGAGCCGCGGCGAACTTGAACGAGATAATGGTGATCACGATCGGCAGAAAGTAAATCGTCTGCGTCTGCATGGCGTGCGCGAACTGTGATTCGCCGCCGGCGCCCGTGGTGTGCCGCGGCATCAGGTACCCTTGCAGAAACTGCGAGGCCCCGGCAATAATCGCGAGCGGGATGCTTGGCTTAGCGAGATCCAGAAAACCGAAAGCGATTTGGTTCACGGCTTCCGGGCGCGATACAAAACCGTACAGAGCCTCGAGCGCGCCGGGTTCTACGATGCTGGAAAACACATGGTACAGAGCAAAAAGAAGGGGGAGCTGTATCAGCACGGGCAAGCACCCCGAAAGCGGATTAACGCCTCGGACGCGATACAATTCCATCAATTGTTTTGCTTGCTCTTCTTTATTGTTTTTATATTTGTCCTGTAGGGCGCGAATTTCCGGCTGAAGCTCCGAGAGCGCTCTTTGTGTTCTTAGCGACTTCGCCACGAAAGGATACAAAATCAATCGTATGAAGATTGTAAGCGCGATAATCGCAAGCCCCAAGTCCTGATAGGGCAGCGCTCCGTATAAAAATACAAGCGTGTTGATCAGTGGTCTGTAAAAAATTTCGTTGTAAAGCGCGAGCATGGGTTTTGAGAAATTACGCTTGGGTTTTCTTTAAAGGGTCGGGGCCTCCGGCGGCTAGGGGGTTGCACTTCAAAACCCGCCACGCCGATAACATACTTCCGCGCCAAAGTCCATATTGACGAAGAGCCTCGATTGCGTAGTTTGAACACGAGGGATGATACCGGCAACCGGTTGTCGGCCCCGTAACGGCGTGAAGCGCCGGCGAGACAATGCGCTGATAGAGGCGAATGCACTGCACAGCAAGTTCTTTGATCATGAAACGGCGGTTTTATGAAATCTGGCGAGTTCCGCGCGCAACATCTGTTTTCCGCGCCCTGCGGCCTCCGGTTTTATGATTACGACGCAGTCAATGGGGAAAGAGCCGATTTTTGCGGTTTGGCGAAGCCACTCAACAACAAACCTCCGGAGCCTGTTTCTATCAACGGCCTTCTTTGAAACCTTCTTCGGCACTGAAACAAGCGCCCGGCCAGGGAGTGTCCGTTTTTTATGGATGCGAGCGCTAAAAAGGGCGCTCTCGTATCGGAGTGAGCGCCGAAAGACGTTTTCGATATCGCGCTTTTTCCGCAGCCGCTCGCCTTTGGGTAATGCCATGACCGCGGCTGCTACACCGTAAGTGTTTTCCTTCCTTTTCGGCGCCTGCGTTTGATTAACGCCCGGCCGGACGCGCTTCGCCGGCGCGCTCGAAAACCGTGAGTTCTTTTGCGTTTCCTCTTTTTGGGTTGGTAGGTTATCGACATGACAACCATATCATAGCACAAGTTCCGTTCTCACACATCGTGCACACCTTTTCCACAAAACTTCAAAAAATCGCTCTCTTTCAATTAGGCTCTCGATACGTATAATGATAACTACTTTTATCTGGTATCTAAAAGACGCATCATGACCCACGAGGAGCTCTGGCAAAACGCGCTCACCGAGATTGAGTTGAGTCTGACCAAGGCCAATTTCATTACTTGGTTTAAACACACCGCGGTGGCTGACCTCCGGGACGGCGTCGTGACTCTTTCCGTACCGAACGGCTTTGCAAAAGAGTGGCTCAAGAGCAAGTACCACAAATTTATCTTGCGCGCCGTCAGGAATTTAAACAACGAGGTGAAAGATGTGAGTTATATCATCGGCCAATACAGACCGACTGGGGATAATAAAAAACGCCCGGGGCCACACGAGAAACGGCGAATGTTTGAAGCGCCGGTCGGAAACGCTTCCGGCACGGAAGAGGAGTTTTCTTTGCGCGACATCGCGGTTGATCCGGCGACAAACCTGAATCCGCGCTACACCTTTGAAAATTTTATCGTCGGATCGTTCAATGAGCTGGCGCACGCGGCCGCGCAGTCCGTCATCAAAAATCTCGGCGGCGCTTATAACCCGCTTTTTATTTACGGCGGCGTCGGTCTGGGAAAAACGCACCTTATTCAAGCCGTCGGCAATGAGGTGTTGAAACAAAACTCTCTGCGGCGCGTCCTCTACATTCCCACAGAGCGCTTCATGGGCGAGGTGGTCGAGGCGCTTTCCAGTCAGTCTATGGGCCGGTTAAAAGATAAATATCGTTCGGCGGACCTTCTGATTATTGACGACATTCAATTTATCGGGCGCACGGAAAAGATGCAGGAGGAATTTTTCCATATCTTTAATAACCTTTATCAGAACAACAAACAGGTCCTGATTTCATCCGACCGCCCGCCGAAATCGATCCCGACGCTGGAAGAACGTCTTCGATCGCGCTTCGAGGGTGGAATGATCGCCGATATCGGTCTGCCCGACCGCGAAACAAGAATGATGATCTTAAAAAATAAAGCTAACTTAAAAGGGGTTGTCGTGCCGGACGAGGCGCTCTGGCATATAGCGGACTCGGTTAAAACCAATATCCGCGAGCTGGAGGGAGCGCTGAACCGCGTAGTTATGAGCTCAAAACTTTCCAATAACCCGATCTCTTTAGAAGAAACAAAAAAGATTCTATCCCATATCGCCCAGGAACCGCGTCGCTTCACTTCGCTGAAAAAAATCATGAAAGCCGTTTCTGAATTCTACGACATAAATGAGAAGGAGCTTATTGATCACAGCCGCAGGAAAGAGATTGTGCACCCCAGACAAATAGCCATGTATCTTCTGCGGGAAGATCTAAAAAGTTCCTTCCCTTTTATCGGCGAAAAGCTTGGTAAAAAAGATCACACCACCGTAATACACGCTTGCAAGAAAATTACTAAAGAATTAAAGGATAATCCTAGTTTAGAAGACGAACTTTGTATTATTAGAGAAAAAATGTATGGTTTATAACACTGTGTATAAATACTACATAAAGTTAAGGATAAACGACTCATTAACTAATTAAAAAAATAATGGACTAAATTTTATAAACAATAATTAAGTATAAAGCGTATATTTATTAACAGTTTGTAAAATTAAAAGTTAATTAAAAATCCAGTATATAAACCGTATTAATATCCTTACCCACATATTCACAGTAATAATAGTAGCAACAATAAATTATATTTATATATAGATATGGTTATTACCTGTTTACGTTCAGTATTAAAAGACGCTGTAAGTGTTATTGAGCGTTTTACCGGAAAGAATCCCTCGCTGCCGATTATTAGTAATATTCTTTTAAAAACGGAGTCTCAAAAGTTAATCCTTAAAGCGACTAATTTAGAAATAGGCATTGAAATTACAATCCCGGCCAAGGTAATTAAAGACGGATCAATCGCTATTCCGCCGCGCATTCTATCCTCTATTCTTCAAACGATTACCGATGAAAAAATTTCACTGGAAGAAAAAAATCAAAAACTTCACCTGGAAACAGACCTCACCTCAACGGAAATTCACGGCATGGATTCAAAGGATTTCCCGATTATCCCGACAATAAAACAGGGGAATAAACTGCGAATTCCAAACGGTACGCTTATAAAAATTCTTTCTCATATTCTCCAGGTTATATCAGTTTCAGATTTCAAACCGGAAATCAGCGGACTTTACGTTAAGTCCGAGAAAAATACCCTGATTTTCGCCGGTACCGACTCGTTTCGTCTCACAGAAGAACGCACATCCGATTTTACAGGAGAGGATATCCAAGCGATTATCCCGCTACGTCCCCTGCAGGAACTCCTGAAAATAATCAGCGCGGCCGACGGCGAAACCGAGTTTGTGTTAAGTAAAGATCAGGCGCTGATTAAAACCGGGAACACGCAAATTGTCACGCGGCTTATTCAGGGGACGTTCCCCGACTACACAAACCTTATTCCTAAAGAATTCTCAACGACCATACGCGCTCCCAAAGACGATCTTTCGGTCGGTGTTAGGCTGTCGGGAGTTTTCGCGAGTAAATTAAACGATATTCTCCTTTCTTATCAAAAAGACAGGCTGGTGCTTGAGATTGTGAGTCCGGAAGTCGGGAAGCACACTAAAGAAATTAAAGCGGAGACGTTCGGGAAAAGCGGCCGCGTGGGGTTTAATCACCGCTACCTTTCGGACGCCATTGACACCGTTGATTCAGAGACCGTTTTTTTAGGCCTTAACGACGAAACCAAACCGGTGGTGGTGAAAGACGAAAAAAACCCACACCTTGTCTCAATCATCATGCCGCTTAGAATTTGAGATGCGCGTATGCTGCGGCACCTAAAAGACGACATTAAGAACAAGTCTTACGCGCACCGCGCCTCCGAGATTGTTCGCCGCGACGAAGGCTTGCTTTTTAAAATTAAAAACATTTTGGATAAAAACAAAAAAAACGCAGGAGAATCGGTTCGCTCCGTACTCCGATCGCGAAACACCGTCGTGATCCGCGCATCTAGTCGCGCCGCGGCAAGCGAACTCTTCACCTTAAAAGAACTTATTATTCAAGCGGTGAGGGACGAGGGAGCGACCGCGGTGCGTTTCGTGGTTTAGGCGCTTGGCATTAGGGAGTGACAAACAATGGAATCGCCGCCTCCGACTTATTGCCAAACTCGTCGGCCAAGCGGATTTTTAGAATCGCGTCTCCCGGGTCGTCGCCATTTTTGACTGCGAAAAAAAACTCAAGCGGTGATTTCGGCGACAGCAGTGTCTTTTTGACTTCGTCGTTCCAAATTACGTCAAGCTCTTTCGCGCGAAAAACGGTCTGGAAAGAAAGGCGAACGGCGAATAACTCGCCGCTTTTTACGACATCGCCCGGCAGCGGCGCGGAGATAAAAAGCTTCGGCCTGTTTGCTTCGGTGTGTATCGTGTCGTACTCGGTCGGCACAACGGGTTGCGGCCCGACGGGGTGAATCGCTAACCAAGCCCCGAGCGCCGATTCCCAGTTGCGGAACTGGGGGTCATCGGCGGGGTTTTCCGGCGCCGGCCCCAGTGGGTCGTCGCGATTCACCCAATAGAGAATCGTGTGCGGCTCGCCGGTTACGATTTCCTGGCGAAATTCTTCCGGGGTTTCAGCAGTCGCGAGCTTCCCGGAAATTTTATCGATGACAACCGCCCGCCCGCCTTGCCACAGACCCTTCAAAATCGGCTTCCCGACGTTTACGGGCAACGGTTTTGTGAATTGCTCCGGCAAAGCTTTTTCGAGCGCCGCGTCCATGAACGCCCGCCAGATCGGAGCGGCGGCCAGCACTCCGGAGCCCTTTTGCTGAATGGAGCTGTTGTCGTTGTTCCCAACCCAAACGCCGGCGACGAGCGACGGCGTGTAGCCTATCGTCCAAGCGTCGCGATAGTCTTGGGTGGTTCCGGTTTTTGCCGCGACCGCTCGGTTCGGCATGTAAAGGGAGGAGTTGGGCGAGAAAATCGGCTGGCGCGCCTCATTGTCTGAAAGGATATCGTTAATCGTTCGCGCGATTTCCGGATCAAGCGCTTGAAAGGTCGCCCCCTTTTTCTCCTCAAGGATTTTACCGCTCGCGTCCTCAATCCGAAGAATCGCCGATTTTTCGGTTTGCATTCCGTCTCGCGCGAAAGCCCCGTATGCGTGAGTCATATCAAGGAGCGTCACCTCGGCGCCGCCAAGGACAAGCGCAAGGCCGTAGCGCGACGGATCGGGCTTCACCGTGGTAATACCCAGTCTCGCGGCGGTTTTGATCGAATCTTCCACGCCCGCGAGGTAAAGAAATTCCACCGACGGGACGTTCAAGGATTGAGCAAGCGACCTCCTCGCCGTAACCGGCCCCCGGAAAGTCTCGTCGTAGTTCCCCGGCGAGTAGCAGGACTTTGGGTCCACTTCCGGCGGCGCCGAGCCGTCCGGATTGCAGACGGGATTAAATTCGGTTGGGACGTCGAAAAGCATCGTATCCGGTGTGTATCCTTTCGCGAACGCCGTGGAATAGACAAACGGCTTGAACGCGGAGCCCGGCTGGCGTAACCGGAGAGCGACGTTAACATTGGGATCAAACTGGCAGTTTAAACCCGGCGCGCAGCCCTTAGGCTCCGGATCAGCGAAGTAATCGCGGGATCCCACCATCGCCAGCACCTCCCCCGTTTCAGGATCCATAGCGACTAGCGCCGCGTTTTTGGCTTTGATTAGGTTGCTGTTTCGCTCGGCGCCTTCGCGCACAACCCTTTCAGCTTTTTGCTGTAGGCTCCAATCAAGCGTGGTGATCACCTTAAACCCTCCCCGTTCCACCATGACCTCCCCGTAGGTTTGGGTGAGATAGTCGCGGACGTAAAAAACAAAAGCCGGCGCCAGAATATTTTGCCTCTGCTTTCGGAGCGCCAGCGTTTCTTTTTTAGCGCGACTTGCTTCTTCGGGCGTGATGAATCCGAGTTTTTCCATGCGCTCGATCACTAAATCTTTTCGCTGGAAGAGCTCTTCGCGATGAAGCCCGTACGGCGAGTAGTAAGAAGGCGCGCGCGGGAGCGCGGCCAAGAGGGCCGACTCCGCGAGCGTGAGATTCTCGGCGCTTTTGCCGAAAAATGTTTCAGCGGCCGCCTCGGCGCCGTAGGCCTGCGAACCGTAGGGAATCTGGTTTAGGTAGAGATTTAAAATTTCATCTTTCGAGTAGCGGGTTTCAATGATGACAGCGAGCGCGATTTCGCGGATCTTGCGTATAATTTTTTCTCGCGCCGACGTTCCCCGCGAAAGCAAAGAGTTTGTTATGAGTTGCTGGGTGATGGTGGAGCCACCCTGGCGGAAGTCTTTGGCGACAAGGTCCACATAGAGCGCACGCAAGATGCCGCGAAAATCAATGCCGCGGTGCGAGTAAAAAGCCGTATCCTCGATGGCGATCGCCGCTTGTTTTAAGTAAATGGGAAGTTTTTCAAAGGGAACGACAGTCCGTTTCTCGTCGCCGTGCACATCGTAGAGAACAACCGTTCCCGTTCGATCGTAGATTTTCGTGGATTGAGCCACGGAACGCTCCGCCAGTTGGGAGGGATCCGGCAGATCGCGTAGGACGAAAAAGAGCAGAATCCCCGAAATTCCGATTCCCGCAGCCCCCGCGAAGAGCGCGAAAAAAAAGATCCGGCGGCGGATCCTAGATCGTCCGAACGCACTGCCCAATATCTTCATGCCGGTGTCGGTGATACTCTCTTATCATAAGCGGGCCCGCGCTTTTTTCAACCCGTTTTTGCGTTCGTGGTCAAAGTCGTGAAAATAAGCTAAAGTGAAAAGACAAAGCCGAGTTTAGCTCTGCTAAAATGAAAAAAGACCCAAAGGTTATCGAGTCAATTCTTACGCGCAACGTTTCCGACGTGATTCTTCGTGAATCTCTCACAAGAAAGCTTTATTCCGGCAAGAAGCTCCGGGTAAAACTCGGCGCGGACCCGACAGCGCCCGATTTGCATCTGGGGCACGCGGTGCTTCTGTGGAAACTCCGGGAGTTTCAAGACGCGGGGCACAAGATAGTATTTATCATCGGCGATTTCACTGCGAGTGTCGGGGATCCATCCGGCCGATCCCAGGCGCGCCCAGTTCTTAACGAGACAGAGATTAAGCAGAACGCTAAGACGTATTTCACCCAAGTTGGGAAAATTCTTGATGTAAAAAAAATTGAAGTGCGGCGGAATAGCGAGTGGCTTGGCAAACTGTCGCTCCGCGGATGGCTCAAAGTCCTCGAGCGGTTTACGGTGAGCCGTCTTTTAGAGCGCGACGATTTCGAGAAACGCCTGAAAAGCGGCCAAGAAGTTTGGCTGCACGAAGTGATGTATCCGCTGTTGCAGGCGTACGACTCTGTCGCGGTTCGGGCCGATGTTGAACTAGGGGGCGGCGATCAACTTTTTAATCTTCTGGCCGGCCGGGCTCTCCAGGAAAAATCCGGCCAGCCCCCGCAAGATATTCTGGTGACCGATTACGTGGTGGGGCTTGACGGCGAAAAGAAGATGTCGAAGTCCCTGGGGAATTACATCGGTATCGTCGAACGGCCCGAGATGATGTTTGGCAAGGTCATGTCTCTGCCGGACGAATTGATGCTCTCGTATTTTCGCCTGGCCACGCGCCGCAGCGAAGACGAAATTAAATTCTTCGCCCGGCGGCTGGAAAAAGGTGAAAACCCGCGCGACGTGAAACTGGATTTGGCCTCCGATATCGTTACGCTTTATCACGGCGCAAAACTCGCCCTTCGCGCCCGCGCCGAGTTTATCAAGGTCTTCTCTAGAAAAGAAACGCCCTCTTCGATGGGCGAGCGGCAAATCGCCGAAGGGTCCTATGAGGCCGCGGCGCTGCTGCTAACACTGGGACTCGCCAAATCGCGTTCGGAGGCCCGGCGCCTGATCGAGCAGGGCGGCGCGGAAGCCATTCCCGCGCGGGGTCTTGCCCGCAAACTCGAAGACCCGCGGGAGATGCTCTCAATATCCGACCGGATGGTGATTCGCGTCGGCAAGACTCATTTCATTCGGCTCCGCGCCACCACGATGAAATAAAAGAAACTCCCTCGCGCGCATAAATTTTAGTTTATCCTGTAATACGCTATAGCGCGGTATAGGATAAAAGAGACAGGATTAGTAGCCCATAGTGAGGACGAAAAGAACCGCCGCGCTAGGCGCGGCGGTTCTTTCGGTAAAATCATTTCTATATCTCCTCGTCGTCCTCGTCCAGGTTATCGTCGTCCTCGTCGTCCAAATCCTCGTCAAGATCATCGCCGTCCTCGACAGCATCATCCGCGCCTGCGCCGGTATCCTTCTCTAACTCATCGTCTTCCATGACGATAGCGTTTTCGTAGTCTGTCATGTGAAAAAACATATGTGATTGTTCGACCTTTAATAATCTTTTATATCTCCGGCGCCCGCCGAGACGAGCGCGGTGAGCGCGATGGCGATCGCGTCAGTTTCGTCGTCCCAGCGGGGTGAAGTTCGTATTCCTAATAGCGTTTTTGCCATGGCCGCAACCTGCGCTTTGGAAGCCGCCCCATTTCCCGTCAGCGCCATCTTAACTTCCTGCGGCGTATATTCGTACACTCTAAGGTCGGCCATTGCGGCTGTCAAGAGAATTATTCCACGGGCCTCCGCCACCGCCAACGCCGTCTTCACGTTTTTGGAAAAAAAAAGTTTTTCGACGGCGACAACATCCGGCCCAGCCGATTCAATGATGGATTTTAATCTTTTATGGATCTCAACCAGGCGCGCGGACCTCCCCAGTGCGGCATTCCCAATAACTCCGGAGGCGACAAGGACAGGAGCGGCGCGGGTGCCCGAGACAATCCCGTATCCTGCGCGCGTCGTGCCCGGATCAATGCCTAAAACAGTCATATGTTTTTGACGTTCGACCATACCTGCTCTATGTCGTCGTGCGCCTCCAGCGCCTCCACGAGTTTTTTCGCCGCGTTTTGTTCGCCTTCGCTGGCCAAAACAATTTCATCTTTCGCTACCAAGAGATCGGCGCTGTCAGAAACCCGAAACCCGAGAGACTCCAATCTTTCCGCGAGCCCCGCTCGCTCTTCCGGCGCCACAAAAAGCGTCACCGCGTCAGCCGCCCGATCAATTTCTTCGGCTCCCGCATCAATCAGCTGAAGTTCGGCATCCGGTTCTCCCAGCTTAGGGTTTTGATCGCAAAGAAGGATGACCGCTCCCCGCTGGCGGAAAAGCCACCTAACCGCGCCCGATTCGCCCAATTTTCCTCCGCGCTCTGACAGGATATGTTTAATCTCGGATACGGCGCGGTTTTTGTTATCCGTAATGCCTTCCGCGACAATCGCGGAACCGCCGGGCCCGTAGATTTCGTAGGTTACGGGAAAAAGGTCGTTCGCATCCTTTAAACTTGCGGCCTTAGCGATTGCGCGCTCGATGTTCTCCGCCGGCATATTAAAACTGCGCGCGCGGTCAACGGCGAGACGCAATTTGGGGTTTGTCGCGGGGTCGCTCCCACCCTCTTTTGCGGCAATGGCGACGGCGCGGGCGAGTTTGGAAAATAAATTCCCGCGCTTGGCGTCAGTCGCGGCTTTTTTATGTTTTATCTGGGCCCACTTTGAGTGTCCGGACATATCATTAGTTTTTAGTTTGCGGTTACTGGTTTTAGTTTTTAGTTGCCAGTTTTGGTTCCGTGAACCCTATTTATAATGGGTTGAAAATTAAATTAAAGGAGGACTAGTGGCTAAAAACTATAACTATCAACTTGAAACCAAGAACCGACCCGCCGGACCGCCGCGCCCCCGACGGGTTTCTAAAGTCCGGTGCCGTCGGGGCTCTTTAAGTTTTCCGTGTTTTCGTTTAGGTAGCGAAGAATTGCGTCCTTGGCTTCGTGGGGGCGGGGGGCGTTCTTGATGGTAAACGATCCCTCCGATGCGGTTTGCACGCGAAGATCCCCGAATTTCAAGAGAGTTTCGATGACGCCGTTGATTTCAATGGTCACGTCCTGGATTCGTTTCATGGGAATTTCTGAAATGACGCGATGGAAAAGACTCTTTTGCTCGATATCAATAATGCGCTGGCTGGTTACGATCCAGACGTCGAGATAATAATCGGCCCACAGAAGAAACGCGAAAAGAAGAAGAACCAAAAGATACAAGACGGTTGCAAATTCGCCAATCGGCTCGGCAAAAAAATCTAACAACCTCGGCGCATAGGTTGTTCCAATCGCCGCAACGACAGCGGGGATAATCAGGAGCACAAAAAACGCAATCGTCGGCCTAATTAGAATCCACCAGTGGCGCCGGATGACGATGCTAACGATTTCATTTTCGCGAAGCGACAACATGTAAATCTAATCAATCACACAGATAAACGGCGGGCACTCGGCATAAACGTCCCAGGGAATTCTGAAAAAGTAAAACAACGCGAGTGCAAAAAGGATTAGAGAGACGGCGATAAAAATAATGATCGAAATCCTTCCCGCGGTCCAGCCGGGGAGAACGTAGGCTCTCAAGTGATAGACAATAGCGCTCGCGAATAAGGCGTAGAAAAGAATGAAGCCGGAAAAGCCTAAAGCGGCGATGGTAAACGTCATAGTGTAAGCTGGGGGTTTTCTGCCGGCGCCGGAATTCCCAGGTGCTCGTAGGCGCGACGGGTCGCGAGCCTCCCGCGCGGGGTGCGCTCAATAAACCCCAACTGCAGGAGAAACGGTTCGTGCACCTCCTCGATGGTGTCGATCTCTTCAGCAGAGGCCGCGGCGAGCGACTGTAACCCCACCGGTCCGCCGTTGAATTTGCGGATGATGATCTCGAGTAGCCGCCGATCAATCTCTTCCAGTCCTAAGAGGTCAACGCGCAAAAGCTTCAAGGCGGCTTCGGCAAAGTGGCGCGTAATTTTTCCTTCGCCGTGGACCTGGGCGTAGTCGCGGACGCGTTTTAAGAGCCGGTTTGCCACGCGCGGGGTGAAACGGCTGGACTCGGCGATAAAGAGGAGCGCGTCATCATCGGCCTCGACGCCGAGGAGCTTGGCGGACCTGGCGAGAATCTTTTTAATGTCGCCGGTCGTATAGAAATCCAGCCGATAGGTGGCGCCGAAGCGCGAACGAAGCGGTGCCGAGAGAAGGCCTATTCTGGTGGTGGCGGCAATTAACGTGAACGGCGGGAGTTCGAGTTGGATTGTGCGCGCCGAAGGTCCCTTGCCGATGATAAT
>ORJL011174793.1_pt1 | contig 20639 bp, 15 predicted proteins | sample 1779941 | NCBI WGS metagenome assembly ORJL01 (sample SAMEA104232317, study PRJEB22302) | groundwater metagenome | biome: forest; feature: aquifer; material: groundwater | place: USA | collected 2011-08-07 | depth 5.8 m | reverse complement strand
GCCATGACGGATGCCTTTACTGTTGAGGGGATGGAGGTACCCCGGCTATCGGCTGATTCATATTCCAGCCTGGCGGCTTTCTTTAAGATTATCGGAGGTACCTACAAGAACCCGGTAGACATTTCGTGGAGCATCCCTTCAGTGGAAATGCTGATGCGTTTGCTTGGTGTTCTGGATAGCGACAGGAACATAGACATTGTGGCACTGGAACTCCCGGCTTTCTTCCTGATGGGAATGCATAATCGCGAGCCCGCTTTCGCTGAGAAGCTTACGGACGCCCTGGCGGATTTCAACCGGCGGGCAGCCAAGCCATTCATCAGTATTCTCACCCCAGGTCCCCGGGAAAGGGAGGCATTGGATTTCCGGGCTCAATTGGTCAAAAAGGGCCTGCTGTCCTATCCCAGTTTCGAAAGGGCGGCGAAGGCAGTTCGCATAATGGTGGAACATAGCACGGCAGGGCCCGCTGGCGAGCGATTCTCTACCGTCACTCAAACGAAACCGTCATTGAAAGGGTCCCAATGAGAACCAGAGTAGTCGTCACCGGTCTAGGGGCGGTCACCCCTATCGGGCTCGGAATGGAAAAGAGCTGGCAAGCTTTATGCCAGGGGAAATCGGGCATAGTTCCCATTACCCGTTTTGATACCACGAACTACCGGAGTAAGGTAGCCGGCGAGATCAGGGATTTCGACCCGCTGGACTTCATCGACAAGAAGGTAGCGCGTCGTACCGACCGTTTCATTCATTTTGCCCTAACCGCGGCGCGTATGGCCTTCGAAGACGCCGGCCTTTCGATGCCTCTGGTCAATCCCGACCGTGTAGGCGCGGTAGTAGGAACAGCCCTCGGTGGCCTGGGCAGCATCGAAAAGACTGCCGAATTGCTGCTGGCCGGGAAAAACAAAGAAATAATGCCGTATTTCCTGTCTTCCTTCATCTGCAACGAGGCCGCGGCCATGGTTGCCATCCAGTTTGGCGCCGGGGGGCCCAACCTATGCCCCGTGACCGCCTGCACCGCCGGCGCTCATTCCGTCGGCGAGTCGTTTCGGATAATCGAACGGGGCGAAGCTGACATCATGCTGGCTGGGGGAGCGGAGGCGCCGATAAACACTACTCTCATCGGCGGAGTCGATGCCATAAAGGTGAGTTCGTCCTGTGTCGCACCGAACCGGGCCTGCCGGCCTTTTGACAAGAAGCGGGACGGCCTGATTTCGGCTGAAGGCGCCGGCATTCTGGTACTAGAGTCCCTCGAATCTGCCAGAAAGAGAGGTGCCCGCATATATGGTGAAGTAATCGGCTACGGATACAATTGCGACGCCTATCACATTACCAGCCCCGAGCCCTCCGGAGCCGGCGCATCCAGATGCATGAGCCTGGCTCTGAAGGACGCCGGAATCTCCCCGGACCAGGTTGACTACGTGAATGCCCACGGGACTTCAACGGTACTCAACGACATCATGGAGACGCAGGCTATCAAGAGGGTCTTCGGGGACCACAGCAGGAAACTGCCCATCAGCTCCAACAAGTCCATGCTCGGTCATTCTTTCGGCGCCGCCGGCGCCATAGAGATCGCCTTTTCTTTTCTGACCTTGCGCGACGGATTATTGCCGCCGACCGTGAATTACGAGGAGCCAGACCCCGAGTGCGATCTGGACTACGTGCCCAATGTGGCCCGGAAGGCGAACGTGAACGTGGCGCTGTCGAATTCCTTCGGGTTCGGCGGTCAGAATGCCACGGTAATCATAAGGAAGCTGCCGCCGGAAGACCTGTCGTGATGGGCGTTTGAATCCCCATAGCGTCTATGTTAAGATTTATCCGCCCTGCAACCAACCATTCCGCTAATTTTAGAACCAACAAGGAGGAACTGATTCATGCCCTATAAGTACATTCTGGTGGACAAAAAGGACCATATCGCAACGATCACCTTTAACCGCCCGGACAAGCTGAATTCCTGGGACTTCCCCGGCCAGGGCGGAATCACCGACGATTTCCACGCCGCTCTCGATGAAGTCGAGCAGGACGACGATATCAAGGTTCTGCTTCTCAAGGGAGCCGGCCGCGCCTTTTCCGCCGGCCACGACTTGGCCACGGTGGGCTTTGTCTACGGCTACGGTACCGGGAAAGACAAGAACGAAAAGCGGCCCAGCCAGCGGATAAGGTTGAAGGTAGACCGCAAGGCCTTCGGCGATAACCATCTTCGACTTTTCCTGTATCCAAAGGTAACCATCGCCCAAATCCACGGATACTGTATTGGCGAAGGTATCATTCTAGCCGCTTGCTGCGACCTTGCGGTATGCTCCGACGATGCGCGGATCGGTCATTCCGAGCAGCGCATGGGTTTTGCCGGAAGCGGCATGGGCACCATTCCGGTTTTGATTGCCACCGTGGGTCTCAAGAGGGCCATGGACATCCTTTTGACCGGCAGACACCTCGATGGCAAGGAAGCAGAGAGATATGGCCTGGTCAACAGGTCGGTCCCAACTGAGAAGCTGGATGAAACCGTCCAGGACATGGCCAAGACCATCTGCAATATGCCGAGAGACGGCATCGCCATCGGCAAGGCGCACCGCCATCTGAGCTACGAGGCGATGGGATTGACCCAGGGATTCACCCAGGGCTATCTCACTCACACCCTTTTCACCAGCCTTCGCTGGGAGCCTGACGAGTACAACTTCTTCAAGGTCAGGAGAGACGACAGCGTACGGACGGCTATCCATGCCAGGGATGCCCGCTACGAGGCATAACAACTAGAGCTAAGCTTAACAGCCAAAGGAGAAGGGGCGGGCCGATGTTGGCCCGCCCCTTTTTTAGTGCCTTTCGGAGGAGAATCTGGCTCTAGACTTTGTCGGCGGGTTTCTGGGGTGGTGAAGACGGGTCCGCCGATCCGCCGCGGCGGCTGCCAAGGAAGGCGCTGATCAAATCGAGGGGTAGCGGGAAGATAACAGTGTTGGTCTTGTCGGTTGATATCTCTCTAAGCGTCTGCAGATACCTTAGCTGAAGCGTGGTGGGTCCGGAAGAGATGATCTTGCAAGCTTCTGAAAGACGCGTGGCGGCCTGGAATTCGCCGTCGGCGTGGATTATCTTGGCCCTTCGCTCTCTTTCAGCTTCGGCCTGGGCGGCCATGGCGCGCTGCATGGACTGCGGCAACTCTACGTCTTTGATCTCGACCACGCTAACCTTGATGCCCCACGGCTCGGTCTGTTCGTCGATGATCTGGCGCAGTCTCAAATTGAGCTTCTCGCGCTGAGACAGCAACTCATCCAGGTCCGATTGCCCCAGCACGCTTCGCAGGGTCGTCTGGGCAATCTGGAAGGTTGCCAGACGGTAGTCGAGAACCTCGATGATCGCCGATTCCGGGTGTACTACGCGAAAATAGACAACGGCGTTCACCTTCAGAGTTACGTTATCCTTGGTAATGGCTTCCTGAGAAGGAACATCGAGCGTGATGGTCCGCGTGTCTACCTTACGCATTGTGTCGACGAACGGGACGATGAACTGGACCCCGGGCGGCCTTGGACCGACAAGTCTTCCCAGGCGGAAGACGACGCCGGTTTCGTATTGCCATATCATTTTGACCATGGACGGCAAAACTACCAGCAGGATGAAGACGATGACAGCCAGGATAATGAGAATGTTCAAGTTTTTGACCTCCTTAAATTTTGGTAACCCTCAGTTTGAGCCCCACAACAGCGGTGACTTTCACCTCCTCTCCAGGTTCTACTCTACCGCTTTCGCTTTCTGCTTCCCACAATTCCCCGTGGACAAAGACCGTTCCGCCTGGGTCAAGAGCCGTGCGCACTTTGGCGATCTTTCCGATCATCCCTTCCCTGCCCGTGGGTTGTTTCCGGCGCTGATTGCGTATTACCGCCAGAAGGGCGAAGATGATGGCAATGGAAAACCCGCCTACGACAAAGCCTATGGTCCAGGGGCTTACCGATAAAGCGGGGTCGCGGAACAGCAAGATAGAGCCCATGATCATGCTGATGATTCCTCCTACCAGCAGGATGCCGAAAGATGCAGTGATAGCTTCTGCTACAAAGAACACGAAGGCCAGGCCTATCAGCGCCAGGCCGGCCCAGTTGGCTTGCAGGGTTCCCAGGGCATACAGGGACAGGAAGAGAGATATTCCCCCAACCACGCCGGGCAGAATGGCCCCTGGGTTATAGAGTTCGATTAGTATGCCCAGCATGGCGATGCCCATGAGAATGTAGGCCATGTTCGGGTCGCTGATGGCCAGCAGAAACCTGTCGATGACGCTCATGGGAATGCGTTCTACCGCTGTCCCGGAAGTGTTGAGGGTAATGACCCTGCCATCGAGCAATGTCGCCTGCCGGCCGTTCAGTTTGGCCACCAAATCAGAAGTATCGGAAGCTATGAGGTCTACGACATTCAGCTTTAGAGCTTCGGTCTCAGTGGCGGAGACGCTTTCCCTGACTATCTTCTCGGCCCAGTCTACATTCCGGTGCCGCAGCGCCGCGCTGCTCCGGATGAAGGCCACGGCGTCGTTGAGCACCTTTTGCTCTTCGTCGCTGGGAATATTGCCTCCGCCTATGGACACTGGGTGGGCAGCTCCGATGGCGGTGTTTGGAGCCATGGCAGCTATGTGTGAAGCTACAGTAATGAACGCACCAGCCGAAGCCGCTCTCGCCCCCGACGGTGAGACGAATACTACAACCGGTATTTTGGCGGCGTTGATTCGCTGTACGATGTCCCGCATGGCGCTGTCCAGCCCGCCGGGAGTGTCAAGCTCTATGATGACTGCCTGTGCCTGCCGCTCCTCGGCCGCGGTGATGCCGCGGTCGATGTAGCTGGCAGTCACGGGGGTTATGGCAGCCTTAACTGTTAGAACAACGACCGGGTCGGCCTGGGCCTGGACGAACGAGAATGAAACTGCCAGGCAGAACAAAACCAACGACAAGAGCCGCAGGAGTTTCATGGAGACCATTATATGCTATTTTTTAGTGGGTAAACAGGGGAGCAATCATATTATCGACTGGAACGTAGTCGTCAGATAGGAAAACCGCCTGTCCCATGGGAATGACGGGCGGAAGATCTTCCAGCCTGATGAGCTTGCCGCCCACCGGCTCCAGTCCTCTGGCTCTGAGAGTTTCAAGGTAGCGCGGCATGTCCAACGGGCTGTTGGTAGCCGCCGCGACGTAGGTACCCGCTCCGCCGGACACGCTGTCAGGCGTGTACAGGTAGACGCACTGAAAACTTTCCCTCAGTGTATGCATCAGCGAGACCAGGAACCGTCCTCCAGTTAGATCGTCAATCACATTGACCATGTAGATGCCGTCGGGCCGCATGTTTCGCTTTACCATTTCGTTGAATTCGTAGGTAGTCAGGTGGTACGGGACGCTCATGTCGTTGAAGGCGTCTCCGACTACGAGGTCGTATTTGAACGTGGCGTTTCTCTCGATAAGAAAGATGCGGGCATCCGAATTGAACGTCTTTATCTTGGTGTCGCGAGGCAGCGCCAGGTGGTCATAAACCGTCTCGGTCACCGCGGGGTCTATTTCGGCAACCTCGATGGTACTGGACGGATAGATAGTCTCCAGATATCGGGAGAAGGAATAGCCGCCACCGCCGATGAACAATACGCGGAAATCAGGTTCGGTGACTGACTTATAAGCTGCCAGTTGAGCGAACGTCTTTTCGTAGTCGTAACCGAGGAAAGTCGGATCCGCCACGTCAATGTAGCTGTGGATAAGCCGGTCCAACGACAGGTATTTTACGTTCCGCCCCTGGACGTTGGTGTCCTGTATGTTTATTGAGAAGTAGTTGGATTCTTTCATAACCGTGGCAGCATAGGATTCACGCCAGGTGAAGGCGAAGAGATAGACCGCGATGACCACCAGTGTCGAACTCCACTTGCCGATGCTTTTCCATGAAGAGGAGGCGAATACCCCGGTGAGCAGAAGCACTATGGCGACTCCCCACAGGATACTGCGGGTTCCAAACGTGTTTATCAGGACAAACCCGGTGGCAAAAGTTCCGATGATGGCGCCGACGGTGGATACCGCGTAAATGGCGCCTACGGTTCTGCCGGTATTCTCAATGCTAGCCAGCCTGAGTTTGATGACCATGGGTGAAACCATCCCCAGGATGCAGGTGGGCAGAAAGAACAGCATCAACGTGTAGATTGTTGATTTCCACATCAGGTGGAATTCGTACGGAAGGGGCTTCGTGTTAAGGATGATGGTCTCAGGGAGAATGGCCAGACCGGCCAGTCCCCCGGCAAAGAACACGCAAGAAACCAGGAAAGGCGTGCCATATTTGTCGCCCAGTCTCCCGCCGAGATAGTTTCCCAGCGCTATGCCGGCCAGGACGACCCCGATTATGCTCGTCCATGTGTAAAGAGAAACGCCGATATATGGGGCCAGAATCCTGCCCGCCACCAACTCCAGGACCATCGAACAAGCGCTGGCCAGAAAGACGAGGGCGCCGGCTTTCAATGTTCCGTAGCCTTTTTCCACAATTGCCTCCCGGTCTAGAGATTTGTCGTATTTTAGCATACCCGCTGGATCGGAGGGTACCGCAGGCCTCGGTGCCTGCGAGCGCCCGGCATTCCTCCAACGACCAGCCGATGGCGCAAGACATGCATTTCGCCTGGATTCCCGCCTTCGCGGGAATGACGGATCGGAGGGTACCGCGGGCCTCCGTGCCCGCGAGCGCCCGGACGAACCACCAACGCCCGCTGGAACCGCCCCCGACCGGGGACGAAAGAAAGTAGGGTGGGTGTAAACGTAACCGAGCGAAGCGACGTGAGGTGCAACTCACCAGTTCACCATGGCGTGGATTCGTTGGGTTCGTTGAGTCGCAATGGTTGGTTGAGTAGCGGCGACTGCCTCCCCCGCGGGCTAAAGCCCGCGACTACGCCACCTGCCGGCTTCCTTCTACTATCTCCCTTCTCCTAACTTCCTTCTTCCCTCTTCTTTCTTCTTTACCCCTTTTTTAGTACAATACCCTGATATTATGAAAGCTGCAAATAGAGAATCTCACCTTTGCAAAGGCATGCGCGACATGCTGCCTGAAGACATGGCCCTTTTCCGCCACATCGAAAAGACTTTTGGCGACTCGTGCCGGAAATGGGGCTACCAGGAAATCCGTACCCCGGTGCTGGAATACCTGCACCTGTTCACCGCCGCGGGTACTCTGACTCCGGCCAAGCTGGGCCAGGCCTATTCGTTTCTTGACTGGGACGGGTGGAGCGGGGAGCGCGTGGTCCTCAGGCCTGACAGCACCATTCCGGCCGCCAGACTCTTCATAGATAGCCTCGGGGCCGCCGACCAGTGGCGGCTGTACTATGTGCAGAACGTCTTTTCCTTCGAGTCCCCCGGCCGGGATAGCCGCGAAAAGTGGCAGTGCGGTTGCGAGTTCATCGGTGGAAAAGCCCCGGTCGCCGACGCCGAGATAATATTCATGGCCGCTGGCATATTGAAAACCCTGGGAATCAAGGACCTGGAGATACAGCTTTCTCACGCAGGGTTGATAAGAGCGCTGCTGGGGGAGATCGAGCCTGATGTTACCCGGCAGGCGGAACTGTTCGACCGTATCCTGGACGGCAACGCCGGCGATCTGAAACTGGATAACGGCAGCGGCTCCGGGCTGGGCAAGGCCATCAACCTGATATTGAGCTATTCCGGCCAGGCCGAGGGTTTCCTGAAGAACCTGAGGTCGGTTACTCTGTCGTCTATTCCCGCCTTGAAGCAACCGTTGGACGATTTCACCGCCGTGGCGGAATTGCTTACCCCCCTTAACGGCAAATTTAAGATAAACGTCGCCTCGGGAAGAGGATTCGAATACTATACGGGTTTCATGGCCCAGTTTGTCAGCGGAGGAATGAGGATAGGCGGCGGCGGCAGGTATGACGACCTCGTTTCCCTGATCGGAGGAGCGAAGGCGCCCGCCTGCGGTTATGCCTTGTATCTGGACAGGCTGGCCGAACTGGTCAAGCTGCCCGTTTCGGCCCATGACCGCACCGTGGCTATCGTCACTGGCGCCTCCCAATCCCTGGTCAGGGGAGGGTTCGCCCTGGCGCAGTCGTTGAGAGATAGCGGCTTCGCGGCGGTCATCGAGTCAACGGCGGACCGGATACCGGCTGACACGTACTTCACTGTTAGTCTGGCCGAAGAGGGCGGCGAACCCTCGTACACGTTAAGCGAAAAGGGAAAGAAACCGGTCAAGAAACTGGGCTCGGCGGAACGCGTCACCGGGGAGATGGTCAATCGTGTCAAAGCTAGCTCTGCCTAAGGGGCGTCTCCAGGCCCGCACCTCGGAGCTACTGGAGAAAGCCGGGTTGGGGTTCACCGGTTACACCGAGAATTCGCGGAATTACCGCCTGACCTCCGCTACGCTTCCAGGCGTTTTCGCCAAGATATTCCAGGAACGAGATATCGCCATCCAGGTCGCCATCGGCAACTACGACCTGGGCATCTGCGGCTATAACTGGGTCGAAGAGCTGATGTGCAAGTTTCCTTCCAGCGATATCGTGGTTATAAGGGGCCTCGGATACGGACGGGGGAGGCTGTGCGTGGCTGCTTCCCGAAGTCTCGGCGCGAGCAAGCCCGGCGACCTGGCGGGCATGGATAGAATGATATCCCTGGCCAGCGAAAACCCGAATCTGGCCGAAGCTTACGCGGCCAGGCTCAGGCTTAAGAGATACAAGGTGTTCCCGGTGTGGGGCGCGGCGGAGGTTTACCCCTCCTTTGCTGCGGACCTGGCGATCTTCTCCCCTGCTTCTTCCGTCGACCTGGCTAAACATGACCTGGTACCTCTGGATTTCATCAGTTCCAGAGAAGCTTTTCTGATCGCCAACCGGCGTAGCTGGGAAAGCGTTGATCTGGGCCAGGTGCTCGACCTGCTGTGCCAGGCCAAAGCCGAGAATGAAGTTGGGGACCGGGACGCGGACAGTCTCGCGGCTGCAACAGCGTCATTATCGGCGGGCGCCGGCTCGATCGCACATCGCGATTCCGGCCACCCGATGCCAAATCACGATTTAGTCCGGCTGGCCCTTCCTGACGGCCACCAGCAAAAGCACACCGTGGCCCTCCTCGACCGGGCCGGAATATCTATATCGGGCTATAATTCTCAGGGCTCAGGGAAAGAACCGGGTGCCAGTCTTGACGGGGTTCTGGTGAAGATAATACGTCCCCAGGACATGCCGTTGCAGGTCGCCAACGGGAATGTGGACCTGGCCGTCACCGGAAGAGATTGGGTGCTCGATCACCGCTGCGCCTTTCCATCCAGTCCGCTGAAGGAACTGGTGGATCTCAAGTTCGGCCGGGTCAAGCTGGTGGCGGTAGTGCCGGAGGGCGCCGGCGTGGAATCGCCGGGAGACCTTCGAAAGGCTATTTCCCCGGAAAGGCCCAGGGCCATAAGGGTGGCTTCCGAATATACCAACATCGCCGACAAGTATTGCCGGGACAGACGGCTCGGTCACTACAAGGTGATTCCGACGTGGGGGGCTACCGAGGCTTTCCTGCCGGAAGACGCGGACTTGCTGATCGAGAATACTGAGACCGGCGAAACGTTGGCCAGGAACAAGCTCAAGGTCATAGATACAGTCTTTGAATCCACCGGGTGCCTGCTGGGGAGTTCGCTTCCGGTTGAATCCCCATCGAAGCGGGCCAAGATTGCTTCCGTGGTGGAAGCGTTGCGCAAAGCTGTCTAGAATGCTGAAAATATATTCTGACCTTAAACAAGCCTCCAGTGCCCTGTTCCAGAGGCGTTCCTACGAGGACGCCCGGCTGTCTCCTGCCGCCGCGAAGGGCGTCAGAGAGATGTTCGGCCAGGACCTCACCCCGTGGCAGGTGGTCCAGAAGATCGTTGGGGACGTCAGAGAAAAGGGCGATGAAGCCGTACGGGACTATACCCGCAGGATAGATAAGGTTGAAGTGGAAAGCCTGGTCGTCAGCCGTCGCGAGATGTACCAGAGATACCGGCGGCTTCCTTCAGAGCTTCAGGAGTCGCTGGAACTGGCGGCTCAACGCATCCGCGCCTTTCATATCTGGCAGATGGAACACTCGGCAAAGAGTTTTCTCATAAGAGGGCTCGGCCAGAAAGTCACTCCGGTGAAAAGGGTGGGAGTCTACGTGCCGGGCGGCACGGCTTCCTATCCCTCCACCGTTCTGATGACCGCCATGCCCGCCCGCGTTGCCGGGGTAAGAGAAGTGGTCGTCGCCACCCCGCCGGGCAAAGACGGGCGAGTCGCGCCGGCGGTGCTGGCCGCGGCCTATCTGGCCGGGGTGGACAAGATATATCTGGCGGGCGGCGCCCAGGCTATCGCCGCTCTCGCCTTTGGAACTCAATCGCTGCCGAGGGTGGACAAGATTTGCGGTCCCGGGAACATCTTCGTCGTCCTGGCCAAGAAGCTGGTCTTCGGGTCAGTCGGCATAGACGGGCTGGCAGGCCCGACGGAAACAATCATACTGGCCGACGACACCGCGGACCCCGCGATATGCGCCGCGGACATGCTGGCCCAGGCCGAGCACGACGTTATGGCCTCGGCGATTCTCATAACGAATTCTTCCAGCCTGGCCCGGAAGGTACAGGTTGAAGTGGACAGGCAGTTGGCTCTCCTGGAGCGCCGCGCCATCGCGTCAGTTTCCCTTGAACAGACCGGCGGCATCGTCATTGTCAAAAAACTTGACGAGGCGATAGCTCTCATCAATTCCTATGCCCCCGAACATGTCTCTATCATGGTAAGCAATACTGATGCCGTTGCCAGGAAGATTCACAACGCGGGATGCCTCTTTATGGGGGAACATTCTGCCGAGGCCTTCGGCGACTACGTGGCCGGACCCAGTCACGTCCTGCCGACGGGCGGCTCAGCCCGGTTCTCTTCGGCCCTGGGGGTCGGTGAGTTCCTGAAAGTTACCGGTGTGGTCAAGCTCACCGCCGCCTCGCTGGAGAAGCTGATACCGGCAACGGTGAAGATAGCTGAAGCCGAAGGACTGACCGCGCACGCCAGGGCGGCGGAAGTGAGGACTGAGGGAAGAGGGAAGAAGGAAGAGAGAAGAGGGAAGAAAGTAGAAAGTAGAAAGTAGGTAATCGCCCGTCATTGCTACGAAAATGGGCCAAACCGTAGGGGCAAGGCATGCCTTGCCCGCCTGGATTCCGGCCTTCGCCGGAATGACAATCCGTGGTACTGGCCGCACATTTTCATACTTCATGGCGCTGGCTACAAGCCGGCATGATGGATTACCCTCGAACGATTGAGACGAAATGAAAGAGCCAAACCCAGCGAACAGACCGCATAATATCGAATCCCTCATCCGTCCTCACCTTCTTTCCGGCGAGGAATACGTTCCCATTGAGCCTATCGAGGTGCTGGCGAAACGGGTGGGAAAACGCGTGGAAGACATCATCAAGCTGGATGCCAATGAGAACCCCTACGGCTGCTCGCCGAAGGTGCGCGAAGCTCTCCAGAAATATCCCTATCACCACATCTATCCGGATCCCGAGCAACGGGAATTCCGGAAAGCGGTTTCCAGGTACATCGGCGTGGCCGATGACCACATCGTCGGCGGCTCCGGCAGCGATGACCTCATCGAACTCATCATACGGCTTTTCGTTGGCCCTGGCGACGAGATCATCAACTGCGTTCCCACCTTCGGCATGTACTCCTTCTTGGCTGGCCTGTACAACGGGACAGTGATCTACGTTCCCAGAGACCGGAGTTTCGGCATAGAAATGGGGCAGCTCAAGGCAGCGATCGACGAGAGAACGAAGATCGTTTTCATCGCCTCGCCCAACAATCCCTCCGGGAACCTGACGCCAACCAAGGACATAAAGGACTTGCTTCGGGCCAATGTTATCGTGGTGGTAGACGAGGCCTATGCCGAGTTCAGCGGCGTATCCATGGCCCATCTGGTGCCGGACCACGACAACCTGATCGTGCTGCGGACCTTCAGCAAATGGGCCGGGCTGGCCGGAGTCCGCGTCGGCTACGGCGTATTTCCCAAGAAGATCGTCTCGTTCATTATGAAAATCAAACAGCCGTACAACATCAACTCCGCCGCCGAGGTCGCGGCGCTGGCCTCTCTGAATGACCTGGCTTATCTGCAGAATACCGTGGCTAAGCTGGTCCTCGAACGAGAGAGGATGTTCTCGAAGCTGGCCGGTTTGTCCTTCCTCAAGCCGTATCCCTCGAAGGCCAATTTCATTCTCTGCCGGGTGACCAGAGGCAACGCCAAAGAGATTCAAGACAGGCTGAAGGAGAAGGGCATTTTTGTCCGTTACTTCGATACGCCGCTTCTCAACAACTATTTGCGTCTGACAGTCGGCAAGCCCCAGCACACCGATTCCCTTATCGGCGAATTGGAAACAATCGGAGAAAGTCTATGAACGAACGACGGGCTTCCGTGAAACGCGAGACCAAAGAGACCACCATTGAGGTTGAAATCAATATCGACGGCGCCGGCGAGTACGAAATCCGAACGGGATTGCGCCTTTTCGACCACATGCTGACCCAGTTGGCGCGACACGGTCTGTTTGACATAAAAGTGCTAGCCAGTGGTGACGACCATCATCACATGGTGGAAGACGTGGCCATTTGCCTGGGCAAAGTATTCAATCAGGCGTTGGGCGAGAGGCAGGGAATCGTCCGTAGCGCCCATGCCGTGGTGCCCATGGACGAAGCCCTGGCGATGGTGGTGGTGGACATCGGAGGCCGCGGCTACTGCCAGTTCGAGGCCGCTTTCGGCACCGAGACGATAGGGGAACTGACAACGGATTTGGTGCGGCACTTCTTTGAGAGCTTCGCCATCGAGGGACGGCTCAACCTCCATGCCAAAGTCCTGGCGGGTGTCAACGATCACCACAAGGCCGAGGCGCTATTCAAAGCCCTGGCCCGCGCCCTGGACGCCGCCACTCGCATAGACCCCCGCCTTGGGGGGCGAGTCCCTAGCACCAAGGGCGCCATCGAGCACTAACACGGGGGCGAATCTCCAGGGTGGGCCGGACCGAGATATTCGCCGACGAACAATTCGGCATTTTGTTTCTTCGAGTGCCGCTCGTTCCAACCGCAGATACCCAGATCCGTGTACCTATGGTTGCAGAGGAAATCAGCGCGATCCTGCACGATTAGATGAGTAGCGGTCGCGGGTTATCAGTGGGAAGTCAGTTGAAGGACTTGTCTCTGAGTCCGGCCGCCATCTGCGCAATGGCCATGGCATCCTTGATGTCAATCCTGTCGCCCTGGCTGCCATCATGCACCACGCTGGCGGCGTTCATGGCGTTCCTGATGATCACGTCCCTTGCCGGCTGGCTACCGGCGAGGTATTGGGCGATGAGGAAAGCGTCAACGATGTCTACAATGCCATCTCCGAAGGCATCGCCGCGGCGCAAGGAAATAGATCGTGCGGGCTTTTGAAGGACCGAGTCGCCCCAGACGTTGGAGATGGTCGCAAAACTCAAAGTGGCAGACGTTTCCAGGTCGCTGTCGCCAAGGAGCGCCATCCTTACCTCGGCCAGATCGGCAGGGGCCTGTGGGCCCGAAACTTTGGTCTGGAAAGAATTGAAAGCGGTTGTGGTTCTGCCCGCCCTGCTTATGTTCAGCCCGGCGGTCACGCTGCTGAACTGGCCCAGGCCGTTTACCGCAAGGGCTTTCATTCCGCCAGGGCTGTAACTGATGTTGGCGTGGTAGGCGCCAATGCCCGTTTGGATTGGGGTGACGATACCTCCGCTGACGTCTCTGAAAGAAATGATTCCGACCTTGAGGACCGCGAACCCCTGGCTATCTACACCCTGAGTCAGACTGATATCAGCCCTGAGATTCCGCGGATTGGCGTATCCGACGTAGGTAGACCAATAGAAATAATACTCCTGCGGGTCGTAGTATTTAACCCGAACCGAAGAGCCTGGTCTAATGGTGGCACTGCCGCTGAAGTCGGCAACAAAGTCTCCGGAAGGGTCCGTAACCAGGTTTATGAATTCACCACCGCCAAGCGACACTTGGACCGGTGAGTTGGGAGGTCCCTCGCCGCTTGCGCGATTGGCGCCGGCGTTCACCTCGGCGCGCAATCGGGGCACAACGAGGCTCATCCGTTCCGCCCCGACCGGCCTCATCTCCACGACCTGCCCTGACAACGGGATTACATCGCTGCCGCTGCGATCAACCAAGTTTGCCTGGAAGTAGCCATTGGCATCGGCCAGCGTGTTAATCCTGGCCGTTTCTTTGCCTGTAGAGTCTTTTAGCAGGACATTGACCGGCTCGTTGGCGGTGCTGTATCCCGATACCCAACCCGAATTGACACATACGTCCACCGAGGGTATCCGGTAGCTAAGAAGTGCCGTGTTCCCTCCAGGGTCTTCGTAGCGCGCCTCAACAAGGGTGCCGCGTTTGATGTCCACCTTTCCCGAGAAATCCGCACGATACCTTCCCTGGGAGTCGGGCGACACGGACACTTTGGTCCCTTCGATAAAGACGTCAAGTTTTCCGGAGACTGGCGCCGTGCCGTTAACAAGGTCGGTCACCGGATCCGGCGCAGATGAGAGGTTGGGAACCGAAAATACGAGGCTTTCGCCGATCTTCGGCATGGCCTCGATAGTCCAGCCCGGTTGGGGGATGACCGGCCTATGAGACCCGTCTGAGAAATCAACAGAGAAGGCTATCTGATCGCCTGGAGGTCCGGAGTAGGTCGCCTTGACTGAACCCGTCGTATCCTTCAAAGCGATATCAAACCCGTTAATCTGGGAGATGGCGCCCGTCAGGTGCGGAGTGTTCATTTGAATTTGGAGCAGCGGTACCACGAACGACAGGGTGACCCAATGCCCGCCCGGCGTGACATATCGGACGGCCACCTGATGCCCCCTCTTTAGAACGACTTTGTCCGAGAAATTCGCAGAGTAGTTCCCGCCGGCGTCGGCGATGGCTGTCAGACTGGGAGTCGAAGGGCTGCTGTAGAAGTCTTTCAGCGGCGGGCCCGCTTGAACGGCCACCATAGAGCCGGCAGGGGCTTTGCCCCAGACGGTGTCCGCGGCGATATCGGCCTTCGCGCTTATCAAAGGTACCGCTACCGAAGTCGTCCATTCGCCTTTCGGCGTCACTTCTACGGTATCGCCGGGAGAAGTGATGGCGGCCTGTCCGTTCGCGTCGGCCAGGCTGACCACCCACGATCCGTAATGATCAGATTTAGTCGTCGCATTGGCCTTTGTCCGGGACATAGCATCCCTGAGGGTGATGTCCACATCTGTTTCGCTCGTGGCTGATCCGCCGACGACGCCGGTGTAGAGTTGAATCCCGATGCTGGGTACTGCCAGAGAAACGTAGACGTTGTCGGCCGTGGCACTTGTGTACTGCAATCGAAGCGTGGACCCGGGTGTCAAAGGCTTGGCAGGGGGAGGCACTCCGTAATTCCCTTGAGCGTCCGTGGTGATGCTTGAAGGATAGCCCAGTGGCCACGGAACGGCCGGCGGCGACTCATGAACTAGAACGTCGCTGGCGTTTGCAGGGGGGTATCTAATGCCCGTAATCTCCAGCCGGGAGTTGGGTGGGCCTTTGCCCTGGAAAGCGAAGGTGGCCGGGTCCATAACCAACGTGAGTTCCGGCGCCACCATCCGCAGTGTCCAGCCGGAGCGCCCAGCGACTTCAATCGTATCTCCGGGTAAGATGAGGGCTGGATTTCCTGCCAAATTACGGAAGGTCAATTCAAACCGGTCGAATATCCGTACTCCGCTGGCTTTGGGGGTGCCGGAAGCGTCCTTCAGAGCGAAATATACCTGTTCCCACACCGGCAAGTAACCGCTGATGTAAGGGGTGTTCAGGTTGACACTTAAGGAAGGCAGAATAACAGAGAAACTCGTTGCATATCCCTGACTATTGAACGTCCTGAGGAAAACCCGGTCACCGGGCTTGGCCCCACCAAAGGGCGAGAAGTCGGCACTGTAGTTGCCCTGGTGGTCGCTAGTGACGATCAGCGTTGTGCCCTTGGTGGAAACCAGTATGGAAGAATCAGGAGGTCCCTGTCCCTTCACAGCACCTGCTGAGATGTCTGCAATTGCCGTCAGTCTGGCAACTACGAACGTCGATACTGTTCCGTTCTGTGGCTTCAGTTCTACTGTGTCGCCAATGTAGACTTGTTCGGGAGGCCACATGCCGAACCACCCCTGGTCACGAAAGTCCGAGCTCCGCCGGTCCTTGACCCCACCAGATGAGTCCCTCAGTGTTGCCAAAAACGAACCAGTTAGCGGAACCCCGCCATAGATATCATGCGATCCTATCCGCACCGAAAGGAGCGGATACCTAACTACCAGCCGCTCTTCATTCGTCGCGGCGTCCTTTTGCACCACGGAAAAATCCCACTTCATGTCTGGGGAAGCTGGGGGGAATTCAAGCGACCATTTGCCGCCAGCGTCAGTCATAACCGAAGCCTTCCCCGCCACGGAACTGAGCAACAAAATGGAGTTAGCAGGGCCGATTCCGCGAAATGCTCCAATGTTGAGGTTCACGTGCGTGAGCGAAAGACCCACCGCCGTCAGGGTTAGACTCTCCCCCTTTTCGGGGACCATCTCTACCTTGTACCCAGGCAATACAGCGACCGCCTCCCCGGCTCCGTTGCGAAAGTGCGTCCAGAAGTTCCCCTCAGGGGGTACGAGCGTCCCGATTGGGCTAGGGGAGGTCTCAGGGGCAAACCCTGTACCCACCACAGTGCCCGCTGGATTCTTGAGCGTGAGTGTGGCGTTCGGGATTTCAGATCCCGTATACCCTTCCACGAAATCCGAATTGATGTACACAATGAGCTTGGCGATAGTGTTCTTGAAGTAGATTTCGCTAGGGGCCACGCTGGCAACAAGGATCGTGAAGGTGTCCCCCCGGTTCAGGTCGGCGATTCCGGTGAAATTGGCGGAGTAAATACCCCGAATGTCAGCTGTCACAGTGACCGGACGCACCGCCGCCGAGCCCGAAATCGGGTTTGGCGGAGGGCTCACGTGGCTGCTTGACTGGACGGAAACCTTCAATACGGTGTTGGGGAAAGCGGTACCCGAAATGATGTCAGCAGATACATCAGCTTGCCATGTTATGTTGGGAATGGCGACCGAGATGGTTTGCCCGGACAGCGTAACCAACTCGGCGACTTGGCCAGGCCTGAGCCGCTGCAACTGGGGAGGATTCATCTTCGACAGGTACCACCGGAATTGGCCAGACGTGTCCGTCGTTGTCGTATCGGTTGCACTAGATCCGTCGCCAGCTTCCAGAGTGACTTTGACTGTACTGGAAGGTTCGGCGTACCCAGCGACGAGGTTCGACCCGACTTCGAGTATGAGCCTTGGAGAAACTGGCGCGGCATCCTGACCGGACAGGGCTACTCCGCTGGCCCCCTCGAAGATGGCAGGTGAAGGTTCAGTGCTGCTAGCCGCCGGAGACGGAGATGCAGCGCGCGATGGCGCGGAGCCGGCGGCTGTTAATGCGGAAACCAGAAGAAGTACGACCGGAAAGACCCGGACCAGCCTGAACACTTAGCCTCCTGATTTGGCAACCGGGCATACAGAAACTGACTCGCTTTCATTATACGCCAAAAGTCGATGTCGTGCGCACGCTAGAACCGCTCCCATTAAGTGCACAGCTTGTCGAAATGTAGATCCGCAGGGTAAGAGACGGTTCGGGGGCGTCGGGGAGGATGGAATGACCTTACATGATCAATAGAAGTCGCGAGTCACGGTATCGCTGTCCGGCCCGGCAGTCGCTTTGGCTGCGACGGTATTCATCACGTTGGGAGATAGACTGGCGGACGGGAGCAAAGTACGACCATTTTGCGGAAACCTTGTAGTATAGTATACTTGACATTAAGATTAGTATACTGTACACTGCAAAGTACAGGTTCAAGGAGGACACCCATGAACGTCAGAACGTTTCAGTTTTACCGTTTGGGACTGACGATGTCCGTCGCAATCCTGGTCGGGGCGGCGGTCGCCAGTGAGAACATGGTGCTGGCGGTAGTAGCGGTGGGCGCCGGAATGTTGCTGATGTACGCCGGCAGGAGGCGAGTCAAGGGTGTTGTCGAGGATGAAAGGACCTACCGGATCGGTGAAAGGGCTTCCCGAGTTACCTTGGCACTGCGTGGGCCGGCGGTAGCTTTGGTCGCTACCGTCCTCATAACGATGGGCGACAGATTTGCGCCTGGTTTGAGAACCGCAGGCTTCGCTCTGGGTTACGCCGGCTGCGCGGTGACTGTCTGCTACTCCACCTTATACCACTATTACCAGAAGAAGAGCTAGACGCCCGGCGGACGTGATGAAGAACAAGCTAAAGGTGTACCGGGCGATGAATGATCTGACTCAAGAAGCGCTGGCCGACCAATTGGGCGTCACCAGGCAAACGGTGATCTCCATCGAAAAAGGAAAGTACGACCCGTCGCTGGAGCTGGCCTTCAAGATAGCGAGGCTGTTCAAGGTTAAAATCGAAGAGGTCTTCGACCTCGAAGGAACTTAGCCTGGCTTGATCTCTTCCAGTTCGTACTTGAAGTTCTCGATGACCGGGTTGGCCAGGAGCTTCCGGGACATCTCTTTCACCATCTCTTCCGCTTTGGAACGGTCGGTTTCATCGAGTTTGACTTCCATGTACTTCCCGGCGCGCACGCTGGTTACCTTGGTGAAGCCAAGAGAATGCAGGCCGCCCCTTATGGTCAGGCCCTGGGGGTCGTTGACGGTGGGTTTCAAGGTTACGTAGACTTTAGCAAGGTACATTTTAGACCTCTCGGACGAAGTAACAAGTAACAAGTGACAAGTAGCAAACCAGAAAAACCGGCAAATCCGAAATCCTGAGCACTAAATCCGAAACAAATACGAATTACGAAAACCGGAATGTCCCGCTATCGGCGGCAAGTGTCCCAATTTGATGAGGCGCCGGCGAACCGAGAGATCCCCCTGTATCCCCCTTGATAAGGGGGACAGGACAGACGTTGCCCCATTTGATAAGGGGGACAAGAGAGATGTATTCCGAGCGCGGGTGAGGAATCTTTCCGGGGTGGTGGCCACCCCACCCGAAAGACCCTTCGCTGCGGCTCAGGGTGACAACTCCCAGGGCTCATTTTATGGAATCTCCCGTCAAGAGGCGGTAGGCCTCACGGTAGCGGATTGAGGTTTGTTCAACTATATCCGGCGGCAGTTGCGGCGGCGGCGGTTCTTTGTTCCAGCCGGAGGCTTCCAGCCAGTCTCTCAACGGCTGCTTGTCGAAGCTCTGCTGCGCGCGGCCGGCGGCGTAGGACTTAAGGGGCCAGAAGCGGCTGGAATCGGGCGTCAGCAGTTCGTCGATGAGAATCAGTTTCCCATCCAGTTCCCCGAACTCCATCTTGGTGTCGGCTATGATAATGTCGCGGGCGAGGGCATATTCCCGGGCGAAGTTGTAGACCGCTATAGCTTTCTCCGACAGGCTCTTTGCCATCTCTTTACCGACCATGTTTTCCATTTCAACCGCGTTCAACGGCATGTCGTGGCCGGCGTCGGCCTTGGTGGTCGGGGTGAATATCGGCGTATCCAGGCGCTGGCTTTCCTTAAGTCCCTTCGGCCAGGGAGCGCCATTGATAGTCCCTTTGCGGGTATACTCGGACCAGGCCGAACCGGAAATGTACCCTCTGACGACGCACTCGACGGATATCCGTTTGGCCTTTCGCACCGCCATCGAGCGTCCCAACAGGTACGAGAAGTCGCTCAACTTGCCGCTGGGCAGGTTCAGGGCCTTGAGATCGGAAAGGGTCTTGAGTACCTTGACCACGTGATGGGGAATAATCTTCTTTGTCTGGCTGAACCAGAAGGCGGATAGCTGGTTGAGCACTTTGCCTTTATCCGGTACCGGGTTGGGCAGAATCACGTCGAAGGCCGAAATGCGGTCGGTGGTGACGACCAGGAGGTTGTCGCCGAGGTCGTAGATGTCGCGGACTTTGCCTTTGCTGAAAGGCTTCAAAGGTAGATCGGTTGTGGCAACCAGTTGGTCTTTCAAAGTTATTCCTTTGTTTTGGTGGGTTGCACCCACCCTACGTTGTACTTGGTGGGTTGCACCCACCCTACATTGCGTTGGGTTTCACACCCTACATTGTGGTGGGTTGCACCCACCCTACGCGAATTGATCCGCCAGGTGTTCCAGCTTCAGTCTTTCGAAGACGGTATCCACGTAACGCACGAAGTAATTGTAGTCGAAAATCTTCGCCAGCTCGTCTTTGCCCAGGTGGGCGGTAACCTCCGGATCGGCCGACAGCAGATTGACGAAGGGAATCTTCTGTTTCCAGGCCCGCATGGCGTTGCGCTGCACCACGGCGTAGGCTCCCGGACGGCTCAGTCCCTTTTCAATGAGAGCCAGCAGCACCCGCTGGGAAAAGACCAGTCCCTGGGTTATTTCCAGGTTCTGCCGCATCTTGTCGGGATAGACCATCAGTCCTTCGATGACGCCGGTGAAGATGTAGAGCATGTAATCCAGCACCAGACAGGCGTCGGGGAAGGTTATCCGTTCCGTGGACGAATGGCTGATGTCCCGCTCGTGCCACAGCGCCACGTTTTCCATGGAGGTGACAGCATAGCCGCGCATCAGTCTGGCCAGTCCGCAGACGCGTTCGCAAAGCTCAGGGTTTCGCTTGTGAGGCATGGCCGAAGAACCTGTTTGTCCTTCTTCAAAGGGCTCTTCCACCTCGCGGACCTCCGTGCGCTGCAGG
>ORJL010487644.1_pt1 | contig 20640 bp, 26 predicted proteins | sample 1779941 | NCBI WGS metagenome assembly ORJL01 (sample SAMEA104232317, study PRJEB22302) | groundwater metagenome | biome: forest; feature: aquifer; material: groundwater | place: USA | collected 2011-08-07 | depth 5.8 m | reverse complement strand
TGGAAGGCTCATCACTAATGACCAATAAGTAAAATTCTTCTGTGTTGCCCGTTTCCAATTCCTCAATACTGGGACGAATTTTGACAACTATTCCGATGTTTTCCATCTTTTGCAGAACCATAACCGCTCGTACTGCCTTCATTAAAGTCTTTGGTGCTAAAGCAACATCTACTTGATAAACACCATGACCCATTTGTTGGGCGTTATTAACTTTTTCCCATTCCTCAGCGGTTAAAGCAAAATTAAAAGGAATAAATTTCTTCACTGTCTCCGTTGGTAGATCTTCATCGTTGATTAGACTTACAGTAGGTGTTTGTACTCCAATGCCGACTTCACGTTTAGGCACCACATTTAACAGTTCTTTCATCCCAACCACTAGATCCTGATACTCTATTGTTAAGTCTTGACGTCGTTGTACCTGGGCTAGCATGGCCTTAACTCGATCAGTCACTGCCAAAAGAAGATCAATCATAGCCATAGATACATCCATCTTCCCTTGCCGTAAACGATCAAGCAAATCCTCAGCTGCATGTGTTAAGGCCACAATGGGAGTAAACCCCATCGTGCCTGAAGCACCTTTTAAACTATGTGCCGACCGGAAAAGATCATTAATTAGGCCAATGTTGCCTCCTTCCTTTTCCAATTGCAAAAGCCCCGCACCAAGTTTGTCGATTTGTTCTTGGGAATCAAGTAAATAAAACTCTAAAAATTCCCCTAAGTCCACGCTCTGAGTTTTATTGTCGTCATCTTGGCTCATAAACGCCCACCCCTATCTTTTGATCCACACCCTACCCATGTTAATACGTTTAAACAATAAGGTAAGTGCCAAGTCATTCAAAACAGCCTTATTATGTATTTGCTCCTAGTTGTAAGCTAAACTAAAATGAATTGGTTTGAATTTGTCCAGCATTTAAGTTCCTTGCAAGAAGCATTATGTATTATGATGAGATTACCTAAATAAAGACATAGTAATCCTAAAAGGTATATTCTCCATGATATATAAAAATCCCTTCGAAAACCCCAGAAAGTTTATTATTAATCGTGGCATTAAAAAGTAATTCCTGTAAATAGCTTTGGCAAAAAAAGTCTAGGACTATTGGCATAGAAAAATAGGTCCTTTGTGCAAAAAATAAACAGGCTGCCTTATTTGCCTTCCTGTTGGTATATTTAAGATTATTAAATTTCTGAATAAACGTGAGAATAATGGCAAACAAATCCTGCGTTACAGTAATTGTTAATCGATGTTGGTCTACAAAGCCCCGTAAGTATTTGTACTATCCTTTGTATTATGGCTTAGCATCCTAACGGCTGATATTATCAGAATGACACCGAGTATTCCTTAAAGAGCTTTGCTTGGTACATAAACTATCAAATAACTACCAAGGAGAGCACCTATTATCGAACCTAACCCCATGGGGACAATTAAGGGTTTTAGAGTTTCTTTAGGGAAAGGCTAATATATTGTGATCGAGCATTTGCTTGAATAATCTAGTCGATTACTTTGCTTACAAACAACGTCAGGTGCTTAACCATATCCAAAGTTTTATTACTATTAACTGAACCTGGGAATACTCGAACAACCGGTCGGGTTGGAAAACTCTGGTTTTGGCTGACAACTATTCCCACATCCCCTGAATTCAGTTCTACAATGCATCCAGTCGGATAGACTGCAATATGGTTAAGAAACGCTTTGAGCAATTCGTAAGAGAAAAGCACTTCTGCTTTTGCCATCAAGATTTCCACAGCTTCATAAGGATGGATACGACCATGCCCTGGTCCTTCATTGACAAGACTGTCATAAAAGTCAGCTAACGCTACAATTTGCGCCAACGGATGGAATTTTTCACCGGCCAATCCGCGTGGATACCCGCTTCCGTCAAGCGCTTCATGATGCTGGTATGCGATATGGGCGCTTACAAAACTAATATCTCTGCGTCCCCGTAAGATTTTATAACCTTCTTCAGTATGCGTTTTATACAAGGCCAGCTCGTTTGGTGAGAATGGTTCCCGTTTGCAGAGTAAACTTTGCGGTAGCTTGATGGCACCTACATCATGCAAGATCGCCCCTACCGCTAGAGTGTCTAACTTATCCCGGTCTAACCTCAAAGCCTTACCCAACAGCACTGCCAATATACAGACATTAACCGAATGAGCAAACAATTGTGTATCATTGTTGCGAATATCCATTATACCTGAAAGAATATGATTTTTGAAAATGATATCCTCAACGATATCATTTACTACCTCCTTCAAGTGGAACGTATCCAATCCCCTGCCTGCTTTGAAAGCTTCACCTGATGCCTCTAAAGTCAGCATAGCCTCTCTGCGCCGTTCAAAAGAAACTATATCTTCATTAATTGCATCTTTGGATATGTCATTAATTACATCTTTGGATATGTCATTAATTACATCTTTGGATATGTCATTAATTACATCTTTGGATATGTCATCATCGATCGTAATCATCGTAATACCAAGTTCGCGCAGACGAGTTATTATTTTATCCGTCAAGACCACGCCACTATTCAGGAGAACTCGGTTTTCTTTCGTCAAAATTGGTGTTCCCAGCACGTCTCCTGCTTTAACCCAATTTATCATCATTTGTCGCATCTAGTAACCTCCCCATAGAGAAGACGTTTAATCTTAACTGATATATATTTTTTTAGGTTTACTTTGAGTCTTCTTCTTTTACTTTAATTTATGGGATTAATTTGACCGTATGCAGCGATGAAAAAAGCAATATTTTATGCATCTATAACTGGCGTTTTCATGATTAATTTAACGTTTTAAGTTCTTCACATCTAGCAGTATAAACATTTAAAACCATTTCCAAATTCATTTGTATTATCCAACAAGACCTTAGAACATGCTTCCACGACCCTTGGATCATACAATATACCACTATTACCTTCTATTTCCTCTAAAGCCTTTTCAATGCCTAGTGCAGGTCTATAAGGTCGATGAGAAGACATTGCTTCGACAACATCATCTACAGCTAATATCCAGGCCTCCAACAAAATATCTTCACCAGCTAATTTATAGGGATAACCGGTATCATTCCATCTTTCAATTCATGGTGCTGAGCACTCTCATTACTCTCTTTAAATAGTCTGACTAAACTAGGATCAAATTGAGTTCCTGCATGTCTAGTAATTTCTTCCATAGCTTCTTCATGTTTCATCTTTTTCTTATATATCCGACCATTGACCATTACATCGTAAGCATCAACAATTGCTATAATCCTAGAGCAGAGTGGTATTTCTTCCCCTTTTAGCCCTCTTGGATAACCGCTCCCATCCCACTTTTCATGATGAGTAAGTATCCCTTCTGCGATATAATTTATTTCTGGAGTAGAACTGGCAATACGATAACCTATTTTCCTAAGGCTGTCATCCTTTTAGTATGAACTAAATGCGCTGTTGCATCTTTTAATTGTTGGTTTGCCTCTGCCAGCTTGCCTTCTGTATACTTGTATATGGTAATGTCACGATAAATAACAAAAAAGCCTTTCTGCTCATTATGACTTATTATCGGTGAACCAATAATTTCAACATACAGCTTTCCTTTTTCACCTTGACGTAAATCAACCTTTCCGTAAGTGACCAAAATTCATCATGTTTGTCATCAGGTATAATAAAATCAATCATCTTTTTTCCAAGAATGTCATCTTGCGTATAGCCAAAAAAACTAGTAAATTCTTTATTCACATAAAAAACATCCCCTTCATTATTTAACATTACTATTGCTTCTTGAGAACCATCTAATATCTTTGACCCATTTCATTAGCAATAGCCCAAGCAAGTTTTGCGACTCGGGCATCGAAATATCCATCGTTACTAGATCAGGCATCAATACCATATAACGCCAAATGGCCTCCCGGCCGTTTGGCCTCCCCTACTACTTTATGGTCTGCTCTTTCTATAATCTGGCGAATCATTCTTCGCATAAATAATGAATCATCCACGATTAAAATATTCATTTTATCTCCCCATTTCTTACCCTGCCTCCTATAAACCAAAGCTCAGGAAACAAAAAAAGCATACCCTAACGGGTATAGCACAGAAAATCCCCTTGGCGGCCCGGCGATCATCACCTTTAAGTGTAAGACCCGTAACTTTGCGTCCTCAGCTTTCGCTAAGTTTGCCTTTATCATGGCTAATTAAATTTTATCTAACATGCAAATGGGGATTAAAGAGCTACTTTAAGTTTACTTTAGTCCTATTGATAGATTACCATTTTAAACAAATTTTCGCAATAAGATTTATATTAAAACAGTATTGAAGCACGAAGTTCTTTTATTAAGTTTTCGAGATAATACTAATTTGCTTTTAAAACATGGATAGTATCCAATCCCACCCAGTAATACTTTTAACCAGTGGCGGCATAAGTACCACATTAGAATAATCTTACCTTTTCCTTAATTGATTTCCACTCCAAGTTCAATTTATCTAGAAATTTGTTGCAGTCCTTTCTAACTTTGCCTTGAAGTTTCAAATTCTCGTTTTGATTATGATAACGTTTTTTTTTAGCGACATAGTTCTCATACGGCACATTTGAAATACGCCTTATTATGTCTTCGTAAGCTTTTAGGTTCAATGTTAGGGAAATATAATCTCCTCGCGTACAAATCAAACTGTGATTATTCTGACGTCCGGTTATTCTTCGTAGTTTTGTCCGAATTCTTCCAAAAAACTGTTCAGTTTCGTTATTGGTGGACGGCATATTTGGAACTACAAGATAAGTTGTAACAATTCAGCGAATGGTTCCGGTGCGAGATCTGTCTCTAGCGCTAGATTAACCTGATGGTATTCAGCTAAGGTAATTATAGGTTGAATGTTCGCGATAAACTGCTCCACGCTATCTTGAGCATGTAGTAAACTTGACTGGTCAACACACGGTATGACGATATCTTTAACTCCTATTTTGGCACCATTAACAATCAGCCGTCTTAAAATATCTTGACTATGCCGAATCGAATTATACGTGGCGTTATGAAAAGGTGCCGTCATATTCACATAACTCTCCATTACTTCACCAACCTTACCTGATATCTCTTATACAAGTCTTACTCTTCAATGAAACCAAGGACTCGTCAATCCAGGCCATCAATCCATTGAGAAAACTGAAAGCCCTTTGCTTTAATAACAATACAAAATCTAGCTGTTCTTGATCAGACAATCCGTCTCGGGTTTTATAACGTACATAAGCCACAAAAGGATCCATAATTGGTTCAATGAACCCATAGGCTTGCTTTGACTGCAGCAAAGCAAGCGCCTGTGCTATATCCATTATTTGTGTCCCCTCTAAACCAGGAGCCACCCCTTCAACCACAGGATAAAATGCCTCCCGTAAGTATTCTTTGAATTCTGCGAGTTCAGTACGGACATCGGTTAACTTGAGTAAAATAGCAGTTGGGTCCGCAGTTTGAAATTGATTATGCTGCATAAGCGAACAGGGTACATCAAAGGGATCCGACAGATACAATCGCCTCACCTCGGACAGCCAAATGCTCTGCACCGTTAATTAAAGCTCCGCCTTCAGAAGCATTAATGAATTTCTTTTCTTTATAGATAGCTATGAAATCCTGAATAAACTCTAAAACATCTTTAAGTCCCATGGTAGTTTTCAGCTGGCTGCCATCCTGACCCGCAACATATTCAAAAACACTATCAGAAGTAAGATTATAACTGCCTAGCACCCCATCGGCATGAGTTGTCTCTAAGTCGTAAATAGCGCAATCCTGTCCTACCATAATGATTGGTTCAGCGCCTATATATAAGGCAAAATTCAACACCATTGTTGTTACGCTCACACTACGCCGTAAGCTGTCTGTCTGCGGAAGATTCGAACGAAATTCAAGTAGATTACTGGAATCCTTGATCACGCTGTGCCGTATGGAGTCTATGATTTAGTCAATAAAACGGGATTTGTAAATGTAGGAACGAGTTATAACACAGCCGAGTTTGCTGTTGCAAGCATTAAAGGCTGGTGGAACAATGTGGGAAAAGAATTATACCCTGAATCAAAGCAAGTCTTGATTACAGCCGATGGTGGAGGAAGTAACGGTTCACGTGTTAAGCTATGGAAAACGGAGTTGCAGAAATTTTGCAATGAAAGTGGTTTGGAAGTTACCGTATGCCATTTTCCGCCAGGTACGAGTAAATGGAATAAAATAGAGCATCAACTATTTTCTCAGATAAGCATCAATTGGAGAGGCAGACCTTTGACAAGCTATGAGGTCATTGTGAATCTTATTGGTTCTACTCGAACAAGGAAAGGACTTATGTTCGAAGTGTTTTTAGATGGTATCATTTCCATCCAAGCCGGTGAGAACCCTGCGATTTTGAGGGAAAAACTAAAAACCCATCTCGGAAATATCCCAGAACCCAAAGAAAAGTCTGGATCTAAATTTTTATAAACAAAATCAAATGCAACGACGTATCCTGAGTTTCATCAATTCCCATGGATACAAAACATATCCCGAATTTTTAAAGATTCTCAACGAGGATAATAGGGATAACTATTTGCCCACGGCTAGATATTCTGCTAGTGGCTTTGAATACGCCGCCTGCCTGGTCGTCAGAAAACTCCATTGCGCTCATTTTGCAGCCTCCCTGCTTACCCATCTTCCATTCTTACCTAAATAGTAATCTTACCTCTCTGGATTGTCTAATATATAAGGGGGATAATTAACTGTATCCCCCAGCACAACAGGAAATAATTCTGACTATTTATAGACCTACCCCACAATTGCCGGAGACTAATTACAAATAAGAGCCAGATTAATCTGACTCAGTCGTATCAGATAGTCCATTGATAGGGACACAATACAGTGATCATGCGACAAGACATTCTTGAAAGATTACGAGGAGAGTCCCAAGTTCAAGGCACTGGATCACATGATGCGGGATAATCGAGGGATTAAAGAGGTGTTAACGATTTTGGACATCGAGCCTCTCTTTCAAGCCTTCCTGTAGAACCTGCGAAAAATTTACGCCAGCTTTTTCGGCTAGATCATTAAGCCAACTTGGCAAAGTTAAATTTTTTCGGATCGTCCGATTATCGTTTGCTCTGCGATATGCGTCGATATCAATATCTACTAGGGTAATAATCTCATTGTCTGCGCATACAGGGTGAAGAGTAGATGGTGACGGAATAGATCGACCCATATCCTCTTCACAGATCCCCCAAAGCCCGATCGCGTCGCGGGCCATTTCGATGGCGTTGGCTATATCGGTGCCTTCGGTGTTAATTTGCAAATCAGGGACAAAGACAACATATCCCACGTCTGCCGGAGTTAAAACAACAGGGTATACTTTTTTCATATAAAAACACCTCCAAATATTTTCAAAGCAGGTTAGAGGCTTATTTCAGCCCCTGTCGCTTCATGATAGCTCTTGCTAGCTTTTCATCGACTTCTCGATGGCGAGGAATCGGTTCGCTGTTTATTCCATTGGTGTATAAGTCATGGTTTGCACCGTTTCTTAACAACCACCAACCATTATCAAGTAATTTTTTTATTAAGTCTTTCCGGTTCATTTCCTCACCTCTTAGTCATATTATACACATTTAATGCGCATAAGTCAAAAAAAGGGGGGGATTTTGATATGCTCGAGGGAAGTGTCTCCCGTGTGGTCAACCCTTCCCACGGGGTCCCACGGGGTAGTACCCTCACACAACGGGGAACTACTCTGACTATTCGGCGGAACGTCTCCCCAAGTCGCCGTTCCGCACAGGTTCCTAGAACCTTTCTTTTTATGACCCATTTGTTGGGCGTTATTAACTCATTCCCCTTCTTCAGCGGTTAAAGCAAAATTAAAAGGAATAAATTTTTCCACCGTCTCCATTAGTAGATCTTCATCGTTTATTAGACTTACAGTAGCTGTTTGTTGTCCAATGCCTACTTCACGTTTAGGCACCACATTTAACAGTTCTTTCATCCCAACAACTAGATCCTGATACTCTATTGTTAAGTCTTGACGTCGTTGTACCTAGGCTAGCATGGCCTTAACTCGATCGGTCACTGCCAAAAGAAGATCAATCATATCCAGTATTCGCCATTTTATTTGAAAATCCCTTAGGAAACAACAGAAAATTTATAATTAATCGTAACATTAAAAAGTAATTCCTGTATTGATCTACGACCTTTATGACCTGATCAGCAATCTCTTTATGGTCCACAACATCTTGCTTGAGCATTATTCCATTGGACTCTGCCAAGGAATTTATATAGTTGAGTACTTTCGACTGTAAGCTTTCGTCGAACTGTTTTATCCTCGTAGTAATCTTATTTGCTATGCTCATTTTCACTATACCTTTCTCACTATATTTCATTCGGTTAATATAGTATTATTTCTTACCAGATTTCTATGTAATATTATACCATTCTACGGCTTATAGGTCATCCTCTAAATCAAAAGTTTGTTATAGTCCACATTAATGAGAAAAGCCCCAAAGAGATTATTTGTCTCTTTGAAGCCTATTTCCGAGCGAATCGAGGCGAGCACTTAGACCCGTTTATCGAACATTAAGCCAGCAATTTCACTAATAGAACTTAAAATATCCAAAAGCCGCTTAGGTGGAATTTCATCCAAAACTTCTCCGTTTGCTTGATCAATTATCTTAACCATAACGCGCTTGGATTTTTCATGAACACTGAACTCTAAGCGTTTATCAATAATCCCCATCAGTCGGTTGAGCTTTTCCGTGGCTTTTTCCACTTGTTCACGCGGTATTTCTTCACGAGCAGAGGGAATTTCTTGCTTACGATCCACAACTTTACGAGGAGTATCTTGGGAACGTTCCAGCTTTTGTCCGGGAAAAGCATCGATCGGAATCATGGTGGATTGAGTATTCGGTTGAATGGGATTGATCATCATCGTTTCCTCCTCTAACAGTCCTCCTACCAATTATCGTTTCCAACTCATCCGGCTGATAGGTGCAGTGCTCAGACCGCTATAGGCTTCTGAAACCTGATGTTGTCGCTTGCTACTGCTGCGTCGAAGCTGCAAATTATGGATGATATTTTGGCTATCTTGTTGGATTTCGGTAAGCAAGCTCCGTCCTTCCGGCGAGACTTTGAAGCCATCATCGGCAGTCTGGTCAATGATGGTCTGCAACCGTTCTCGCTGATTCATCAGGTTATAAAAGAGATCCATATCCTGCTCGGTCAAAAATTTCATCATCTCTTTCGTCAAAAACTGATAATCTTGCCACATTGCTTGTGCAGTCCTATCTACCATTATCTTCCAGCCGACCGGACTGCATGAGTTTGTTTCATGGCGCCTTCCCAGGCATCCCGTAGTTCCTGTAACACACTTTTCGCACGATGCAACTGTTCAACATCTTTTTTGATGTTGCCTTGAATGAGACAGTATTCAGTGTATTCATAAAGTTGTACCCAGCTTTTCGATATTTCATAACTCATTTCCAACGTGCGAACAAATTCACGTACGATGTCCTGCACGCGCAAATTGGCGTTATGGGATTTTTCTATATCCCCCTTTTCCATTGCAGAAATGCTCTCATTCAAAAATCGCAACGCTCCGTTATAGAGCAATAATGTCAATTGTTCTGGTGAGGCCGTCATAATCTGCTGATTCTTATAGGCATTCGCCATCTGTGAATTCACCATGCGAAACCCTCCCTGTTATTTCCTGCATTATCCATCAGTTCCTTTTTAGCTCCAACTTTTATACGCAAAACCACCTTTCGTAAATTTAAGCTATATTTTTTTATCCAGTAGCATCCCGACATAACTCCGAATCGCGGCCACTGTATCAAGAAATTCATGAGATGGAAACTCTTTTATTATTTTATTATTAGTTTGGTCAACTACTTGCACCATCAGTTCTTTTGTTTTTTGATGGACCATGAATCGAATATTTGAATTTATTGCTGCCACAAACTGATTCATTGCATTAGTCATCTGTGTTACATCTTGCAGATTAGCCGACTTTTTATTGACTCTGTCGTCAGTTGGAGCATTCACAAGTTTATCCTCAACGTTACCAGTATTCGATGTTAGAGCACTAACAACAGTCTGAGAACGGGGAGTTGTCAGTGTGACATTAGCAGAACCGCCAAAATCTATAGGAGTCTTTACTGCACCTATATCCAAATCGAACACCTCTTTTTGATTTATCTACTATAAATATTTCGTAAGAAGTTCCACAAACCTTTAGGGGATTAACAAAAATACCCTACTTTAAAGGTTAAGGCTTTCATCGTACTATTGGGCAAACTGCTGCGCCAGCCAGTTGCTCTGCTGACTCAAACGGTTTAATGCTGCTTCCATCGCATTAAATTGCTTATAATAACGGTCTTCGACGTCCTGTAAACGGCTATTCAGATCATCCATCAGCTCGGTATAGTCATTGATCCTCTTAGCCAAATTACTTTGCGTGTCTCCATCTACCGTAGCAGTTATCCCCGCCTCGCTGACGATCTTATCCATACTTCCCTTGAGAGTATCGTACAGTCTTACAGAAATACCATCTTCGCTGGAACTGTCTCCATCAGTGCCAAATATTTTATAGACGATGTTAGGATCACTTTGCAATGCAGTTCTTAACTTGTTTTCGTCCAAATACAGTTTGCCACCTTCGATATAGTTGTTAGTGGTAATCCCAATGGACGATGCGTTTTTATAACTTCCGGTAAGACCCGATACCGGGTTGGAAAAATTATTGCGCATCGTATTAACAAGATTACTCAAGATCTGGTCACGCTGTAACATCCCGCTTTTTGCTTTCGTTTCCCATGAGGTAATATCACTTTCTTTCATAGCGCTCTTCTGGTCATCTGTTAGCGGCAGATAATCCCGATTACGCGTTTCGTTCAACTCTCCATTAATTATAGCTAAAGTACTATTGTAGGAATAGATGAACGCCTTGACATTGTCAACCACCTTATCAATATCCGGGGAAACGGTTACGGTGGTTGTGCCGGTAGTTTTCAGATTATAAGTAACACTAGATATGGTAACTTTGTTGGTGCTCACTTGAAGGTTACCAGCACCACCTAGAATGCCTGTGCCAACACCGTCCAAGGCAAACTCGGCGTCTTTGCCATTTTCGGTAGCGGTATTGAGCAAAAGGTTAGTACCGAGGAAAGTGAGCCCGGCCGCATCACTGCCAGTGAAGTCAATTTCGCTTGACGAGCCGGAATCGTTAGTGTTAAGGAAAAAACGATCCAGAGTAGCATCATAGCTGGCTGTTACATTAATCCCTGCTTCATTGATACTACTGACGAACTCATAAATGCTTTCGCTCGTATCAACAGTTATAGTCGCCGATTCATCGCCATTAGTTATCTTTACATCAAAACTCCCTGCCAGACCAAATTGTGTTGCAAGGGTAGTCTTACTATTCCCTACCGGAGTAATATCATCGCTGCTGGACTTTTTTACTCCATCAGCTAACTGGGCAACAGTAATGGTATGGGTAGTATTCACCGCATCTGCTAAAGCAGTAGCCGAAACTATACTATCGTCGGCAGACGAAGCTTCCTTGGGTGTCAGCGTGGCTTGAAGCTTATTATTAAATACAGTATTGCGGAAATCTGAGATTGTGTTATACATCGTGTTATAGTCAGCCTTTTTCCATTCAAACTGTGTTTTTTTCTGAATCATTGTATCATACGGCACCTGTCTGGCCTTCATCAGACCCTTAACCAACTGGTCAACATCCATCCCCGACCCGCTTAAGCCATAAGTCCGCAAAACCATAAAATCCTCTCCCTCTCAACTATGCCTTTTAATCCAGCAAAAACCGTCATAGCTACGAATATTGCCTATTGAATTCACTTTCGCCGCAAGGTCTTACTGTTTGAATCCTGCAATTTGGTTTTAGCATCTTGACACCTGAAAACACCTTAAAGATATCTTTATATAATTTATCGTACAATGCTTAGTAAATCTTAAGGGAAAAACAACATTTTTTCCCTTAAGATTTTTACCCGAAGGTTTATGCCGACCATGAAAAAAGGATTACTCTGCACCAGGAGATTATCCGCAAACTGCGTAACTGTATTTACAAACCCTCGTCGCTTAAACGAATTCTCATCCCTAGCAAGACTACTTTGTTACGTTTTTATCCCCAGTTAGCAACTTCTCTAGCTCAGCTTCAATTTCATATAACTTGTTATCCTGCAAGTACTTTCTGAATTCATCCAAGCCTTCTCTACATACATTATTGGGATCAAGCACCGCTTCTACATAACTAGGTACGACTGAAGCAACCTTACCATCTTCTTGGTAAACCCTCGCCAGTTCAAGCCTTGCAAGGAAACTTCCTCGCCCAAAGACCGTTGGAAAACCCTTGTTATCCCCCATTATTAGACAATGAATAAAAACCTGCTCTGCTTCTTCATAGTGCTTCAGTTTGTTCAAACAAAGCCCCTTTATATAAAATAAATCAACAAATCTTTCGTAAGCTTGATTTTGCACAATCCTATCGATAAATCGCGTACACTCTTCAAACTGTTCCAACTCATAATATGTAAGAGCCATCCGTTTAAACAAATTACTGTGATAACTGACAAAACCTGTATTTCCACTCAACTCCAAACATTGTATATAGTAGTGTAACGATAATTTATACTCTTTCATCGCCCCATAAGTAGCGCCAATATGATAATAAAGAAAAGCATCTTCAGGATTTTTTTCTAATTCCGATAATAAAACAGTTAAATTCCTTTTTATTTTTTCTTTGTTTTTGATAATGGTTTCCGAATATCCATAATGAATAATTTTACCAATAGACTCCTCTAAATATTTCACTTTATCTTGATCAAGATTAATTTGCTCATGAATGGCCCGGTAATATCGATATCCCTTGTTTCTAAATAATCTGGCATACACAGTCGAAACTAAGGCTGCACCACCGTTAACATAGCCTTCAAGCAGGATATCATAACCATCGACGGCGCTATGCTTGAGTTCGTTACGTAGCTTCTGTGAATTACAAATTATCTTCTCATCCGCATCCAGGATCAATATCCAATCACTTGTTAAACCTTCCAGCGAAAAATTTCGTGCTGCCGAAAAATCATTATTCCATTCGAAACGCTTTATCTCAACTTTACTGCCAAACTCTTGTAAGATATCTATCGTTCTATCCGTAGACCCGGTATCCACTACCACCGCCCGATCCACGATAGGCAAAGCATTCTCAAGGCACATTTTTAAATATTCTTCTTCATTTTTCACAATCATACAAAGACATATTTCCATGTTTTCACCCAATCCGATACACTTAAAAACGGCAACTTATCCACCAATACCAGTCCAAGAATTCGCACAAAGATTATTATAATAGTTCTCAGAACTCACTACCTTTAGGAATCCCATTGATAAAATGAGTGGTTAACTCATGCATTATGAATAAATATTATTCATTGCGTCAATAACTTTTTTACGAATCTCTTCACTTGAAGGAGCACCGTCATGTCTTACTTGTGCTAAATGCGAGGAGTCAGTTGGTACATTTAATCGCCCTTCTACATAATCCATAAATTTATAATAAAGATCAACAAGACGTTCCTTACTTATGCATGGATTATGTATTACCGGTCCAAGTCGTGATGAAACATTTTTAGCCATACCCTTAAAACCTGGTTTATCAAATACATCAATATATCCTAGTTTTGTTGAAATTTCATGTACTACCGTTCCTATGTATGGCGCAACAAAATTTAAGTCACAACTATCGGCTCCAATCTCACGATTGAGTTTAATAGTTTCGAAGACGTCTGCCTCACACTCTCCAGGAAAGCCAATCATATTATTCGCTGTTGTTCTAATTCCAAACTTATGGATTAAATCAAATGCGCGCTTAAGTGTATCATTAGTAGTATTGCGCTTTAATACAATTTTTCTTAACCATTCATTGCCTGTTTCTATTCCCAGTCCAATCCCGCAGCATCCTGTGTCCTTCAAGATCGTTAATCGATTTGAAGTTATACTTTCCGGGATCGTATTAATCCAATATGGAAGATTAATTTCCTCCCGATAAAGCTTGGCAAACTGATTAATTCTGGCTTCAGACATCATTAAAAAGTTATCATCACAAAATAGAATCATCTCTATATTCTTATGTCTCTTTATAAGTTTCATTTCAGTAATAACCTTTTCTATTGACTTTTGACGACGATAACTCCCCGCTTCACTGAATATTTTTTGATAAGCTTCATTTATACAATACGAGCATTTGTTTAAACAACCTCGGGACATTTCAAAATACCCTGCCCTATACATTCTTCCATTATATGGCTTAAAAAAATGTCTATCATCCCAAATGTCGAAATTTATTATCGGTAAAGTATCCATATTAACAAACGGTCTCAATGAGTTGCCGTGAATAATACCGTCTTCTTTAACCCAAAGGTTTTTTATGTTTTTTACGGACAGCCCTTTTTCAAAACAATCGCAAAATTCCGCAAGAGCTTCTTCGCCTTCTCCCTGAATCAAATAATCAATATTGGGATTCTCCATAACCACTTGAGGAGCTATACTTGGAGTACTCCCTCCTACTATAACAGTAATACTGCTGTCTATCTCTTTAACTAGACTTAACAACCGATCAGCATAATGATAATTTTCTTCTAATATGCTGACCATAACTAGATCCGGGCAGAAAGAAGCAACCTTTGATTTGAATATCTCGTCAATCTCTTCATGAGACTTAAAATCATAAAGGTTACTTTTTGAAATGGGTATTACCAATTTAGCTTTTTCTCGAACAGCATTATCGATATTGTCACTTCTTAAAATAAACGTTGTATCAAAAAGCTCTACTTCATGCCCTTTTTCCAATAGTATCGTAATTAAAAGTGCTAACCCAAGCGGTAACCGCCCATATCCCTGTTCATTAGGATAAATAGCTAATATCTTCAACAACATCACCCTCTTTATTATTATATAGAAGATCAAAGCGCCAACTACATTTAACCGATTAAGGTCAGATTATATGACCTTAATTCTCTTAAAACAATTCATCTGTTTAGTTATTTATTTTTTCACTATATAACATGGCGTTGAACCGAAAGGTATTTTATTTATCTGGATATCCATGCGCTTAAAATAATCGTCTACAGCTTTAGTTTCCCCGGTAAATACACCATAATCATCTAATATGAGCACGCCACCTTTGACAATCTTGGGCTAAAGGTATTCCAATATTGTAACAGCCGGTTCATAAATATCTGTATCGAGATTGAGTAAAGCAATCTTAATTCAGGATGTTGAGCTACATATACAGGAACCGTTGTTGTAATATCTCCTTCAATAAGATCGACATTTTTTCCTACCCCTTTATGTTCTAACACCTCTATAAGTTGTTGTTTTGATATGCTTTCTTCCCCTGCTACTTGAATAAAGTGATCCCGCATCTCTTGGTCACCTGTAAAACTCGTTTCAGGGTATTTACCAAATACATCAAATCCAATTATCTTACGTGATGCTGAGTTACTTAGTAATTCCCGAAAAATAGCAAAACGAGCTAAGGAAACACCTTTGAAAACTCCGCATTCAACTATATCACCCGGTAAATTCGAAATCGACTTATAGAGATCATAATGAGCCAACACTTTGGTCAAACGAGAAAGCATCACAAGATAAATAAAATTTATTTTCATATTCCACTTTTTTAGAAAAGTCCGGCAGATGAATCATGTTCATTGCCCCTCTAATAATGAGACGTTTCGCAGGATGTTATTCTCCAATAAATCCGCCAATTCCCTTACCACACCGCCTCCACCAGGTGATGATAATATAATATGGGCAAATCCTTTAACACTTGGATGAGCATCTGCAGGTACAACTCTAATACCGACAAGCTTCATTGCAACCAAATCATTGATATCATTACCAACAAACATGACCCCGTGCATATCAATATTCCTCTCCGAACAATACTCGACTAGCGCTTTGGCTTTATCGGAAACATTCTGTAAAACAGGGATTTGCAACTTTCGTCCTCTAGCTGCTACAACACCGTTCATCTCTGTCGATAAAATCAGCATGGAAAAACCCTGTTCCCGAAGAATTTTCACACCTAGTCCATCAGCTCGATTGACCACAACTGACTCTTGCCCAGTTTCACTTACTATTACTCGATTATCAGTCATAACCCCGTCAAAATCGAACACAATTAGTTGGATATTAGCCTTTCGTAAGTCCATTTCCTTTTTCATAGCAATTGCCCAATTAGTTTCATATCACACTGACCGGTACATTTAATACCCGGAGATACATTAAAATGGTCCTGTCGCAGACGACGATATAACGCTCCATTCCATATGTCATACAGAGAGTCTGTTGCCACATCACCAAGTATGATCTCATTATTAAAATCCTCAACACACATTGCAGCTTCACCATTTGATTTAATTGTCATAGAAGACCACGGGAACTGACAAAATTCCGTCCAATGTATGGATTTAGTCTCATGCTTTTGGTCTTGATACCATTGTTGGTCTTGACTTTTTAAATAAATATAAACATCCTGTCCTTTAAAACACTCACGCAATTTTTCAAACTCTTCAAGCTGCCAGGGTTTATTTAAATTCAACATTGTGATAACAATAACCGTTTTATAGCCATACTTCTTTTTTAACTCCAGTATTTTCAGGATATTATTATAGCTTTCGTTAAAGTTTGAGCAACTACCGCGAATTTCTTTATGCCTTTGATCGTCAGTACTTTCCACAGAATATTTGATATAGCCAAGACCATTTTTAAACATTTCCATAGTTTTAGCAATATTAATATTCGCAGGGTTACAACTAAAATAAGAAGGTATACCACGTTCAGAAAGGAGAAGCACCCTCTCCTGCATATCCTTATCCAACAGAGGATCACCGTAACCGTGCAACACCAGCACTTTAGGAATAACATGAAGAAAAAAATGATTTTCGCTCATTTCATGACGTGATATTTGATAGTCTTTCTCCACAAAGGTTTGCCATGTCTCCCACTCATTATCGCCAAATGGTCTAATCTGGTTGACTATTTTTTTAAAAACGGCTAGCTCCATCGTCTTAATGGAACGTGTCATCATACTTGTACGAGGACACATTTCACATCTCATATTACAAGCATTAGTTGTTTCAATATTATAAATCACAGGATCTAGGCTGCGGAATTTTTCCAGTTCATTACAATAATATTCTTTATCCCGAATTTTATTTTGCATTATTTCTCGTTTTAAATCATATGCCTTCATATAAAATCCGATATCAATCATGTTTAATTTTCACATCCTGTTCAGCATAATCCCATTATCTACAATACAATATTGTGTTGCGCAACGCGTTAACCTGTATATCCATGTCTGCCTCACTACCCTGGTTAGTAGGGAACTGCATTAATTTTGGTTGAAGTTCTTCGGCCATAGGACAGTTAATTTCTTGAAGATAGCCTTTGTGATACACTCCTTGTCCCTCAATATCTTTGAAAAATCTTCCTTCTTCGTTCAACATCTGCATACAAGGTTCGTTATAGACCAGTGCCCATGCAGAATAAATACCATCTTTCCCATATTCAACAAACTTCTTCCTAAAATCATACCAAGTGATGCCTTTTTGTTCTAGTCCCTCGAAGCGAGCGGCAAAAGTAAAATAAGAGTTTATGTATCCCGCAGGAACTTGTTGCGGAATTAAGTATGTACAACCAGTTTCCTCTATAGCCGTTATAAATTTTTGCGCCATTTTTTGCCGAAGGGACACAAGATCATCCAATCTTTCCAACTGACCTAACCCGACTGCCGCTGCCAATTCAGTTAATCGGTAGTTAAACCCAAAAGTATCATGCCGCAAATATTGAGGATCCTGTAAAATATCTTTATTTTTACGAACCTGGCCAAAATTCGCCTTAATATTTTTAAAACCCATACCGGCAAACTTCCTTACTCTCTCGGCCAATAATTCGCTATTCGTGACTACAATCCCGCCATCTCCGGTACTCATATGCTTCGAGTTTTCGAAGCTATACACTCCGATATGCCCAACGGTCCCAGCAATACGATCTTTATCATCGGTTGATAGAAAAGCCTGGGCGCAGTCTTCGATCACATATAAATTGTGTTTTCGCGCAATTTCCATCACCTTATCCATATCCACCATCAGCCCATACAGGTTAACCACCATAATAGCTTTTGTCTTGGGAGTAATTTTTCGTTCTACATCACTGATATCAATGACAAAAGTCTTATTATCAACATCCGCAAAAACAGGAGTAGCCCCTGCCTGGATTACTGCATATCCACACATCACGACCGTTAATGCCGGAAGGATTACTTCATCACCGGGTTTTACTTCACAAGCAGCCAAAGCAGCATGTAGTCCCGATGTCGCTGAATTTACAGTAATCGCAAAATTTACGCCAAATCTTTGCGCAAAAGCATCTTCTAATCTTCTATTCATACTGCCGGTAGTTGAACTAATAAACCCAGAATCTAGGACTTCTTTAAGATATTGCATCTCATTTCCACAAAACCTGAAATGTTCAGCTTTCATATCATAGCCTCCTCATTTACTAAAAATAACTTAACTTTGCCTAAATCCTCTAAAAGAAGTATCATTTCCGAGATATAACTTACGGGCAATATCGAGGTTTACACTTTCCTGGTGTTTAAAATAATTTATAAGTAACCTTGAATTAGCTTGAAAGAGTAATTTGTGAAATTCCTCATCACTTATGTCCGTGAAATTAACGGATAACAAATCTGAATTTGTATGCTTATTTTCATAAAAATCTTCAGCACCCTGCATCAGGCCTTTTTCGATTGCATAATAATATAAATCGCAACCGGGATAAGGTGTAACCGGTTTTATTGTTCGCAACTGCGAATGATCATCATATTTTAATAAAAAGTCAACACCCTTTGCCAGCGACTCTGCCGTTTCTCCAATATTGCCAAATATAATATTGAACCCAGGGCTAATCCCTGTATTCAAAGTATTTTCTATTCCTGTTATCACCTGTTTCGTTGTCAGTGCTTTATTCATAACTCTAAGCGTTTGATCATCCATTGATTCTATGCCGTAATTAATAAATACGCAGCCGGCCTGTCTCATTAGTCTGAGAACGTCTGGTTTCGCATAATTAAGCCTACCATTACAACACCATCTAATATTCAATTTTGCATTGATAAAGCTTTGACACAAATCGATTGTTCTCTGTACTGAACTCATGAGTAACTCATCTACGAAATCAACATACGTGATTGCATAATTTCTTTGGAGAATCTGGATTTCTTCAATGATACTTTCGGCCGAACGTCCTCTGAAACCCTCATCCATACGATAGCAGAAGTTGCAACGAAACGTGCACCCTCGACCCGATAGAACGGACATACACCGATCACGTCTTTCTACATTGGGGAGACGCATTAGGCTATAATGATCCATTGGAAATAGATCCCACGCTGGAAAAGGAATTTTATCAATTTCCTTGATCAGTGGACGTCTGGAAGTTTGCACATATTCTCCATCATCCATAAAAGCAATTCCTTGGACCTTGTCTAAGGATTCTTTAGCCTCCAATACTGACAGTATTTCTAAAACTGTAGTTTCACCTTCACCTATTATTACCACATCGGCTTTAGTCTTCTTTAAAAAGTACTCGGGTTCCGGTGCTGACAAATGGCCACCCAGCATAAAAAAAGGTCTAAAGCGCGAACTATTAATAACCTCTGCGATTTTCAAGACTTTGCGATAAGTATAATAACCTGCGCAGGCTCCAATACCAACAACATCAAACTGCTCTTTGTCTAAAACATCCCGCAAGTGCGAATCTGGCCAGTGATAAACATCTTGATGATAAATCGATACATCATGACCCGCTTCACGACAAACAGACGCAATATACGCTAATCCAGTTGGAAAATACGATATATACGAATCGTTGTCATACACTACAAGCAGAATTTTCAATTTTTCCACCCCGTCATAGTTTATAGTTTATAGCGCCTTATCTAATTACTTTAAAACTAATTTAGTTCTTCTTTGTTGATTGGCTAAAAAATCAACCTGTCTAAAGTAATTGATTTTAGGGATATCCGGGTTACTTTTTACAAATTCCATGATTTTTTTCAAAGGAATATTATTATCAGGGCAGTTCAACTGTTGAAACACTGTGCTGAAAAAAGCAAAATCTTCAGGGTAATCCAGAGTCAACCTTATGTCTTCACTAAAATAGATTGAATCTTGAACATTGAGTTCACCTAAGGTAAACAAACCTGTATTTTCAAAGTATACCCACATCATTTCGGTATCAGTAGTGTTTTTAATCTGGCTAACTTTCTCTAAAGCAGCTACCTTGATAGCATAAGTAAAGCCGCCACAGACCAATTTATCGGGCCCTTTCATAAAGTCATAATTTGCAGTCTCCATCTGAGACATAGCAAGCTCGATAAGTTCCGGATCACAAAATAAATCATCCCCGTCGAAAGTCACAAAATAATCAATATTATACTTTCGGGCCGCGCCATGCCATCTATCCAGCTTATCTTCCAAATTCCCACGAAAATATTGGACCCCACATTTTTCAGCAATTTTAACAATCTCATTATCTATCTCTCGTTCCGTCGTACAAAGAACAATCTCATCTACACCACGCACACACTTAGCTCTTAACAT
>ORJL011668861.1_pt1 | contig 20641 bp, 21 predicted proteins | sample 1779941 | NCBI WGS metagenome assembly ORJL01 (sample SAMEA104232317, study PRJEB22302) | groundwater metagenome | biome: forest; feature: aquifer; material: groundwater | place: USA | collected 2011-08-07 | depth 5.8 m | reverse complement strand
CAGCCGAGCCATCTCACCGCGGAACAAGACCGAGGCGCCGGCATGCCATTGCGCGGGGCCTGCCGGTTGGGCCGCCCGTTTGGCGATCTGCCGGCTGATCCATTCCGTGTTCCGTCGGGCAAACTCGATGGCGTGATCCACCGATCCGCCGCGTGGGATGGTCACGCGCACGCGTCCGTCCCGCTGGACCCGCAGCAGATAGCGGCGGGCGCGGAGGTTTCTGACCAATTGCAGAACCGGGCGCTGCCCGGACGCGTCGAGTGGCTTCTCGTGAGGGTTTGCCTGGATTGGTCCCGCTGCGGGACCCTGAACGGATGGTTCTGTGGGACGGTTCCAGAGGGTATGGATGATGTGGATGGTGGGAGGCATGACGAGGTTCAGGGTATCAAGAGGGCGGGACTGCTCCCTCGGAAGTCACACGGCAGATCTACCGCCCGGCCCAGGCGTTCGAGGTAGCGATCCCGGGGGATGGTGATTGCGCCCATTTGTTGTGTGACCGGGGTGAGCATCTGGATGTCAAACAGGGTGAAGCCACGCTCGAGGAGATGCTGGACGAGGAAATACAGGGCTACTTTCGAGGCGTCGGTGGCTCGGTGGAACATGGATTCGCCGGAGAAGAAGCCGCCGATGGCCACACCGTAAACGCCCCCCACGAGCTGGCCGGCGCGCCAGCACTCGAGGCTGTGGGCGTGGCCCTGGGCGTGGAGGCGGGTGTAGGCGTCGATGAACAGAGGGCTGACCCAGGTTGTCCGCCTGCCGGGACCGGCTTCGGCGCAACCTTCCATCACCGCGCGGAAGGCGTGGTTAATCGTGACGGTGAATTCACCTCTGCGCATGGTACGGCGAAGGCTGCGTGGGACGTGGAAATGCTCCAACTCGAACACGGCGCGCGGGTCGGGCGACCACCAAGTGATCGGGTCGCCGGTCCACGGGAAGATGCCCTGGCGATAGGCCAGGATGAGGCGGGGCGCCGAGAGGTCTCCCCCGATCGCCACAAGCCCATCGTAGGCGCCGACGCGCGCGGCCTCGCGGGGGTCGGGGAACCACAAGCGGTGGTCCAGGGTGGGGGGAGCTTTGTCGAGCATGGATGAGAATCGCCGGTAAGCCGAGCAATCATGCCCCGGTGTCGAGCGCGTCGATGAGGTCCTGCTGAAACTGAGCGGCAAGTTCCATGACCACGATCTGGTTCACCCGCTCCGCGTCCAAGGGCTTCTTCGGGTCTCCCTCGTGCGGGTCCGGGCAGCCCAGGAGGATCCAGCTTCCCAGGCGCACGTCGTTGAGGATCTGGAGGAACCATTCCACCTGCTGGCGGTCGAGCAGCAGCCGGAAGCCGGTGTTGTCCGGGACGAGGCGGTGGTGGCTGGCGAGGAGCATATCGAGCTGTTGCCTGGCTTCGCGCCGATGGGCCTCCAAGGCTTCGCGGAGGAGGTCCTGTTTTCCCGCGCTATCCTCCTCGGCGCCCGATCGGCTGATCTGATGGTGCGACAACGGGACCAGGGGGTAGAGTAGAAGTATCCCGACCAGCAAGCGCTTTTCGCGCTTTCCAAGCCGGAAGACGTAATTGCAGGCCTCTACTTTGATCAATTCCATCTAGTCGCGCTCCATGGTGGCGTGCAGACCGTATTTTTGAAGTTGGTGGACGTAGTGCTCTGCTTTCTCGAGGCTTTCCCGTGCCAGCACACTCTTGCCCTGATTATGGACCTGCAGCATGTGAAACTCGGCCTTTTTCTTCGGCCAGCCAAAGACAACCATAAACACATGCGTGACGTAAATCATCAAATTAACCGGATCATCCCAGCAGATGACAAGATAGCCGGGCTCCAGGCTATCCCTGGAGTTGGTCTGGTTTTCCTGATCGGCGTCAGGGAGCACGGTCGGTTCGACAGTCTGCGGCATTGACCGACTCTATTCTATGTCGCAAGGGTTTTCAATTCCTTCAACTTTCATTTGCGCTTTGCGGATCATCGGATTACGTAGTTTGCGAACAGTCCTATGAAAGCAGCTTTTATCACACAGACCGGACCGCCTGAGAACATTGTCTGCGGCGAGCTTCCCGTGCCGGTCCCTTTGGGGGCGCATGTTCTGGTCAGAATCGGCGCGGTCTCAGTCAATCCGCTCGATACCTATATCCGGAGCGGCCTGGTAAAAATGGACCTGCCCCAGCCGTTCATCGTGGGGTGCGACCTGGCGGGCGTGGTCGAGGCGGTGGGGCCTGGGGTCAAAACGATCGAGAAAGGGGAGCGTGTTTGGGGCAGCAACCAGGGGTTGCTGGGGCGCCAGGGAACGTTCGCCGAATTTGCGGTGGTGGACGAATGCTGGCTCTATCCGACGCCGCCAGAAGTCAGCGACGAGCAAGCGGCGGCGATCTCCCTGGTGGGGATTACCGCGCATCTGGGCTTGGTACGCGATGCACGGCTGCAGGCGGGTGAGACCGTGCTTGTGAACGGCGGCAGCGGCGGGGTGGGCTCCACTGTCGTGCAGATGGCCAAAGCGCTGGGAGCCAAGGTGATTGCCCTTGCGGGGAGTGACGCCAAACTGGCAGCTTGCCGTCAGTTGGGGGCGGAACACGCCCTCGATTACCGGTCCGCGGACATCGACCTGGCGATTAAGAAGGCGGCCCCTGGTGGGGTGAATGTATGGTGGGAAACCACCCGCGAGCCGGATTTTGACCGGGTGGTGGCGGCTCTGGGGCCGCGCGGGCGCATGATCCTCATGGCCGGGCGGGAAGCGCGTCCATCGTTCCCTGTGGGGCCGTTCTACGTGAAGGGCTGTTCCCTCCACGGATTCGTCATGTTCATGGCGCACCCCGACGAGCAGCGCGAGGCGGCTGATGACATCAACCGGTGGCTGGCTGCGGGGAAGATACGGGCGAAGATCGACCGCGTGCTGCCGTTGGAGCAGGCCGCCCTCGCGCACCGTCTGCAAGAGGAGAGTACGATCGGCAAGTCTGGGGCGCTGGCGGGGAAGATCGTTCTCAAACCGTAACGGGACCTCAGCCGAGCTGCACGCGCGGCTCGTTTTGCAGGAGGGTCTCGAGGTTCGCCCAGTTCGTCCCGCTAGTGGCGCTGATCGTGTTCAGATAGACCGCCACTTTTTCTGCGGGATACTTGCCCAGCAGGAAATCGACTGTGGCGGTTAGACGGGCGTCATCGACCGTCTTGGGGAACTCGTTTACAACACCCTTTTCGTGCGGAATTCCGAGTTGATCCAGGAAATCGATGAGGAGGGCCTGCTCGCTCTTCAAGAGCCAACTGCGCAGGAGGTTTGCCGATGCCTCCTCCAGCCGGGGACGGCTCAGGGAGGCGAGCATTTCCTGATGGCGTTCAGTGCGAGGCCTCTTTTCGAAGAACGCAGTGCGGAGTTTGCGTGAATCAGCCACAGCGGCGAGAACGGCCCTATAGAGCGTCTTGTCCGAGGAGTAGGCATAATTCAGTATCTCCTGGGACAGCGACGGGGACATAAAACCAAACAGTTCGTGGCATTTCAGCATACGTTTACTCGTGGGATGAGATTCAGATTCATCTGGCAGTTCCGCGGGGGGTGCTCCGCTTCGGGACGGCATGAGATTAGCATCGCACGCGCGAGGGCTCAAGACTGCCAACCCGCTTGCGACAAAGAACAAGCGATGTTGAGGCTGCGCCCGGCTGCCGCAAGTGTCAACGATTTTCCGGCCACGCACAACCCGATTTCAGCGTGGCAGGCGGGATTCCCGGGGCCGATGAGCGGGACAAAAAGGGCTGAAAATTCGCGGTTGACATTCTTGGTTTTCTGTAACATAGGAATAAGGTGGATTTGATGCTGATTGACATCGTATCAGAAGGTCTAAAAGACTGAATGGCTGCCCACACGCCAACCGATCTCGCCGGGCTCTGCTCCCAAAGCCTGTTGCGCCCGCCCGCCGGAGGGTCCTCCTCCGAGGCTCCGCGCTGTTTTATGGCGCCATGGCGGATCAGAAGGGGTTATGGCCCATAAACTCACCACCTGCACGTTTTGCGGCGTCGGTTGCGGCATTTACCTGGAGACGAACGGCAACCGGGTCACAGGGGTCTATCCCAGCATGTCTCATCCGACCAACGAGGGGAGGATCTGCGTGCGCGGCTGGAACGTGCATGAGGTGGCCAGCTCGCCGGATCGGCTCAAGTCTCCGCTTCTCAGGAAAGCGGGGCGGCTTGAACCCGTGGGCTGGGAAGAGGCTCTCGAGTTCGTCGCCCGGCGGGTAAGCGAGATCCGCGCGCGGTACGGTCCTGACGCCCTTGCGTTTTTCAACGCCCCGCGGTGTTCCAACGAGGAGACCTACCTGCTGCAAAAGCTGGCGCGCGTGGTGGTGGGGACCAACAACGTGGACCATGGCACTGGGGTCTATTGCAATAACAGTATCCAGGTGCTCTGCGACATGCTCGGTTTGCCGGCTACCACCAACTCAATCGGGGAACTCGCCGAGAGCGAGGTCATCGTTGTGGATGGCGTGGACCTGGGCATGCAGCTTCCGACGGTTGCCGGCAGGGTTCTTCGGGCGAAGCTGGGAGGGGCCAAGCTGATTGTGATCGATGCGCGCCGGCACCGGATCGCCGAGAACGCCGATTTCTTCCTTCAACTCAAACCGGGCACCCACCTGCTCTTGCATGGCGCGATGGCCAAGGTCATCGTGGACCGGGGGTTGGTGGATCAACGGTTCATTAAGGCGCATTGCGAGAACTATGAGGCTTTCCTGAAAGTCATCGGTGAGTTTGATCTGCTCACCGCCGCCGAGGAATGCGGGGTTCCGCCAGCGTTGATCGAACAGGCCGCCTTGACGTACGCGCGGGCCCGGTCCGCCGCGCTTCTATATTCCACCGGAGCCGAGGCCCGAGGCAGGGAGAGCATCCGGGCCATCGTCAATCTGGCGTTGCTCACCGGCAACATCGGGCGCAGAGGGGGCGGTATTTTCGCGCTGACCGAGCACAACAACCTGCAAGGGGTTTGCGATATGGGCCTGATGCCGGACCGGTTGCCCGGTTACCGGTTGGTGACCGACGAGGGGGCGCGCAGAGATCTGGAGGCGCTCTGGGGATGCAAGCTGCCACAGAAGCCGGGCATCGGCGCCCGCCGCTTGCTCGAAAACCGGCAGCCCAACCCGGTCCGAGGCATCTGGCTGTGCCGCTATGATCCGGTGACGACAGCCACCTTTTGCGACGCCGCGGCGGCGCTGAAACGGTTCGAGTTAGTGGTGGTTCAGCATCTGTTCATGACCTCGACCGCGCAGTACGCGGACGTCATCCTGCCGCTTGTCGCCTTCGGCGAGGAGGAAGTCTCGTTCACCAGCACAGACCGCCGTATCCAGTTGGCGCAGAAAGTGATCGAGGCTCCGCCAGGTCCCATGCCGGCGTGGGAGCAACTCACGCGGGTCGCCCGGGCCATGGGGGCGAACTGGTCCTACCGCTCGGCGGCGGAGGTGATGGACGAGATCGGCCAGGCAGTCCCATTCTACAGCGGCGCCAGCCACGAGAATCTGGCTCGGGACTACGGACGGCAATGGCCGTGCACGAAGGACAAGCCCCTGGGCACCCGATTTGTGTTCGAAGATGGTTTCACCGCCCGTCGGTTTAGGTTCGCGCCTGTCCGCAAACCAGCGCGCCTTAACGGTGGGAGCGCCGACTACCCGATGGCGCTGATCTTTGGCCAATCGCTTTACTACTGGCATCAGAACGTGCTGGTGAAGAACAGCGAGACGCTTAAGCGGGAACTGCGCGTGCTGCTCCTTGACTATCCGGATGGGTTTGTGGAGATCAACGATGAGGATGCCAAGGTTGCCGGCATTCGAGATGGGGCGAAGATCCGGCTCGTATCGAGCCGGGGGGCTGCCGCCGCCACAGCCCGGGTCACCCGTGAAGTGCGGGCTGGAGCCATCTTTGTGCCGTTCTTCGTCCGAGAGGTCGAGAAGCAAATCCTGGGCGAGACGCCCGTGGGCGTGGGCAACCTGAACGAACCGATCCTCGTTCGGATGGAGAAAGCCTGACGATGCGCGCCAGAACCATAGACCCCGCGGATGTTGTCAAGATCGTTGATCTGCTGCGGCGGGACCACGAGGTGATTGCCCCCTTTTGCGGGCGTGGGCGCGACTCCTATTTTGACACCGTCACCGATGACAATCTGGACCAGGTTCAGATCCACATTCCCAACCCGTACTACCCTCCGAAACGCTATGTCCTGCCCTCCATCGAGCGACTCTTCACCGTGAAGGGGGCGGAGGGCGACCTCCGGATCGAGCCATCCTGCGAGCGGACCAAGCGGGCCGTGTTCGGCATCCGCTCATGCGACCTGGCCGGCATCTACCATCTGGACCGATTCTATCTCGGCCGGGATTTCCGAGATGTCTATTACGAGAACCATCGGAAGAACCTGTTCCTGGTGAACGTGGTCTGTACCGATGTTGAACGTGACATCGATGACATTTGTTTTTGCGTTTGCGCGGACACCGGGCCGGCGGCTCGTGATCATTTCGATCTTCAGGTGATGGATTTGGGGGACGTGTTCATGGCGGTGGCCGGAACCGCCGCGGGCGAGGCGCTCTTTGCCGACCCCATTTTCAAGCCCGCCACAGCGGAACACGTCGAACGGCGCCGCGCCATTCTCGCCGAGGTTCGGAAACGCTTCAAGACGACCACGAGTTGGTTTCCGGCCACAGTGCGGTATATCTCGATGGGGGAAATCCTCGACAAGACCTGGGAGGAGATCGGCAACCGCTGCCTGGAATGCGGCGGCTGCACTTATGTGTGTCCGGCTTGCACCTGCTTCACGGTCAGTGACCGCCGGGGGGGCCCCGCCGAGATCGAGCGTGTGCGGCTCTGGGACTCCTGCGCGCTTCACGGGTTCACCCGCATGGCCGGGGGCTTCAACCCGCGCAGGGCGGTCCATGATCGCCGCAACCGCCGCTTCTTTCGCAAGCTGGCTCACTATTTTATCCAACGTGAGTTGACGGTGGCCTGTGTAGGGTGCGGACGGTGCGCGGCTGTCTGCCATGGGGACGTGGGCATGCCCAGCGTCGTGGAGATGATCCGCCGCGCCACCGCCGAGACAGTCAAAAATGAACCTCTCCCCAACTGACAATATCTATCTGCCGAAGATCGCGATCATTGACCGGGTGGTCGAGGAAATCGCGGAGGTGAAGACGTTTTTTTGGCACTTCCAGGATCCCGCCGAGCAGGCCGCGTTCCGGAAGTTCAAACCGGGCCAGTTCGCGCAGATTTCGCTTTTCGGCTCGGGCGAATTCCCAGCCTCATTGCCGCCCAGCCCGACAGAACCGGAGGTGTTCTTCACGGTGCGTCAGGTGGGCAAGGCCACTGCGGCGCTGCACCAGCTCCAGGAGGGAAGCAAGTTCGCGGTCCGGGGGCCCTACGGGAATGGGTTCCCCATGGAGTGCTACCACGGGCGGAACCTGGTGTTCGTGGCGGGGGGAATCGGGTTGATCCCGTTACGCTCGTGTATCGTCTATGCTTTGAGTCATCGCGAAAAATACGGGCGCGTCCAGATCTTCTACGGTGCGAAAACCCCACGCGAGTTGATGTACGTCTCGAACCTGCGCGAGTGGGGCAAGTCTGCTGGGATCGAGTGTCACTTGACGGTGGACCGGTCTGAAAACGGGTGGGATGGACATGTGGGGGTGGTGGGGGGACTGTTCAAGAAGCCGGGTGTTCAGGTCCCTGTCGAGAACACGACCGCGTTCGTCTGCGGGCCGCCCATTATGTTCCGCTTTGTCATCAAGGACCTCACGGCGATGGGCTTCCAGGACCAGGACATTGTCTCCACCCTCGAACGCTATATGAAGTGCGGGGTGGGCAAGTGTGGCCACTGCTGTATTGGCGTGGCGTACGTGTGTGTGGACGGCCCGGTGTTCACGTTTGATCAGATCAAAAAACTGGGAGAAGACATCTGATGCCGGACTTGCGCGATCAACTTGCCGCTTTGTCGCGGGGCCGGGTCTGCCTGATGGGCCTTGGGAACGAGGACTATGGTGATGACGGCCTGGGCGTGGTTCTGGCTCGTGGGTTCGCCCGGAGGTGCCCGGTGAGTTCGGAGCGCAGTCTCGACACATCATCGTCCTTTGAGTCCGGAGCCACCGGCATGCACGCGCCTGTGGTGATCATCGGTGGCACCGCCCCCGAACACTGGTTGAGCCGACTCTCAGACGATGAGTTTGACCATGTGGTCTTTTTCGACGCCGTGGACTTTGGTGGCGAGCCGGGCTCCGCGATCCTGCTCGAGGGCGAGTCCATCGCCGCGCGGTTCCCTCAGATTTCCACTCACAAGCTTTCCCTGGGACTCCTGGCGCGGTGGGTCGAGTCCCGGGGGGCAACAGCGTGGCTCCTGGGGGTGCAGCCGGCATCGCTGCGGCCCGCTGAGACGATCTCTTCGAGCGTTCAAGCGACTTTGGAAATCCTCAACGGCCTGCTGGCGGAAATCTGGTGCCCGCTTCAGGCCCCCGCTGGCGCATGATGACCCCGGCTCACGCTCTGATCGGTTCGCTACTGGTGTGCTTCGGTGGCGCGCTGGCGTCGTTGCTGATCGCTCGGCGGCGGACGCTCGCTGGCTGGGTCGCTTTCGCGGCCACCGCTCTATCCAGCGCGCTGGCGCTCTCCGCGGCGGCGGAGACACTCCTGCATGGCCCCTCGGCGGCGGCCACGTTTCTCAGCGTTCCGGCGCTCGGGTTTGCTTTGCGGGTGCACGTGGACGGGTTGACTTCCCTGTTCATCGGGCTGATCGCCTGCATCGCGCTGCCGGCATCCCTCTACTCGATCGAGTACATGAAGCAGTACCCCGAGTACGGCGTGGTCCGGTATTATCCGAATGTGCTCCTGTTCCTGGCCGCCATGTACGGCCTGGTAAGCACCACGGACATGATGTGGTTTTTCTTCATTTTTTGGCAGATGATGACGCTGCCCGGCTACGCGCTGATTCGGTTTGAATACAGGAATCCCGCGAATATCCGGGCGGCCAACAAGTACCTGGTGATGATGCAGATCGCTTGTCTCCTCACCATGATCGGGGCGGAGTTGCTGGCAACTGGCAGCGCCGGTGTGGGGGAGGGGACGGGCCTCAAGTACGATTTCGACTCCATCAGCCGGAATCTGCCCGCTTTGTTGAGGGACCACAGCACGCTGGTGGCGATCGCTTTCGGGCTGTTCCTGGCCGGGTTTGGCATCAAGCTGGGGATGTGGCCATTCGGGCAGATCTGGCTGCCGGACGCCCACCCTGCGGCGCCGTCGCCGGTGAGCGCGTTGCTCTCCGGAGTGATGATCAAGACGGGCGTCTATGGGTTGATGCGCTATTTTCTGTGGCTGGTGCCTGTGGAAGCGCAAGCAGACTATCCGATGGCCCGGTGGGGGCTGGTCATCGCGGTTCTTGGAACCATCACGTTGTTTACGGGCACGATGCAGGCACTCAAGCAGGAACAGACCAAGCGGCTGCTCGCCTTCCACAGCATCGGACAGGCGGGGTACATCCTGCTGGGCCTCGGGACCTGTCTGGCGCTCCTCCCGGGCTCGGACTGGAGGCTGGTATCGCTCGCCGCTTTGGGGTTTTGCGGGGCGATGTTCCATACTCTGAACCACGGCCTCTTCAAAAGCCTTCTCTTCCTCAATGCCGGGTCGATTCTCCGAGCTACCGGTACCCAGGACATGAACAAACTGGGCGGGCTGATGCGCTACATGCCGCTCACGGCGGTGACCGCCCTGGTGGCCTCATTGTCGATCGCGGGCGTGCCGCTCTTCAACGGGTTCGCCAGCAAACGGACGATCTATTTGGCGGCGGTGCAAGCGGGGCAGGGTTCGGGCTATCTGATCGTTTGTGCCGTGGTCGCCGTTTTTACCAGCGCGCTCACGCTGGCTTCGTTCATCAAATTCTTCGGAGCCAGCTTCCTTTCCCGATCCAGCGAGTTGGTGAGCAGCCGGGCGTCCAGACCCGGGGGCTTGGAAGTGAACTGGATCATGGGGTTGCCGCAACTTGTGCTGGCCGGCTTCTGCGTAACACTCGGGCTCATGCCGATGCTGGCGTTCGGCTGGATGGACTTGGCGCTGCAAAGCAGCCGACAGGGGTTGGGTGCCATGCTCGCGGACGCCAGCCCGGTGGCGGGAGGTGTCTTCATGGGACTCGGCGGGCTGGAGGGACGCGCGGTGTATGCGCCGCTGGCAATCGCCGGGCTGCTGGGGCTGCTGCTCGTGGTTGCGTGGGTTTTCACGCGTCTGGGAGAATCGTCGCGGCGGTTCGCACCCCCATGGTTGTGCGGCTACGCTCGGGAGGCGGAGATACACCGCTTCGGCGCGCACGGTTTTTACGGCGAGATCAAGCGTTACTTCGGCTGGCTTGGGGGGGCTCCGTCCCATCCCGTCCGGGATGAGGCGAAGATCCAGCCTCAACCGGTTTCGCATCGTTCTGCTCCATGACCACTCCCGAACATGCCGTCTTCTTCGCGGTGCTTGTCTGCCTGCTCGGCGCCTTCTTTTCCTTGGTGACTTCCAAGCGGCCCGCGCTGGCGGGGTGGGTTGCCTTTGCCACGGTTGCCTTGTCCAGCGCCATGGTCCTGGCCGGCGCGGCCCGCGTTTTGACCTTCGGCCCGGGCGAAGGGGTCGCGTTTCTTGCGGTGCCGGAGCTGGGATTTGCGTTCCGGGTCTATGTGGATGGACTCAGTTCTGTTTTTCTGGGGTTGATCGCCACAGTCGCTGTGTTCGCCGCGCTCTACTCGATCGAGTATATGCGCCACCAAAAGGAGTATGGCGTGGCGGGATATTACCCCAACTTCCTGGTCTTTGTGGCGGCCATGTACGGGCTGGTGAGCACCACCGACATGATGTATTTCTTCTTCATCTTCTGGCAGATGATGACCCTCGCCGGATACGCCTTGATCCGATTTGAGCGCAACAAGCCGGAGAATCTTCGCGCGGCGCGCACCTACCTCTGGATGATGCAGTTGGCCTGTGTGCTGACGGTGATGGGCGCTGAAATGCTGGCCAGCACTAGCGCGCGGCTCGATAGCGAGGAGACGATGATGAAGTATGACTTTGACACGGTGAGCCGCCATCTGCCCGAGTTGATACGGACCAATAGCGGCGTGGTGACGGTGGCGTTCGGGCTTTTTCTGGCGGGATTCGGCATCAAATTGGGAATGTGGCCTTTCGGGCAGATTTGGCTGCCCGATGCCCACCCGGCAGCCCCTTCGCCGGTGAGCGCGATGCTTTCCGGAGTGATGATCAAGACCGGCGTGTACGGGCTGATGCGCTATTTTCTTTGGCTGGCGCCGGTGGGCACGGGGGAAAGCTACCCTCTTGCCCGGTGGGGCTATGCCATGGCCCTGCTTGGCACGGTGACCCTGTTTACCGGCACGGTGCAGGCATTGCGACAAGAGCAATCCAAGCGTCTCCTGGCCTACTCGAGCATCGGACAGGCTGGCTATATTCTGTTGGGCCTGGGCGCTTCTCTGGCGTTGATCGCCGCCCCGAACGCCAGCTCCGCCGCGGTCACGCTTGCCGGCGCGGCCTTCACCGGAGCGCTTTTTCATACGGTGAACCACGGCGTGTTCAAGAGCCTGCTGTTCCTGAACGCGGGCGCCGTTCTGCAAGCTACCGGAACCCAGGACCTCAACAAGCTCGGCGGGCTTCTGCGCTTCATGCCGGTGACGGCTCTGACCGGTCTGGTCGCCTGCTGTTCCATCGCGGGTGTGCCTCTTTTCAGCGGGTTCGCCAGCAAGTGGTGTCTGGTGGGGGCGTCGGTTTTGGCCGGCGAGCATGCCCGCGTGCTGCCCCTCTGCGCGATGATCGCCATCATCACCAGCGGCCTCACCCTGGCCTTGTTCATTAAGTTCTTTGGCGTTATCTTCCTCTCCCGCACAAGCACGCTGGTGCGCGAGACCGTTGGGGGGCGGGCCACGGGTGACCCTCGCTGGCTTATGCAAATCCCCCAGTTGGCTCTCGCCGCGCTCTGCCTGGTGGGCGGGCTTGCTCCCATCTGGGTCCTGGCGTTGATCCAACAAGCCCTCAACGCCAGCCAGCAAGGAATGGGCAAAATGCTGGCGACCGCGCCGGCTGTCGGGGGCGCGCCCATGGCGGGGTTTGGCCAATGCCGGGGTCGGAGCCCGATTCATCCCGCTGGTGTTCCTGGTCGTTCTGAGTCTTCTTTTCCTCCTTGCACGGGCTCTTGCGAAAGCGGGAGGGTCCTGTCGGAGGGCGGCCATCCCCTGGCTCTGCGGCTATGCCCGCGAGGCGGACTGCCATCGTTACCGCGCTAGCGGTTACTACGGCGAACTCCAGCGCTACTTCGGCTGGATGGGCGGGCGCCCCCAACCGCTGCCCTCGAAAACGCCGGTCAAACTCACGACCGAGGTTCCATGAACCCTTCCTGACCATGGCTGCACGCGAAATCCTCAACCAACTCAAAGAGAAGTTCGGATCCGCCCTCCTAAGGGCCGATTTGCCGGGCGAAGACCGGCTCTTCGTTTATGTCGAGGCGGCCTCGATCAAGAGCATCTGCCGGTGGTTTTTCATTGATCTCAACGCGCGCTACGTCATCAGCATCGGCGCGGATGACCGGCCCGTATCCGGCAAGTACTTGGTTGCCCACAATTTCGCTTTTGACGCGCGGCATTTGCTTTGCAGCATCCTGACCTATCTGCCAGCCGACGAACCCCGGATCGACAGCATCTCGGATGTGGTCCCACCCGCTAACTGGGCCGAGCGCGAGATCAGGGACATGCTGGGCATTGAGCCGGTGGGACACCCGTATCCGAAACGCCTGGTCCTGCCTGATGGCTGGCCTGAGAACTCGCACCCGCTCCGCAAAGATTACCGCTGGGACACCGTGCCGGCGGATTACGACGAGGATCGCGAGTTCAGATTCGACGAGCCTCCCGCCGGGTGCGTGGTGGTGCCGTTTGGGCCATTCCATCCGACGCTGGATGAACCGGCGCACTTCCGCCTTTATGTTGAGGGCGAGATGGTGAGGGGCTGCGAGTATCGCGGCTTTATGGCGCATCGCGGGATCGAGAAGCTGGCGGAGTCGGTGCTGACGTATAACGAGATACCGATGGCCGCCGAGCGTATCTGCGGCATCTGCGGCTGCGTTCACAACGTCGCCTACGCGCAGGCGGTGGAGCAGGCTGTCGCCATCAAGGCGCCGCCGCGGGCCGAGTACATCCGCACGATCATGCTCGAGACCGAGCGTCTCCACAGCCACCTCCTCTGGGTGGGGCTGGCCTGCCATATTGTCGGGTTCGACACTCTGTTCATGCAGAGTTTCCGCATCCGCGAGCCGGTGATGTGGGTGGCGGAGAAGATCAGCGGCAACCGCAAGACCTACGCCCTCTGCACCATCGGCGGCGTGCGCTGGGATATCACCCCGGAGCTCAAAGCCGAGCTGCGTCGTGTGCTCGACAAACTGGAGGAGGAATGGCGGCCTGTCGTGGATGCGGGGACGAAGGATCGCAACGTGCGCAAGCGCACGTTCGGCGTGGGCGTGACCAGCCGCGAGCTTGTCAAGAACGCGGCGCTCGTTGGCCCTGTGGCCCGTGCGGCGGGAGCGGACATCGACTGCCGCCGGGACCATCCTTACGCCGCCTACGACCGGGTCGATTTCAACGTGATTGTGGGAACCGGCGGCGACGTCTGGTCCCGCATCCTGGTTCGGATGCGGGAGGTTTTCGAGTCGATCAAGATCATCCGCCAATGCCTCGAGAAGATGCCCGAAGGCTCGCTCCAGCTCCCGATCACGGATGAGTTGCCCATCGGCAGGCTTGGCCTTTCCTCCGTCGAGGCGCCTCGGGGCGAGAGCCACCATTTCATCATCACAGGCGAGAACAATCGTCCGCGCCGGTGGCGCGTTAGGGCGCCGACCTACCAGAACCTCCAGGGGGTCCCCGCCATGATCAAGGATCAGCAACTGGCGGACATGACGATTTCCCTTGGAAGCATTGACCCTTGTTTTTCCTGTACAGACCGCCTGGAGACGATTGATCTCTGTTCCGGCGCCACGCGGGTCTATTCCCAGGCCGAGCTGCTAAAGCTGGCGCGAGAACGCAAACCGTGACATGAAGCCCTTGTCTAAAATGGATGCCTCGCGCCCAATGACCGTCTGACCATGCAATCGAGTTTTGTTTTCACCATCCTAGGCGCGTTGTTCAACGTGGCCGCCGTTCTGCTGGTCGCCCCTCTGTTCGAGGGCGTGCTGCGGAAAGTCACGGCCATCATCCAGTCCCGGCAAGGCCCTCCTCTTCTGCAACCCTATTTCGACTTGCTCAAACTGCTCGGCAAGGAGGACATTGAATCGGGTGAGAACCCCGTCATGCAGCGCTTCGCTGTCTATCTGGCACTGGCATCCGTCCTCACAGTTGCTTGTCTGGTGCCGATGGGGGGGCCTGCGCCGCTCAACGAGGCCGGCGACGCCATCGTGTTGATCTATCTGCTCACCTTGTGTGGCATCTGCACGATGCTGGCGGGGTTGGCCGCCGGTTCGACCTACTCCCTGCTGGGGATCAACCGGGAGATGATGGCCATGATCGCCCTCGAACCGCTTTTCGCCGTGACGATCGTCATCGGGGCCGTCCACACCCAGACCTTTCGGCTCAACACCGTGTTGAGCGGGTCGGTCTATGCCCCCGACGCGTTTCCGTGGTCAGGCCTGCTCATGCTGGCTGTGATGGTGCTCTCCTTCCAAGCCTTCGTGCAACGGGTCCCGTTTGACACCTCGGAAGCGGAGACCGAGATTATGGAGGGAGCGCTGATGGAGTATTCGGGTCCCAAGCTGGCCCTGCTGAAATACACCCAGATGTCCAAACTGGTGATATACAGCGCGCTCTTCGTGGCCCTGTTTGCGCCCTGGGGATCGGGCCTGGCATTTCCCCTGAACGTCATGTCCTTTTGGGGGAAGGTCTTCGTGTTGGTGCACGCCGTGACCTTGGTGGCGGCGACGCATGCGCGCTATCGGATCGACCAGGCCATTCGCTATTTCGCCGCGCTGCTGGCTGTGGCGATGGTGGCGTTGGTGCTGGCCACCTTCGGTTATTAATGACGCCATGTCACTACTCAGCAAACTCAGTGAGACTCTGATCTGCCTGCGGGCGGGTCGGGTGACGCTCCCCTATCCCGCCGGGCCGGGGCAACCGGTGCCCCCCAAGTTCCGGGGCAGGCCCGTTTTCGACGCCGCCAAGTGCATCGGGTGCGCGGGGTGCGCGAACAACTGCCCGGCGCGCGAGATTCTGGTGATCGATCTCTGCCAGGAGATCCGCATCCTCAAATACCTGGGACGACGCTGTACCTACTGTGGCCGGTGCGCCGATGTCTGCCCCGAAAAGGCCATCACCATGAGCCAGGATTTCGAGACCGCCACCAACAAGATCCAGGATATCCAGCAGCGGATCGAGTTGTTCATGAGTACCTGCCAGAGGTGCGGGCGATGCTTCAAGGAACCCAGCCCGCTCGAGCAGTTGAAAATGAAGGGCTACCGCTTTGACGATCTGGAGAACGAACGGTGGATCCTCCGTTCCAGCGCCTACCTGGCGGGCCAGCCTGTGGTGGAGGACATCCACATCGAACTGGAGTGAGCGCCATGCTGAAAAACCTCTGCCAGAAAATGTTCGGTCGTTCGCTTTGGGTTTACCACGCCAACAGCGGCGGGTGCAACGGCTGCGACATCGAGGTGTTGAACGTCCTGACGCCCTATTACGACGTCGAGCGGTTTGGGATCAAGCTGGTCGGCTCTCCGCGCCACGCGGACGTGATGCTCTGCCAGGGACCGGCCTTGCGCAGCACCGCCAAGGCCCTCAAGCGCGCCTACGAGGCGATGCCCGCCCCCAAACTGGTGTTCGCCATCGGCTCCTGCGCCTGCGGCGGCGGGCTCTGGTACGACGCCTACAACGTCATCGGGCCCATCGAGAAACTTCTTCCGGTGAGTTTTTACATTCCCGGCTGTCCGCCGCGTCCAGAGGCCATCATCTACGGAGTGGCTGTGGCCGCCGGCCTGGTGGACAAGAAGACCGCTCCGGTACGGTTCAAGCAGATCGAGTTTCCAATTCCCCAGTACCATCCCGAGAGCCTGCGAGGCGAGGAGGAGTTGGTGGTTTACGAGAAAGTCGAGAAGGTCTGACGAGCGAGAGGGAAGCGGCGGTCACTGGCCCTCGGGCCTCTCATCCCGTGCTCTCCTCTCTACTCTACTGGTTCATTGCACCCTCACTTGCCCGCTCCGGTGTGGTCCGCGCGCGCGACGCGAAGGCTCCTCCCCGTCCTGCCTTGCCGGCGGCGCGTGGACCTTGGGCGGATCAGTCAGACGAGAGCCGGCTTTCAGCCCCACGCCCGGCTCGGAGAGGAGATGCTCAGCTTGCCGTCTGTTTCGCAAGGAGCCGTTTCCAGATCAGGGGGACGGTGCTGGCAAAGTCCTCTGGACGTTCCTCCATCCATCGGGTGATTGCCGCGGGGGTGAACCAGCTTCCGTCATCAATCTCATCCGGGTGCAAAGTGAACGGGCCTTCAGCCCGGCACAGATAGACCCAGACAAACTCCTGCCCGGTCTCGGCGCACGCTTCGAGCTTGAATAGTCTCGCTGGTGGTTGCCCCGGGTGGCAGCCCAGTTCCTCACCCAACTCGCGTACCGCGCACGCGTCGTAGTCCTCGCCTGCGTTCAGGTGGCCTGATGCGGAAGAGTCCCATACGCCCGGATGGCAGTCTTTCTTCATCGAACGCTTCTGGAGAAACAGATCGCCGTGAGCGTTGAAGACGAGGACGTGGACAGCTCGGTGCCGCAGGCCCAGACGGTGGACCTCGCTCCGGCGCTCCTGTCCGGCAAGTTCATCCCGCTCGTTAACGATATCAAAGATTTCGTCGCTCATGGGTGGCTTGCCTCTAGATCGAGGGGCGGGGGCGGCGAAACGTGGAGCTCTTTGGCCAACTCGATAAACTGCTCGAGGCTCACGGATTCCGCCCGCGCCTGCGGGGAGACGCCGGCCTTGGCGAAGGCGGCGATGAGGGGCTCCGCCGGCCATTGCGTCTTGAGAAGTTTCAACATCATCTTGCGGCGTTGGGAGAAGGCTTGCTTCAGCAGCCGCGCAAACGTCTCGTATTGAGCCTGAGTTAGGGGTGGCTCGCGACGGCGGACAAGGTTGAGGCAAGCGGAGTCCACAACAGGCGCAGGGAAGAAGCAGGTCGGGGGAATCTTGAAGTAGCCTCGGGCGTCGTACCGCGCCTGGATGAGCAGACCGAATACCCCATAGTCCTGGCTTCCCGGACGCGACACGATGCGCTGCGCCACCTCGAGTTGCAGGGTGACGACTACCTGCTTGGGTGTCGCAGGCATACGCGCGAGTGCTAGGAGGATGGGGGAGGCCACGGAGTAGGGGAGATTCGCCACAACTTTCCAATCGCTCCAATCCATCACTTCCTGTTCGAGGAATACTAGAGCGTCCGCATGTCGCAAGTCCAGCCTCGCAGCCCCTTCCAAGCGGCGGCTGAGCTGTTGGACCAGCCGTTGGTCTTTTTCGATAGCCAGCACCTGGGCTCCCGCCTCCAGCAGTTGCGAGGTCAGGGCACCCAGGCCGGGGCCGATCTCAAGAACCCGGACGCCGACACCCACCTCGGACGTCTTCACGATACGCCGCAGTTGGTTGCCGTCGTGAAGGAAGTTCTGGCCCAAGGACTTGGTCAACTGGATCTGGTCTTCCGCCAACGCCTGTTTGATCTCTGAGAGTTTCACTTCCTCGCCCTATCTAGGATGATGTCCTGAAGCATTTCCACCGCGGTCCTCAACTGCGCCTCGGAAATGGTCAACGGGGGCGTAAAACTGACGACATTCGAGTGCTCTCCCTCGGGCAGAAGGATTAGGCCGCAGTGCAGCATCTGTTTGATGACTCCCAGGCAGAATTCCGTGGCAGGCCCGCCGTCGGGCAGCCGCAGCTCCAACCCCGCCATCAACCCGCAGCCCCGACCCTCCAGCCTCAGCCCGGGCGGGGCCACCACCCCATTCAGTGCCGTCAGGAGCACATTCCCCAGCCGACGGCTCCGCTGGACCAGACCTCCGCGTCGGATCTCCGCCATCTGCGCGAGTGCCATCGCGCAGCCGACCGGATGCCCGAGGAAGGTACTGGTGTGGATCGCTTCGCCGTTGGACCTCGGCCAGGCCTCGTCCATCAGGTCCGCGCGGCCCACGCATGCGGAAAGCGGGAAGCCGCCAGTGAGGGCCTTTCCAAGGCAAATAAGATCGGGGGCGACATCCGCATGTTCGCATGCGAACCACCGTCCGGTGCGTCCGAAGCCGGTGTAGATCTCGTCGAGGATCAGCAGGGACTGGCGCTCGTCACACAACCTCCGCAGGAGAGGCAGAAAGCCTGGCGGTGGCACCCGGATTCCGCCGCGGGCTTGCAGCGGTTCGACTAGGATCGCGCCGATGTTCTTCCGCTTAAATGCTTTCCACAAAGCAGCCTCGGTGGCGGCGATCTGTTCGGGTTGGGTGGGAAATGGAACAAACGCGCCGAACTTGCCCAGTTGAGGGCGGAAGGGCAGGCGAAAGTGGTCGCGATGCGTCGCGTTGAGCGCGCCATACCCCAGGCCATGGTAGGCGCCCTCGAAGGCGATTACTCCCGGTTTGCCAGTCGCCAGCATGGAGGTCTTAAGGGCCGCTTCCACCGCTTCGAAGCCCGAGTTGCAGAAGATCGTCTTGCCCGTGCCGGCACCGGCCGCACTCCCGCGCCGCAGGCCGCGGCTACTGATGACTGATGACTGATGACTGATGACTGATCTGTCACAGGCCAGACCCTGGCGTCGAGCGGCGCGGCTCCAGCGTCCGAAAGTCAAGCCGCTCAACTCGCGCGCCAGCTCAGCCTTCAGCGCGTGTGGATGCACATCCCCCATCGCGTGCGGCAGTTTGGCCATCTGCCGTTGGCCCGCCTTCACGACACGCGGGTTGGCGTGGCCCGCCGCCGCAACCCCAAACGCCGCAGTCAGGTCCAGATATCGCTTTCCCTCGGCGTCCCAGATGTGGGTTCCTTGGGCTCGCTCCCACACTATCGGCCAGGAACCGTCGGCCTCGATGAACGTGACGTTGGGCGATTCGAAGGCTTGGAGCAGATTTAAGACTCGGCGTGTGCGCACGGGGAGGTTGGTTTGGCTGAACTCGGGGTCTGTCATACCCCCCGCTGCTCAGGCGGCCAGATCACTTTGTGCAACTGCGCCTGAAATCGCACTGGGAGAGCGTCGGCGATGATTCTCTCGGCCAGTTCGCGCTGGGAGAGAGGGGTGCAACTCACGGGCGCCAGGCGCAAGGAGCCATGGCGCTGGTGGGATTGGAGGGGCGCCGCCCATGAGAAGAGCAGCGGGCAGAGCGCCGCGAGCCCGTGTTCGGCAACGGCGCGGCAGGCCCAGTCGTAATCCTCGCGCGTCGCGATCACAAACTTGACCTCGTCGTTGCCAGTGAGACACGCGAGATTCTCCCACCGGTTGCGATGCGTTTCGCCGCTGCTGGGGCATTTCAGATCCATGATACGGTGGACGCGCTGATCGACCGGCCCGATGTCCAGGGCGCCACTGGTCTCGATGAGCACCGTGTACGCCGCGTCGCACAGGGATTTCATGAGGGGCACGGCATTGGCCTGCAATAGGGGTTCGCCTCCTGTCAATTCCACCAACGGCAGACGTTCCCGATGTTTTCCCGCCACGAAAGGCGCGGCCAGGCGCCCGATCTCCGCCTCGATATCGGAGAGTGTCCAGGGCCGGCCTTCTCCGAAGGCGTAGGCCGTATCGCAATAGGAGCACCTCAGGTTGCAGCCGGTCAGACGGACGAAGACGCAAGGCAGCCCGGCGAAGGTGCTTTCGCCTTGCAGACTGAGGTAGATTTCGTTGATGACCAGCGCGTCATGCATCGCCCGGACTCTACCCCCAAGCGGGAGGCGAAAACGAGATAAAATGCCAATCAAGTTTCCTGTTTACACAAACGGCCTGATTGTTAGTATCCGCCCCGCGAGTCATTCAGAACCATGAAAAAGATCGAGGCGATCATCAAGCCGTTCAAACTTGAAGATGTCAAAGAGGCGCTGGCCGAAGTCGGCGTCGAGGGCATGACAGTCAGCGAAGTCAAGGGATTCGGCCGCCAGAAGGGCCATACCGAGATCTATCGCGGCAGCGAGTACACCGTGGACTTCCTCCCCAAGATCAAGATCGAACTTGTGGTGGGTGATTCCAGCGCGCAAGCGGCTGTGGACGCCATAGTCAAAGCCGCCAAGACCGGCAAGATTGGCGACGGGAAGGTGTTTGTGACCGCAGTCGAGAATGCCATTCGCATCCGGACAGGTGAAACAGGCGACCAAGCTGTCTAACTCTTTCTTTACCCCCGTTCAAAACATGAGTCGCCAGGCTCAGCCCCGAGATGAAAGGCGGCAGTGCTGGTGACTTTCTGACCACTTTCCGAAACGCGCGCGCGTTAACCTGAAAAATCAACCCATGAGCACACCAAAACAAGTATTAGAAATGGCCAAGAAGGCCGAGGCCAAGATGGTCGATATCAAGTTTGTCGATACATTTGGCACCTGGCAGCATTTTAGTTGTCCGATCGCCGAACTGACCGCGGAGGTCTTCTCCGAAGGGCTGGGCTTTGACGGATCGTCCATTCGTGGATGGAAGTCGATCGAGGCCTCCGACAT
>ORJL011541198.1_pt1 | contig 20641 bp, 18 predicted proteins | sample 1779941 | NCBI WGS metagenome assembly ORJL01 (sample SAMEA104232317, study PRJEB22302) | groundwater metagenome | biome: forest; feature: aquifer; material: groundwater | place: USA | collected 2011-08-07 | depth 5.8 m | reverse complement strand
TCACCCTGATCCAGAAGTATTTAATCGAGGGTTGACTGAATGGTTGATTGAATACAATTTCTACCGACCCCATGAGGCACTTGGTTATCAGACCCCACTTGAGTTTGTCCACTTGTCACCTATGTACTCATCCTGTACAGGTATTTGCATATTCTTGGTATCTATGATACACTCCTTTTACAGTCTGTAGGTGTTACCAAGTACACCCAGCGCCTTCAATAGAGCGTTTTTCGCTTCAAAAGAAGCCTCGGGAACTGTAACAAAGGTCTGCCTCAGATACTAATTCAATAGTTTTTTTCAATATGAGTCAAACACTTTATATCGGTGGATTGGCCTATGCAACAACCGATGATGGTTTACGAGCTTATTTTGAAGGTGCTGGTACCGTGAACTCAGCTTCAGTGATCACTGATCGCGCGACTGGCCGCTCACGCGGTTTCGGTTTCGTGGAGATGGGTTCTGAAGAAGAGGCCAACAAGGCCATCGAAATGCTCAACGGTACTGAACTCGATGGAAGAATGATTCGTGTCAACCTCGCCCGTCCAAAGGAAGAGGGTGGCGCAGGTGGCGCACGACGTAGCGGCGGTTTCAACCGTGGCGGCTTCGGTGGCGGTGCACGTCGATCATTCTAAGAAAGGTTCAACCTTTTCAACACAAAACACCATTTTCACAATGGTGTTTTGTGTAATTGGTATAAAGGGACTGTAGCCGAATGTCATTTTGACTGCAATTATCAGATTTCGGCCAAAACTGTCTCAAAATTTTTTGGCTTACCATAAGGTAAACCAAAAAATTTATTCACCACTTTTGTCTCGGAATCTGATAATTTCGTTCCAAAAGCACATTCGGCGACAGTCCCCTAAAATGAAACTCGTATGGGTTCACAGAAAATATCTTACATCAATCTCATAAGCTTCATTCTCATCATACTTAATCACACGTGGATACACTCCACCGTGATCGGGTTCATAGTGGGAATGATATTTTTTTTAAGTATCAGCCTTTTATGTGGACGTTTCATGTTACGGCGAGAAGGTAATGGAATCCAACTCTTTCTTGGTAGTTTAACCTTCATACTGCTGATTTCAACCATCAGTGCCATGGTTTATTTTTTGTATCGACTCGATCAAAGGGTTATTTTTTTACTCATGGGTATCTTCCCGCTGTATTTTGTTATATGGGGCACGCCTCACGAAAATTTCATCCAATTACATCAGGAACTGCATCCAGCACCCAGTACGCCACTCTTTCCACCTTTTCGATTTTACATCTTTGTTGTTTTTTTTCTCCTTGGATACCTGAAATGTTTTCAATTTCTCCTCACCCACCCAACTCTGGAAGCGACGCGTACACCGTGGCAGTTATTGCCAAACCAGTTTTGGATGGCTCTCATTATTACCATCGCCGCGTTGATCGGAATCATACTCACCACACCGGAATATATTTCCAGCAGAAAAATTTTTATCTTGAATCTAGTTCCATGCATGATGCTGGTGTTCCTTGTACTTGCCACTCCACTTCTCCTCTATCCGCTTGGTTATGGCTTTGATCCCTTTATCCATCAAGCGACAGAAAAAGTCATCGCTGACAGAGGTATCATCACACCCAAACCGCTCTATTACATTGGACAATATAGTCTCGTAGTAGTGCTTTCAAAAATATTTTCTCTTCGTGTTGAAACCATTGATACACTTCTCCTCCCTGTTTTTATCAGTCTCTATCTTCTCCCTATTATTTTCTTCGTACTCAAGAGCACAAACATCCGACGATCACGGTACGCCGCGCTCGGCGCCATCGCCATACTGATTCTGCCGATGAGCGCGTTCATTGTCACCACACCCCAAGGTCTTGCGAATGTCATCCTTCTTCTCATCATTTTTGGTGCTTGGTACTGGTTGTTTCATCCCAACTCACCTCTTTGGTACCTGCTCCTCCTTGCAAGTTTCGCTACTTTATTCATACACCCACTTGCTGGAATCCCGGCACTGTTTACCGTGCTCTGGTTAAAAACCAGACTACAACATCGTGTTTGGCTCAAAATCTCTACTGTCATCGCGGCTGGATTCACACTGCCTTTTTTGTTGTGGTACAATGCGCTTCTCTCCGGCTTTCCTATCTCATCAAAAGTGGCTCACGCGCTTGATCTCATCAGTACCATTCCCTTGCCAACAGTACCAAATAAATTCACCGTCGTTCAAGATATTGTTTATTTGTTTGGTCTCAATACACCATGGATCATACTGACATTAGCAGGGACGGGCCTTATTATTCTGTATAAACGTGGACTGGCTCAGGAAAAAAATCACACGAAAATATTTCTGCTCATGTTTATTATTCTCCTCATAAACTACGCGATCGCCAAAAGTATTCTCTCTTTGGATTTTTTGATCAATTATGAACAAGGTGATTTCACGGGGCGGATCATGGAGTTATCCTTTTTCTTCCTTATTCCATTCGTGCTCTATACAATTGCGTGGTGTTTTGAAAAGGTTGAACAACACGCCACATTTGAAAAAATATTCCTCACCACTCTCCTCACCATTGCCACCATATCCAGTATCTATATGAGTTTCCCACGTCATGATCGCTACATCACCGGACGCAATTACAATCTGTCTCAACATGATTTAAATGCCGTGGATTGGATCAAGCAGGATGCTGGTAATCAACCTCATGTCGTACTTTCGAATCAAATGGTGGCGGCCGCGGCTCTTAGCCAAAACGGATTTACGAACTACTATGAGACTCGAGAGGGAACGCTCTTCCAGTATCCGATTCCGACGAGTGGCACACTGTATCAATTATATCTGAAAATGGTTTATGAATCACCAACCCGCGCAACCATGGAAGAGGCGATGAATCTTTTTGGGTTCCAACAGGGATATTTCGTTCTCAATGACTATTGGAGTGATTATAAGAAAATCATACCCAAAGCAGGCAAGCAGGCTGATGAGATCATTTCAATTGGTAATAATCGAATCACAATTTTTAAATACGTAAAAAACTGAAAATCGAAGTTATTGTTCTCAACTCCTCTTGACAATTGATCCTCACACACTCTACTCTGTAATGAGTGACCTTTGGTCGTCATCAAACAGATCATCGGTAGAGAAAAATTTTTCTCTACCCAAAAAATAAAGGAGGGTAGCAATGAAAATTGACCGCTGTTGTTTTTGGCTCATCGGGTTTATTTTTCTCGTTACGTGTCATCCGACCCCAGAATCGCGTCAGCCGGGAAATGAAGAAACAAATAGCGCTCAACCCGGTGAGTTTGAAGATATATATATCACCATCGGGGACTATAATGATGAAAACGGTGACAACCCACCGTTATGTGGCGGTGAGAGTATTCTTATCCATTACACATTGTATGATGACGGGCAAATTCCGGATACAGCGCAGTTCACAAATCTGGGAAATCTTGATCTTTATACCGCCATCAAACGTTCAAGCATCATCCTAGTCGACGATTATGCCTGTAACAAAGACTACGGCGATGTTGTTGGTTGCAACATTGAAACCCATCAGTTCGGCGCGCAACTTTCACCCGGTGATGAACTCCTCGTGCTGGTGGAGTACCTCAACACCGATTCATTCGAGTACGTGGAATGTGAGAATATATCAGTCATCCTGCCATGACCCCCTGACATGCAGGACACATCAAAGAACATACAACGGTTCACACCTCTTCCCCTTGGTCTGAACCGTTTTTTTTATTTAGGACTTACGCGTTTGCCAATATTTTCGTCAAACGCTCCGGTACTCGACGCTGTACTATGCAGTACAGCTTACTCTGTTCCTCGCGTTTTCCTAAATCTTGGCTAAACGCGTAAGTCCTATTATTGTCAAAACGGTTGATAAATACGTATCCAATTTCAAGGGAACAATTGAAGAAAAACAATTCTCACGCAAGTGTGTCGTCGCACCAATCTCAAAAAACTCCCGCAAATGGTTTTGTAGACTTTTTGAATCACCCGCTGGAAACAACCACCCATTATATCCTACTTTTATGAGCTCACGTGCCCCACCGATGTCCGATGCCAAAACCGGCACTCCGAAACGCAAACTATCAAGAATAGCAGTAGGAAAATTTTCATAACAGAGTGATGGCACAATAGTGAGATCCATCTTGGAAAAAATTTCTCCTAAATTCTCGTTCAATACATACCCATAGACTCGAAAGTGTGAATCTTCGCCAGTCAGTTGTTTCACCTGTTCCAGAACACTTCCTGCGCCAACAATATGAAGCTCGAACCGACCTCTATACGAGTTATGATACGCGAGAGCTTTGAGAACATTAATGAGCAAAAAAACTCCTTTATACTCTTCAATTTGGCCAATATAAAGGAAATGCAACACCTCTCTCGCTCCTTTCAGCAGGTGACGCGACGGAAGATTCATTATTTTATCCACTGGATTTGGTATCATCAATCTTTTGCTCCTTTTCCAAAATCCTTCTCGTTCATAAAACTCTTTCAAAAACTGCGATGGAAAGATCACGTTCGGACAAACAGCAAACAGGAAACGATTGATCACGCGATAGAAACGAGTGAAAACATTGTGATGCTCAATACTGTTTTCTTTTCCTTTGATGATGAGACCACTTGGGGTATATAGTTGCACGTCGTGCACGGTGTGAATATATGTGCCACGATGACTCGCCATCACCGCTCGTGGCACGGTGTACCCAAGTCCCTTGAGGTTGTGACTCAAAACGAGATCTGGTTTCTCACGTTGTAAAATCCAGCGCGTCAAAAAAAATGAATGAAGATTGAGTGTGTCTACAATATGCCATAAAAAACGTAGCCACCACGGTTTCTTTCCGATATTTCCAAACCAGAAAAAATTTAACGGAAAAAACCTAATAACTCGCGAGTTATCCACGATCTCCTCCATGGGCAACAAAGAACGAAAACCGCTCCATGGAACACTGGTAATAAGGAAAACCTCATGACCCATACGCTGTAATCCAGCAACAACAATTTGTAGCACTATCTCTGCTCCGCCTCCACGATATGGCTTATAGAGGCTATTCACTATTGCGATTTTCATAGACGTAGACTACTGATTTAGAATATCAAACTTCATGGGTTTGTAAAGAAATGGACGAAAATGTGAATAAATCAGTAGACTTATCCCTCAAAAAAATTATGAAAGTTTTTCATCATTACTGACTTTTACATATACTTCATTGATCTCTTTTGCCACCAACTGCCACTGGTACCGATTCAAAATTTTCTTCCGCCCAGCATGTCCCATGGATTGACACAAGGCGGGATCTGACAAGAGAAAGTTAATTTGTCCTGCCAAAGCAGGCACATCTTTCGGGACCACGAGAAAACCATCTCGGCCATTATCAATCACTGTTCTCACTCCGGGTAAGTCTGAACCGATCACTGGTTTTTCACACGCCAACGCCTCGAGATAGACAATGCCAAATGCTTCAGAGGAATCAATCGACGCTAAGACAAACACATCACACAAATTATAATATTTTGGTAAGTCAATGTTAGAAACCGTACCCACAAAAATAACATTTTTTTCAAGACCAAGATGACACGCTACGGTATGATAGTAAAATTCAAGATCCACGCATTGTCCCACAATAAGAAGTTTTGCGTCACGCGTGGCAATCAGCGCCAATGCTTGCATGAGATACTCCAACCCCTTAAAATAATGCGCCGAATCAAGACCACCGACAAATAGAATAATTCGGTCGTCGTGTCTCAAACCATGCCGCGCCAACACCTCATCATCACGCCGCGTCGGGAAAAATCTCTCTGTATCCACTCCAAATGGAATCTCGAAAAATTTACTTTTATAGGTAGAATAAAATTGCCGAATCTGTCCGTGTTCAACATAGTCAAATGAACTTACAAGAATAGAATCAGCACTTTGCAAAATGAGCGGCGTCATGAATCGCGTATAAAGACGAAACAACACCCATAACCATCCCTTGCCCACAACATCCATGTGGTAACGAATCACAAGCTTTAATTTTTTCCCTAAAAACAATTTCAACAGCCACACCCATTCTGCTCCGCCAAAAAAAGGAAAATGGAGATGCACAATATCAAAACCACGCAACTTCCACAAAAGTTGAGGCAGGAAAGCAGAATTGCCGAAACGAAACCAAGGTCGTAGGAGAATCACTTTCACCACAATACGCTCCCCCTTTGAAAGAGGAGGATTGTCAGCACCCTTCCCATCTTTTCCTTCAATCAGAGAAAACGGCGTAAACACGGTCACTTCATGTCCCATCTTGGCCTGTTCAGTCGCGGTAGAGTAAGCATCCATCCCTATTCCCCCTCGATACGGCGGATAGACGCATGTGATATGCGCGATTTTCATAAAATACGGGCTATAGACATCACACTATGAAACCGGACTTAAAATCCATGAAAACCGCAGCTTGCTCGTCATTCACGCCGCAAAATCCTCATGGTACTTCAAGTACCATTGCGGTTTTCCGGCGCTCCATGACTTCGCAATCCATCGATTTTCATTTGATTGTAAGTCCGGTTTCATAGTGTGATGTCTATAAACGCGTAAATCAGAAATAATTTACTCCTCCTTCTCTCGTAACGCCACCTCTCGTACAATCTGGGTAATATGTTTTTCCATCCGCTCAAGACGAACGAAAATCAGGAATAAGAGATAAAATACAGTGACGATAGAGACATAAATAGCGAAATCAGCGCCACGTCCAACACCCAAAAAATTCGCCACGTAGTTCGTGAGTTCCGGCATGATGCCTACGATTCCAAGTGAAAACCAAAATAACAACCAGGCCGAAAACGACCATGAATGCACCTCCCCTTTGCGAAAACGATCAACCGTTCGGCCAATCATCATCAAAGAAACAAAAATGAGAATAATTCGAATAAGCATATACTAGTGAATCACTTTTCCTTTAACCAAATCCCAGAGTATTCTTACGCCATCAAACACACCTCGTCCATACTTATGGTACACCACATCCATAGGTACCTCCTTCAACTGAAGACCATGTCGCGCGACAAGACTGGGAATTTCTGTATTGTGGGCCATTCGATCTTGAGTAATCCGTACGAGTTCAGTCGCTTTCCGATTCATAGCGCGGAGTCCATTATGCCCATCGGACAACCACAAACCAGTAAATAAACGATTTACCAGCCGTGCCATAGGTAAAATTAAAAAACGTTTGGTCAATGGTATCTCACCACGCGCGCCCTCTAAAAACCGAGAGCCAAAAACAACATCAACCGCGCCTAGTATTACTGGCTCAATCAATCGGGAGATATCCTTTGCTTGATGCTGACCATCAGCGTCAAAGTGCGCGATAATTTCCGCTCCATGCTCTAAAGCATACTCATTTCCAGTTTGTAGAGCCGCTCCCTGTCCTCGATTCACAACATGACGTAACACCACCGCGCCATGCTTCGCCGCCGCCATCGCGGTTCCATCTTTAGAACAATCATCCACAACAATCACATCAGCAATATATTGCTTCACGTCATCAACAACCGCGCCAATGTGCGTGATTTCATTGTAAGCTGGAATGATTACAAAAATTTTCATATCAATAATTTCGCGAAAACACGCTACGGTTTTCCTCTCACCAAATACTGTTTTTTTATCAGTGCCTTGTTCGCCTTGGCATAGTCAATCGTTTTCTGCAAACCATCTTCCAAACGCGTTACAGGAATCCAACCAAGAGTTTCCTTGGCCAGTTCAATATTCGGCAATCCCAAATTCGACATAAATAACAACGCTTCTTCAAAAACAATTTTGGAAGTTGAACCTGTCATCTGAATAATCTTTTTCGCGACATCCACCAGCTTCACGTCTTCATTGCTTCCAAAATTGATTGGTCCAGCTTCGGTAGAATTCATGAAACTCAAAACTCCGTCAACAACATCATCAACATAAGTCAATGACGTCGTAAAATCCTCACCACCATACAGTACTAAATCCTTCCCATCCAACGCGTTGACGATAAAATCTGGAATCATTTGCCCATCAAAGAGACGAAGTCGCGGACCGTACGTGCGGAAAATCCGTGCAATTTTTACGTCAATATCAAATACTTGGCGATACGTAGAGGACATGGTTTCAGCAAAACGTTTCCCTTCATCATAACAAGCACGCGGGCTCACTTGATTCACCGCGCCCCACTCATCTTCTTTGAAAAAATGATCATCATCATCCCGCGGACCATAGACGACGGATGACGAAGTAAAGAGAAATTGAGAACGATACTTCACGGCGATATCAAGCATGTATTTCATCGCCAGGGAGTTGGCTTCAAGAGTCTGAATCTTATACTGATCAAATTCTTTCGGTGACGTAGGGCACGCGAGGTGATAAATTTGTTGAATACCGAGCGTCGGAATGTTAAATCGATCCAATTCCGGAAAACTTTCAAGATCAATGGGAAAACTCACATCATGTTTCAAAAACTCAAAATTCGGATGCGTCAGGAGATGACTGATGTTATCTTGATCACCCGAGACAAAATTATCAATACAAATGACATTGTGTTCTTTGAGCACCTGTTCGCACAGACGCGAACCAATAAACCCAGCTCCACCGGTGACGATAATATTTTTCGCAGTTGAGAAAGAAATATTTTTTCCCATAAAAGCTATTTATAGATATCACATTGTTAAACACTTGGTAAGCGCGAATAGTCTCCCTATTGTTGGAGCAAGGCTGGTAACCACCTCCCAACAATCCCCAAACTCTGATTGTCAAACTTCCTTTCGAAAATACCCTCATGATTCAACACCACTCCACCGGCGCGGGTGTTGTCAGCTCCTGTGATAAAGAGATCTGCAAATCCATCAAAATTCATATCACCCGCGTAAAGGTCGGTGACAGGAGCGGCAAGAGGAATCATTTTTCGATTCGCGCTCACACCAAGTTCCTTCCACAACATGAGCAGTAGTTCACCACTCTTTGGCGCGAACGTGATCACATTGTCAATACCATCACCATCAATATCACCAGCTGTTACCAAAACACCACCACGAAGTGCTGCCTCATCAGCAAAAAATCGCGACTTCAATTCACCCTGCATATCATAGATACTCACTTGTGGACCTCCACCATCACTCGTGCCAACAATAATATCAGTGTGATTGTCACCATCAAGATTCCCTGTGGCCAAATTAAGCCCGACCTTCACCGTATCATAGACCACAAACTCTGACAATTTTTTTCCTTCAAAACTAAAGATACGTACCATACTCTGTGTTTTATTCCGCGGGGCCACGATAATCTCTTGGATACCATCTCCATTCACATCACCAAGCACAGCGCTCATCGCTGTCACTGTTTTTCCATCAAAAGCATTAAAACGAGCGAGTCGTTTCCCACGAGCGTCAAAGACGGAAATCACTGGTGCGCCTGACGCGCCATACACAACAAGGTCATCGTTTTTATCTCCGGTGAGCTCACCCCAGAGAAGTTGTGAACCTTGCGAAAGAGTACTCACGTCACCACTGATGATGCGAACCAATGTGAATTCATTATTAAACAAATGAACACTGGCACCGTCAGCCCCAAACGATATGGAACCCACGCGAGGCATTCGCAGACGTGCTTTTTTACTTAATTTCATTTTGGATTCCGGTTTGGCCGCAGCCACTTTCTCTGCCTTTGCTTGTGCCACCGCGACAGAAACACGCGCGGCATTAAGCTTCGTACCCAACTTTCCGGCATACCCTGGATTCAGCACATCCAGATCGTCTCCATTCTCACGAATAAACCGATAAATCTGAACATTCGTCAATGTTGAGTCAATGGAAAGCAGTAACGCGGATACTCCAGACACGAGTGGTGCCGCGAATGATGTTCCTGACCAACGACTATCGCCATAGGGTTCGGTGAGCTCCAACTTCTTATTCACCGTTTGAGTACTAAACATAAACAATCCAGGAGCGGAAACATCAATACACTGGGAACCAAAATTGGAAAAAAAAGTCACTTTATCCACCCGATCAAGCGCGGACACGCCGAGCACTTCATTGTGTCCACTCGCGATATTGGAACAAGCAGGATATGAAGGCCGTTCATCAAGATCAATGCCTATCGGTGAAGGCGGAAGCGCGTTCCCCGCGGCCGCCACGATCACCAAACCGCGCTTATACGCCTTTTCAATAATACGATCAAGCGCCTCGCTCCTTTCATATCCAACAAAACTCATATTCACGACGCGCGCTTTATGCTTCATAGCATACTCAAGTCCCTCAACAACCGTTGCCACACTCCCTTCACCACTGGTACTCAACACACGAAGCGGCATGATACGAACCTTCCAATTCACGCCACTAATGCCTTTCGTATTGTTCCCAACAGCACCGATCAGGCCGGCCACCACAGTACCGTGATTCAGACCAGCAAAATTCGTATTTGAAGTCGTATCTGCTTTTGGCGATGGATCGCCCACATGCTCAACAAAATCGTAACCATTCACATCATCAATATAATTATTCTTATCATCGTCTTTGTTATTCTTCCCTACCTCTTTTACATTGACCCATATATTCCGCGACAAGTCTTCGTGATAAATATCCACTCCGGCATCGAGCACCGCGACGATAACGTCACGTTCTCCCACACTCTCTTTCCACGCACCAGGCATATTGATCTGTGACAAGTATGTTTGATTTTTTTTATAAAAAAAATCATTCGGTTCTTTGGTAGTGCCGGATACAAACAGTTTATAATTTGGCTCAGCAAACTCCACTGCTGGATTATGAAGATAACGACGCAGTATCTTTTCAAAATCATCCGCCTTTTCTACCTTGATCCTCTGGATATGATCACTCTTCTTATACTGCACCAAAATTTCATTGGTATGAGGACGTTCCAATAATTTTCGTAAGGATTGTTCAACGACTTGTTGCTTATCTTTATGAGGAACAATAGCCCCAAACGAAAAAACAGGAGTGAGGACAAATGTCAACAAAACTAGAGAATAAATAAATTTTCTCGTCAATAAACGTATTCGAATCATAACTTTTCTCAATTGTAGTATGAAACGAATGAATTGTCTATTGTATGCGTAAAAACAGATCACAAGACTGAATTCCAGCTCTTGCTGAAAATGCTGACAGCAATTACAATAAGTATATAAATATCATATTATGAAATATCTCATCTTCGGAGGAGGATATATTGGCAGTCTGTTCAAAAAATCTCTTGGTGATCATTCGGTCATGAGTACATTACGCGTGCAAAGTCTTGAAACACTGGAACAAGAACTTGCCCAACACAAGCCAGACATGGTCATCAATTGCATTGGGAAAACCGGAAGACCCAATATTGATTGGTGCGAGACTCATACTCTTGAAACGCTGACTTCAAATGTGACAGTCCCTCTTCTTCTCCTCTACGCGTGTCAAAAACTGAATATCTCGTTCACTCATGTTGGAAGCGGATGTATATATCAAGGAGATAATCACGGGCGTGGCTTTCAAGAGGACGATGCGCCAAATTTTTATGGAAGTTTTTACAGCCGTACGAAAATCTGGAGTGAAGCCATATTAAAAGAATTTCCCGTTCTGCAACTCCGAATCCGCATGCCAATTGATAGCGTCCCAAACGAGCGAAACCTTATAACAAAGATAACCCGTTATCGTAAAATCATTAGCGTGCCAAACTCAGTCACGGTCATGGATGATTTTCTAAACGCGGCGAAACAGCTTATGGAACGCCAAAAAACCGGCATCTATAACCTCACCAACCCAGGCGCGATAACACACGCGGAAATGCTGGACATATATCGGGATATGGTTGATCCTTCCTTTCACTACGAAATATTTTCCGTGGAAGAAATGAATAAGATCACGACCGCACCACGCTCTAACTGCATCCTCTCAACTGATAAACTACAAAAAGAAGGGATTTTCATGCGTCCTATTCGTGACGCGCTTAGTGAGACGTTGAAAAAATACCAATCTCCAATACCAATCTCCATGATATAATACCTGTCAGTCAGTTGTAAAAAAAATCATTCCGTGCAAAAATACACCTATAGAAACCACGCTATGTACGAAAAAGAACTCATCACACTCGGTCTTTCTGAGAAAGAGGCCACCATATATGAGACAGCACTGGGAATGGGGCCAGAGACGGCGCAAAATCTGGCCATTCGTTCGGGCATCAATCGTGCCACGACCTATGTTCAAATTGAATCCCTCAAACAAAAAGGACTCATGAGCGAGTTTGAAAAAGGGAAAAAAACCTACTACATGGCCGAATCCCCGGAACGGCTTGACAGTTTGATTAACAATGCTCAACAACAAATAAATTTTCATCATGAGGAGCTCAAACGCATTCTGCCACACCTCTCCAATATCTTTTCTCATGTAGGGATCAGACCACAGGTACGATTTCTGGAAGGTATTGAAGCGGTGAGAACATTGAGTAATGAATTCCTAAAAATAAAAAATAAAACGGTGCATTCTATAATAAACCTTGACAATCTTTTAAAGACGTTCCCAGAGCATGAAAAAAACTACTCCTCTCATCGGATCCAAAATAAGATCATTGGCCATGTCATCTATACACGAAAAGAAGGTCCTCTCTCCGGTGCAACTGATCCAATCAAACTCCGTATTGCAAAATACATTGATCCTGAAAAATTTCCCATTTCTGCTGGGATAAATATCTTTGACAACAAAGTTGCAATCATCACCTACAAAGAGAAACCAATTACCGTGATTATTGAGGATAAAGAGATCACTCAAACACTTCGATCAATCTTTAATGTCTTATGGGAGTCCTTACCGTGAAAGAAGGCCATGAGATGCGTTTTTTGCTTATACCGTAATTGTAATGTCAAAAAAAAATGACATTATTTTAATTTTACTCTATACTGATACCATCAAGAAACTCCTTAGCAACTCATTCGCAATGGTGCGATGATACAAGGCTAGGGAGCTGGAGAAAAAAATGACAAGAAATAATGCCACCGAAGGTGGTAGTACGGGAGATGGGGCAGGATGGTGAAAACCATCCTGCAATGACTTACGAATAATGAAGATCATTGAATATGCACTCTTGTGAGAGTGTAATCCATGTGATCTTCAAAAAAACAGAAGTGGGGAAAAAACCCCATTCATAAGCACCGAGAGGGTTTTTACTTTCTCGGTGCTTTTCTATTGTAGTTTGAACCCAAAAATAACATTAACTCTCCTTTTTAGACATCACACTATGAAACAGTACTATTATTACTGAAAAACTTCATCAATAAACAGAGTTATCTGTCCATGTAACTACTCACTTCCGTCTTGAAAGGTGTGGTGAACAAAAGTTATCCACACCCTGCTACAACTCGTAGTAGGGTATAATGTGACCATAAAATTAAATTCAAACACAACTTAACAGCGACATTACACTTATTTATAGGACTTACGCGTTTAGCCCAGATTTAGGAAAACGCGAGGAACGGAGTAAGCTGTACTGCATTGTACAGCGTCGAGTAATAAGAACGTTTGACGAAAATATGCGCTAAACGCGTAAGTCCTTATAACTTATTTCTTATGGATCATCAACATGGTTCTTCCATGACCCAACAGAATACCAACGAAAAAATACCCGGACAGCATGGCACTGATCACTGTGACACACCCAAGAAAGATGAATGCTGTGGCAGTGGATGTGGCGGTGACTGTGGTCAAGATAGTGAGAAAAAGGAAGAAAAAAAAACTCCGATGGATAACATGCACCCCAAGATTGCCTTCTTTTTTGGCCTCACTCTTGGGGTAGCTCTCATGAGCGCTGGTGGCTTCTTTAGTCTCTTATCAAGTCTTCCTCAAACAGCGGCTACCACAGGAAGTGATAAAGCATTAGCCGTCGTGGACAACAATGGAAACAATCAAGCCCCTTCACCAGCGCCAACAGGAGACAACAATAATGAACCATCGGTAAACGCAAGTGCCATCAAAATAACAAATCAGGACAACATCCGAGGTGACAAAAATGCCCCAATTACGGTCGTCGAATTCTCCGATCTCCAATGCCCATTTTGTAAACGTTTTCATCCGGAAGTACAAAAACTCATTGATAACAACCCGGGAAAGGTACGTTGGATTTACAAACACTTTCCACTTGAATCGATTCATCCCTATGCCAAAGGTTCAGCCGAGGCATCAGAATGTGCTGGAGAGCAGGGAAAACACTGGGAATTTCTTGATAAAGTGTTCCAAAATCAAGCTCTGTTGAGCAATGAATATCCTGCCGCCGTTGCCAAAGAATTAGGATTGGACACGAAAAAATTTGACACCTGTGTCTCTTCTAGAAAATACAGTCAAAAAGTAGCGGCTGATGCGCAAATGGGTGAAGCGGCTGGCGTTTCTGGCACACCAGGAACATTCATTAACGATATTTACATCTCTGGCGCGAAACCTTACGATAGTCTTCAACAGATCGTTGACAGTTTACTCGCCAAAAAATAGTTATGCAATAAAAGAGACACCAATACGTGTCTCTTTTATAATTCCCGTTAACAGGCAATTCCAAGCTCATAATGGGACTGTTGCTGAATAGATTGGTCTCTCAATAAACTTTTGAAACAGTTTTGACAAAAATATGCAAATTGCAGTCAAAATGACATTCGACGACAGTCCCATTATGGACAAAAGTCACCGCTCACAACCCTGAATGAACAATTACGGTTGTACACATTGATTTTCCCACTAATCCTGCTATAATTAAAACATAAATAAAATAAAAACAAAAATATGCAAAACCAACAGCTCGTACAAACCTTTCTTGATATCTTTGTCATTATCAACAATAGTTCACTCATGCCAGAGGTATTTACCATGATCGTTTCTAACGACTCCGGTGAAAACAAAGGACCACAATTTCCAAAAAATATCAAATACCAAGCTCTTCCTATCGGCGGTGTACCTGCTACCATCCGTCCAGAAGATCAATACGAGGCTGAAAATTATCAAAAACCGAACACTCAATCCTATCTAACGCCGTCGATTTTCTACCTTGAAGACGGCATTATGCTATTCTTCCGAGTACCAATAACCGACGATTCACTTGAAAAGCTGTTTACTGACAACTACTTTGGGCCGAACGACTTCACCAATAATAGTGACCTGCCCATGTTTTTCCTCTAAAAAACAGATAAAAAAAGACAGCTTTAAAGCTGTCCTTTTTTATTCTCTGTGGAAGACACCTAGAGTTTTAGGACTTACGCGTTTAGCACAGATTGAGGAAAACGCGAGGAACGGAGTAAACTGTACTGCATTGTACAGCGTCGAGTACCGGAGTGTTTGACGAAAATATGGGCAAACGCGTAAGTCCTAAGTTTGATATTTTCTAAATAAGACTTACACAGGTGGATACACTTGTTTTCCAGTATCATCGTACAAAAAAATGGCTTGCACTGGACAGGATTCAGCGGCCTGTTTGATAAGATCCTCGGTGTCACCATTTACATTCTTCACAAAAGCCTTTCCTTTTTCATCAAGGTCAAAAGTCTTACTTGCAATCGCTACGCACGGAGCCGCTCCAATACAAATATTTTGGTCAACTCTAATTTTCATATCACTATAGTAGATCAAGAGGGTCTTTCTGTCAAAAAATAGGGACATTTCGAAAAAGTGATGAATTTTCGTCGCGCAGAGGTCTCTATACTCAAATTCGTTGTATTTCAGAGAAAAATGAGCTATAATCAAAGTAATTTTATATCACTATGAAAATCGTGTATGTCAATGGTTTCCTTATCAGAAACACCCTGGATGATGACTTTTCAAGCATTCATTACCATGGGCAAGAAATTACTCGTTGGGACAAAAAGTGGTATATACCCAAAGGAGAGGTTTGGATCGATCAAATATATAAAGACGAAACTGCCTGGTTATTAAAAACTGACCACGCGATCGAACGCTATCTTCGAAAAAAACCAAATAAATCAACAACTTCGCACCAAAAAAATCAAAAAATTGACACACATATTGACTACCGACACTTTGCCAAGAGTATCTGCCGTCCAGGCCCTATCCCAAAATTCATCATAAAATCAGAGACGAACGGCGATATTCCCATACAATACGTCAACGGTTCCATCGTGCGTCAGTATATAGATCCAGAGTTCGTGATGGGCGGTCATGATTTGGTGTATTCATACATCACCAATCAAGAAATTTGGATTGATATTCTCATGAACCCAAAAGAAATTCCATATATTCTCCTCCATGAAAAAACAGAACGTGAGTTGATGGCAAAAAATGGAAAAACATACGACATTGCGCATGCGTTTGCTACGGTACAAGATATGGATGCCCGCGTCCGTGATGGTTATGGCTACTACCCAGGGTACGCAATATATCCATGGCGAGGACTCAACAATAAAGAAATAATTAAAAAATATGTTATTAGCAGACGAGAGAAAAAACACCGATAGTAAACTTTCCCTCAAGCCATTTGAACAAAGTGTTGGTTTCTGCGGACCCGCGTCACTCAAAATCTTGTTGTCATATTTTGGGAAAAGCGAGCATTATACTGAAGAAAAACTGGGACAACTCTGCGCCGCCACGCATGATGCGGGTACAGAACATGAAGGTATGGTACAAGCGGCCAAAGAAATTGGAGGCTATGTCTTTATGAAAGAAAATGGCTCTCTTGAAGAGTTAGAGTATTTTATTAAAGAAGAACGGCTCCCTGTTGTTATTGGATGGTTTGATCATGACGGTGATCACTATAGTGTTGTCGTGAATATCACAGAAAAAAATATCATCATTGTTGATCCTGCCGTGAATGAGCCAGAACGTTGGATCGATCGCACCAGGTTTCAAAACATTTGGTTTGATTTCATTGGTAAAGATAGTAAAACCGTTTCTTGGGGGTGGTACATGGTGGTAACTTTCGAGAAAAACCGTTTCAAAGTGAAAGGTGGTTATTATTATTAAAATGTTCTCGTGGTTGATTATTTTTTCATTATAAGTTCCAAAACAAACGGCATTCTGCCGTTTTTCTCGTAATATTTAATTTCGATGGACGTATCAAGACGCGACTCGACTGAAAAAATCATTATACTCCCGTTTTTCCAGCCAAAGCATAGGCCACCACCAATGGAGGTGACACAAGATAATTCGCCTGTGTGAGCGGATGCACTCGTCCTTCAAAATTCCGATTTCCCGACAACACAGAAGCCACAACAAGATTTCTTTCTTTAATCTCTCGCGCAACCTCTAAATCCAGAGGACCACTATTTCCAATACATGTTGTGCAACCATATCACACGACATGAAAACCTAACTGCTCCAGCGACGCAAGCAGTCCAGCACGCTCAAGATACCGCGTCACTACCCGCGAACATGGGCCTAAACTGGTTTTCACATATTTGGGCACTGTCAGCCCTTGCTCCACTGCGTTTTTTGCCAAAAGTCCCGCTACCAACATCACCGAAGGGTTGGACGTATTCGTACAACTCGTGATCGCGGCAATAACAACGGAGCCATGAGAAAGTTTTTCTTGTTTCCCATTTGAAGAAAGCAAGGAAGACGTTTTTACATTCTCGCTCATGGAAGTATCGATCCCAAATCCTTGTTCCAACGCTGGCGCGGTCAGCAACTTCAAAAACGAAGTCTTTACATGGCGGAGCGAAATACGATCTTGTGGACGTTTCGGACCAGCCACAGAAGGCTCAATGGTACCCAAATCAAGAGTAAGAGTTTCGGCGTAGATCGGTTCCACCGTGAACTCGTCAAAAAATAAACCTTGTGCTTTCAGATACATCTTTATCAAATCAACCTGTTCAGAGCTTCGTCCCGTTAACCTCAAGTACGACAATGTCTCCTCATCAAGCAGTATACCGAGGAATTGAAAAAAAGCATTGGCGATGATATACTGCACCTTCACACATAAAAACACATCACACTATGATCCAACAGTTCACTCCTCCGACAAAAATAAAGGTTACCACTCCCATCGTCAACATGAATGGTGATGAGATGACGCGAGTGATTTGGGAAATGATTCTTGCGAAATTGATCACACCCTATCTTGACATTGAACTTATCAATTTTGACCTTGGAATTTTGAACCGAGACGCCACAAAAGACACGGTCACGCTGGAGGCCGCGCAAGCCATCAAGCAATATGGCGTTGGCGTAAAGTGTGCCACCATCACTCCGAATGAAGCACGAGTGAAAGAGTATAACTTAAAAAAAGCGTGGAAGAGTCCAAACGCTACCATTCGTGATGCGCTCGACGGCACGATTTTTCGTATTCCAATCCTCGTAAACAATATCCAGCCCATCGTGAGGAGTTGGCGTAAACCCATTGCCATCGCACGACATGGTTCCGGTGATATCTATAAAGCTATTGAAATTCGCGTAACAAAACCCGGTATTGCAAAAATAACCTTCACGTCATCGAATAGCGACAGTGATCCAATTGAACAAGACATTCATGATTTTAAAGGTGCTGGAATTGTTCAAGCAATGTACAATACTGATACTTCCATTCGCTTCTTTGCTGAAGCCTGTATCCAATTCGCACTTGATCGAAGACTGAATCTCTGGTTTGCCGCGAAGGATACCATTTCAAAAATCTATCACACGCGTTTCCGCGATATTTTCGCGGAAATTTATGAACAGTATCGTTCTGATTTTGAAAAAACTGGGATTACTTATGAGTATTTTCTCATCGATGATGCAGTTGCGCGTGTCATGCGCCATGAAGGAGGATTTTTGTGGGCGTGCATGAACTATGAAGGTGATATTTTTTCAGACATGATCGCCTCTGGATTTGGAAGTCTCGGACTGATGACATCAGTATTAGTCAGTCCACTGGGGGTATATGAATACGAGGCCGCCCATGGCACAGTACAAAAACACTACTACAAACACATGCGCGGTGAGCCCACTTCCACCAACTCCACAGCCAGTATCTTTGCGTGGACCGGCGCGTTGAAGAAACGAGGCGAACTGGATAGAACACCGGAGGTGGTCGATTTTGCCTCACGCGTGGAGCGTGCTGTGATCGAAACCATTGAATCTGGGATCATGACCGGTGATCTTGCGCGATTAGCCGAGACAGAACCTAAACAACTTCCTGTTTCCACGGAGCAATTTATTTCTGCAATAGATTTGTCCCTCAATAAAATTCTGAGATGAGTATATGAAAATTTTACTGCGAAAACTGTGAAACACGACGCAATAATAGCAAATAACGGGCTATTACGAGGAGTTTTTCACAATTTGCAGAAAAAAATATAGACAACCGTGGAAGTCCTATATAACAACCCTCAAGGGAACAAGCAGGCGATCAATAATAGAGGCATAAAATCCACGTTCTTGCCAATGATCAATCGTCTCGCGGCGACAAAACTTGAGGTCCTCTTGATTCATACGATAGAGCTCTCTCCCCACTTCAGCATCATGAACGACCGCGACACTCTCATAGGTGCGAAACAAACTCCAATGGCTGAGATTAGCAGAACCAAGAAGTACTGTTGTTTGATCAACAAGTAGCGTCTTGGAATGATTAATGCAGGGTTGATACCACCACACTTCAATTCCATGCCGTAAGAGATCTTGAATGTATGTCATTACAAAACGATGCACGAACCCAATATCTGAAAATTCTGATAAAATCAATTTTACATTCACTCCTCGTTTCACTGCTTGATTCAAACTCGCGACAATACGTCGATCAGGAACAAAATACAACTGACTCATAATAATCTCCTTTCGCGCCGAGTTCACCAATCGAACGATGAGGTCACGAAGCCGTGATTTCGACTCACCCGGGAACGAATTCAAAAAAAATATACGTCCAAGATCTTCCGGAAGGAGTCGTTTCTTCACGGCATAACGACTCTTCGTATGATAGACTTCATAGAAAAGCGGACGCAAAGCTCTTACCGCACCACCCTGAATCAACATGTGGGTGTCTCGCCAATTACTTTCATACTCTTTACTGATATTGAGTCCTCCGATTAAAGCGACCTTGTTATCAATCACGACCAACTTCCGATGATCGCGATACAGAAATTTTAAACTCAATAAATTCCATAATTTTTTATAGGGATGCATCTCTTTGATTCGGATACGACCGCGTCGGAAATCTCGCCAAAATTGAGGCAATGCTCGAATGCTTCCCACCGGATCAAAAATAATTCGTATCTGCACTCCTTCTTTTTCCTTTTGCAACAAAACCTCTTTAAAACGTTGTCCAAGGGCGTCACTTGAGAAAACATAACTATCAATCAATATTTCTCGCCGCGCGTTTGCCATCAATTCGAGCATGATTTCATAGACCTCAAGCCCACGATTAAAAAGCACCAAACGATTCCCCTCTACCATCACATCTCTTGAAATAAATACCTCCGGAACCGTTTGTTCTCGTTTCAATCTTCTTTGCTCCCAAGAAGTTTTAAGTCTATGGAAAATCTCACGAATATCCTTTTTCGTAATATGATGTCGACGCATAATGTTTCATTATTGTAACACCGAGAACACATTCTCGAAAGGATCTCTATCGAGTTGTAAAGGCTAAATAGAAATGTCATAGTGGTGAGCAAAGTAGAAATGTCATACCTTGCCCCAGTAGCCTTATTGAGCAGCCAATGAGGTTGAATGTTTTTTAGTGAATAAAAATTGCTTTCTCCATGGATGATTCGCTG
>ORJL011676007.1_pt1 | contig 20642 bp, 22 predicted proteins | sample 1779941 | NCBI WGS metagenome assembly ORJL01 (sample SAMEA104232317, study PRJEB22302) | groundwater metagenome | biome: forest; feature: aquifer; material: groundwater | place: USA | collected 2011-08-07 | depth 5.8 m | reverse complement strand
CTTTAAGAGCAGGGATATCAAGTCACGGGTGTTTTTTTGAAATGTTGGTCTAGTGAATTTGCGGGTTTTGGTGAGCCGGGGGATTGTCCGTGGGAGCGCGATCAGGCTGACGCGCAGGCAGTTGCTGAAAAATTAGGAATTCCATTCCGTTCTTTAAATTTGGAACAGGAATATTGGCAGAATGTTTCAAAACCAATGATCGATGGATATGCCCAAGGATTAACGCCGAATCCCGATGTTTTATGTAATAAAGAAATAAAATTCGGTTTATTCCTGGAATATGCTTTGTCTCAAGGAGCTGATTTTATTGCAACGGGTCATTATGTCCGAAAATCTGATAGCAATGAATTATTGCGTGGTAAAGACTCCAATAAAGATCAGTCGTATTTTTTATGGATGTTAACCAAAGAGCAGATTGCTCACAGTCTTTTTCCAATAGGCGGATACGTAAAATCAAAAGTTCGTGATTTAGCTAAAAAATTCGATTTGCCGACGGCGGAGAAGCCGGATAGTCAGGGAATATGTTTTGTAGGAAACGTAACAATAAGAGAATTTCTTAAACATTATATTGAAGAAAAACCGGGAGAAGTTCTCACAACTCAAGGCAAGATTGTCGGCCAGCATGAAGGCGCGGCTTTTTACACCAAAGGACAGCGTAAGGGTGTGGGCGTATACGGAGCAGGTACGCCTTATTATGTTGCCAGAAAAGATATGGCTACCAATACTGTTGTTGTGGTTCCGCCTTCTGATATAGAAGAGCTTTATCAAAAGGAAGCAAGTATTAAAAACGTTAATTGGATATCAGGTGAACAGCCGCTCCTGCCGTTTAAATGTTCCTGTCGTATAAGATATAGGCAAGAATTACAGGATTGTATCGTGGTTAAAGTTAAAGACGATATAGCATATTTGGAATTCACGAAACCTCAAAAAGCCGTAACCGAAGGCCAGTCAGTAGTCCTTTATAAAGATGACCTTGTTATCGGCGGAGGAATTCTATAGAATCAAAATAAAATAACAAGCCTTCTGTTGAGGAGGTTTCATGGATCCTCCTGAAATACAGAGGATAAAAAATCGTTTCTTTGAAATTAAAAAAACATATAAGGATCCGGCATGGTTAAGTCCAAATGTCCGCAACGAACTTAGAGGTTGTGCGGGCAGGGCCAGACAGTTAAAGTCGTTTGCTTTAGCCGCTGAATTATATGTTTTTATTAATGATAGAAAGCAGATAGCAGAAATGATCTATGAAATTTTTAAGAATGATGAATTTGCTTTAGGCGCGCATTTGATTGTAAATTATGTAGAATCTGAAAATAAAGATAAATTAGCCAAGGTATTGGAATCTGGTTATGACGAATGGTATTGGGCTGCTGCAATTTGGCACGGAATAGGGGACGAAAGAAAATTATTTTCTTTCGCCATTCGGGCATTTCTTGCCGCAATTAAATATTCTCAAGTAGAGGATTTTGATTTTGCAGAGGATGCTTTTCGAGAATCAATATACGCGCTTTCAAAAATAAAGTTTTCTTCGGCTTTTGATATGGGTGAAAATCCTGAACATACAGTAAGGCGTGTAATTTCAGTAATGCAACAACTTCTTCCTGATGAGCATGCGGACGCCGTCGCCAAGTATATAGAATCCAATAAAGATACGGATGACTATTTTGGCGATGATTACGAAATTACAGGAATTTAATAACCCTTACGCAAATATGGCGTAGGGGTATTTTTATTGTTATTATGCCTTTTAGATATGAATTCTAAAGAAATACGCGAAAAATTCCTTAATTTTTTTGAAAATAAAGGACATACTATAGTTCCTTCTTCATCTCTTGTGCCTGAGGACCCTTCGGTTCTTTTGACTACTGCCGGCATGCAGCAATTTAAGCCTTATTATGGAGAATTAGATCCGGATACGACGATTCATCCCAGTATAGGTAAGCCTGTAGGCAAAAACGCTGTTTCAATACAAAAATCTTTCCGAACCTCCGATATTGATGAGGTTGGGGACGAAAGCCACCTTACTTTCTTTGAAATGATGGGCAATTTCAGCTTTGGGGGATATTTTAAGGAAAAAGCAATTGAATTAGCGCATGAATTCCTTACTAAAGAGCTTGGATTGAAAATTTCTTATGTAACTGTCTTTGAGGGCAATGATTCAATTGGTGTTCCCGAAGACAAGGATTCTGCGGCAATATGGCAAAAGATCGATCCATCCATAAGGATTGAAAAGCAAGGAATGGAAGATGTTTTTTGGGGACCGACAGGAAATTTAGGACCGTGTGGTCCGACTACTGAGATTTATTTTAAAAATGCACAAGGGCAGGATGTAGAAACCTGGAATCTTGTTTTCAACGAATATTTTTATCCTGGTTTACGTGAAGAATTATTAAGCGGAGTTTCAGAAAAAAAACTGGAGAAATTGAAAACACCCGGAGTTGATACGGGTATGGGTTTGGAGCGTTTGATGATGGCAGTTCAGCAAACTAAAAATATTTTTGAAACAGACCTGTTCAAACCCTTATTAAATTTACTGCCAGAACCTATGTCCGAACGAAATAAAAGAATTATTGCTGACCATGCGCGAGCTTCAGTTTTTTTAATAGCTGATGGAGTAATTCCTTCAAATAAAGGGCAGGGGTATATCCTCAGACGTCTTCTCAGAAGAATGTACGTTTATATGCGGGGTTTTGAAAATAATATTTTTACTCCACTAGCAAAGGTTATAGAATTATTCGGATCTAGCTACGAGTTTGATGAAGAAAAAATATTGAATATCGTTAAAGAGGAGATCGATAAATTTGATCGGACGCTTGCACAAGGTCTTCGCGAATTGGATAAGTTAAATTTAATTGATGCTTTAGCTGCCTTTAATCTTTTTCAAAGTTACGGCTTACCCTTTGAAATAATTAAAGATTTAGGCGGAGACAAGGCAAAAGACCTTAAACGGGAAGATTTCGATATAGAATTTAAAAAACATCAGGAATTATCTAAAGCCGGAGCCGAAAAGAAATTCGGAGGACATGGGTTGTTGTTGGATACCGGAGAATTAAAGGCCGCTAATGAAGAAGAGCTTAAAAAAGTTACCCGCCTGCACACCGCAACTCACATGTTACAGGCCGCTTTAAGGCAGGTTTTAGGGAGTGAGGTGCATCAAATGGGTTCAGATATTACCGCTGAACGTTTGCGTTTTGACTTTACTTTCCAACGAAAACTAACACCCGAAGAATTAAAGTCAGTAGAGGATTTGGTAAACCAAAAAATAAAAGAAGATTTAACTATGAATATGGTTGAAATGCCTATTGAAGAGGCAAAATCTTCCGGAGCCCTTACGGTTGAGCGTGCAAAGTATGCGCCTGTCGTTAGGGTCTATTCCATAGAAAATTTTTCTAAAGAAGTATGCGGAGGACCCCACGTTACTCATACCGGCGAGCTGGTAAATTTTAAAATTATGAAAGAAGAGGCGTCTTCTGCGGGTATTAGACGCATACGCGCACAAGTGGCTGATTAAAAGGTTTAAATCGCTAAAAAAATTTAATCCACAGCTGTAAATGAATTGAAAGAACCCGTTAAAAATCATATAATGGAGGGGTAATGCGTTTTTCCAATTTTTTAGATTCTTCGCCGAAATATACTAGATTGCTTATTGCTCCAGATGGTTTAAAGTCCAATGTTTTTGGCTTAGACACAGAACAAAAATTACATCGTTCTACAATCACGCTTGATATTGCGCAGAATAACTCAAATAATTATGCATTTGCTCCTTGGTTAGATCAGGAAGAGCAAATTTTTTATAAAATTAAGGAACAGCTGGGAAAGATGACGGATTCTTGGTTAACTATAGCTTTTCCGGCCGGTGTTTGTCGTTTTATTCCGATGACTTTTCATTTGAACCGTTCGCGTCCTTCGGATAAAATTGATGAGCGCGAGATACAGAACGAAGTTTATCAAATACTTCAGAGCGCAAGAGAAAATTTACGTAAAGAATTGTTGCAAGAAGGAGGCGGTAGCTTTGTTTTGGTAGACGCCATAATGGCTGATTTTAAAATAGATAATTATTCTGTATATAATCCTGTGGGTTTGAAGGGCGCCACTGTTGAAGCAAAACTTTTAGCTGTTTTTGCTTTTTCGGAAGCCGTTAATTTTGCGCAAAAACTTTCTAAAAGATTAGAAGTTAATTATTTACATCAAACTGCTTTTGCGGCGTTGGTTGCCCCAACAATTTCTCCCATGTTGCGTACTGATCGGGTGGGCTGTGGAATTTTTCTGCGCGATAACGCTACAGATATTTTACTTTTTAATTCAGGAGCGCTTAGTTCCGTATATACTATTTCTGTCGGAAGAGATGTTTTTACCCGTTTACTTTCACAAGCTTTTGCTTTACCCGCGCAAGAAGCCGAACGCGTACTTGTTGCAGATGCGCAAGGCGCTTTGAGCCGGAGTATGAATACCCGAATTAGAAAAATACTTACACCCGCGATGAGACATTGGTTAAGCGCGCTCGAACTTATTTTTAATGAACGTATTTATAAAAATAATTTGATGCCGTCACGCATGGTTCTTTCCGGGAACGTTCCTTATCCAAAAGATATTATGGTTAATTTCGGATTATATTCTGAGGAAGTTAAAAATTCGCGCGCTGTAATCCAGCCCGAAAATCTATTTTCTTCCATAGCTCAGAAGGAATTAGCAGAATATAATTTATCTAATCTTGTTTATCCTTGGGTAGTTAATAAAGTTAAACCGCAAAAAACTATTATTGGTCCCGCTTTAACATTAAAAGTTTTTCCTACGGCCCATCTATCTAGAAGCTGAATATGATAACCATTTCAATCACCCAAGAAGAAGAATTATTGTCTGTTATAGACAAAATAGTAACTTCTGCCCATCCGGAAATTCGGCTGGTTGTTCCAAACGGGGCGCGAATTTTGGAAAGCGTTGAGAACTTCTCTTTAATTAAGCGCGAAGCCGAAGCTGCCGGTAAAACTGTTTCTGTGGCTACTGGTGACCCGCGTGCCCGTTCTTTTGCTCAAGCGGCCGGCTTAGCCGTTTTTGCCGTATCTTTGCAATCATATGAGGAGAACGAATTGAATTATTTCCGACCTCGTATGTCTGATATATTACCGCCTTCAGCATCTATAAAGCACGCTCAACGGGCGGATCATGAGCCCGGTTTGACCACTTATGTTGTGAAAGAACCGAAAATAGAACAACCCGCTATAAAGCCGCATGAAGTTATTGAAGAGCATGAAATTTTAGATAAGAGCGAGTTTTTTCCCAAAACTGAAGTTACCAAGATTAAAAATGAGGAAGAAGAGAAATATACATCCGCAAAGAAGTTATCTTTGGGTGCCTTGGTTCATAAATTAGAATCGTGGCCAATTTTGCTTGTTATAGGTGGAGGTTTGGCTGCGGTGGTTGTGGCATACGCTTTATTTTTTTCACCAAAAGCAGAACTTTCTATAGTTCCGCGTAGTGATGATTTTTCATCTAATTTTACTTTTAATGTTGCGGTTAATCCCGGAGGCGAGGATATTGCAGGACAGTTAGTAGAAATTGAAAAAGAAGGGACGGGGGAAGCTTCAGCTTCAGGCTCCGCAGTTGTTGAAGATAAATCTACGGGAACAGTTAAAATTTTTAATGCATATAGTTCAGCGCCGCAAACACTGGTTGATACAACCAGATTAGTATCTCAAGATGGAAAACTTTTTAGAACGTCGGCAACGGTTGTTATTCCCGGCGCCACAATTGAAGACGGCGAAATAATTCCTTCATCAATCGATGTTCCTGTTATCGCCAGTGAAGCCGGTCCCGAATATAATATAGGCTCCTCAACTTTTTCTATTCCGGGATTTCAGGGCACGCCCAAATATACAAAATTTTACGGACGTTCAAGTGTAGCAATGACCGGTGGAGCCAAGGGCACGGTAAAAGTTGTTACTGCCGAGGATCTGACGAAAGCTGAAGAAGCCGCAACAAAGGATGTGTTGGCTCAGGCCGAAAAAGAATTTGCGGAGAAAATTCCGGATGGTTTTATTCTTTTGGATAACGCCAAGTTTATGAATCAGGAAACGCTTTCTAATCAAAAAGCAGGCGATAAGGCTGATTCGGTAAAGTCCGTCTCAAAAGTTAAGATACGAGCTTTGCTTTTTCGAGAAGAAGATATACACGTTAAAATTAACGCAATGCTGAGCGAACAATTTTCTGCGCAGGTTGAACCTGTTGCCGATAGCGTTAAAATAGAGTACTCAGTTCCTAATCTTGACTTAGATAAGGGCACTATGAAACTCGTTGTTAGTGTTAATGAAAAAGTGGCCTGGAAAGTAGACGTTGAGGATATTAAGAAAGAAATCGCCGGTAAATCCGAAGAAGAAATCAAAAAAATAATCGGAGCTAGAAGTGATATTGCTTCAGGAGTGGTAACTTTCAAGCCAGGCTGGGCGGATACAGCACCCGAAGACGTTTCACGCATCAGCATTAAGCTGTTGTCAAATTAACGGTTTTTTGGGTTAATCCCGTTAGAGGCAGGAAACGCTTTCATAAAGCGTTTCCGTGAAGCGTGCATAAACTTCGTAAATATATAGCTTTTATTTTAAGATAAAAAAATCCAGCGAAAAAGATCAGTTGCCTCTAACGGGATTGACATAAGCATATTAAACATGATAATCTCGGTTTTGTTGCCTCTTTGGCAGCAAAACCATTTTATTTATTTGCATAATAATTTAGCCATTAAATTTATATATGGGAGTTAAAGGTTTGCGTAAGTCTGGAATGGTCACGGAAGCTTTACCAGCCACGCTTTTTAAAGTTTTACTTGATGAAGGAACATATATTTTAGCGCATCTTTCAGGTAAAATGCGTGTAAATTATATAAGAATTATGCCCGGCGATAGAGTGGTTGTAGAAATGCCCGATGCGAAGTCTTCTCGTGGTCGGATTGTTTATCGCGAATAATTTATGAAAGTCAGAGCATCAGTTAAAAAAATGTGTAGAGACTGCAAAATCGTCCGAAGAAGGGGACGAGTTGCTGTTATTTGTAAGAATCCTAAACATAAACAACGCCAAGGTTAATTTTATTTATGCCCCGTATTGCAGGAATAAATATTCCGGAAAATAAAAATATTGAGATCTCACTCTGTTCTATATACGGCATCGGAAGAAGCCGCGCTTTGAGTATTTTAAAAGCTACACAGATTAATCCGCATAAACATACGGCAGATTTATCGGCTGACGAGATTGGACGAATCCGAGACTATATAGAAAAGAATTTCAGAGTTGAAGGAGAGTTAAAGCAGGAAAGACTCACAAACATAAAACTTCTAAGAGATATAGGCGCGTATCGAGGCATTCGTCATGCTAAGCGCTTGCCGGTTCGCGGGCAAAGAACAAAAACCAATTCCCGAACTATAAGAGGTAATGTTCGAAAAACAGTAGGAAGCGGAAAGAGAAAACTAGAAAAGACATAGAATATAGAAATTTTCTTATTTAGATTATGGGAAAGAAACATATAATTGCAAAAACTTCTGATGAATTGATTCGTGAACGCGAAGCAGTTGAGGCGCAGGTACAAAAAGCATCTGTTGCCACAAAACCCGCAGCAAGGAAAACAGCTAATGCACAGGTACATATTTTAGCTTCTTACAATAACGTTATTATTTCTCTTTCAGATGAAAACGGTAATGTTTTGGCCTGGTCTTCTTCCGGAACTTTGGGATTTCGCGGATCAAAAAAAGCTACGCCTTTTGCCGCTTCAAGAGTAGCCGAAGCTGTAGCTGAAAAAGCTAAAACCATGGGCGTTTTGGGCGTTTCGGTATTTGTAAAAGGAATTGGAAGCGGCCGGGAGTCAGCCATACGGTCATTGGCCTCTCATGGTTTGGATATATTATCTATTCATGATGTAACTCCGATACCGCATAACGGCCCTCGACCAAGAAAGCCAAGAAGAGTATAATTTTTAATTATTCAAGTTATGAAAGGACCAAAATGTAAAATTTGTAGACGAGCCGGACAAAAACTCTTCTTAAAAGCAGAGCGATGTTCAGGGGCAAAATGCGGAGCTGTCAGACGGCCATATCCGCCGGGTATGCACGGTCAAAAATCTCGTCGTTCAAATTCTGAATTCGGCAAACAACTTGCTGAAAAATATAAACTTGAAGCAGTTTATCAAATAGACGAAAAAGATTTGAAGCACATTGTTACGGTTGACCCTGTTAATTTGGCGAAGAAAAAATTGGAAATAACCGATGTTATTGTAAATAGTCTGGAGTCCCGTCTCGATAATGTTGTTTTCCGCCTGGGTATAGCTGCTTCGCGCATCGTTGCCCGTCAGTACGTTTCACATGGCCATATTTATGTAAACACTCGTCGTGTTGATATTCCCTCGTTTAAAGTAAGATCCGGAGATGTTGTTTATATAAGACCATCAAGTATGAAACGGGGTCCGTTTCAAAATTTAGCTTCAAGATTGGATAAACACGTTCCGCCCGCATGGTTAGAAATAGATAAACAGGCGCTAAAAGGAAAAGTTATCGGCATTCCGGGCAAGGAAAATTTTGATGCGCCCGTTGATTTAAGTATGATAGTTGCGTTTTATTCGCGTTAATTAAAAAGTATTCAGTTTTAGGCGCCTAGTCATGTAACCAATTTACCTCTAAGCGCAGAATTCTAAATGCTAAAAGTATGATATCTCTACCAACAAAACCAATAATAGTAAGCGATGAAGGCAATAGTGCTATTTTTGAAATAACACAGCTTTATCCCGGATACGGTGTTACTTTAGGAAATGTTTTGCGTCGTATATTGTTATCATCTTTACCCGGCGCCGCAGTAACAGAGGTAAAAATAAGGAACGTTGAACATGAATTTACTACTGTTCCCGGAGTAAAAGAAAACATTGTTGATATTTTGCTTAATGTTAAAAAGTTAAGATTCCGTGTACAGGGAGATGAGCCTCAGACAGTTAAAATTCAAGCCAAAGGAGAGGGTGCGGTTGCCGGCAAAGACATTGATGCCCCCAGTCAGATTACCGTTATATCCAAAGATCAGCACATTGCTACCTTAACCGATAAAAAAGCGGAGTTTTATATGGAATTAGTTGTAGAAAACGGTATAGGTTATTTGCCTGTTGAAATGAGAAAAAAAGAAAAACTTTCTGTGGGGACAATTGCGATTGATTCTATTTTTACTCCTGTACGGAATGTTAATTTTTCTGTGGAAAATATGCGTGTCGGTGAGAGAACAGATTTTAATCGTTTGCGTTTAGAAATACATACTGATGGTACAATTTCACCTCAAGACGCTTTAACTGAAGCGGCAACTATTTTAACGGAACAAGCAGCTACTATTGCCGGCTTACAATTGCCTTCGAAAGAAGATATAGCAGGAACACTTAAAGAAGCTCCGGAAAAAGAGAAAAAAGCTAAAAAGAAGAAATAATATGCCCAGTAGAGCTATCTCGACAGTTCATTTTGCTAAAGCAAAATGAACATGTTATAACTCCAGAGGCATAAATTAATATACATTTTAATTTTAAATATAATTAATCTCGATAAACATATTTGTACATTAAGTCGAGATGATTCTACTGGGTATGCGCAAAAGAAAAAGTGGAAGAAAATTTGGTAGAGAGCGCGATCAAAGAAATGCTCTTATGACGCATTTAGCCGGAGCTTTAATTGCTAACGGTAAGATAAGAACAACCGAGGCAAAAGCAAAAGAATTGCGTCCTTACATTGAGCGTTTGATCACTAAAGCAAGAAAAGGGAATTTAGCCGCACGGCGCGATCTCGGAAGATCTTTAACCGCCCGAGAGGTCAAAACTTTAGTGGATGATATTGCCCCTCGATTTATATCTCGTCCGGGAGGCTATACGCGTATCATTAAGGTGCCTGCACGAAAAAGCGATGGCGCTAAACGAGCTATAATTGAAATTTTATGATCAAGCAAAGAAAATCTGTTAAAATTGATGCTAGCGGAAAAGCGCTTGGGCGTGTAGCTGTTCAAGCGGCAATATTTTTGCGCGGAAAAGATGCAGCAGATTTTGCTCCTAATTTGGATAATGGAGCCGCGGTTGAAATAGTAAATGTTGAAAAAATCGAGTTTTCAAAAGAGAAGCGCAAAGGAAAAAGTTACTGGCGTCACTCCGGACACCTCGGAGGTATAAAATTTACTTCTGCGGAATATTTATGGGAAAAAGATCCCGGAGATGTTTTGAGGCGAGCTATTTATGGCATGTTGCCAAAAAACCGTCTGCGAGCAAGCATGATGAGCCGGCTAAAAATATTTACCGGAGAGAATAAATAACTAATATGCCCAGTAGAGCTATCTCGACAGTTCATTTTGCGTTAGCAAAATGAACATGTTATAACTCTAGGGGCATAAATTAGGATAAATTTTAATTTAAATATAATCAATCTCGATAAACATATTTGTATATAAGTCGAGATGATTCTACTGGGTATGGTTAAAAAACCCGTTACAACTAAAACCGTAAAACGAGCAAAACCAGTTGCGGCTAAAATAAAAAAGGTTAAGCCAAAAAACGAAACAGAAGAAGTTTTGGAAATTTTACCCACGGAAACTTCAGAGAGCTCCGAAGAGGCAAAAACCTCAGGCGAAGATAAGGGTAAAGAAAGATACTTTGCTGCTGTCGGCAGAAGGAAAACAGCTATTGCTCGTGTTCGTTTATACACAAAAGGAGATAAAAGCATAACAATAAACGACAGATCTATCGACGATTATTTTAGCAGGAATGTGGAGTTTTCAACTTTGGCTTCTGCCGCTTTAAACCGAATGAAAGTTATGGATAAATTCAGGACAGTTATCAAAGTTTCAGGAGGAGGATTACATTCACAGGCTGAGGCAGTAAGACATGCTACGGTTCGTGCGCTGGTACAATTTAATCCGGATTTTCGTAAGCGCTTGAAGCGGGCCGGTTTTTTGACCCGCGATTCACGTATGGTTGAACGTAAGAAATATGGACTTAAGAAAGCAAGAAGAGCACCGCAATGGGCGAAGCGTTAAGTGAGCCATTGCGGCCAAAGGGGGTCGGGGAAAAGTATTTTCCCCGTGTAGGAAAAAGTTCCGAGCGCAGTGAGGAGCGTTTAGAAACCGTGGGTGTCTAAGGAGGAGTTATGACAAAAGTCATAACGACGACCCAAAGTGGGCAAAACGATAAAGAATTTATTAATAGAATAGAAAAACCACCCGTCAAAAAGGTGGTTTTTGTTTTTATGAACATCTATTGCGTGCAAACTACTTTTTATTATCCTGTTCGGCAGCAATTTTTCTTAAGCGTTCGATCTCAAACCAAAGAGCGAAAAGGACTACCGTTGAGATGGTTGTAAGTACGGCCCAAAGACCAATCCCTAATCCAAAGAATATAAGCGTCAAAAAGATATTTGTTGCTAAGGCAAGAGCCCATCCCAAAAACAACAAAGGGTTGCTCCGTTCTTTACTCGGCAGTGAATATTGTAAACGTACATTCATACACTACTATGAAGCATTGTTTTGTCAAACAATAATTGGTAGTTAAAAAGTCAGTAATCCTTCTATGCGCGGTATCAGAGTTGAATATAATCCTTGGGCATCAATAACTATAATTTCTCTATTATCTTTAGTTTTTTGGATCTTAGTATACTCGTTTAATAATATGCCGCTGTTTCTTTTTAATCCGTTTTCAAGCTCGATTATCTGCAAGGAATTATCGTAATGAAATAATATGTGCTCGCTTTGTGAGTGCCACCACGTATTTCCGATCTGGCCGCTTAATCTTGTAATTAATTCTAAGGTTTTTGCTTCTCTTCTGGGAGTAAAGGTTTCTTTAATGAAATAGGCGTATATTTCGTTTAGAGAAATAAGCATCAATTTTTCATTATCCGGAGAAAAATGTACAGAGAGTATATTTTGAGTTATGTGGTCGAAAGATTGGGTTTGTGGATTGAATACCCATACGGTCCCCGTGTTTATCTCGCGTATAGCGAAAGTATTTCCTGAATTACCCGTTGTTAACTCTATTTTATCGCCAGGCTTTAAGGATAAAGAAGATTTAGAAATTTGTTTCAAATCAGAGCCATCCGGTTTTATTCTCCACAGAATATATTGTTGATCAACAAAGTAAATATTATTTTGATTCAACGCGAACGTTTTTATTTTACGAGCCAGCTCATGTGTTTTGGTTCGTGTGGCCGTTTCGTCAATCAGTTCGATGCTCATCAGAGCGGAAGTATTATCTATGTTTGTATTGATGGTGCCTATTATAAATTTTTCATTATCTATAAAAATTTTAGGGTTACCCAATGTAGGAATGCGAACGCCGGAAACAAGCTGCTCCTCTGTGACATTTAGGACCACTAAATTGTTGTTTTGAAGCGTCTGCTTGGCTAGGGCAATACTATTATCTAAAGACCATTCAAAAGGTAAATTTAATAGATTAGTTTCAATTAATTTTTCTCGTTGACGATTCCAAAGTTTAATCTTTCTATCTTTTTCCTGTATCGCAATAATATTGCCATCTGGTGAGGCGGAAAAATCTGTTATTTCACTGATTTGTTCAGCATATAAAAGATGGTTTTTCTTTATTTCAGCCGGCAATAGCAGCACATTTAAAAATCTGTTAGTTTGTTGGGGTTCTACGCGCACTTCTTTTTCCCAAGATATGAAACCTTCTTTTTCAACGCGTATTTTTTTTATACCCGGTAGAATATTATTTACTAGAACGCTTGAAGATAGGGGGGAGGTTGTTTTTTGAAGCTCATTGTTCATAAGTATTTTGGCCTCACGTACGTTCATGTTTAAAAAAACCGCCCCTGTTTGGACCAGCTTTGTATTTGAAAAATCAAAACGCCACCCGTTTGCGTATAGCACTAGTGTCGTGGCTGTTATCGTAAAGATTAAAATAAATAAGCCAAGCAATATAATTCTTAAGCGGGACATGATTATAATTATATCTTGTTAATTGCTCTTTAGGCCAGCATTCAGCGCATTTTTTAAGTTTATTAAATAAGCTGTTCACTTTTGCGTTATTTAATAAACTTGTCAAAAACCCTTAATTACGTTATTATTTTTGATGTCTATTGGATTTAAAACATTGCTATATGACGGGACGTTTTATCATAAAAGGCGGGAAGCCTCTAAACGGCAATATTTCTGTTTGGGGTTCTAAAAATTCAGCGACTAAATTAATAGCCGCTTGTCTTCTTACGCCTGAAACTTGTTATATTGAAAACGTGCCTAAAATAGCCGACGTTCTTACAATGATTAAGATCTTGGAAGAATTGGGTGCTGAAATAAAATGGACCTCTGAGCGTTCTCTTGAAATTACTGCCAAGAACATTGAGCCGTTAAAATTAAATAAAGAATTGGTCGGACACCTGCGTTCGTCAATTGTTTTATTGGGCCCTCTTTTCGCGCGATTTGGAGAAGTTAAATCAACTTACCCCGGTGGCGACAGAATAGGGGCTAGACCTATAACCACTCATTTAAATGTTTTTCGCGCTCTGGGCGCGGAAATTTATGAGGAGCCCGACGGAATAATTATTAAGAAAGCTAAAAAATTAGGAAATAATAAAATTGTTCTGAGAGAATTATCTGTTACGGCTACTGAAAATGCCCTGATGGCTGCAAGCGGTATTCCGGAAGAAACAAAAATCCATATTGCTGCCGCAGAGCCAAGCGTTCAGGATCTTACTTCTTTTTTGCGGAGTATGGGAGCTGAGATAGTCGGTGAAGGCACGCATACGCTTATTGTTCGAGGTAAGAAAAATCTCGGAGGAGGAAGGTTAAAAGTAAGCCCGGATTATTTGGATGCCGCAACTTTTGCTATTGCCGCCGTTGCAACCAAAGGAAATGTGCGTATTTATGATGCGCAGCCCGAACATTTATTATTAGTTTTTGAAAAATTAAGGGAAATGGGCGCCAATATAGTTATAGAGGATGAAGTTATAGAAATACATCCTTCTTCTTCGCCCCTGCGTGCTTTGAATATACAGGCCATGATATATCCAGGAATTCCTACGGATTTACAGTCTATTTTCGGAGTTTTAGCTACCCAGAATATCGGTACAACACTTATTCATGACCCTCTTTTTGAAGGCAGATTTCGTTATATAGAAGAGTTGAACCGTATGGGCGCTAATGCCTTTGTTATAGATCCGCATCGTGCTTTAATTAATGGGCCAACAGCTTTGGTTGGCGTGCCAATAAACAGTCTTGATATAAGGAGCGGAGCCGCTTTAGTGATAGCCGGATTGGTTGCAAATGGAGAAACTTTAATTAATGATACGTATCAGATAGACAGAGGATATGAAAGAATGGATGAACGGTTAAGATCTTTGGGCGCTGATATAGAAAGAATAAAAGAATAACTAAGTATAAATTTTTATGTTTATTAAGAAAATAGGAATAGATCTTGGGACAACTAACTCTTTAGTATTTGTTCCCGGGCGCGGCATTATATTGAATGAACCCACGGTTGTTGCTATCTCTACGTCAGATAACAGTGTTTTGGCCGTTGGTGCCGAAGCCAAAGACATGATCGGTCGCACTCCAGATACTATAGTTGCGCATCGTCCTATGAAAGACGGAGTAATTTCAGATTATCGGATAACGGCAGCTATGCTGAAATACTTTATAAATAAAGCAACGGGCTCTTTTAGAATTTTGAGACCCGACGTCATGGTTTCGGTTCCAGCAGGCATTACTTCCACAGAGCGCCGCGCAGTTACAGAGGCCGCGGTACATGCAGGAGCTAAAGGAGCATATGTAGTTAAGGAGCCGATATTGGCAGCGATAGGAGCCAGTTTGCCTATTAATTCAGCATCTGGAAATATGATTGTAAATATCGGAGGAGGCACAAGTGAAGTTGCGGTTATAGCATTGGGAGGTATCGTTAGCTGGGCTTCAGTACGTGTTGCGGGGAATAAAATTGATTACGCTATTGCTGATTATATTAAGAAAAAACATAATTTAGCCATAGGTGAGCGTATGGCCGAATATATAAAAGTAACTATCGGCAGCGCGGTAGCTGAAAAAGGAAAAGAAGATAGCATGGAGATTCGCGGCCGGGATTTATTGAACGGTTTGCCGCGTACTATAGTTATTAAATCAAGTGAAATTACTGATGCGATTGCCGAGCCACTTCGTGAAATAGTTCAAGCCGTTAAATCTGTTTTGCGGGAAACTCCTCCTGAGTTAGCCGCAGATATAATTGAGCGCGGTATGACTATCTCGGGAGGCACGGCACTTTTGCGCAATTTGGACCAATTAATAACTTCAGCCACAGGTGTTCAAGCTTCAGTAGCTGAAGAGCCCCTGCTTTGTGTTGCAAAAGGTACGGGTGTGGCCTTGGAAAATCTAGATGTCTACAAGAAGAGTATAATTATCAGGAAATAGTTTACCATGACCATTGGTATTCATGCCGAAGCTGATTTACTCGCCCAGCGGACAGGAGTTGAAGAATATTTGTATCATTTATTAAAGCAGTTTGCTTTTTTGCCCGAGGCCAAACAACAGCAAATAATTCTTTACTCTAGATCAAGTCGCGCTCTGGATTTTCTGGAGAGCGATATTTTTATTAAAAAAGAATTGAAGTGGCCGGCATTATGGACACAAATGAGGCTTGCTTTTGAATGTTTAGCATATCCTCCGGATGTTTTGTTTGTTCCGGCGCAAATTCCGCCGCTTTTTTCTAAGGTTAAAACTGTTATTACTGTCCACGGTTTGGAATTTTTGCGGTATCCGGATAAATATTCTTTAGTTCACGGGAAATATCTTTATTTGGGAACTAAAATTGCCTGCAAAAAAGCAGCAGCAATAATTGCCGTATCTGAATCAACAAAAAAAGATTTGATGCATTATTTTGATATACCGGAAGAGAAAACTAAAGTTATTCATCATGGTTTTGTTCCCCCGTCCGATGAAATAGACGCCGAACCTATTTTTAAGTGGCCATATTTTATTTATATAGGTAGAATTGAATCTAAAAAAAATATAGACGGATTAATACAGGCTTTTAATCGTTTTAAATTAAAAAATAAATATCCGCACAAGCTGGTATTAGTCGGAAAAAGAGGTTTTGGGTTTGAAAAAATATCCGCGTTAGCTTTAAAATCCGAAAGTAAGGATGATATAATTTTTACCGGTTATGTAGATGAAAAAACTAAATTTAATCTTTTAAAACATGCCGAAGCTTTAGTTTTTCCTTCTTGGTACGAAGGTTTCGGGTTTCCAATTCTTGAAGCCCAAAGTGTTGGAACCGCAGTTATTACAAGTGACGTATCAAGTATGGGTGAAGTTGCCGGTGACGGTGCTATACTTATTAAACCTTCTTCTGAAGAGGAAATTGCCTCGGCAATGGCTTCAATTATAGACAACCCCATACATAAGCAAGATTTAGTTGTTAGGGGGCTATCAAACATTAAACGGTTCAGTTGGGAGAAATGTGCAATAGAAACATTTAATGTATTAATAAATTCATGAATCCCGTTAGAGACAACATAACGGGAAATGATAAGAAATTTGTAGTATAAAGAAAGTAAATTTTAAACAGGATTTAATGCGATATTACGGAAGCGCTTAAGTTTCTTCCGTAAAGCGCTTCCTGTCTCTAACGGGATGAAAATAGCTTTTGTTCACGATTATTTGGTTCGTTTTGGCGGAGCAGAACGCGTTCTTTTAGCTATGCATAAATTATATCCTGAAGCGCCTATTTATACTTTGTTATGGGATGAAACAAAAATGCGCCCGTTTTTCCCGGAGGCAAGAGTTAACCCTTCATTTTTGAATAAATTTCCAAAAATGTTACGTAAACACCCACGCAGATTACTTCCGTTTATTCCGCTGGCTGTGGAATCTTTAGATCTTTCCGATTATGACGTTGTTATATCATCTTCTTCGGCCTTTATTAAAGGCATAATAACCAGGGCAAGCACGGTACATATATGTTATTGTCACGCTCCTGCACGTTTTTTATGGGAATCAAGTCATTCATATTTGAAAGAAAAAAGATTGCCCGCCATAGCACGTCCAATTAGCGCGCTTTTTTTCAATTATTTACGCATATGGGATTTGAACGCCGCTTCCCGCGTTGATTATTTTTTGGCAAATTCACGTTTTACGGCTTTGCGTATAGCTAAATATTACCGCAAAGAAGCAAAAGTGATTTATCCTCCTTTGCGTAATATAAATATAGGACAAAAAGACAAATCGAAAGTTCCCACACAAAAACCCTATTTTGTTATTGTTTCTCAGTTGGTTAGTCCCAAAAGGATTGATCTTGCTATTTTGGCATTTAGGAAACTTGAAATTCCTTTGGTTGTAGTAGGAGAGGGCCCGGAAAGAAAAAAACTTGAAAGTATATCGGGACGAGAAACGTTTTTTATGGGACGATTGGATGACGCCGAGGTTGATAATATTTTGTCCGGAGCCGAAGGATTTGTTTTCTCAGGAGAAGATGATTTTGGTTTAGCTCCGGTTGAAGCTATGGCTCATGGCAAGCCGGTTTTGGCTTTACGCAGGGGTGGAGCTACCGAAACTATATTGGAAGGTATAAGCGGAGAATTTTTTGATTCTTTGGATGTTGAGACGCTGGCTGACGGAGTTCGCCGCATGCGCGAAAATATTTTAAGCGGGAAATATGATCCGGAAAAAATAAAAAAGCATGCCGCTCAATATGGAGAGAATATTTTTGAACAACAGCTTAAAAAAGCTTTAGAAGAATATGTTAATAGGTCATGAACGCATAGTCGAATATTTTAATAATCTCCTGAAAAGAGAGCGTTTAGCGCATGGGTATGCGTTTTGCGGTCCTGAGGGGGTAGGCAAGCGTACGCTGGCCCTCTATATTGCTCAGAATATTTTTTGTCCTGAAGTAATTATCCGTAATCATAAACGCGATGTTTGTAGTATTTGTATTTCTATAACACGAGGAGAGCACCAAAATACCATAGTAATTAAAACGGATAACGATGGCGCTAAAAAAAATATTTCTATCGAGCAAATAAGACAATTGCGCAAAAAGCTTATGCTTAAAGAAATGGAAGGGAGACGCAGGATTATTATTATTGATGGAGCCGAATTTATGAATACGGAAGCAGCCAATGCCTTTTTGAAGACACTGGAAGAGCCTTTTTCAAATATAAATTTTTTCTTAATAACGCAATCCGTTTCAGCGCTTCTGCAAACGACAGCTTCACGGGTTCAGTCTGTTAGGTTTAATGTTGTCTCTGATGGTAAAATAGAAAAGGCACTTCTTGCCAAAGGAATTGAAGAAAAATTGGCAAAAGAGTGTGTTTCTTTGGCTAATGGATGTCCGGGTCTAGCTATAGCTATAGCGCAAGACAAAGAGTTGCATGCGGCAACCAAAGAAATAAATAAGACAGCCAAATATTTTATATCTGATTTTATAAGTGAACGTTTAAAGTTGCCCGTTATTTTAGCTGAAGACCGAGAGGAGGCCGCTTTGCAGATAAATAAATGGCTTTTGGTTTTGGAGGGTCTTATGAGAGAGCAGTTGCAAAAAGGCGATCCCAAAGTTAGATTAACTGCAAATTCTGCAGAAAAACTTTTAAGACTGGCAGAATTAGTTAAAAATACTAATATAAATATAAGGCTAGCCTTGGAACAGATAATTTTTGATAGAACAGAAAATAAAATTTATCATTAAACTATATGCAAACAGCTTTTAAGATAATAATAATATCAGTGATTATAGCTATAGCCAGTTATGGCGTAGGTTTAGTATTAAAAGGCGGTGCCGGACAACAAACAGGAAGCGGATCAAAAACCACCGTTAGCGGCTCAGGTATTTTATATTCTGAAGACAAAGGAGACAATTGGACTCAGAGAGCGAATGTTACATCCGGACAGAATATTTCAAAATATAATATAACTGAAATAGCTGTACATCCTGTAGATACCAATATAATTTTTGCGGGTACTGATTCCGGAAGCCTTTATCGTTCAAAAGACGGCAGTTCAAGTTGGGAAGCAATATCCGATAAGAATAATATTTTGTTGACTCGTTCTATGGTGAAAGCTATTGCTTTGGACCGCGAAAATTCTAAGCGACTTTTTGTAGCTGTTTTTCAGGATTCAAAAGGGAGGGTTTTGCGCAGCGAAGATCAGGGAGATAGTTTTGAGGAGATGTATTTTACTTCGAAAGATAAGATAGGCGTAAACGATATTATTTTATCGTCACTGAACAAAAACCAGATATTTATAGGCACAGACGACGGATTAATTCTTGAAAGTTCTGACGGCGGTTTTTCGTGGCGCACTATTGGACGCTTTACCTCGCCAATCCATAAATTAGCACAGACTTCAGGGGGCACCCTATTGGCCGTGGTTAAAACTAAGGGCTTGTTGCGGTCAAATGACTTGGGAGCAAATTGGCTAGATAGCCAAGATACAGTAAACGGTAAGAGATTGCAGAGTTTTTCCGGAGCAAATTCAATAGAATATATGGTTATTGATCCGCAGAATGCTTCGAATATATACTTGGGTACTGCTTATGGATTACTACGCAGTATAGATGGCGGAATTTCTTTTACAGCTCCTCCGTTGGTCATACCTCCTCAGTCATTGCCGGTTATGAGTATAGGTATTGATCCTCGCAATTCAAATATTATTTTTGTGGGGGCAGGACAGGCAATTTATAGATCTGAAGACGGCGGTGAGCATTGGAGCGTTCATGCTGTTCCCACAAATAAACGTTTGCTTATAATGTCGGTTTTCCCCAACGACGGCAATAAAATTTTAATAGGAGTTGGAAAGTGATTTTGATGTTTTATTTTTTGCGATTCCCTGCGGGGATGATTGTTGGCATACACTCGGCACGCCACCTTTCGGTGAACTCCTCCTCACTTTGTTCGTCGTCAAACAGCACCTGCGGTGGCTACCTCGTGTGCCAACTTCCATCTCCTCGTATATCGCAAAAATAAAAAACATCAAATTTTATAGAGTAAATTATATGAGCGTTCAAAATATAATAAAAAAATTAGAAAATAGTCTTACTGTAATAGAGCAGGCGACAGCCACCAGTCTTCAGACCTTACGCACTGACCGGGCAAATCCTTCTATGGTTGAAGAGATAATGGTCGACGCCTATAATTCGAGGATGCGTATAAAAGAATTGGCGTCGGTTTCTGTTCCTGAGCCGCGGGTTTTAGTAATTCAACCCTGGGATAAGACTATAATGGCTGCAGTAAATAAAGCTCTTGAGACTTCTGATCTTGGGACGTCTCCGACCGTTCAGGGTGAGATAATAAGAGTTGTTTTGCCACCGATGAGCCAGGAAAGGCGAACCGAATTAACTAAAATTGTCGGTAAAAAAATAGAGGAAGCTAAAATTAGTATTCGTCAGGTCCGGGAAGAAGCAATTTATGAAATAGATCAACTAGAGAAACAGAAAACTATCAGTGAAGACGAAAAATTCAAAGCAAAAGATGAGATACAGAAAAAAGTAGACGCTTTTCAACAAAAATTAATTTCTTTGGGTAAGGAGAAAGAGGAAGAAATTTTGACGGTTTAATATATGGGAATTATTTTTACTATAATTATATTTTTTACGATGCTGGCCGTGCTTATTTTTGTGCACGAGTTTGGCCATTTTATTGCGGCTAAAAAATCCGGAGTGCGTGTGGATGAAT